>Ga0233442_1000094_pt1 | contig 100191 bp, 82 predicted proteins | sample SI_123_September_3_FD_182789 | JGI IMG/M metagenome (GOLD analysis project Ga0233442, IMG submission 182789) | Seawater microbial communities from Saanich Inlet, British Columbia, Canada - SI_123_September2016_150_MG | ecosystem: Environmental > Aquatic > Marine > Inlet | place: Canada: British... | reverse complement strand
TAAAATATAATTAAAATAAATCAGTGTGTTGCGTTAATATTTGACAGAAAATTAGTTGCTTGTATAATCGCGCATCTACATTTTAGGCGCGTAACTCAGTTGGTTAGAGTGTCACCTTGACATGGTGGAAGTCGGTGGTTCGAATCCACTCGCGCCTACCAATTTTTGAAGATGGTCAGAACATCACACTGGATGGCTGGCCATTTTTTTTGTTTGCTATGAATATTGTTAACAAGCGGCCTCTCGTGTGGGTCGCCACTGGAGTATAAAAATGGTTGTTGTCACTTTACCGGACGGTTCTCAACGCAGTTTTGATCAGGCAGTCACTGTGCTGGATGTCGCTGCAGATATTGGTCCGGGGTTGGCCAAGGCCGCGTTAGCCGGAAAGGTTGGAGATCAACAGGTAGATACCTCTTTCCTGATTGAGGAGGATGCCACTCTTTCTCTGATCACCAGTCGCGATGAGGAGGGGGTGGAGATTATTCGCCACTCTACTGCCCATCTGTTAGCTCAGGCGGTCAAATCACTCTATCCAGAGACACAGATCACCATTGGTCCGGTTGTTGAGCACGGCTTCTACTATGACTTCGCTCGTGAGGAGAAGTTTACCCCTGAAGACTTTAAAATCATTGAAAAGAGGATGGCTGAGTTGGCCAAGGCCAATACCCCCATTCAGCGCTCAGAGATGGGGCGAGAGGAGGCGATAGCCTTCTTTGAGGCACAAGGCGAACTCTACAAGGCGGAGATCATTCGTGATATTCCAGAGGGACAAGTGTTGTCACTCTATCGCCAGGGGGATTTTATTGATCTCTGTCGTGGTCCACACGTACCCTCAACCGGCCATCTGAAGGGTGGTTTTAAGTTGATGAAGCTGGCGGGTGCCTACTGGCGTGGTGACTCTGATAATGAGATGTTACAGCGCATCTATGGGGCGGCCTTTGCAGACAAGAAGCAGCTCAAAGGGCATCTGCACCGGTTGGAAGAGGCTGAGAAGCGAGACCATCGCAAGATTGGCAAGAAGCTGGATCTGTTTCACAGTCAGGAAGAGGCTCCGGGGATGGTCTTCTGGCACAGTAAAGGGTGGTCCATCTATCGTGAGGTGGAGGACTATGTGCGTGAGAAGTTGCGCCATCACGGCTATCAAGAGGTACATACCCCGCAGGTTATTGATCGTGTGCTGTGGGAGAAGTCTGGTCACTGGGATAAGTTCGGGGATATGATCTTCTCGACACATTCAGAGAACCGTGACTACGCCATTAAGCCAATGAACTGTCCGGGTCATGTACAGATCTATAATCAGGGACTGCGCAGCTATCGTGATCTACCGCTACGTATGGCAGAGTTTGGCTCTTGTCACCGTAACGAGCCATCAGGCACCCTGCATGGGTTGATGCGGGTGCGTAATTTTACTCAGGATGATGCCCATATCTTCTGTACTGAGTCACAGATTCAGTCTGAAGTGGCTGACTTTATGGAGCTGCTGTTTGAGGTCTATGAAGACTTTGGCTTTGAAGAGGTACTGATCAAGCTCTCCACCCGACCGGAAAAACGTGTGGGTAGTGATGATGTGTGGGATCAGGCAGAACAGGCGCTGGAGACTGCACTGAACATTAAAGGGTTGGATTGGGAACTACAACCGGGTGAAGGTGCCTTTTATGGCCCCAAGATTGAGTTTTCACTGAAAGATTGCATTGGTCGTGTCTGGCAGTGCGGTACTATTCAGGTAGATTTTTCAATGCCGGGCCGGTTGGATGCGACCTATATTGATGATGCAGGAGAGAAGAGAAATCCTGTGATGTTACATCGCGCAATTCTCGGTTCTCTGGAGCGTTTTGTTGGAATTTTGATTGAAGAGTTTGCCGGTTCGATGCCGCCGTGGCTCTCTCCAATTCAGGCCGTGGTGGTCAATATCACAGATAATCAGCGTGAAGCCGTCGAAAATATTGCAAAACAGATCAATAACACCGGTTTTCGTGTGGAATCTGACTTGAGAAACGAGAAGATAGGGCTTAAAATTCGCGAGCACTCTATGCAGCGTGTCCCCTATATTTTAGTGGTCGGGGATCGCGAGATGGAAGAGGGTACCGTTGCTGTGCGTATGCGCGGTGGTAAAGAGTTGGGAACCCTCTCAGTGGCGGCCTTTATGGACCATTTGCAGCAGGATGTAGTGGAACGCAGACAGGTTTGAACGAGTTTGGTTTAAAGAGCACTGTATCTGTTTATTTTTGATTGTTTGAAGAATTAGGAGAACTTAAGATCGCATTTCAGCCACATGGCCCTCGGGGCCGGATGCCGGAAAAGACACACGAGCATCGATTGAATGATGAGATAACCGCCCAGCAACTGCGTGTATTTGGAGCGGAGCAGGAGGATTCACAGGTTATCTCACGTAGTGAAGCGCTGGCACTGGCAGATGAGGCGGGATTGGATCTGGTCGAGATCTCTCCCAAAGCAGAACCTCCAGTGTGTCGTGTGATGGATTATGGAAAATACCTGTTTGAGCAGAAGAAAAAGAAGAACGCTGCAAAACAGAAGCAGAAGCAGGTACAGATTAAAGAGATCAAGTTCCGTCCCGGTACCGGGGAGGGAGATTATCAGATCAAACTCAGAAACTTGATGAAGTTTTTAGAGCAGGGTAACAAGACCAAAGTGACAATTCGTTACCGCGGACGTGAGATGGCTCACCGCGAGATTGGTATGGAAATTCTGAAACGGGTTGAAAAAGATCTGGAAGAGTATGGAAAGGTAGAACAATTTCCAAAAATGGAGGGTCGCCAGATGATTATGGTGATCGCCCCTATCTCCAGAAAAAAGTAGTGAGAAGTTAGAGGTTTTACAGGTTCCTGTCTGGTCAATGGCACACCGGCAGGAAGATTTTAATGGGAGCAATCCCACATTTAATGATGAGGTGATCAAGATGCCAAAAATAAAGTCAAAGAGAGGCGCTTCCAAGCGCTTCAAGGCGACCGCGTCCGGTTTTAAGCGTGGACAAGGTTTTCGTAGTCATATCCTGACCAAGAAATCCACTAAACGTAAGCGTCAGCTACGGAGTCCACTCAATGTCCACGAGAGTAACGTTGCTGCTGTCAAGCAGATGTTGCCTTACGCCTAATCCGGGAGAACTGAAATGCCAAGAGTAAAAAGAGGCGTACAAGCACGCGCACGTCATAAGAAGGTTTTAAAAGAGGCACGCGGATATTATGGAGCCCGTAGTCGGGTCTACCGCGTTGCCAAACAGGCGGTTACCAAGGCGGGTCAATATGCCTACCGTGATCGTCGCCAGAAGAAGCGTCAGTTCCGTTCGTTGTGGATTGTCCGTATTAATGCAGAGGCACGCAACAACGGTCTCTCTTACAGCAATATGATCAATGGTCTGAACAAGGCTGGGATTGAGGTAGACCGTAAGGTTCTGGCGGATCTGGCTGTACATGACAAGACTGCTTTTGCAGTGATCGCAGAGCAGGCGAAGGCTGCACTGTAATTTAGAACGATTGACTGAAAGTCGAATAGAGGGACGGCACACTATCCGGTTTGCTGTCCCTTTTTATTGTGAGTAGTTGAAAACAAGATGACCACAGAATTAAAGACTCTGGTTGCAGAGGCTGAAGCAGCGATTGAACAGGCTGTTGATCTCTCGGCGTTGGATCAGGTACGCGTTGGCATACTGGGCAAGAAGGGGGCTTTGACGGCAATCCTGAAAACCCTGGGCGGCATGGAACCTGAAGAGCGTAAAGAGACAGGGGCTGCCGTTAACCGGGCTAAACAGGCGTTGCAGCAGAAGATTGAAGAGAAGAGGGCTGCGCTTGAGGGTGCTGCGCTCAATGAGCAGCTCTCGAATGAGACCATTGATGTGACTCTGCCCGGACGTACGCGTCACCAGGGTTCGATCCATCCGGTGACCCATACTTTAGAGCGCATTGAAGAGCTGTTTCGTCGTGTCGGTTTTGAGGTGGCTGAGGGGCCGGAGGTTGAGGATGATTATCACAACTTTGAGGCACTCAATATCCCGGAACACCATCCGGCACGTGCCATGCATGACACCTTCTATTTTGCGGATGGGCGGGTGCTGAGAACACACACCTCGCCAGTGCAGGTGCGTGTCATGGAGTCGAAACAGCCTCCTCTGCGTGTTATTGCTCCGGGCCGTGTCTATCGTTGTGATTCGGATCTGACTCACACCCCCATGTTTCACCAAGTGGAGGGGCTGATTGTGGATGAGTCTGTCAGCTTTGCAGACCTCAAGGGGCTGCTACATGATTTCTTGCGTAGCTTCTTTGAGCAGGATGATCTGCAATTGCGTTTTCGTCCCTCCTACTTTCCCTTTACAGAACCCTCTGCTGAGGTGGATATTGAGTGTGTGATGTGTGGTGGTAAAGGGTGTCGTGTCTGTAGTCATACTGGCTGGCTTGAGGTTTTAGGCTGTGGCATGGTGCATCCTGAGGTGTTTCATCACTCTAATGTGGACACTGAGAAATATACCGGGCTGGCTTTCGGGCTTGGAGTTGAGCGTTTGGCAATGCTACGTTATGGCATCAATGATCTACGTCTTTTCTTTGAAAATGATCTTCGGTTTTTGAAGAATTTTGCCTGAAAATACCTTTTAAATCAGATTATATAATCTAGTTACTGAGCTGTAATTATTATGAAATTTAGCGAATCCTGGCTGCGTGAATGGGTTAATCCAGAGGTCACTACTGAGAAGCTGCTTGAGCAGTTGACGATGGCTGGGCTGGAGGTGGACGGTGTTGAGGCTGCGGCACCCGCCTTTGAAAAGGTTGTGGTTGCTGAGGTGATTTCAGTAGAACCCCACCCAGATGCAGATCGTCTGCGTGTTACCCGGGTTGAGGCGGGTGAAGAGGAGCCACTGACTATCGTCACCAATGTGGCAGACATTGCTGTGGGGGAGAAGATTGCGGTTGCCAAGGTCGGCTGTGTACTGCCGGATGGTATGAAGATCAAAAAGGCGAAATTGCGTGGAGTCCCCTCCTTTGGCATGTTCTGTTCGATGGGAACGCTGGGGCTGATGGAGGAGAGTGAATCGTTGGAACGACTGCCTTCAGAAGCTCCGGTTGGTGTCTCAATTCGTGATTATATGGCGCTGGATGATCAGGTTATAGAGGTTGATTTAACCCCGAACCGTGGAGACTGTCTGAGCATCTCCGGTGTGGCACGTGAAGTGGGAGTGATGAACAGTGCCAGCGTCAAGAGCGTGGAGTTTGAGCCGGTCATAGCCAGCTCTGAGCGTACTTTTCCAGTCTACATAGAGAATGCAGCAGGGTGCCCTCGCTACCTGAGTCGTGTGATTGAGGGGGTTAATCCCAGGGCTGATTCTCCTCTGTGGATGCAGGAACGGCTACGTCGTGCCGGAATGCGTTCATTGGGACCGCTGGTCGATGTGACCAATTATGTGATGCTGGAGTTGGGACAACCGATGCATGCCTTTGATCTGGCAAAACTCTCTGGAGCAATCACTGTACGAAATGCCGTTGCGGGTGAATCTTTAACCCTGTTGGATGGTAAAGAGATTGAGTTAAACAGAGAGACTTTGCTGGTTACGGATGAGAAGGGCCCTTTGGCTCTGGCCGGGATCATGGGTGGAGAGTCCAGTGGTATAGAAGAGGAGACCACAGATCTGTTTTTGGAGTGTGCTTTCTTCGCACCGCTGTCCATCGCGGGTAAAGCGCGTAGTTATGGTCTCCATACGGACTCCTCACACCGTTTTGAGCGGGGGGTTGATTCACAGCTACAGTTGCTGGCGATTGAACGGGCGACTCAATTGTTGATTGATATCGTAGGGGGAAGTGCTGGCCCCGTTGAAGAGGCTGTCAACCCGGAGACCTTGCCCTCTGCGAATAGGATTAACCTTCGATCAGAACGGCTTGAACGCATTCTCGGGCTTTCGCTCGATCCGGCTTGGGTAGCAGAAACTCTGCAAGGGTTGGGGTTGTCGCTCGAGACGAATGCTGAAGGGTGGCAGGTGGTCTCTCCATCCTGGCGCTTTGATCTGGCGATTGAGGCAGACCTTATTGAGGAGGTTGGTCGTATCTATGGTTATGATCAGCTGCCCAGTACCCATCCTCAATTGAGTGCTGAAATTCGCAAGAACCCTGAGGCGATTACTCCGCTTCAACAGCTTCGCCAGACACTGGTCGATCAAGGCTATCGGGAGGTGATCACCTATAGTTTTGTCGATCCAAAATTGCAGCAGATAATGGATCCGCAGCATGAGGCGTTGGCATTGGAAAATCCAATCTCCAGTGATCTCTCGGTGATGAGAACCTCACTCTGGCCCGGTCTGATTCAGAGTATGGAATTTAATAGTAAGCGGCAACAGAGTCAGATACGTCTATTTGAGACGGGGCTACGTTTTGTGCCTGAAGCGGATGGTTTGAAGCAACAGAGAATGGTTGCAGGACTCTTATATGGTGAGATAGAACCTGAACAATGGTCTGTAACCTCAAGATCAGTAGACTTTTTTGATATGAAGGGAGATCTTGAGTTACTGCTGGAAAAAGGTGATAAAGTTCAGTTTGTAGCCGCTTCTCACCCCGTGCTACACCCTGGAAAGAGTGCGCAGATCAAGATGGGGGCGACTGTACTTGGGTGGGCCGGGGCGATACATCCAGCCATTGCGGCTCAACTCTCATTGCCAAAGAATATTTTTCTCTTTGAGCTGGATCTGCAGCAACTTCAGGAGCGGATGATTCCAGCTTTCAATCCACTCTCAAAATTCCCAATGATTCGACGAGATCTTGCTATCTTATTGAATAGAAATATTTTATCTCAAGAGGTTCTGGATACGGCTGAGGCATCCATTGATCAGAAGATTCTGAGAGGGGTGCGCCTGTTTGACCTCTATCAAGGGGATAACCTTAAAGAGGATGAGAAGAGTCTTGCCTTTGGAATTTTTCTACAGCATGATGAACGCACCCTGACGGATGATGAGGTCGAAGCTGTTATTGTTCAAGTAGTTGAGAATCTTGAGCAGCAGCATGGTGCAAAATTACGTATTTAAAATTACATATTTAATCGGGTTTCAACTACTTTAATAGTTGAAAAAAACATTTTAATTTTATATTGTTACAACAACTATACAAACTATATTGAAAGGAGTCATGCGAATGACGCTCACTAAAGCTTCTCTCTGCGAAACACTCAATGAAGAACTTGGACTGAACAAAAGAGAGTCCAAGGAGATGATTGAACAATTTTATGAAGAGATTCGTTCTGCACTGGAAGAGGGAGAAAACGTAAAGCTCTCCGGTTTTGGAAACTTTGACTTGCGCGATAAGTCACCACGTCCGGGAAGAAACCCGAAAACGGGTGAAGAGATCCCGATTACTGCCAGAAGAGTTGTCACCTTTAAGGCGGGGCTCAAACTTAAAGAGAGTGTCGATAACTACAGCACTTCAGTTTTTACTGAATAACTGATCTGTTTGTCGCAGTAGACCTCTACTTGATATGAGTCATGATCCTGTCGCTACTGAGGTTAAAGTCAGTGAGTTACCACCCATCCCCTCAAAGCGATACTTTACCATTGGTGAGGTCTCCAGGCTCTGTATGGTTAAACCTCATGTGCTGCGTTACTGGGAACAGGAGTTTGCTCAGCTAAAACCGGTTACCCGTCGAGGTAACCGTCGTTACTACCAGCAGCATGACATTAAGTTGATCCGCAAGATTAGAAGCTTTCTCTACGAAGAGGGGTTCACAATCACAGGGGCACGAAGCAAGTTGGGTAAAAAAGGGGAAGGGGTTAGTGTAAAGGCCGATATCTCTGAAGTGAGGAGAGAATTAGAGGTGCTTCTTCAGCGTTTGCAATAGATCGGGTGTTTTCAGAGCATAGACCCAAAAATACTGTATTGCGCAATAATTGCCACTTTTTCACTGGACTGGTATAGTCCCCGTTCGACTACTGGCTGACTGAATGATATTGTCGGGTGAAATGGGGTAACTTCTGCAGCTGATGCAGAGTTGCTATGAGTGGTAGCGAAGATTAGAAATGGTGGGCGCACAGTGTGATATGAGACTGTTGATGAGAATAGAAATGACCGCCCTTAAGAATATTTGAAGAGGTCGACGAGTGTTATAGAGTCGTCTTTGATAGAGGAATGGTTGAACCCAATCGTGCGCAACTGAGACACGGTTGGTTTGGAATTTTTAGAGCCTACAGGCTCTCTAGGTGTTTACGTATATGGAAACAAGCGACTGTTTTTATAAACATTAAAATGAATTAATGCTCTGTTTTTATTGAAAATAGAGTGTAATATCCTGTCCAATCCCTGCTCCTTGTTGAGGACTCTTAACGTTTTGACCTGTTCATGGTGAGAAAGTTTGAGAGAAGAATAATGAAAAGAATTTTGATGAATGCCACGCAACAGGAAGAGCTGCGTGTTGCACTTGTGGATGGGCAGTACCTGTATGACCTGGATATTGAGAGTGCAGCTTACGAGAAGAAAAAAGGTAATCTCTATAAGGGAAAAATTACTCGTGTAGAGCCGAGCCTGGAGGCCGCTTTTGTTAACTACGGTTGCGAACGTCATGGCTTTTTACCCTTTAAAGAGATCTCAAGAAGTTACTTCAAAGAGGGGGCCTTTGATGGTGGAGGTCGCCCCAATATTGCTGACTCGATCAATGAGGGGCAAGAGGTTATTGTCCAAATTGAGAAAGAAGAGCGCGGAAACAAAGGGGCTGCGCTGACTACCTTTGTCAGCATGGCTGGACGCTACCTGGTCTATATGCCAAATAATCCCAGAGCAGGAGGGATCTCACGACGTATTGAAGGTAAGGATCGTCAGGAGTTGCGGACTGCGATGCGTGAGATGGATATACCCAACGGTTCCGGAGCGATTGTCCGCACCGCAGGTATTGGAAAAACTACAGAAGAGTTACAGTGGGATCTTGATTACCAGCACCAGATCTGGAGCAGTATCGAGATGGCAGCCGAAAAACCGGCCCCCTTCCTGATCTACCGTGAAAGTGACATTGTTGTTCGTGTAATCCGTGATTATCTGCGTGATGATATTGGTGAGATCTTGATTGATGATGAAGATACTTACCAGTTGGCCCATGAGTTTATGTCCAGGGTAATGCCGCATAACCTGAAAAAGTTGAAACGCTATCAGGAGCAGACTCCAATCTTTACCCGCTTCCAGATTGAGAGCCAGTTGGAGTCGGCATTCCTGCGTGAAGTTCGACTCCCTTCAGGTGGCTCCATTGTGATCGACCCTACGGAAGCGTTGATCTCTATTGATATCAACTCTGCACGGGCGACCAAAGGGAGTAATATTGAAGAGACCGCGCTCAATGCAAACCTTGAAGCGGCCGATGAAATTGCCCGTCAGTTACGTTTAAGAGATAGTGGTGGTCTGGTGGTGATTGACTTTATCGATATGCAGGCCAATAAAAATCAACGTGCGGTCGAAAATCGTCTACGTGATGCCCTGAAGTATGATCGGGCGCGCGTACAGGTGGGGCGCATCTCCCGCTTTGGGCTGTTGGAGATGTCTCGTCAACGGCTGAGACCTTCACTCGGTGAATCTGCACATAATGTTTGTCCACGTTGTAGTGGGCAGGGAACCATTCGTGGGACCCAATCAATTGCGCTGTCTGTACTTCGTCTGATCCAGGAAGAGGCGCTCAAAGAGGGGACCGGTCAAGTGACTGCACAACTCCCCATCGCTGTAGCAACCTACCTTCTCAATGAGAAGCGTGCGGCGGTTTCTGAGATTGAACAGCGTTCTAAAATCTCGATAACGTTGATTCCTAACCATACTTTGGAGACACCACACTACAGTATTGAGCGACATCGGAAAAATACGGATGATCAGGAGAGTGAGGTTCGCCCCAGCTATCGCCAGGTTGAAGAGCTGGCCCCAGAACAGGAAGTGGTTCACGAGGCCAAAGCAGTACAGCGTGATGTGCCTGCTGTGCGTGAAATAATGCCCAACGCACCTGCGCCCCAGAGCGAACGTAAGCGTGAAGAGGCTCCAGAGGAGTCTGGTGGTTTTGTAAAGAAACTCTTTTCCACGCTGTTTGGGGGGGATAAAGAGACGAAAAAAGAGGCAGAGAAAGAGGAACAGACTCAATCTAACTCAGGGCGTAATAGAAGCCGGAGTGGAAATCGCAGTGGCGGTAATCGTAGTAGTGGCGGTAATCGTAATAGTGGCGGCAATAGTGGAGGGGGACGTCACCCATCACGTAGGGGGCAAGGAGGACGTAGTCGCAATAATCGCCCAAAACAGCAAAATGAAACGGGTGATAAATCACAAAGCCGGACTCAGGAGAATCAAGGAGAAAATCAGAAAAGTGGTGCGCAGGGGCAGCAGCAAGGTAAGCCTCAGCAGCGCCGTCGGTCTCGTTCAGGAGGGAATCGAAATAGAGGTGATCAGCAGCAAGATAAGGGGCAGTCACAGCAGAAGAGCGTGTCACAAGAAGCTGCTCCCAAAAATGAGGCTACCCCCAAGGCAAAACCGAGGTCCAGATCCAGAAACAGACAAGGGTCTGAATCTTCCCGGCAATCCAGTCAATCTGCTGCTCAGCCTGTAAATCAGAGTGAAAAACAGCAGAGTGCAGAGAAAAATGAGGGCAACAGTAATAAGAGCGTTACAGCCGAGCAGTCCCCAAAGCGAGAATCTCCAAAGCGAGAGTCATCAAAAACAGGACCTAAAGAGAGAGTGGCTGATCAGGCTTTGGATGCTAAGCCCAATGTAGAAGCTAAGCCTAAGCCAGAAGCCAAGCCCAAGCCAGAAACCAAGCCTAAGCCAGAAGCTGAGCCTAAGCCAGAAGCTGAGCCCAAGCCAGAAGCCAAGCCCAAGCCAGAAGCCAAGCCCAAGCCAGAAGCCAAGCCCAAGCCAGAAGCCAAGCCTAAGTCAGAAGCCGAGCCCAAGCCAGAAGCCAAGCCCAAGCCAGAAGCTAAGTCAGAAGCCGAGCCCAAGCCAGAAGCCAAGCCCAAGCCAGAAGCCAAGCCCAAGCCCAAGCCAGAAACCAAGCCTAAGCCAGATCTGAAGCCCGGTACTGCGACAGAGGTACCCAAAAGAGAAAGTGTGAAGGAAGCCCCCAAAAAAGAGGTATCTACAGCGGCACCGAAGGAGGCTCCTTCAGAAGGTACCTAGGTGCCTGTACGAGTACTAGTGAACAGACGCCCTTGGAAAGGGTGGGGCGTCTGATTGTCAACGAAGATTGTAGTTTTTCCGGATATGGTTCAGTAGTCCGCGCGAGGCGTCTTCAACCATGTCAAATACCTGTTCGAATCCGTTGGGACCGCCATAGTAAGGGTCAGGGACCTCTCGGGTTCGCCACTGATCAGATGCAAAATCCATAAAGAGCCGTAGCTTGTCATGTGTTTCAGCGGTTGTGTAGCCCTCAAGTATAGAGTAATTATCACGGTCCATTGCCAGTACTAGGTCAAATTGTTCAAGGTCACGTTGTTTCGCTTTTCGGGCTTTCAGGTCACTCATATCCAGGCCTCTGCGAAGGGCTGTCTGTTGTGCGCGTGAGTCCGGTGGATTGCCAACGTGATAAGAGTGTGTTCCGGCAGAATCCACCTCAATTTGATCTGTCAAACCAGACTCGTCTACCATTTTTTGAAATACGCCGTGAGCAGTAGGGGATCTGCAAATATTACCCATGCAGCACATCAGGACAGATACTTTTTTTGTTTTCATTGTTTTTTTCAAGATTGGGACAGGGTTAAAAGCATGTTATTTAATAGAAACAGTTAGATAATGGTTCTTTGTGGCACAATAAACGCTACGGGCTATCGATATTATACTGGATCGTTTGCTTTCTGTGTCTGTTGTAATCCGGGTTTATAGGCCGGTTCACTGACCATAAACTCCGTGTATGCATCTCCTGTTTTAGCTCTGATTTGTGTTAAAATAGACGGATTATTTGTAACAGGAAGGATTTAATGGAGCAGATTTTAGAGATACGTGAAGGGTGCAATACCCCAGAACAGTTAATTAAGAGTTTACCTTTTTCTCGTTTCTTAAAGAGTTACAAGAAGGAGTTTATCGAAAATTTAGATCATCGTGATGTACGCCGAAAAAATGAGGCGATCCATAAGGTCGACTTTATCAGGGGTGTCTGTGCGCGTGATTTTTTAAAGCTTCTGGAAAATAGCGAAATTGAGGCTGGAAACCCACTGGAGCGTGCCCGTAATCTGGTTCGTTTTCTGGATGGAGCATTCCACCATTTTCGTTCCAGTAGCTATTCGAGATTGGTACGGCTGCAGAATGATGTGGTCTCTACAGGGGTAGAGACACCAGACTCAGTCAAGGACAAGGTTACCGAAAAGGCAACCTCTCTTTCAGACTTGATTCTTGAGACTCGTCGTACACTACTGCGTAAAGTGGATATGGAGCATGGCGTACGTAGAAGTCATGGTCTGGATGCCTCTCCAAACGTGACAGCGGGTGAGATCTCGGGGCACTACTTCAATTTGCCAGCGGATTATGTTGCACTTTCACATGTGCCCTTAACTATTGCGGCTGATATACGAACAGGTGTGGACTATTCCACCCCTTCCAACAAGCGGGCAGAGCCCTTTTATGAGTTGGATCACAACCCTCTTGACCTGAATCAGTTTAATTCAGAGGATTGGGTTTCAGTCCCTCTGCAGGTAGGTGCCTGGTTGATTGTTGCCTATCTCCACAAATCACGAGGCAGTGTGGAGATGGAGCCGGGTCTGTTGAATCTGTTTCCCTTTGCCCACATTGAGGATATCAAGCAGAACCGTCGCCCGGATGGTATCTTTATTTTCAGTGATCCCAATGCAAAATCTGATGATATTGGGTACTACTGGGATGAAGAGAGTGAGCTTTTGGTTGGGCTTGTGCCTGACCGTGATGAGCTTAAATATTTTGGTTACTGTAAAAAGCCTATTCTGACACTGCACAATGTGTTGGCGATCCGTAAAGGGGAGCTCCCTCTGCACTGTGGTTGCACACGTTATATTGTCCGTTTTGATGAGGAGCAGGGGCCTTATATTGCTGAGATGTTAATCAAGGCAGATGATATGGGCCGCATAGAGATGGAGAAAGGGAGTGATGACACGGTACGTCCCATCTTCTTTGGCACAGAGACAGGGGCTTTTGCCTGTCTGGACGGCTTTAGTGAACATGCAAAACTGCTGATGATCGGGCGAGAAGTTGGATACAACAAGGATACCGGATCAAATGCACGTCAGATCGTCCCGGTAACAGAAGATACTGAGGTGATGAGCGGGAACCCCCTGGATGTACTGCTCTATATGAATAATTTTGAACTGGTTGAGCATGGTACCTCTGCTATTAATGCAGCAATGAGTGTCGATGAAGCCATCGAACATTTTCGCTTGGGTGAGCGAGTGGCTGCGGGTAGTACTCATACCCATCGTGGAGCAAAAGAGAGTAGCTACTGGGCTAACCCGTTTCCACTGCTCCGGGATGAGACAGAAACGGTACTTCACCCTGACCTCTATACGCAGTTCCTGAAAAATGAAGCACTCTTTATCTCTTCTGCAAAGACGCTGGTTGAGCGCAAAGAGCTCTATCTTGGTGTGGCGTTCAGTCAGTTGATGGCTGGAGTTTACAGCGAAAATAGTGATGCCGATCTACAGCGGTGCGGCTATAACGACCGGGATGAAGTAGAGCAGTTGGCACCCGCACGTCTTGCAGAAGATATTATTGACTTGATTAAAGAGATTGCATTGGAGAAACGTGAGCTGGCTGGAGAGCATTGCAGTGAGGTTAGCATTACCGTTGCCTTGGTTGGGGATAGTCGTACAGGTAAATCAGAGACAGCTGAAAAGATGGAAGGTATTCTCGGCTTGCAACTGGTATAAATTGATGACGGGTCTTGTTTGATTGAGGGAAGTTTATTCGATAGAGTTCAGGTTTAGTTTTATGAGCCGGCAAACCAGCCATAGTTTTTTGTGTTTTTTATGAACCTGACCGTATTAAACTTGACCCGTTACCAGTCTGGAGGAGAACTCCAGAGGGGCGTTTCTATGTTGAATAACGCCTGCATTGAGGCCATCCGATGCGTGTAATACGTGGCATGATCGATCTGGAAGTACCGCTTCCGTTTAATATCTACAAGGGCGATGGCTCTCTGTTGATGAGACAGGGGGTAGTTATCTACAACCAGTCCAGAATTGACCAACTCTGCCAGTGGGAAACCTATACCACTGCAAACGGCGAAAAAGATGATGCCCCAGCTGCGAGCATTGTTACCAAAGCAGATGATGTAACCGTCACAGATTATATTGAAGATCTGATGTTTCGCCTTGATATTACCTACTCTAACTTTCTCACCAACGGTTTTAACGTAGTCAATGATGTGACCCGTATCTCCGTTGAGCTCTACCACAAGATGATCTCTGATCCAGATGCGATGATCGGTATGGTTCATCTGAGAACAGACCTCAAACATTCGATAATACGCACCTTGCAGAATGCTGTTTTTTCAATTCTCACAGCAAATAGTCTGGGGTGGAGTAAGCAGCGGGTGACCAAGCTTGCCAGTGCAGCATTGACTGAGAACTTGGGAATGTTATCGATGCAAGAGGACCTTTTTCGCCACAGTGGTCCACTCCAGGAGTGGCAGACTGAGGCCATCCGTAAACATCCCGCAACCTCTGTGCAGATGTTGATTGGTATGGGGGTTAAAGATAAGGACTGGTTAAGGGCTGTTGGGTATCATCATGAGAGAATGGATGGTAGTGGTTATCCGAATAAACAGCAGGGGAGTGCTATTTTTGAAGAGTCACGAGTTCTTGCCATCGCTGACCGGTATGGTGCTACTATTTCCCCTCGAATGGATCGCAAACCTGGAAGCCCTCAAGATGTAATGCGCTACCTTTTGAAGGGGGAGAAGGAGCAGTATGATCAGGATATCGTGCGTCACTTTATTGCTGAAATTGGTGTGTACCCTCCAGGCATTACAGTACGCCTCAAAAATGGTGATATCGCCGTGGTCACCCATCGAAGGGCCAAAAGAACCTTCCCTCTGGTCTCCTCAATTTGGGACCGCGAATTAGTCCCGTATGATTTCCCCGTTGAGAGAGATACCTACTTTAGTGAGTTTGCGATTCTGGGCCATTTTCTGCATGATGATGCTTCACGTCTGAATGAAGATGCCTTGTGGGGGAAAGAGAGACACCGGTTAGGTAAAGATATTCAGATGTTCCGTGTCCATGATGAGTATCATACAACTTCAGCTGAGGATGCTGAGTTGAGTGGTGAAGTTACGCTATTCTAATTAATGATGAGATAGATAATGATTGAAGCAAATAGAAAAATACTGGTTGTAGATGATGACTTCAGTGTTTTAGATGCCTATGAAGAGATCTTGATCGCTGCAAATGATGATGAAGCCGATCGTCTGTTGGAGTTGCTAACAGCAGACCTTTCAGTGGGCAAAGATGAAAGTAAATCCACTGTTGACTCCTCAAAAGAGACCTTTGAGATGGTTAAGGCCTCCTCTGCAGAAGAGGCGATTGAGATCTTTCATCAAGCCCATACAGCAGGCGAGCCTTTCTCTACCGTATTTATGGATATCCGTATGCCACCAGGCATGGATGGCGTGGAGTGCAGTGGGCAGTTGCTGAAAATTGATCCCAACGTATATATCGTCATTGTCTCCGCCTATGCAGACTACTCGCTGAGTGATATTAAGCTGCACCTTGGTAATAACTATGTCTACCTGAAAAAGCCTTTTATTCCTGAAGAGTTGATTCAGGTGGCTGAATTTTTCTCATTACAGTGGAAGAAGAGTCAGCAGTTAAAGCATAGGATTGTGGAGCTTGAGAACGAGCTGGACAGCTCTAAGAAGCTTCTGAACAAGTCTGGGTAATTTGAATCAGGGGTTCCTTAAACAGTAAGGTTATTCGCTTGCCAAGCTTGAAATGACCGCAACAACTCCACGAGTCAGCCTTTGTAAGGCCTCCGTGGTAATAACGTAAGAGGGCATTAGATAAATTAAGCTCCCGAACGGACGTACCCAGATTCCCTGTTTGACCAGCAGCGGTTGTATGACTCTAAGATCAACAGCTTTGTGCATCTCAACCACACCAATCGCACCAAGAACCCGTACCTCTTTTACGCTGTTTAGCTCGCTACAAGGTGCTAACCCCTGTTGCAGCTCCTGTTCAATCTGCTTGACTGCACTCTGCCAGGGACGAGAACAGAGTAGATCAATGCTTGCATTGGCAGCACTACAGGCCAGTGGGTTGCCCATAAAGGTGGGGCCATGCATCAAAGTACCGGTCTTATATTCTGATATTGCAGAGGCAATCGTGTGACTCGTCATTGTTGCCGCCAATGACAATGTTCCTCCCGTTAAAGCTTTTCCAAGGCAGAGAATATCGGGTGTGATACTGGCATGGTCACAGGCAAACAGCTCTCCAGTTCGGCCAAACCCTGTTGCAATCTCATCGGCAATTAACAGTACCTGATATTGGTCACAGAGTTGCCGTGCTCTCTGTAAATATTGTGGGTGGTAGAAATACATCCCTCCTGCCCCTTGCACAACCGGCTCCAGAATCAATGCCGCAAGTGTGGTGTGATGTTGTTCAAGGGTATTTTGCAGAGGGGTAATCGCCTCATCATCCCACTCGTGGTTGAAGGGGGTTGCAGGGCGTGGGATAAAGTGATGTGGCGTTAAATGGTGATGAAAGAGCGTATGCATACCATTTTCAGGGTCAGCCAGTGCCATCGTAGCGAAAGTATCACCGTGATATCCGCCCTGAAGAACTGCAATCTCTCTCTTGGCAGGTTGCTCAACAGCAATCCAATACTGAAGAGCCATTTTGAGGGCGACCTCAATCGAGATAGACCCTGAATCAGCCAGAAAAATATGCTGAAGAAGAGGTGGGGTCAGCTCGAGCAGACGCCGCGCTAACTCAACCGCTGGGCGGTGTGTCAATCCTCCAAACATCACATGAGAGAATTGACTGATTTGTTCTTCAAGCGCACGGTTAATTTCGCTGACATTATAGCCGTGAATTGCAGACCACCAGGAGGACATCCCATCAATCAGACGTTCGCCACCCTCCAGTGTAATGGTGTGTCCATCTGCAGAGCTGACAGGATATACCGTGTCAGGGTGCAGCATACTGCTATATGGATGCCAGAGATGGTTCCGGTCCAGTTCAAGCAGTTCGTTGGTTGTTAAGGAGGGGGGCATTTGGGTTGGTATACCATTGAAAATTATATTATAGCGTTGGTTTAAACCATTTTCTGCTCAGCAATGCTGAGACACTCACGCAATAAGATATAATAAAATTATCAACAAATCTATGGAATAACAATCAATGCATGATGAAGTGAAGAAGTATTACGGACAGATTCTGGTTACGAGTGGTGATCTGCAAACAGATGCCTGCTGTACCGACAGCAGTATGCCGGAGTACCTTAAAGGGCCACTCGCTGAGATTCATACGGAAGTTGCATCCAAATATTATGGGTGTGGATTGGTGGCACCTCAACAGCTTGAGGGTACTCGTATTCTTGATTTGGGAAGTGGCTCCGGAAGAGACTGTTATCTGCTGTCACGACTGGTGTCGGAGCGTGGTTATATTGTAGGTGTTGATATGACAGATGAGCAGCTCGAGGTGGCAAATCGCCATATCCAGTGGCATACAGATCAATATGGTTATGCACAACCCAATGTGGAGTTCCACAAGGGTTATATCGAGAAACTGGATGAACTCTCTTTGGAAGATGAGAGTTTCGATATCATTATTTCCAACTGTGTCATCAACCTCTCTCCAGATAAAGATGCTGTTTTGCGAGAGGCGTGGCGTGTATTGAAACCGGGCGGTGAACTCTACTTTTCGGATGTCTACTCAGAGCGACGAGTACCGGAGAGTTTAGTGAAAGATCCGTTACTCTATGGGGAGTGTCTGAGTGGTGCACTCTATTGGAATGATTTTTTAACCCTTGCTAAACGTAACGGATTTGCCGATCCCCGCTTAGTTGAAGACCGTCCTTTAACTATTGATAATCCGAAAATTGAGGAAAAACTGGGGCCACACCGCTTTTTCTCTGCGACCTACCGTCTCTTCAAGATTCCTGAACTGGAAGAGAGCTGTGAAGATTTTGGTCAGGCAGTAATCTATAAAGGAACGGTTGAACACCACCCTGACTGCTTTGTATTGGATAAGAGTCATATTTTTCAGAGCGGCAAGGTAGAGCCTGTTTGTGGAAACAGTTGGCTTATGCTCCATCAGAGCCGATTTGCTGAACATTTTGAGTTTATTGGAAATTGGGATGCTCACTATGGGATCTTTGATGGTTGTGGAACCACAATGCCATTTGATATCGATGTGGATCAGCAGCAGCGTAGTGATGGAGGGAGTTGCTGTTGAGGGTTAATACGATGTGTCTGTAGTGCTGATACTCAACAGCTATACCCTTTTATTGATCAATCCTCTACTGAGTTATCATACTGATAGAATAGAGGAATTGATTGGCCAAAAATACCGACTATGCTTGATACAACTCCTCTACTGAAAGAGATCTCCTTTCCTGAAATTCAACGTGAATCGTTGTCTGCGCTGCAGGTGAACCTGGGATATCGCTGCAACTTGAGTTGCATCCACTGTCACGTGAATGCTGGGCCAAAACGTAGCGAGATGATGGATCGAGAGAATATCGATGGGGTAATCCGCATACTGGAGCAGGGGAAGATTACCCAGCTGGATCTGACGGGTGGTGCCCCTGAACTGAATCCCCACTTCAAAATGTTGGTAGAAGCGGCATCGAAATTGGGTGTGCAGGTCATTGACCGCTGTAACCTCTCTGTTTTGGAGCTTCCAGAACAGCAAGGGCTTGCTCAGTTTCTTGCAGATCACCGCGTCGAGGTGGTCGCATCCATGCCCTGTTATCTTGAAGATAATGTGGATGCACAGCGTGGCAAAGGAACCTTCTCAGAGAGCATTAAGGGGCTCAAACGGCTCAATAAGTTGGGGTATGGGAGTCGAGAAGGTGGACTGGTACTTAATTTGGTCTATAACCCGCAGGGGGCGAGCCTTCCACCCGATCAACAGTCACTGGAGGTCGATTACAAACGTGTACTGAGAGAGTCATACGGTATTGTTTTTAATCAACTGCTGACCATTGCTAACCTGCCGATCCATCGCTTTGGTAGTCTGCTGCTCTCAAAAGGGGAGTTTTCTGGCTACATGGATCTGTTGCAGTCTGCCCACCAGCCACAGAATCTGGCCACCGTTATGTGCCGGACCCTCATCAGTGTTGACTGGCAGGGTTATCTCTATGATTGTGATTTTAACCAGATGTTGAAAATGCCTCTGGTCGATGAAGTAGATGATCCCCTTCATCTTCGTGATCTACTGGAGCTCTCCCTTCAACAGCGTCCTATCCAGGTTGCGGGTCACTGTTATGGTTGTACCGCAGGTCAAGGCTCAAGTTGTGGTGGTGCGCTTGATCGCGCCACGGGGGGCATCGCTTGATCTCAATTGTGATCCCTGCACTCAATGAGGCAGAGATTATTGTAAACACCTTGCTGCCGCTACAGGCGATGCGCAAACGGCAGGTAGAGATTATTTTGGTGGATGGTGGCAGTACCGATACAACTATTCAGCTGGCCACCCCTTACATTGATCAGCTTGTTGAATCTATAAAAGGGCGAGCCCTGCAGATGAATGCCGGGGCAGAAGTGGCACAGGGTGATGCGCTCTGGTTTCTCCATGCTGATACAGTTGTACCTGACGCAGGAGATCAGAGGATCCTTCAGGCGCTGCAAGAGGGTGCGTGGGGACGATTTGATGTGCGTCTGAGTGGAGAGCGTACGGTGTTGCGCGTGGTAGAGTGGTGGATGAACCAGCGCTCCTGCTGGAGTGGTATATCGACGGGGGATCAGGGCATCTTCATTCAGCGTAAGCTGTTTAAACAGCTGGGTGGTTTTCCACAAATCCCTTTAATGGAGGATATTGAGTTGAGCAGAAAGCTCAAAAAGATTGCTGCACCGGCATGTATCCATACTCCACTGATTACCTCCAGCCGTCGCTGGGAGGAGCGTGGGGTTATGCGTACAATCTTGTTGATGTGGTGGCTGCGCTTGAGCTACTGGGCGGGTGTATCACCACAGCGGATTGCCCACTGGTACCGATGAGTAGAGCGCTGCTGGTATTTTCCAAGGCACCTGAGGCAGGTACAGCAAAAACAAGACTGATTCCTGCATTGGGTGCGTTGGGTGCGGCACAACTGCAGCAAAAAATGACAGAGTGGGTGGTTACTGAGGCGGCTGCGTCGTCACTCGGGCCAGTTACGCTCTGCTGCGCACCCGACTGTAACCACTCCACCTTTTCAGAACTTCAGCAACGCTTTAAGATCGAATTACAGCCACAGCATGGAGAAGATGTTGGAGAACGTATGCACAAGGCGATTGAGGGTACGCTTCAGTTGCATGACACAGTGATCTTGATGGGGAGTGATTGTCCGCAGATTGATCGGTCACTATTGGCAACAGTGGCTGATACACTGGAACAGCATGATGTGGTGATTGTACCCGCAGAAGATGGTGGTTATGTGTTGATTGCCACGAGAGTGCCCGTGGCTACTGTTTTTCAGGGAATAACCTGGGGAACGGACCGTGTGATGGAGCAGACCATTGGGGTCCTCCAGCAACAGCAGCTGAATTGGTACGCGCTACCCCCCCTTGTGGACATTGATCGTCCTGAAGATTTACAGTTTATTCCAAAGGGGTGGTTGGATGAGTGAGAGGCTAACCACGGAAGGTTTTCAAGGTTATCTGGTGGTCACGTTGAGCTACTGGGTATTTACCCTGACCGATGGGGCGATTCGTATGTTGGTTGTGCTCTACTTCCATCAGTTAGGGTACGCGCCACTGGAAATTGCGATGCTTTTTCTCTTCTATGAGTTCTTCGGCGTAGTAACCAACCTGGTAGGAGGGTGGATTGGCTCGCGAATCGGTTTGAATAGAACCATGCAGATTGGAATAGGTATGCAGGTTGTGGCTCTTTCACTGCTGGCAGTCCCAACGGCTTGGCTCTCTGTCCCCTATGTGATGGCTGCACAGGCACTTTCAGGAGTTGCAAAGGACCTCAATAAAATGAGCGCCAAGGCCAGTGTAAAGTTGATGCTTCCCAAACAGCAGGAGAGTGCCCGCCTGTTTAAATGGGTGTCGATACTGACAGGGTCAAAAAATGCATTGAAGGGGGGAGGGTTCTTCCTGGGTGCGCTGTTACTTGCGCAGTTCGGGTTTCAGATGGCGTTGTTACTATTGGCGGGTATGTTGCTCATCAGTTTGGTTATTAATTGGCTGCTGCTATCTGAAGAGATCGGAAAAACACAGCATAAGCCAAAATTTTCACAGCTCTTTTCGCGTACCCGTGAGATTAATTGGCTCTCGGCAGCACGCTTTTTTCTATTTGGAGCACGGGATGTCTGGTTCGTGGTGGCGCTGCCCCTGTTTTTGGCTTCAACTATGGAGTGGAACCATCTACAGGTCGGTGGGTTTTTGGCGGTCTGGATTATAGGTTATGGCATTGTGCAATCATTGGTTCCGCTGTGGTTGAAGCGTGGTCAGCACTTGCCGGATGGAAAAACAGCAATGAAGGTTGCACTTATGCTCGCCGTAATCCCCGCAGGGATCGCCTGGGGTCTGGTATTACAATGGGATCCGGCATGGGTTGTTACCCTGGGGCTGCTACTGTTTGGAGTGTTCTTTGCAGTCAACTCTGCAATCCACTCCTACCTGATTTTGGCCTACTCAGAACACGATAAAGTGGCAACCAATGTTGGCTTCTACTATATGGCAAATGCCGGAGGGCGCCTCATGGGGACAGTGCTTTCAGGTTGGCTCTATCAAATGCAAGGGATGGCCGCATGTTTGGGATGGTCGGCCTTGATGGTCCTGATTGCGGGTCTGATATCGATCAAGTTGCCACGATAGATAGCTGTGTTATTCTCCACAACCATGAGTAATCAATCAGACTGCTTTCTCTGTAAACTGCCTTCAGAAAGGATTATAGCAGAGTGTAAGCTTACCTATACCATTCGGGATGGTTATGAGCTCTCTCCTGGACATAGCCTGATTCTGCCAAAACGTCATATGCCAACCTTTTTTGATGTTACGGTAGATGAGCAGGCAGCGCTCTTTGCAGCGATTCAGCAGGCAAAACAGGAGCTGGACCGAGAGTTTAGCCCGGATGGGTACAATATCGGGATCAACAATGGTGAGTTTGCGGGACAATCCATTCCTCATCTGCATATTCATTTGATCCCTCGCTACCGGGGAGATGTCGAAAATCCAAAGGGTGGAGTACGCTGGGTATTGCCAGAGCGTGCAGACTACTGGACAAAGTGATTACAAATACTCTATTCTCAATAACAACATCAACACTAGGAGAAATAATAATGAGAAAAAGCGTCGGACTACTACTGATGTCAGTGGCATTTGCCTCACAGGCTGAAATTACCTCACTGCAATGCAGTATGGATGAGATCAATACCAAAACCAATGAGGTTACCCATGTTGATGATGTGAAGGTCGATGTGCCTGATCAGAGTACACGTACCATAACTGCGCTAACCTACTACAATAATGATCGCATTATTGAGGAGTGGGAGATTACTCCAACACACTCCAACTATCGATATCGTAAACTGGTTGGTGGAGACATCATAAAAACGGAGACCAGCTCAATCGAAGCCACTTCTGGTAAGGTTTTAGGCAGTATGCACTATGATCCATCTCCCTTCCTGAGAATTCGTGGTCACAAAGAGAAAGAGACAACATTTTCCGGTCAATGCTATTTGGTACAACAACCAGCCGCTACGCTAGAGTAATAGTATCTCTATAAAAGGTAACTATTCAGCACGGTGCTGTAACCGAACTGGCCCAGGGGTGTTACTTCGCTTCAGGGGGTAAGCTGAATAGTTACCTAAAAGGTAGCTAAAAGGTACCAAAAGGGTAGCTAAAGGGGTTCTAACAATCGATCCTAAGGTGACTCGAACAACAGGTTTGATGGGTACAGAACCACACAAGCTGCTTAATACTGCGTATTGCGTAGTCACTATGCCTACTACAGTATTGCAGGTAATCTCAGTGCGTTGCAGAATGTATATCATGCAACAGAATGTTACTGGCGTAAAATACTGAGTAGTCGAAACTGTAAAGGAAAAGTAACGTAAGAAAGCTTCCAGAAATTGAAGGAGCGCTATCCGTTGCAGAAACCAAAACTGGTGTTACCCCTATGGGAGGCTATAAGTTCTTGCCGTACTGTGAATCAACTTTTGAAGAGCGTAGTGCGGGAAATTCGTACGCTACGTTCTGTGAGAGCAGGAGGCAGATGCCCACCTCTGGTGGTTCGGTGGAAAGCCCGTGAGCAACTCCCTATCCCGGTTAATACAATTTTCAATATCAAACAGGCCTCCAATAATCTGGTTGGCTGTGGTCATTTTTAGCATTATGCCGGGGCAGCCCGTGTACGCACAGCTGCTTGAGCTAACAGTGGAAGAAAAAGTTTTTATTGCAGACCATCCGGTTATTCCGTTTTGTGTGGATCCTGCTTTTATGCCTTTTGAGCAGATTAATGCATCCGGGCGACATGAGGGTATTTTTGCGGACTATCTCTCACTGATTTCAGAAAAGACCGGACTCTCTTTTCAGCTTGTCCCAGCAGAGAACTACCGGCAGACTCGAGAGCTATTTGAGAAAGGTGTATGTAAGCTGGTACCGGGAGCTGATGCGATTGAGAGTGATCGTTATGGAGTCTCTACGACCTATCTGACTTCTGAATCCGGTTATGTGGTGCACTCCAGTCGTGAAGGAGCAGCGGATTTTGGGGTAATGGTTGAAGAGGGGAAGATTGGGTATATCGGAGGGGCTGATATCAAGCGGCTTAGAGAGAGCTATCCGCAGGCAAATTTTATTGAAGCGGGTTCTGATCTGGATGGTATTCGAAAAGTGGCCACTGGAGAGCTGGATGCCTTTGTATCAACGCTGTTGGCACTTGACTATACGATTCGTCACAGTGGAATCACCCGGGTACAGCTCAAGATCAGAAAGATGCTGGGGGATGGCCCCAATTTTGCTGCTCATATCCATCCGGGCAGCCCCCAGTTACTCAGGATTATCAACAAGGCCATTGAACAGATCACAGCAAAGGAGCAGGATGAAATTATTCAACACTGGTTTCAGCCGATGGTTGAAGAGAAGCTGTATGTTCGAACATTGAAACGGACGTTGCTGGGGACTATTTTTGTTTTGCTGGTTGTGGCTCTGCTCTATCTATTACAGAAAAAGAAAAACCAGCAGCTACAGCTGAAGTTGATCGAGCGTAAGAGTGCTGAACGGGAACGGCTTTTGGAAGAGGTACATGATGGTTTTGGTTCCCAGTTGATGAGTGCCCGGTTGATGATTATGGGTGGGGAGTACAGCAAAGAGCGGCTGGTAGAGCTGATGGGAGAGTGCATTGATGACCTTCATCTGGTCGTTGATCTGTTTGGGAATCAGGGGGTGACCCTGGAAGAGGCGCTTGCACAGTATCGTTACCGGATGCAGCTCCGTTTGGTGGAGATGGGTGTAGAGATAGAGTGGAAAATCGAACTACAAGAGTGTTTCTTCGTTACGGAGCATGCAACCTTGCAGCTACTACGCATTCTTCAAGAGGCGATTCATAATAGCTTGAAGCATGCCGGGGCAAAACAGATACGGGTTACGGCCCGATGTTCTGAAGGGCATCACCTTCAGATTACAGTTCAGGATAACGGGGTGGGTCTGCCTGATGAGTTGAAGAGAAATCGTGGTATTGGCAATATGGAGAGGCGAGCAGCCAGTATCGGTGCCCGGTTTTCCATTGGTAATGCAAAACCGGGAGTGTTGGTTGAGGTGACTTTGAGGTCTTAATCCTAGATCACGCCGTAGTCCCGTGCTTTTGAGACGGCCTGCATCTGGTTGGAGACCTCCAGTTTGCGGTAGGTATTGCGGATATGGGTCTGAATGGTAGAGAGAGCAACCCCCATTAGTTGGGCGCACTCTGCATAGCTATTGCCGAGTGAAAGGTGTTTCAGTAACTCCAGTTCTCTGGGAGAGAGGTCAATTGGGAGCTCGTTACTGGATTGAGGTGGGGCACCGGCCAGTTCAAACAGGTGGCGTGCCAGAGAAGGGCTTACGGGGTAACTGCCCTCAAGCACCTCTGATATGGCGTGAGAGAGTGAAGCCGAGCCTTCCCCTTTTAGCAGGTACCCTTTGGCGCCCGCTCGAATGGCCTCTACTAAAATCCTTTTTTTTCCAATTACGGAAACCACCAATATTGGCAGATCTGTGAACTGCTGGTGAGCTGCCCGGATGATCTCAAGTCCACTGATATCGGGCAAGCCAATATCAACGAGCAGTAAATCAATGGCTTGAGCAGGTTGTTGTATAAAGTCGAGTGCACCACTTCCCTGCGGGAAACTGTGAAGTTTCCACTCCTCAGGTAGTGCGTGGATGGCATCTTCAATCGACTTTCTGAAGACTGGATCATCCTCTACCAGAACGGCTACAGGTGTAATTTTTTGATTCACTAACATCCTCTCCATGTGGATTGTTATTAAATGTATGAATATTATACTTTTTTAGAGTTATGGTGGGCTCTTCTCCGCTTAAATTAGTGAACAAGGGCAGCACTTTGATAAAATATTGACGGCTGGTCTGTGATAGAAATTTGCCGGATGCAGTCGTAGAGTAGACTAAGAGTAGCGGTGTGATAATAGCCTTAATGGTTCACTACAGCCCACAGAGGCTTCACTGCTGGCCCAGTCGAGATGTTGCTCAATAGTGGATCTGTGGTTGGAGACAACGGCTTCACTGAACTCTTCGGTTAGTGCTGTGATAATCTGTTTTGCGGTATCATCAAAATCACCCTCTTCTCCCAGAGTTTGATAGAGGTGGCAGATGCGATTCTGTAACTGGATTCGGAGAAGGGATTCAATTAGTAAGTCGGCAGCACGCCCTTCAAGTTGAGTGGAAAATTGAGCATACTCTTCGGGTAGTTCTGTTCTTGTAGAGAGTAGTAGTTCTAACCACCTCTCTTGCTCTTTCTTGGCAGGTGACTGCTGTTGGAGTAGTTGTTGTAGAGTGATGCCGTGGCGTTCAGTCAGCTGACCAAATGTGGTCACCCTCTCTGGTCTGGAGGGCGAGTGGGCTGCAGATGGAGGAGCTGCGTCCTTTGTAGCCTCGAACACATCAAGCTGTGATGGTTGTTGGGACAGCTTGGTACTGCGCTGAATGTTCTCTACTGCTTGCTCAATTCTGCGGTTCTCGCCAGCTTCGCCTGTCTCATTTACAATTTTATCAGGCTCGGGAGATGTCACAATCTCCGCACGACTCTCATCTGCTGAGAGGGGGGTATCTTGTGAGGTATCAATCTTTAAATGGCTGTTTGAAATGTTCGACTCCACCTCAGAAATTGGTACAAACTCCTCTTGATCCGCTAGTTCGCTTTTAATTTGTTGCTCAACCTCTACACTCATTTGGTCAATTTCAGATGAAGGTTTGGTTGAGGATTCTCTGTATTCAGTTAGTTCAGGTTCATCTGGAGGGATAAACTCCTGATGCCACTTCTCGATCAGCGTCTGCTTTTCAGAAGAGAGAAACTCACCGGTATCGGTCAGGTGCTCAATAATTTCAAGATAGCAGGCTTCGCGTGTCTCAGGGTCACGGATGGCCAAACTCTCTACCACCAGAGGGGTAATCGTAGATAGCAGGTATTTCAGGCTACTGGAGCGCTGCTGGGTGATGCTGCAGTAGAATAGGTGGTCAAACAGTGTTTGTGGCTGATCAAAGCCAAAGATTGAGCAGAGTTCAAGCAGCTCCTGCTGGAAAGAGAGCACAACATCCAGTCGTTCACTGGGCAATGAGAGAATCTCTTCATCATTACGTTCGCCAATCAATACTGCAAAAGGGATCTTTTGGAGTTGTAATTCATCATAGAGCTGACAGACCGCAAATAGCGCGTCTGCCCGCTCCCGTGCAGGCAACCACTCATGCTCTTCATTATCCGGGATCTCTTCATAATCATCGTCAGCGACCATCTCATAGACACACTCTTCTGACAGAGCGGTATCAGTAATGGTGGTGGTTTTAGGTTGGGGCGTTTCAGTAACTGTTGTCGTGAGAGGGGTGGGAGCATCTTCAGCCGCCGTAGAGCGGCTCAATAGGGTTTCAGTCTCTGTGGTTTCAGGTTCTGGCATGTGCTGTAACAGCGGCCTTTGAGGCTGAGCCTGGGTACGGAGAAGATTTGAGATCACTCTCTCAGTACGAGGATGGCTGAGAATGGTCTGGTGTTTTGGTAGAGAAAGAGGTGCTTTCTGCGCTTGCTTCAATTGACGGGGATAAGGAACCAAGGTGACCAGTGCAAGCCCGGCAATAGAGATAATCGAGAGCACCATTTCACCAGAAAGCATCGGCGCGAGAAGCAGTATTCGATACAGGCTAGGAGTCAGCAGGGTAAATTTAAAAAAATGGGTTCGGAGTTTTCTCAAAGCTAAGGAACCTCTGAACAAGTCAGGGTGATTTGAATTACGTCCATAGTGTCCAAGATCAAGGCGAAGATCGCAGCCAATACCCCAGGGCACCTTCTCTTGCGCAAGCGCAATTCACCTTGTGGCAGGCTATTAGCAAGGTTTTCAACCGAGGAACGAGGTCGAGCAACGAAGATATTGGGCGCTATGGGCGTTAGGCATTTACACATGACTTATTCAGAGGTTCCCTAAAGATGGATTGTATGAAAATTAAAGTTAAGAGCCACCCCTACGACCATCAAAATAAGTCCAATGATCAGGGTAGCAATCGTAGAGGCTGCGATCAGCTTGACCATAAGCCAGATGAGGGACAAAAAAGGGATATCCAACTCCGTGACCCGGACATCAATCGAACGGTCTTGTAGCAGCTCACCGTCGACCAACTCATCTCGTGTATTATGGTTAAATCTGATTCGCATAAAAAATCACTCTTTGTTAAGGAGCCTCTGAACAAGTCTGGGTAATTTGAATCGTATCCAAGTTCCTAGGGCATCCACTCTTGCGCAAGCGCAATTCACCTTGTAGCAGGCTATTAGCAAGATTTTCAACCGAGGAACGAGGTCGAGCAACGAAGGTATTGGACGCTATAGGCGTCAGACATTTACACATGACTTATTCAGGGGTTCCTTAATCAGAGGTTCCTTAATGCACATAGATCAACGTGTGCCTGTACAAGTGGAGTAGTGGATTATAACAGAGGAGTGGCAACCAGAGGCATACAGTTTTGGTATCCTCTACAGATTACATCGTGTTTTAAGGTGGCTTTTAGTGGTGGATAACAGCAACTTTTTAGAGAGGTTCAGTGCGCTTTCTCGTGTCTATGGTGAAGCAGGATTAGAGAAGCTTGCAGAGTCTCATGTCTGCGTGGTTGGTATCGGAGGCGTTGGTTCATGGGTGGCCGAATCTCTGGCACGTTCTGCAATCGGTGAGATTACGCTGATTGATGGTGATGTCATTGCCAGAAGTAATACCAATCGGCAAATTCATGCGCTTGAGAGCACGTTAGGCAAGCCTAAAGTCGAAGTGATGTCTGAGCGGATCTTTGAGATCAATCCGCACTGCCGTTGCCATCCAATACAGACAGACCTGAGTCACGAAAATATACGTGACCTGTTGGAGCGTGGTTATGGCTGTGTAGTGGATGCGATTGATGGGGTCAACGCCAAGGCTCAGATGATCTATCACTGTAAACGCAATAAAATCAAAATTGTGACTACTGGAGGGGCAGGGGGGCTGCTCGACCCCACGCAGATAACCATTCGCGACCTCGCCAAAACATACAATGATCCGTTGGCCGCAAAGGTCCGTTCTGAACTTCGTAGAAATTACAATTTCTCTCGTAATCCTAAGCGCAATTTTGGCATTCCTTGTGTTTTTTCTGCCGAACAACAGCGTTATCCAACCCGTGAAGGAGAGATTTCGCTTTGTAAACCGGGGGTTCCTGGGCTCTCACTGGACTGCGCATTTGGGTATGGTTCGAGTGTTGCGGTGACGGCAGCGGTTGCTCAAGCCGCCAGCTATAAGGCTGTTGAAATCCTATTAAAGCATTGATTTATAAAGCACATTGTTGTCAGAATCTTAATAATAACATCAGACATAAAAACTGATATATAACAAAATACGTATTTTTACGTATTCCTATTGTCGGCTTCTGTTTATAGACTATCTACTAGAATTTTTATTTTTCACCTACTTTTATTTGGAGCTGTAAAAATGTTTAATATTGAACATGATTTAGATGCATTGCTTATTGCAGTACTGGGTATAACATCACTGCTCTGGTTAGGTCGAAACATATATGTGGCATTGAAAGACATCTATTTTGACCATCAGTCGGTATAATAAAAGCCACAACAGTCTTATCCGAGTCACGACTCTTCTCTTCTCTTCTCTTCTCTTCTCTTCTCTGTAACCAACTCTCTACTGCCTGATTATCCAGCTTTATTGGCATAGACCTTACAATAATAAATCTGATTTGAAATATTAGTATTCAATTATAAAATTAATATGAATATTGGGTAATTATTGTTAGAAAAACAAGGAGTGGTGTCATGAGAAAAGGAATCGCTGTCATCGTACTGGCAATGGTTGCAACCAGCGCTTTAGGCTGGTTTGGTGGAAATAATGACAACTGGAATGGTTGGAGCAATGCCGATGGCTATGGATACAACGATGCCAGAGGCCGTGGTCAGGCACGTGGGCGAAGTGATATGGATGGCTCATTCAGCATGACCATTAACGCCAGTGGTCGCGCCCATACCGATCTGGAGACTGACATCGATGGTGACTGGCATACGGATTACTATGGTGATAGCGGATGGAATAGCTACAGCTATCCGGTACGTTATGGCTATTATGGTACTCCCAGTAACTACAATCCAACGGCTGGTTATGAAGCACACCGAAAGGCAGTTGAAAAACGTAAGGTTGCCCTCAAAAAAGAGCGTGAAGATCGTTTGATCGTGAAGTAGATATTTGTGACCGTTCTAACTCTTGCAGAGCAGTAGATTCCTCATCGTGACTGCTCTGTTAAAAGATTCTTATGCTTTAGGTTAAATAAACCCAGTATCAGGCTGATAAATTGGTGTTTTTATGTGACGTAACAGATGCTATTTTGCACTGTTTCTAATGCTGTAAACACAACATTACTCACTTTCCTGCTATGAACAATCAACCGTTAGCGATCACTTACACTCCTGTCTAAAGTTCCAATTGGCACATGCAGGATTGACCTGATACTTATAAAAGATCTACCCTATTGCCTCATAAAGATGTATATTAATAAGCAGCTATTGTGAAGCAAAGTACTATTTAGTTTAAATGTGCTCAAGGAAGGAGTCGTAAGCGGGATACGATAAAGGATGAATTTCACAAGGTTGGAAATAGCAGTGCATAAAAAACAATAATAACTATTTCTTGGTAACTAATTGAATTAAATAAAGGTAGTGAGTGTGGTTATCGTGGTGAATAGAGACGAATATTAAGAAAAGTTACGCTTTTCTGATATCGAAACAGGGGGTATTACAGAGTGCAGAATCAAGCGGTTGCTGAAAACGATGATCTCTTTTTTGCAGAAGAGGAGTCTCTGGATGAGTCATCGGATACTCAGCAAAAGGGGTGGAAGATCCTTTTAGTGGATGATGAATCATCTGTTCATGACGTAACTCGAATGACGTTGGATGGTTTTGAATATGCTGGGCGAGGGCTGGATTTTTTGCACGCCTACTCAGGAGAAGAGGCTAAACAGGTGATGGCTGAACACCCTGACACGGCCTTGATTTTGCTTGACGTCGTCATGGAAGAGGACCATGCCGGCCTTAAAGTGGTAGAACATGTACGCAATGTACTGAAGAACCCGTTTACCCGAATCATTCTCAGAACAGGCCAGCCGGGGCAGGCGCCTGAAACAGAGGTCATCGTCAAGTATGATATCGATGACTATAAGGAGAAGACCGAACTCACTTCGCAAAAACTCTATACTACAATGGTGACAACGTTGCGAGGTTACCGCGCAACGATACAGCTGGAGAAGAGTCGTAAAGGTCTTCATAAAATTGTTGATGCCTCTGCATCGGTATTTAAAATCAAATCGATGGAGAATTTTGTTCAAGGTGTTTTAACACAAATTGCAGCCTTGGCAGGGCTTGATGATGATGCTTTTTGCAGTGTTGGCTCTACCCTGGTAAGCCATTATGAACGAAAAAAAGGAAGCTTTGACCAGGTCTGCCGGATTCTGGCCGGCACCGGTCAATTTGAAAATATGTCCGGTCAACTGCTCGCTGAAGTACTGGATGCTGAAACACTGGACAAAATTCGTGTTGCGAGAGAAGAGAAAAAGAGTCAATTCTATGAGCATGACTGTGTTGTCTATTTTGAAGCCAGTCAAGGTGATAACGGTGTTCTCTATCTGAAAGGTAAACAATCTTTTGATAGTACAGAACGGGACCTGATTGAACTCTTTGGTCATAACCTCTCTATCGCCTATGACAATATCGACCTCAATAATGATCTTCAGCATACCCAGGAAGATGTGATACATCTACTGGGTACGGTCTCGGAATTCCACTCTCAGGAGACCAGTTACCATGTCAAGCGAGTCGGCCAATATGTTGCACGACTTGCACAACTGCATGGCATGAAAGACAAAGAGATTGAGACTCTGGAGCAGGCAGCCCCACTTCATGATATGGGTAAGGTGGGTATCAGTGATGCGATCCTGAATAAGCCGGGACGCTTGACTGAGGAAGAGATGAGTATTATGAAAACTCATGCCGATATTGGTTATAAAATTCTGAAAAAGAACACCAGTCGGGTGGTATTGAAGTCTGCCAGCGTCATCGCCCGCGAGCACCATGAGAAATGGGATGGGACAGGGTATCCTCGGGGGTTAAGCGGTGAACAGATCCATATTTATGGACGAATGTCTGCAATTGCAGATGTTTTTGATGCGTTGGCCAGCCGTCGTTGCTATAAAGACGCTTGGGATATGAGTCAGGTCTACACTCTTTTTGAGTCAGAGCGGGGAAAACATTTCGACCCTGCATTGACTGATTTACTGTTGGCCAATTTTGATGACTTTACCGCTATTTTTGATCAGCTTTCTGATTAAGGAATCCCTGAATTTTGAGTTGTGACAGTTTGGTTCATATTTGTTGTCGACAGTAGGTGCAATTTTAATTACAGTCTGGATGCTACACTGTAGACAATCCAGTCTATAGATTAGATTGCTTTTCAATAAGAAGGAGAATGAGAGTTATGAAAAGAAGGTTATTCATGAAGGGGACATTGGCAGGGAGTGCAATTACAGCTGCATTGGGTGCAGGGCTATTGGCTCCGCGTGCAGTGCTTGCCGCATGGCCTGAATCAGCAATGACATCAAAAGAGATTGGTGACACTGGTATGGCTAGCGCAACGGTCAAGATTAAAGCGCCAGAGATTGCTGAGAATGGAGCGGTCGTACCGGTAACGGTTGATGCGACCGGCGTAGACGGCATTGTTGAGAGTATCAGCATTGTTGCTGCAGCAAACGGTGTTCCATTGGCTGCGACTTACAACATGAAGGAGGGGGCGATACCCTTCGTATCGACCCGTTTGAAGATGGGTAAGACTGGTGATGTTTATGGTGTGGTAAAAACAGCATCAGGCACCGTTAATGCCAAGACTCAGGTCAAGGTTACGATTGGAGGCTGTGGCGGCTAGAGAGCACCACTCGTTGAAGAAAAATTCAATAAAACGAAAATAATAGCTAAGAGGAAATAAAAAATGGCAAAAAGTGCAGTAAAACTGAGAGCCAAGGCCAAGAAAGGCATGATTGATATCAAATGTTTGATGAGTCACCCGATGGAGACCGGATTGAGAAAAGATAAAAAGACAGGAGAGAAGATCCCTGCTCACTTTATCCAGACTGTTGTAGCAGAGAAGAATGGTACCCCCTTCATGAGCGCAGATTTCAACTCCACTATCTCTAAAAATCCCTATCTGAGAATTCAGGTAGCTGGAGAGAAGGGCGATGAGATCAAAGTGACCTGGACCGATAACAAAGGTGAGAGCAGTTCAGGTGCTAAAGCTGCTAAGTAGTACTCTGTTACCCCGCTTTGACTCTACCTTGTATTGAGTAAGAGAATAAAACAACTGACGGGGTGCAGTGTAAAGAGTGGATACAGCTGAAAATGCTGTATCCATTTTTTTTGCATTCCTTTTTCAGGGTAAGCGGATGCTCTCTATTCTCGGACAGGCATAGACAATGTTCATGGGCTTCTGAGATGCTCAGACTAAATCATGAGGGGGCAAAAGATTTTCTGATCTTTTGAAGTAGAGGGGGGTCAGAAAAGGTCTGATTCAATAGCATCTGGTACAGCTGAGGATCTTGCATTGTCAGTAGATCAATGAACTGTGTCTGTTCCTCAAAATCTGCATGCGGATAGTGATGAGTTAAGTAGTGGTTGAGCATCAGGTCCAGCTCCAGCATACCCCGACGACAGCGTAAGCGCAGCTTGCTGACAGGTTCCAGCGGCGTGGTTATCGCCATGCCAGCTGTTTTTTTATCTCTGCAATAGCCTTGGCAGGGTTGAGGCCTTTGGGGCAGGTGTTGGTACAGTTCATGATCGTGTGACAGCGGTACAGTGAGAAAGCATCATCCATTTGATCCAGCCGTTCCTCTGTTCGATTGTCGCGGCTGTCAACAATCCAGCGGTAGCTCTGTAAAAGGGTGGCGGGGCCAAGGTATACATCACTATTCCACCAATAGCTGGGGCAGGAGGTGGAGCAGCTTGCGCAGAGGATACACTCATAAAGCCCATCCAGCTGTTTGCGCTCATCGGGTGATTGGATCTGTTCCCGTCCGTTATCAGGAATCTGTTTTGGCTCAAGCCAGGGCTGGACAGTGGCATGCTGTTTGTAGAAGTGTGTTAAATCAGGCACCAGGTCTTTGATAACATTCAAGTGAGGGAGGGGGGTGATGGTGATCTCTTTTCCCTTGAACTCATCCAGTGATTTTGTGCATGCCAGCGTGTTGGTGCCAGCAATATTCATTGCACAAGAGCCACAGATCCCCTCACGGCAGGAACGACGGAAGGTGAGTCCAGGATCAATCTTGTTTTTAATCAACAGTAGCGCGTCCAGTACTCTGTTTCCACAGTTGTTGGCATCCAGCTGATAGATATCCCAGCGAGGATTTTCCACCCCATTGGGGTTGTAACGGTAGATGCGCAGACGTTGAATCTGTTTCGCCCCATCGGGTGCTGGCCAAGTCTTACCGGGTTGAATGGTTGAGTTTGCAGGCAATTTGAAATCAGCCATTTAATAGATTCTCTCTTTGGGGGGGATATACTCAACTTCATCGGTCAGGGTGAATTTATGGACTGGTCGGCTACCAAACCGGATTGCACCTGTGTGCTCTACCCAGCAGAGAGAGTGTTTCATCCAGTTAATATCATCCCGGTCGGGATAATCTTCACGGGCATGAGCGCCACGACTCTCTTTACGGTTGATGGCGCAGTGAAGAGAGGTTTGGGCACATTGCAGCATATTCTCCAGCTCCAATGTCTCCATTAGATCAGAATTCCATACCAGGGAGTGATCACTCACTGCCACATCCCGGAAGCTTGAGTAGATTGCATTCAACTTGTGGGCCCCCGCCTGCATCAGTTCATCGGTACGGAAAACGGCTGCATGTTGTTGCATGGTGCGTTGCATTTTGTCACGGATTTTGGCTGTAGGGTGTTTCCCTTTTGCATATCTAATACGGTCAAAACGGTCTAGTAGCGGAGTGAGCTGAGTCTCTGTGATCTCTGGCTGTGCAGCCCCTGTTTTTAGCGTCTCGGCACAGTGTTTGGCCGCAGCACGCCCAAAGACGATGATGTCCAGCAGAGAGTTAGAGCCCAGACGGTTAGCTCCGTGAACAGAGACGCAGGCACACTCACCAATAGCCATCAACCCCGGAACCACGCTGTCTGACTGTTCACCCATGCGGGTCACCACCTCACCATGAAGGTTGGTGGGGATTCCGCCCATGTTGTAGTGGACTGTTGGTAACACCGGAATGGGTTCACAGGTAATATTGATGTTGGCAAAGATGCGGGCACTTTCGGCAATTCCTGGCAGTCGTTCCTGAATCAATTTTTCACCAAGATGTTCCAGGTGGAGATGAATGTGATCTCTATGCTCGCCAACACCTCTTCCATCATTGATTTCACAAGTCATGGCGCGACTCACGACATCTCGTGAAGCAAGATCTTTGGCGCTCGGAGCGTAGCGCTCCATAAAGCGCTCATTTTCTGAATTGGTGAGGTAACCACCCTCGCCACGTGCCCCTTCAGTAATCAGGCAGCCGGCACCGTAAATACCGGTAGGGTGAAATTGAGTAAACTCCATATCCTGTAGTGGCAGTCCTGCGCGGATCACCATGCCGTTTCCATCCCCGGTACAGGTGTGAGCTGAAGTGGCAGAGTACCAGGTACGTCCATAGCCTCCAGTGGCGAGAATAACCTTCTGTGCATGAAAGATACGCAGTACACCGCTTGTGAGATCCCAAGCCATTACTCCGCGACAGACACCCTCATCATCCATAATCAGATCTGTGGCAAAGTGTTCGATATAAAATTGGGCATTACGCTTCAGTGCTTGCTGGTAGAGGGTGTGGAGGATCGCATGACCGGTACGGTCTGCAGCAGCGCAGGTACGAACGGCAATCCCTTCACCATAATTCGTGGTCATACCACCAAATGGGCGCTGATAGATCTTCCCCTCTTTGTTGCGAGAGAAAGGGACTCCTTGGTGTTCCAGTTCCAAAACAGCGGGAATTGCCTCGCGGCACATGTACTCAATTGCATCTTGGTCACCAAGCCAGTCTGAACCTTTGACGGTGTCATACATATGCCACTGCCAACAGTCTTCTCCCATGTTGGAGAGTGCCGCAGAGATGCCTCCCTGTGCAGCTACAGTGTGGCTACGGGTGGGGAAAATCTTACTAATACAGGCGGTGGAGAGTCCTTTGTCCGCCATCCCGAAGGTGGCGCGCAGTCCAGCTCCCCCGGCACCAACAACAACGACATCGTAGGTATGGTGCTCTATGGTGTAGTTTTCCATGGTTATAGATCCTGAGTGGTGATGGAAAAGATCGCATAGAGGGAGAGTAGCGTAGCAGTGGCCAGCACCATGCGGCTAAACAGAATAGCCCGTTTACGGAGTGCCCCATGGGTGTAATCTTCCAGTATGACCTGTAACCCCAGAAAGGCGTGGTGTCCGGCAATCATAACAAAGAGAGTCAGGAAGATGGCTGTAAGAGGAGTGGTGATCCATGCCTGTACCACTGGATAGCTTGCTGAAGAGAGCTTGGCAACAGAGAAGAGAAGCCATAGCGTCAGCGGGATCAATAAAACTGCCGTCAAACGTTGCACTTTCCAATGGCCTGTTGCAGTCATCAGGAAAATCTCCAAAGTAACAAGTTGAGTAGGGCAGAGAAGATCACGACACTTGTGCCGCTCCAGTAGACCGTCTTGATTTCAAGGCCAATTCCCAAGTCCCAAATAAGATGGCGTATACCATTACAGAGATGGTAGAGCGTGGCCCAACTCCAGCCAAAAAGTACCAGCTGCGTGAACCCCAATCTAAAAAGTGAGTGGAGCGTGTTGTACGACTGCTCCCCTGCCATTGCGCTTAAAAGCCATGCGGTGACCAGCAGAGTCCCCAGCGCCAATAAAACACCACTGGCTCTGTGGAGAATAGAGAGAATAGAGGTCAGTTGAGGCTTATAGACTGAGAGGTGGGGGGAGAGTGGCATGGTCAATCTGATGGGTGTGCAAATAATGGATAATTAATTCTGATATAGATATTATGAATTATACGATTGTCGACATTTATCTGTAAACAAGGGATTATTTTCATTTTAGTTATTGACATTAGTAGATTATCTGAGATATTTACCTTATATTGTCGACACTTTTTGTGGTGTTGGCCTCATAAATAATGAAAGGTGTGTAATAGAGATGGGATCATGTCTACCTATGATGTAAATAATGCGACCTATCTGGAGCAGCTGTATGATCGCTATCAAGAAGATCCTACATCTGTTCCGGTGGATATTGCACTCTATTTTGATCAGTTTTTAACACAAACGACCTCTCAGCCCTCAACGACAGCTCTAACGGATCCGGGGCCTCTTTTTTCTGCCCCGGCGGCTACACAAAATCAGGTTCATGTACTGCAGCTGATTAATGCATACCGTTTTCTGGGCCATTTCGAGGCGGAGACCAACCCACTGGGGCATACCAAGAAGCTCTCCATCAATGAACTCAAGCTAGAATATCATGGGCTGAATCCTGAAGAGTTGAAACAGTGTTTTAACACCGGGTCACTTCATGGCCCCACAGATGAGATGACACTGGAGAGTATTGTAGATCTTCTGAAATGCACCTATCGAGGTTCAATTGGTGCCCAATACATGCACATCACCAGCACGGCCAATAAGCGCTGGATTCAGCAGCGTTTGGAGTCTGCTGCAGGTGATGCCGGTCTGTGTGACAAGGATCGCAGAGAACTTCTGGTGAGGTTGACTGAGGCAGAGACGCTGGAGCGCTATCTTCACCATAAATATGTGGGGCAGAAGCGCTTCTCTCTGGAAGGGGCAGAGAGCCTGATCCCGATGCTCGATACCCTGATCAACCATGCTTCAGGGTTAGGGGTTGAGGAGGTGGTACTGGGGATGGCGCATCGAGGGCGACTCAACGTGCTGGTCAATGTTCTGGGTAAGGCACCCTCGTCACTGTTCAAAGAGTTTGAGGGGACCGTGGATCATGGAGGGCGTACCGGTGATGTGAAATACCATATGGGGTTTGCCTGTGATCGAAATACACCCCATGGCCCCATCCACCTGGCGATGGCCTTTAACCCCTCTCACCTCGAAATTGTAGGCCCCGTTATTGAAGGTGGTGTGCGTGCCCGACAGGATCGTCGTAAAGGGGACGGAGATCAGGTCGTACCGGTAGTGATTCATGGAGATGCGGCCTTTGCCGGGCAGGGGGTAGTGATGGAGACTCTCAATATGTCAGAGACCCGAGGCTATCGTACTTACGGCACGATCCACATCATCATCAACAACCAGATTGGCTTCACCACCAGTAGCAAGATCGATGCGCGTTCTACCCACTACAGTAGTGATGTGGCCAAGGTAGTTGGCGCACCTGTTTTTCATGTCAATGGAGATGATCCCGAGGCGGTTGCCTTTATCACCAAGGTGGCGCTCGATTACCGTAAAGAGTTTCATGAAGATGTGGTGATTGATATGGTCTGCTATCGGCGCCATGGTCATAATGAGGCGGATGAACCGGCAGCCACACAGCCGATGATGTATAAGAAGATTCGTGCCCTGCCAACCACCCGTGAACTCTATAGCCACCGCCTGCTCAAGGATGGAGTGGTTACAGAGCAGGAGTCTGAACAGATGGTCCAGGGGTATCGCAACCGGTTGGAAGATGGAGAACCGACTGTACCCAGCCTGCTACACCCTGATGATATCCATCGTCTTCATCCGGTCAACTGGAGTCAGTATCGGGATGGGTGCTGGGATGAAGTTGTTCAGAGTGGAATGGACAAGCTGCGCTTCAGACGGTTGGGCAGCGCTGTTGCCAATCTACCGGATGATCTTAAGGTCAATGGCCGAGTCTCGAAAATTTATGCAGATCGCCTGCGAATGTCGATCGGTTCTCAATCGCTGGACTGGGGGTTCTGTGAAAACCTGGCCTATGCCGCGCTGTTGGATGAGGGCTACGCGGTACGGATTTCAGGGGAAGATTGTGGGCGCGGCACCTTCTTTCACCGTCATGCGGTGGTCCACGATCAGGAGAGTGGAGAACCTTACACGCCGCTACAGCACCTGAGTGCAGGTCAACCTCCCTTTCATGTGATTGATTCACTACTTTCAGAGGAGGCGGTACTGGCCTTTGAATATGGCTATGCAACCACAGAGGCCGATACACTGGTGATCTGGGAGGCACAGTTTGGAGATTTTGCCAATGGTGCCCAAGTGGTCATTGATCAATTTATAACCTCTGGTGAGCAGAAATGGGGGCGTCTCAGTGGCCTGGTGATGTTTCTGCCACATGGTTATGATGGACAGGGGCCAGAGCACTCATCAGCACGCCTGGAGCGCTATCTACAACTCTGTGCACAGGAAAATATCCAGGTCTGTGTACCCAGTACACCGGCTCAAACCTTTCACATGATTCAACGCCAGATGTTGCGCCGTTATCGCAAGCCACTGGTGGTGATGACTCCAAAGAGTCTGCTGCGTCACCCGTTGGCAATCAGTTTTGTAGAAGAAGTCCTGTCCGGCCATTTTGAGACGGTACTGGATGAACAGGATGATATTGAACCTGCTCAGGTAGAACGGGTCGTGCTCTGCAGTGGCAAGATCTATTTTGATCTGCTGGAGAGACGTCGAAGCGGATCACTGCATGAGGTGGCGATCATACGTATCGAACAGCTCTACCCCTTTCCTCATTGTGATCTGGAACGGATACTGGATGGCTATCCAAACTACCTGAGGCTGGTCTGGTGTCAGGAGGAGCCACTCAACCAGGGTGCATGGTTTATGGTCAACCCCCTGCTGCAGCTACTGCTGAAAACGGATGCTGTACTCAATAATGTTGGGCGCCCGGCATCTGCGGCTCCTGCAGTTGGCAACTTCCATATCCACAAACAGCAGCAGCAGGAACTGGTGATTGCAGCACTGGGGATCGGGGTGGAAGGGTGAGCGCTCTCATTGAACACTATCTACAGTGCGTTGAAGACCAACTCATTACCCATGACTCTGCGCAACTCAAGGTGGTTGAGACTCTTCAAGGGGCGATTGACCAACTGGAGAGTTGGAGTTGGTTACCTAAAATGAGTCGTTCACGCCGTGGTGTCTATATCTGGGGTGTCGTCGGGGCGGGCAAAAGTTGGTTGATGGAGCAGTTTTTCAAGCAGGTCTTGATAAAAAGGAAGATACGTTTCCATTTTCATGAGTTTATGGAGTGGGTGCATGGAGACATGAGCCACCATCAACAGCAGGTAGATCCACTGAAGCGAGTTGCTCAGGATCTGGCAGAGAAATATCAACTGATCTGCATTGATGAGTTCCATATCACAGAGATTGCGGATGCAATGTTGCTCAGTGGCATACTGGAAGAGCTGTTTAACCAAAAAGTCATGTTGGTTGCGACCGCGAACCATGCTCCTGACCGCTTATATGAGAAAGGGTTTCATCGTGAACTCTTCCTGCCAGCAATCGAACTGTTAAAACAGAATATGATCATCGCTGAAGTGAAGAGTTCAGTGGACTACAGGATGAAAAATAGTGCTATTGATCGTGATCAGCTGACCCATGAATATGGGGAGCAAGAGCTGGAACATGCATTTCAACAGTTGTCTGGTAATGCACCCTGTAACCGGGAGGTGTTGAAAATTAACCAACATATCCTGCCAGTAGTGAAAGTGGCCGATCGAGTGGTCTGGCTCGACTTCCAGACCATTTGTAGTAACCCTAGAGCAACACGAGACTATATTGAGTTGGCGCAGGTGTTCAGTTCGGTGATTATCTCCAATATCAATGCAGAAGCTGCCGCCAATGAGTCGTATGCCTGGCGTTTTCTCCACTTTGTAGATGAGCTCTATGATCACCACACACAATTGGTGATCTCTACAATGGGGCAGTTGATGCAGGTCTACCAGGATGAGTCGCTGCGCTTTCAATTTACACGCACCATCAGTCGTCTCTACGAGATGCAGGGTGCCATGGTTCAACAGGGCTATCTCCGTCGTGAGATATCTCAACCAGGATAGGAAAATAGTGATGAGGAACAGCAATGGAAATTGAGATTATCTCACCGACACTGCCAGAATCGATCACCGAAGGGACGGTGGTACAGTGGAATCGGGCTGTTGGAGAGGCTGTCCAGCGTGACGAGGTGCTGGTAGAGATTGAAACGGATAAGGTGGTTCTGGAGGTGCCAGCTCCTGCAGATGGTGTACTTACCGCCATTGATGAGATGGCGGATGCCGTTGTGGGCAGCAATCAACGCTTGGGCAGGCTTGAAGAGAGGGCTGTAACTACAACCACCGAGGCAGCTCCAGCCGGAAACCACTCCAGCCCTTCCGTGCGTAAACTGATGGCTGAGAAAGGGGTTGAACCTGTTTCAGTAGAAGGGAGTGGCAAGAAGGGGAGAGTCTTGAAAGAAGATGTGGAGGCAGCGCTAAAGAGTCAATCTGATTCTAAACAACCAGTCATGAAACAGAGTCAAAATCGTGTGAGTCTGGATGAACGGGAAGATCGTAGAGTTCCGATGAGTCGCTTGCGAGCGACTATCGCAGATCGACTGTTAACAGCAAAGCAGAGCACGGCAATGCTCACCACCTTTAATGAGATCAATATGCAGGCAGCCACTGATCTTCGCTCTTCACATAAAGAGGAGTTTGAAAAGGTACATGGGGTACGGCTCGGCTTTATGTCGATCTTTGTTCAGGCAGCCACCCTAGCGCTGCAGCGTTTTTCTGAGGTAAATGCCTCTCTGGATGGTAACGATGTGGTCTACCACAACTATTGTGATATCGGGATTGCAGTCTCTTCTGAACGTGGTCTGGTAGTTCCCATTTTGCGTAATACAGAACAGATGAGTGTTGCTGATGTGGAGGCAAGCATTGTGAACTATGCAAAACGTGCTCGTGATGGCAAGCTCAGCTTGGAAGAGTTACAGGGTGGAACCTTTACCATCACTAATGGTGGGGTATTTGGATCAATGCTCTCGACTCCCATTCTCAATCCACCGCAAAGCGCTATTCTGGGGATGCACGCGATTCAGAGACGGGCAGTGGTCGAAGGGGATGAGATTGTCATTCGCCCCGTGATGTATGTAGCACTCTCTTATGACCATCAGATTATTGATGGTCAGCAAGCGGTCTCTTTCCTGAAAACCATTAAGGATCTGGTGGAAGACCCTGCACGAGTATTACTGAATATTTAGGCTCCTCGGATGGTCACCTAGTGTGAGCTGTTAAACTGGATTGCTTTGCCTCTCTACACGAAGCATGGCTGAGATAAGGAAATCAATAATGTTGAAAAAATATCAGGAACAGATAGCTGCACGTGCTGCAGAAGGAATCCCTCCACTCCCCCTGAGCGCTGCTGAAGTGACAGAGCTGGTTAAAGAGCTGGAGTCGGAGTGTGATGAGGGTGAAATCTTGCTGGAGCTATTAACCCACCGTGTACCCGCGGGTGTGGATGATGCAGCACAGGTGAAGGCAAAATTTCTTGCAGCTATCGTATCGGGTGAAAAGAGTACCCCTTTGATTACACCGCAACATGCGATTGAACTACTGGGAACAATGCTCGGTGGTTTCAATGTTTCACCATTGATTGATGCGTTAGAGCGTGAGGAGGTATTGGCCACTGCCGCTACAGCAGCACTCTCCAGAACCCTGTTGGTTTTTGATGCCTTTGATACGGTCGTGGAGAAGATGAACTCAGGAAATCTGTATGCCAAACAGGTGGTGGAATCATGGGCCGAAGCGGAGTGGTTTACCTCTCGCAAACCACTGGCAGAGAAAATCACTGTCACTGTATTCAAGGTTCCGGGTGAAACCAATACCGATGATCTCTCCCCGGCACAAGATGCCTGGTCACGTCCCGATATTCCACTGCATGCAAAGGCCATGCTGAAGATGCCACGACCAGACTTTACCGAAGATCCTCTGGGTACATTAGAGTCGCTGAAAGAGAAGGGGCACACAATTGCCTATGTGGGAGATGTAGTGGGTACCGGATCCTCCCGTAAATCTGCCACCAACTCTGTACTCTGGCATATGGGTAAAGATATCCCTTTCATCCCTAACAAACGTGATGGGGGGTACTGTTTTGGTGGCAAGATTGCTCCGATCTTCTTTAATACGATGGAGGATGCCGGGGCACTGCCGATTGAGATGGATGTCTCTGCAATGGAGATGGGGGATGTCATTGATATCTACCCCTATGCCGGCGAGGTCAAACGACAGGGCAGTGATGAGATACTCTCAACCTTCAGCCTCAATACCGAAGTGTTGAAAGATGAGGTGCAGGCAGGTGGACGTATTCCTCTCATCATCGGTCGGGGTCTGACGGGTCGTGCCCGTGCGGTATTAGGGCTGGAACCATCGAGAGGGTTTCGCTTACCTCAAAACCCGGCACAGAGCAGTGCCGGTTACACCCTAGCGCAGAAGATTGTGGGCAAGGCGTGTGGTGCCGAAGGTGTGCGCCCCGGAGAGTACTGTGAACCGGCAATGACAACGGTCGGCTCTCAGGATACTACCGGACCAATGACTCGTGATGAACTCAAAGATCTGGCCTGCCTAGAATACTCCGCCGACCTGATGATGCAGTCATTCTGCCACACAGCAGCCTATCCACGCCCTGTTGATGTCAACACCCACCAAACCTTGCCACTGTTCATGACTGACCGTGGTGGTGTCTCATTGAAACCGGGGGATGGGGTGATTCACTCCTGGCTCAACCGCATGTTACTGCCTGATACGGTTGGTACCGGTGGTGACTCTCACACCCGTTTTCCGCTGGGGATCTCTTTTCCCGCAGGTTCTGGACTGGTCGCATTTGCCGCAGCGACCGGTGTGATGCCGCTGGATATGCCGGAGTCTGTGCTGGTTCGTTTTAAAGGGGAGATGAATCCGGGGATTACCTTGCGTGATCTGGTTCATGCGATCCCCTATGTTGCGATACAGCAGGGGTTGTTAACGGTTGAAAAAGCCGGTAAGAAAAATGTCTTTTCGGGGCGTATTCTGGAAATTGAGGGGTTGAATGAACTCACCGTAGAGCAGGCATTTGAACTGAGCGATGCCTCGGCAGAACGCTCAGCGGCAGCTTGTACAATCGCCATGAGTGAAGAGTCAGTCAGACGGTATCTAAACTCCAATATCGCACTGCTAAAATCGATGGTGGAGGATGGTTATCAAAACAGGGAGGCGCTGGATCGTCGTATCATGAAGATGGAGGCGTGGTTACTACAACCAGAACTGCTACAAGCAGACAGGGATGCAGAGTATGCGGAGGTGATTGAGATTGATCTGGCAGAGATCAAAGAGCCGATCCTCTGTGCACCCAATGACCCTGATGATGCCCGTACACTTTCTGAAGTAGCGGGGTCAAAGATTGATGAGGTCTTTATCGGCTCCTGTATGACCAATATCGGCCACTTTCGAGCGGCCTCCAAACTGCTGGAGTCTGTTGACACGCTATCGACTCGACTCTGGGTAGCGCCACCCACACGGATGGATGAGGCACAGTTGCGTAGTGAAGGGGTCTATAACGTCTATGGTCGTGTCGGTGCCCGGATGGAGATGCCGGGCTGTTCACTCTGTATGGGCAATCAGGCACGCATTGCACCCAATAGCACTGCCGTCTCTACCTCAACCCGTAACTTCCCCAACCGACTTGGCGCAGGGGCTGATGTCTATCTCGCATCAGCAGAGTTGGCAGCGGTAGCGGCGATTCTGGGTAAATTACCTTCGGCAGAGGAGTATCAGCAGTATGCGGAGGAGATCTCCGGGAGCAGAGGTGAAATCTATCGTTATCTCGACTTTTCCAAGTCAGCTACTTTTACCTGACCACAATCTTGGTATAGCCACCCCGTTTGGAATGGGAGAGAGCGGGAGGTTGGAAATGTCCGGATTTATTCAGAGGTTCCTTAGAACTCTTATGGGCACTGTGTACACCGGGTTCAATAATGGCTTTTTACTGTTATCATGAGTTTAAATACAACTCAGCCCCCCTGGTGATGACCCAAAAGAATATACATCCACAGATTCACCTGAAGCGGCTTAAGACCAACTATAGGTTGGTTGCTGTTTTGTGGGCTCTGTTGATTATTCTGTTCGTCACTTGGTCACAACAAAATATCAATAGTGAAGCCATGGGGCTGGCGCGACAGGAGGCGATCTCTAATTTCAACAAGGATCAGGCATTCCGTATTTGGGCATCCGAACATGGGGGGATTTACGTGCTTGAGAATGAGCGAACCCCTGCAAACCCCTATCTTTCTGATGTTCCGGAACGTGATGTGATGACTCGGTCCGGTCGCCAGCTCACCTTGATGAACCCCGCCTACATGTTGCGGCAGATGATGGATGAATACGCTACGCTCTATGGTGTTAAAGGACGCATTACCAGCCTTAAGCCACTGAACCCTGATAATGCACCAGATTCGTGGGAGAGAGAGGCGTTGTTGGCGTTTGAGAAAGGAGAGCTAGAGCGTCTAGAGGTGACTGATATTAATGGAAAACCCTACCTCCGGCTTATTCGCCCCATGGTGACCACTGAAGGGTGCCTGAAGTGTCACCATCATCAAGGGTATCAGGTAGGGGATATTCGTGGAGGTGTCGGTGTTTCAGTACCGCTGGGCAACTATTACATCATTGCGATGCAGCACAAAATCAGCCTCTGGCTGAGTTCAGGAGTGATCTGGATCTTCGGTTTGGTGGCAGCTTACTTTTTCAGAAAAAGAGGAGAAGAGAAGGTTTATGAGCGCATGGAATTTGAGGCTCATATTTGGCATCGAGCCAATTTTGATAGTTTGACAGCGCTCTCTAACCGAGACCTCTTCCATGATCGCCTGGATCAGGCAATTGCCAATGCAAAACGGAATAACTTGAAATTGGCACTTCTGTATATTGATCTGGACCGTTTTAAAGATGTTAATGATGCCCAGGGGCATGCAAAGGGGGACCTCTTGTTGCAACAGGTCGCAAATCGACTCAATGGTTGTGTACGAGATGCAGATACCGTTTCAAGGTTAGGTGGAGATGAGTTTACGGTGATACTGTCAACAATTGCTGACAAAGATGCTGCAGCCGTTGTTGCCGCCAAGATTCTGGATCAACTCTCAACCCCTTTTGAGCTAGATGGATTTATTGCGTATATCTCTACCAGTATTGGTATTACCCTTTATCCAGATGATGGTACCAGCAGTGGCATTTTATTACAGAATGCAGATGCTGCGATGTTCAAGGCAAAGACAGAGGGGCATCACACCTATCGCTATTTCACCAGTCAGATGAACCGCTTGGCAGAACAGCGAGTCAATATGAAGTTGGCGCTCCACACGGCGATAGAACAGTCTCAATTTGAACTCTATTATCAGCCGGTCTTTACAGTGAAAGATGGGAGTTTGGATGGTGCTGAAGCACTGATTCGCTGGCGCTCGCCGGAAGATGGAATGGTGAGTCCTGATCAATTTATCCCAATAGCGGAACAGACTGGACTGATCATTCCAATTGGTGAGTGGGTGTTACAGCAGGCAGCCAAAGATCTGGCATACCTTGATGAGGTGGGTGCTGAGCTGAAAAACCTTTCAATCAACATCTCCTCAGTCCAGTTCAGAATGCGAGACTTCACCAGTAATTTTTTACGTTTTTTGGAGCACCATCCACACCTCCGTTCACGTTTGACACTAGAGATGACCGAAAGTGTCTTTATTGATGAGCAGGGGGATCCGGGTTATCACCTAGGGCAGTTGAGAAAACACGGGGTTCGTATTGCTATGGATGATTTTGGTACCGGCTACTCTTCCCTGAGTTATCTGAAACGTTTTCCGGTTGATAAGCTGAAAATTGATCGCTCTTTTATTCAGGACCTCATCGGTGACCCGAGTGATGCCGCACTGTGTGAAACTATTATCTCCATGGGCAGCCACTTAAGTTTGAAAGTAATTGCTGAAGGGGTAGAGACCGAGGAGCAGTGGAATTTTTTACTGGATCACGGTTGTGACTCAGCACAAGGTTTTTTGAGAGGGAAACCGATGCCCCTGGCTGAATTGGAGCAATTTATTTGTAACCTGAAAATGAATGAAAATTAGGAAGCTCTGAAGCTTATATTTTTTTCCTCTTTTCCTCATACATCAGTACATCCGCTGTTTTTAATAGCTCGACCAACTCTTCATCTCCATCTTCAGAAATCGCCACACCCAGGCTGGCGTAGATGATGTAGATTTTTCCTTCAAAGGCAAACGGAGCCTCCAGCGCCATCCGTAGCCGATGGGTTAAAATCATCACTCCGTCAGTGGTTAACCCCTCGGCGAGTACACAGAACTCATCCCCACCAAGACGAACAACGATATCCGTTTGACGGATCTCACTAGAGAGACGCTTGGTTGTTTCAATTAAAAAGGCATCACCGACATGATGTCCCTCATCATCATTGATCTCCTTAAACTTATCCAGATCAAAGATAAACAGACCAATCATCTTGGAACTCATCTTTGCGCGTTCCCCCGCCTGCCGGTAGCGTTCGTCCAGGACCAGGCGGTTATAGGCCCCGGTCAGTGTGTCAGTGCGTGCAAGTTGATAGAGCTCTTCTTTTGCGGCATCTTTTTCAATCATCTGCATCCGAAGCGATTGAATTTCAATTTCTAACTGCTGTCGATAGTATTGTAACTCATTGAACTTATTCCATTGGTCCGCTAGAAGCATGGTTAATTGGGTCAGTTCATTGCGGTCAACGGGCTTGTCGAGGAAGTGAAAATCAACCCCAATCTGGTTACGAATCTCGGTCATACTGCAATCACTGTAAGCCGTAATCAGCACAATCCGCACATCTGGATCTATCTCACGAATCTTCTCTGCGGTTACTAATCCATTCCACCCCGGAGGCATACGCATATCGAGATAGATAACAGCGAAAGGGTGGCCGCAATCAATGGCCTCTTGCACCTTTTGATAGCCGCTCTCTCCACTACTGGCACAACTGAGTCTGAAATTAGCACCAAGTGGGGTCTCTGAGGAGGATGTCGTGAGATCCAGATCTACATCAAGTGATTCTGAAAGGTCATCCAGCGCACTATCAATATCTACCGAGACAGAGCCTGAAGAGAAGAGAGTCTGATAAGTTTTAAGTACATTCTCATCATCATCAATAGCAAGAATGTGTGTAAGCTGCATAGTCATTATTATTTTATTAGCAGTCCATCTAAGAATACAGGTTTTTTGCTTACCGTAGTTTCAACAATATTATCAGTACCGGAGGGTAGTCTCAAATAAATATCTTACCACCCCTTTAAAGGTAATGTCGTTAAGAAACCTATGAACAAGTCTGGATAATTTGAATCACGTCCATAGTGTCCAAGATGCGAAGTCAGTACACTCCCTGAGGCAAATCACACCTCTCTGATGGGTGCTTTTCTATTCAAGGCCAAGCATCTGCAGGGCGCTGATGGTTGCGACATTTGCTTGCCCCTGTATTGCCATTTTGCTGTTATCGAGAATCATCTCTCGGGTCTGGTTGGCCATCACAATCGCCATGTCGGCATCACTGATACGTCCTCGCGCTTCTATAGTTTGAACCTGACTCTGCTGTGACAGGTTTGCACGGATCTCCAGTCGATTGGTGGTTGCCCCCAAGTTACTACGTGCTGAGGTGATTAACTGGATGGAATCATCCACGATATTGAGCGCGTTGGTTGCCCCCTGAGGGGTTGCGATATTCGCATTGAAGAAGTCAGCTTGGTCAATTTGGCTATTGATATCACTGCGTGGGAGCGAAATAGTGTCATTGCTCTCTGGGCCCGCCTGAATAGCAATAGCCCCCTCTGGTGAGAACAGGTTCTGGTTATTGAAAGTGGCATTCTGGTGAGAGGTCTGGATTTCGCTCTGCAGTTGTGAAAATTCCTCTTGCAGTACCACACGTTGGTTATTAGAGAGCGTTTCGTTGGCAGATTGAAGGGCAAGCTCTCGCATACGCTGGACCATCTCACTGCTTTGGCGTAGTGTTTGGTCGGCAATCTCACTCATGGAGATGCCATCGTTAATGTTTCGCGCAGCCTGCTCTTGCCCACCAATTTGGGTGTCCAGTTTATTGATCATCGCCAGTGCGACCACATCATCCTGAGCATGGTTAACACGCTGTCCAGAGGCGATTTGTTCGCTATCTTTCTGTACAGGGCTTACATTTGTACCAGAAAGAATGGGTTGGGATGTTTCAATAGAAATCATGACTCTCTCCTTTATCGGGATACTCCATTAAGAGAATGTAGCGTAAATTGTCAGATATTCAAATAGAAATGACGCAAAATTAAGAGCTTGTCATTACCTTAAGGAACCTCTGAATAAGTCATGTGTAAATGCCTAACGCCCATAGCGCCCAATATCTTCGTTGAAAACCTTGCTAATAGCCTGCTACAAGGTGAATTGCGCTTGCGCAAGAGAAGGTGCCCTGGGGTATTGGCTGCGATCTTCGCCTTGATCTTGGACACTATGGACGTAATTCAAATTACCCAGACTTGTTCAGAGGTTCCTTAACCAAATGATGAGAGTCTGTTTTGGTGTATCTGATAGAGCTGTGCGCAGCCGTATGCGGCTTCTGGTGTCTCTGCGGAAAAAACAGGAACCTTTAACTGCTGTTGTCGTAGTGTTGTCCACTGTTCATTTTGACTACCGCCGCCTGCGGTGGCGATGGAGAGAGGTTGCGGTGCTCCTAACGCTACCATTTTGCGATAGCCCATCTGTTCAATGGCCGTAAGCCCTTCCAGAATAGCCTGCAAGAAGCGGTGATCTTCCGGGGGTCTTGGAGATAACCTGGGCTGTAAAGTGGGGTCATTGATGGGGAAGCGCTCACCTACAGAAGAGAGCGGGTAATAGTTGAGTTGGGTGGGAGGTTGCAACACTATTTTTTGACTCAGTTGAATGATCTCCTGCGGGGTGAAGTAGTCGAGCAGAATGCCCGCACCCGCATTGGATGCACCGCTGATTAGCCACTGATTACCTATTCGATGGCTGTAGATGCCATATTCAGGGGCAAAAAGAGGAGTTGAAGAGAGGATTTTCAGTACCAGTGTGGTCCCTAGGGAGGTGACTGCTTGACCGGCCTGCTCTACCCCCGCTGCAATTGTGGCAGCAATGCTATCTGTTGTTCCGTGACAGACCTCTACAGGCTGTTGCTGGTGACGGGAGAATCCAAACTCTTCAAAGAGTGCTGCTGTGAGGGTGCTGTAAGGGGTGCCGGGGGTAGCCACTTGAGGCAGAATGTTTTGAGGAAGATTAAGTTGGTTAATCCACTGTGGCCATCTTCGCTGAACAGGGTCGTATCCCAGTTTTAGAGCATTGTTCTCATCACTGTGACCAAAATGGTTACATAGCCGGTTACTGATCCAGTCGGCCTGGTGTAATGCAAGGACTCCGTTGGAATAATCCAGCGATGGATAGTGATTCAGAAGCCAAAGCAGCTTGGCCAGTGAGGCCGCAGGGCCATGTGCGCCACTCTCAGCCGGAGCCAATTGCTGAATTGTGGCAGCCTCTTGAATGGCGCGTTGATCGTTATACATCAACGCAGTGGTGAGAGGTGATCCGTACCTGTCTGCTAAAAGCAGAGTGGCAGAGGTTCCATCAACACTTAGCGTCCTGATGGTATGGGCAGGATTTTTGGGGAGTCCGGCGAGGAGGGTAGGGAGTATGTGGCAAACAGCATCCCACCAATCTTGCGGGTTCTGCTCTGAACGATTGTTGTGTCTGTTGCTTGCAGGAAGGGGGGTTCGGTGCTGGGCAACGATCTCTCTGTTCTCATTAATGGCAATGGCCCGGCAGCCTGAGGTGCCAAGATCAATCCCGATATCGAGAGCCATTGCGTCAGATTAGCCTGGATTGACCTGTTCTCCTGGGAGTTGGACAATCGGTTTTGGCTCCCAGTGGGGGGCTTGATGTTCAGCAACTATAGTGGTGTAGACACCCCCGCGGACATTGAAGATGGCGGTAAGTCGCATAAAGCGTGGCTGGGTAGCGGTTACCAGATCCGAGAGAATCTGGTTGGTAACGGCCTCATGAAAAGCCCCCTCATTCCGGTAGGACCAGACATAGAGTTTGAAGGATTTGAGTTCTACACACTGCTGGTCAGGAATGTACTCCAGATTAAGTGTGGCAAAATCGGGCTGTCCTGTTTTGGGGCAGAGACAGGTAAATTCCGGGGTATGGATACGGATCGTGTAGTCACGTTCAGGATGGGGGTTATCAAAAACCTCCAATGCTTTGCTAGGGTGGGTGGACATAGAATGATTCTTATACTGTGAATGTTTTAAAACAGATAGATATATAAATAATATAATGTAATCTATCCGATGGTTAATTGCTAAATGTGGTGCTATTATACGCGACAAGATTATTAACGGCTTTAGTTTCATTCTCGGAGCGTATTCAAACGCTCGATCTCAACTATTTTATGCGTCTCAAAACACTCAAACTTGCCGGCTTTAAATCCTTTGTGGACCCGACAACGGTCCCGTTCCCCAGTAATCTGGTGGGTGTGATCGGTCCTAACGGCTGCGGTAAATCCAATATTATTGATGCAGTGCGCTGGGTGATGGGCGAGAGTTCAGCCAAGCAGCTGCGTGGTGACTCGATGTCAGATGTTATCTTCAATGGATCCAGTTCGCGTAAACCGGTTGGTGCCGCATCGGTAGAGTTGGTGTTTGATAACAGTGATGGAAAATTGCAGGGGCAGTATGCGAGTTTCAGTGAGATCTCTGTACGTCGCAAGGCATCGCGAGATGGCAAATCGAACTACTACCTCAATGGAACCAAGTGCCGACGTCGGGATATTATGGATCTGTTTTTGGGGACGGGGCTGGGGCCACGCAGTTATGCCATTATTGAGCAGGGGATGATCTCCCGCTTTGTTGAGGCAAAGCCAGACGACCTTAGAGTTCTCATTGAAGAAGCGGCAGGAATCTCCAAGTACAAGGAGCGTCGTAAAGAGACTGAAACCCGTATCCGCCATACCCGAGAAAATCTCGACCGTATCAACGATTTGCGGGAAGAGCTGGACAAACAGTTGAGGCGGTTGGAGCGTCAATCACGTATTGCAAAACGCTATCGCCTCCTCAAAGAAGAGGAGCGTTTGAAGCAGGCACAGCTATTGGCACTTCGTTGGCAGCTGTTTGATCAGCAGGCAACGGCTCAGGATCAGCGCGTTAGAGAGGCTGAACTGGCCGTTCAGGAGCAGATTGCACTACAGCGCACTATTGAGGCAGATATCGAGAAAAAGCGCCTGTTGCATCAGGAGGCGAATGAGGCCTTTAACGGTGTGCAGGGGCGCTTCTATGCCATTGCAGCAGATATCGCCGGTACAGAGCAGAACCTCAAAGGGGTACGTGAGCGCTATGCCATGGTTGAGAGTGATCTGCAGAGTGCAGAGCAGCTTTGGCATGAGACCAACGGGGTGATGAAGACCGATCAACAGCGCGTGGTTGAGCTGGAAAACCTGCTGGAAATGGAGCAGCCAAAATTATTAGAGCTGCAGCAACAGGATCAACAGCTCTCAGCAGTCTGGGGAACTGCAGAAAAAGATTGGAATAACTGGCAGAGTGAACTGGAGACGTTTAACCGTTCTGCCAGTGACCCGAAGCGAGATGCAGAAATTACACGTTCACGGATTGGCCAATTAGAACGTCAGCAGCAGAATGGACAACGCCAGACCGGACGATTGCAGGAAGAGCAGCAGCGCCTGCCAACGGTAGAGCCGGGTGAGCTGGAGCAGTTATTAGACGCTCAACGTCAGGCAGAACAGCAGTTGCAGCAGCATCGTGATGAAGGGGCGGCACTGCGTCTGTCAATTACAGAGCAACGAGAAGAGAGTCGTCAGCTGAGTGAAAAGTTAAACCAGCAACGTGGAGAACTGCAACGACTGAGCGGTCGACTCACCTCACTTGAGGCGTTACAACAAGATGCGTTGGGGCGTGATAAACGGGGGGTTCAGCAGTGGTTGGCAAACAATGGAGTGGCGGATGCCTCCCGCCTGGCGGAGAAGATGACAGTTGAGTCCGGTTGGGAGCGTGCTGTAGAGGTGGTATTGAGTAGTGACCTGGAAGCTGTGGTTGTTGAAGATGACCAGGCTCTTTTGCAGCAGTCGAATCAGCTCAAGAGAGGGACTGTGCGCTTTGTGCAGGAGACTCTACCAACCTCAGGAGGAGATGCTCTTCCTCCGCTGGCAGGAGCAGTCGTTCTGGCAGATCAGGTGAGTTCTGAGAGCGCGATTGCGAATCGTCTCTATGGGGTGTATGGAGTGGAAACATTGCAGCAGGCGCTGGACTTGAGAACGCACCTGCAACCGGGGATGACTTTGGTGACCCGTGACGGTCTTTGGTTGGGGGCGGGTTGGTCTCAAGTGGCGCAAGAGGATGATCAGCAAGAGGGGGTGCTGCAGCGTGAACAGTCGATTCGTCAGCTCAAGCAGCAGCAGTCCCTGTTTGAGACAGAGATTGCGCAACTGCAGCAGACACTGGCAACAAGACGTGAGCAACTCAAAACACAGGAGCAGCAGGGGGAGTCGTTACAGCGAGAGATTGATCGACAGGCGTCACAGCTTTCCAACCAAAAATCAGAGTTGAGTGCCAAGCAGGCACGTCAAGAGCAGGTCAATCAACGTCGTCAGCGTATCGAGGAGGAGTTGACACAGGCTGAGTCTGACTTGCGTCATGCAGAAGAGGAAATTCTGCAACTGCGTGGAACACTTGAGGTGGCGTTAAAGGCAATGGAGGCAAGCGAAGTCGAGCGTGAGCGAATTGAGTCCCGACGGGCCGGGCTGCGTGAGGCCGTTGACCATTCGCGCTCAGCATCATCCGCAATGCGTGACCAACTGCACCGGCTGACGGTGCAGGTAGAGTCTGCCCGTACCCGTTTAGAGTCTACCCGTAGCGGTTTGACCCGGATGGAGGAGCAGTTGGCGGCCAGTGAAGTACGTAGAAAGACATTGGTAGAGAATCGAGATGCGCTATTGGCTCCGATTGAGGCGCTAAAAGAGGAGTTGGAAGAGCACCTGGCGCGTCAATTGGTGGTTGAAAATGAGTTGACCGATGCACGTCGTCACCTTGAAGAGATTGAGCACCTCCTGCGTGAGCAGGATGGAAAGCGTATGGAGGTGGAGCGCGAGGTAGAGGAGCGTCGGCTTGTTCATGAGAAGAGACTGCTGGAAGGACAGGAGATTGTGGTACGCCGTCAAACCATCGATGAACAGCTACAAGAGAGTGGTCATCAACGGGATCAACTGCTACGTGAGATGCCAGAGGGGGCTACTGCAGAGCAGTGGCAGCAAGATGTGGATGAGCTGGCACGAAAGATCCATCTGCTGGGTCCTATCAACCTTGCAGCCATTGAAGAGTATCAGACTGAGGCGGAGCGTAAAGAGTATCTGGATCAACAGAATGGAGACCTGGTTGAGGCCTTGGAGATACTGGAGTCGGCTATCGCCAAGATTGACCGAGAAACCCGAAGCCGCTTTAAAGAGACCTTTGACAAGATCAATGACGGCATCAAGAACAACTTCCCGAGACTGTTTGGCGGGGGACGCGCACATCTGGAGATGACCGGGGAGGATCTGCTCGATACCGGCGTCACCATCATGGCGCAGCCACCGGGCAAGCGCAACAGTACCATTCATCTGCTCTCTGGAGGAGAGAAGGCACTGACAGCAGTGGCCCTGGTGTTCTCGATTTTTGAACTTAATCCAGCCCCTTTCTGTATGTTGGATGAGGTAGATGCCCCGCTTGATGAGGCCAATGTCGGGCGCTTCTGTACTATGGTCAAACATATGTCTGAACGTGTACAGTTCATCTTTATTACTCATAACAAGGCGACGATGGAGATTTCCGATCAGCTTTCTGGAGTTACAATGCACGAACCCGGTGTGTCACGCATTGTGGCAGTTGATATTGAAGAGGCGCAGGCGATGACAGCCAGCTAAGAGAACTTATGTCATTTGGATTTATTGATACATTTAAACAGGTACTGGATCGCAGAGAGAAGCGGCTCAAAAATACAGTCTCTGATCGCGCTTCAGTGGACTCACATGAGTCACATCAGTTGGATACGCATGATCCGATAGACCTTGATGGCTGGCAATCGGATGAGGAGGATATTCTCAATTTGAGAAGTGCAGAGGGTTGTGTTGAGCGTGTAGATGCTGGGTTGCAGCTCGATGAAAATATGCAACAGAGAGAGGGTGATAACGCCGCAAGTTCAAAAATAGAAGCACAAAAAATAGGTGAATTGGTTATCTTGACAGTGATGGCTCAGGATCATGACCATTTTGAAGGTAGTGATCTGCTGCGTGAATTTTATGCAGAGGGGCTCAAATATGGTAAAGATGGGCTATTTCATGCCTATCATGAAGAGACTGCTTCCAAACCTCTCTATAGTGTCTGTAATGTATTAAGCCCCGGAGTATTTGAAGAGCAGAAGATGATACAACTTCGGACCAAGGGGGTAGCGCTCTTCTTTGAAATTCCCTGTGAACACTCCGGAAAAATGGCACTGAATACAATGATGGGTTCCGCACACCAGATTGCTGTGGGGTTGGGGGGGAATGTGATGGATGGAGAACGTCGACCACTGACGGCGTGTACACTGCAACGCCTGCACGACCGACTTCATGAGTGTGAGTATCGTAAAGAACTGGAGCTTAAGAAATCCAGTCGGCAATTGTAACCCTCTGTAATGGCGCAGCAGATCTCGGACCAAGAGCAGCTACGAGCCGAAGAGTTGCGCCAACAACTGCACCACCACAATCACCAATACTATGTAAAGGATAATCCAGAGGTACTGGACTCTGAGTATGATGCGCTGTTTCGTGAATTGCAGCAGTTGGAGCAACGCCATCCACAGCTACAGACTCCAGACTCTCCGACCCTGAGAGTGGGAGGGGAGGTGCTGGATGGTTTTCAAAGTGTTGATCATCTACTGCCGATGGCTTCGCTTGATAATGCCTTTGACGCGGGCGAAATGGAAGATTTTGAGCAGCGCATTGTGGCACGTCTGGAGGTCGGGACTGTTGAATACATTGCTGAACCTAAACTGGATGGTGTAGCACTCAATTTACTGTATGAAGAGGGAGTGCTGGTCCGTGGGGCGACCCGAGGCAATGGGCAGCAGGGCGAGGATGTTACCGTCAATGTACGCACGATCGCCTCCATCCCTCTTAAATTACATGGAAGAGACATTCCTCAACGGCTGGAGGTGCGTGGGGAGGTCTTCATCTCCAAGGCCGATTTTGAGCGTCTTAATCAACGTCAGATTGTTAAAGGTGAGAAACCGTTTGCCAATCCGAGAAATGCGGCGGCAGGTAGCCTGCGACAGTTGGACTCCTCAATTACCGCTCAACGCCCCCTCTCATTTATCAGCTATGGTGTAGGAGATGTAGAGGGTGGGATTGAAGTTGAACAGTATCAGCAGCGAATGCAGCAGTTGGCTCAGTGGGGGGTGCCGATCTCATCTGAGTTGACGAAACTACAGGGGATCAAGGCGTGTCAGGCACTGATTCAGCACTATTTAGAGCAGCGCTCATCACTGCCATACGAGATTGACGGGATTGTTTTCAAGGTCAATAGCTACCACTATCAACAGCTGCTGGGGCAGACTGCACGTGCGCCACGCTGGGCCATTGCCTGGAAATTTCCGGCACAAGAGGCAACAACAACACTGATTGCAATCGAACTTCAGGTTGGACGCAGCGGGGCTATGACACCTGTAGCAAGATTAAAGCCAGTTGAGGTTGGAGGGGTTACCGTATCCAATGCCACCCTGCACAATGCCGATGAAGTGAGTCGCAAAGATATTCGGGAAGGGGATCAGGTTATTGTACGGCGTGCAGGTGATGTAATTCCAGAGGTGGTACGCTCGGTGGGTGATCGGCGTTCTGTCGATAGCAAGCCATGGGTGATGGCACAGCAGTGTCCTGTTTGCGGCTCAGAGACAGTACAGGATGATGGAAAAAGTGTGGTTCGATGTAGTGGTGGGTTGTTTTGTCCCGCCCAGCGCAAACAGGCGGTGTGGCACTTTGCCTCCAGAAAAGGTCTCGATATTGAAGGGTTGGGGGGTAAGCTAATCGAACAATTAGTGGATCAGCAGATGGTCAGTACCCCGGCAGATCTTTTTCATCTTGAGCTGGAGCCACTCAGCAAGTTGCAACGAATGGGTGAAAAATCGGCAGAAAACCTGCTGCAAGCGCTACAGAAGGGCCGTCAAACGACACTGTCACGTTTTCTCTATGGGTTGGGGATTCCTGAAGTGGGGGAGGCAACGGCACAGGCACTTTCCGACCATTTTGGTACTCTGAACGGTGTGATGGAGTCTACGGCAGAGCAGTTGCTGGGGGTTGAAGATGTTGGACCTATTGTCGCTGAAAACATTATCACCTTTTTTGCACAACCTCATAATTGTGAAGTGATCGATCAACTGTTACTGGCGGGGCTTGAGTGGCCGGATGTTGAGCCGGTATCTTCGCTGGAGCAGGCCTTGTCAGGTCAACGTTATGTGATTACGGGAACCCTCAATGAGATGACGCGTAGTGAAGCAAAACAGCGCCTACAAACGTTGGGGGCGAAAGTGGTGGGATCGGTCTCAAGAAAAACCACGGCTCTGATCTGTGGAGCAGATCCCGGCTCCAAGCGTGAGAAGGCGCTTTCTATAGGGGTGCCGATACTGGATGAGAACGAGTTGAAGCAGTTGTTGAATGGGTACCAATAGTTGCATAAGCTCCTTTATGCAATGCCTTTTCAGTTGCAGGGGGAAGGCTGGGATAGAGGTAGAATGCGTGATCTTATACAACGCTTTATAGCGCCATCATCTCTATATTGTCCGCTAGAGTATGTTATCTTTTGTCGCTTGTAAAATTTCTGGGGGGGAATCATAAATGGAGGAAAAGAGTGTGGTTGATGGGAAAAATGGTCAGTTTATCTACTATTTTCAACCTATTATATCGACAGATCGTGGGCGGGTTTCAGACCTTGAAGCGCTGGTCCGGTTTGAGACAGAGGATGGTGAGATCATTGCACCCGGAGCATTTATTCCGCAAATGGAAGCGGAAGGGAGCATTGATCTGTTTACGCGACTCTATTTTCCGCTATTAGTCCAGTCAGCCCGCTCATTTTGCGAGATCGATCCTCAGTTACGGCTCTCCTTTAACCTCTCTTCCCAAAGCTTGCAGATTGAGGACTGTGCTGCCTTCCTGCTGCAGGTATTGGATCAGCAAGAGGTAAAACCCTCCTCAATGCAGCTCGAGGTATTGGAGACCGGGCTATTACAGCAAAACCAAATTGTTGAAGAAAATCTTAAGAGACTGTCAGCTGCGGGCATGATTATAGCAATGGATGACTATGGTACGGGGTACTCTTCAATCGATACCCTCTCTCTGTGGCCGTTTAGTTCTATAAAGCTCGATCGAGACCTGATTAAACGGATGCTCAATTCACAAAAGGCGACTACGATTGTTGAGACCTCAATCCTGATGGCCCACCAGTTGGGCATCACTGTTGTTGCCGAGGGGATTGAACATCAGGCTCAGTACCGTTTTCTGACCAGTTCAGGATGTGACAAGTTGCAGGGATTCTGGATTGCACGTCCCATGCCGATGGAACATGCGGTTAAATTTGTTCAGGATAAGCAGTCAAAGCATGATCAATGTCCGCCAGTAGGGTTGATTATGCAGGCGCAAATGGACCATCTGGAGTGGCGTAGACGGTTAATACAGGAACTTGAGTCGATTCAATTTGAGTCAGAGAGTGGGCAACCTCGTGTGGCACATCGCACTCCGGAGTTGAATCATCATCACTGCCGCTTTGGGGGGTGGTATTACAGTTCGGACGAGTCCTACACCGAGTGGGAGGAGTTCCAGGCTTTACGGCAGCCTCACCGTGAATTCCATCAGTTGGCTAACCAATTGATCAGCCATGTGAAAGAGGGAAAAAAGGATAGCCGTTTGATGGCACTGCTGGCGGAAATGGATGAAAAGACCATTGAAATGGTAATCCTTTTGCAACGCCTTGAGATGCGTTCATTCCTGTTTAATGAGAGCGGAGGAGCCAGTGAAAATTAAGTTACTGGATGCCAATGTAACCCTCCTTGCAGGGTTTGGTTTGGTGCTGTTGTTGATGGCTGCCCAGATGACACTCTCCATTTCAGAACTCTATTCGTTGCGTGATCGAATGGATAAAATTGTTACGGATAAGTTGGTTAAAAGTAGTTTGGCTCAGAAGATGTTTGATGCATCGAGAGAGCGTGCGCTGTTGTTGATGATGGTCTACTATGAGGGTGACCCTTTTGAGCGTGATGAGCTGGTGATGCAGTTTCGTGGTTATGCAGAGCGTTTTATGAGTGCCCGTGAAAAACTCTATGAGAAGGAGCTTTCTCTGAGAGAACGGACAGTACTGGGGGAGTCGGTCTCCCTGGCTGCAGATGGTGCATTAGCCATGAACCAGGTACTGGATATGATTCTGGATGAACAGAATAAACTAGATCATCATGAGTTTCTCTTACTCTTCAGAGAGCAGGTTTTTCCGATTCGGAATCAGTTAACAAACAAGATGGAGGAGATCGGCTGGACTGCTGTTGAGGAGAGTCAAAAGGCATTAGATATTGCAGAAGAGAATTTTCAACATGTTCAGAAACTGCTCTGGTTATTGGGAGGGGCAGCATTACTGATTTCTATAGTGATTGTCTGGATGGTGTATAAGAGAATTCCGAGAACATCCAGTAAGTTGCATTATATGTATGAAGAGATGGACCATATAGCCAAACATGATGAGCTAACGGGACTGCTTAATCGGCAAACTTTTGAGGGGTGCCTGGAAGAGGCGCTGAAACGTGCAGCCTACTATCAGGAATTGTTGGCGGTTCTTTACATTGATCTGGACGGGTTGAAGAAAATCAATGATCGTTATGGGCGTAGCTTGGGTGATCTGGTTTTACAGCGAGTATCCAGGCAGTTTATGAGCTACGTACGCGATGCGGACAGCATTGCACGAGTTGGTGGTGATGAATTTGTAATTATTCTCAGTAAGGTAGGCTCAAAAGAGAATGTGGTTGAGGTGACAGAGCGTATTTTGAAAGGGTTGGAAGCGGAGATTGAACTTGGGAATAACCGACAGACCCAAATAGGGGCCAGTATTGGAGTGGCACTCTATCCAGAGGATGGAGAGAGTGAGGAGCAGCTTTTGTCTCTGGTGGACCAAGCCGTGGGAGAGGCGAAAAGGCGGGGCGGACACCAATTTCACTTTGCTGAAGAGGATACGTCAGAGAGCCAGTGAACACAGAGGCACCTCTTTTGAATGAGACTCTGTGAAGTGAAAAGTCACTATTCGGAGGTGAGCTGAATAGTGACGTTTATTCTATAGATAATTGCTGTTATTGATAGGTACAGAGATAGGCAGTCTCAACCTCAACCTTGAGATTAAAGATCTGGTTGGCTTCAACGATAAACTGATCGCCTTGTCTGAAAGTTTCCCAGGTCTCATTGCCAGGAAGCTGAACGGTCAAAGCTCCACTGACTACGGTCATGGTCTCTCGCTGACTGGTGTCAAAGGTATACTCTCCAATCGCCATCACCCCAACGGTTGCAGGTAGTGTTTCAGTTTGAAATGCAATGGATACGACGTCGCCATCAAAATAGTGGTTGGTTTTTAACATCAGGACTCCTTCTGCTGAGGGTTAAGTAAGGTATTGGCCCGGTTACTTTACCTGAATGCTCAGGGCGTGAATCTCAGTCTCCATCAGTGCATCGAGTGCCTGATAAACGAGCCGGTGCTGTTGAATGATCGATTTTCCATCAAACTGCGGAGATGCAATATGAACGGTAAAGTGACCTGCCCCACCGGCGCTGGCATGTCCAGCATGCTCTGCAGAATTATCTTCGAGGGTTAAAGAGGTCGGATTGAGCTGTTGGTTGAGAAGATCTTCAATAGCGAACAGGCGTTGTGCTGGAGTCATGGTAATACCCGTTTAAAAGGTTTTACAGTAACCTGCTGATAGACACCCGCATGGATGTAAGGGTCATCCTCCGCCCAAGATTGGGCAGCCTCCAGCGAGGCAAATTCTGCAACAACCAGACTTCCGCTGAACCCTGCAGGGCCGGGATCTTCGCTATCAATGGAGGGGTGTGGGCCGGCCAGCAGAAGCCGCCCCTGATCACGAAGTTGCTCCAGTCGGCTGAGATGGTCCGGCCTCGCCTGGAGGCGTGCTGTGAGGCTATCTTCACGGTCTTGGCTGATAATGGCGTAAAACATAGTTACTCCTGAGGCAATTTTTTAGGGTCAACGGAAGTTCCGTCATTGGCTGTTTCAGCTTCAGGTTCCTCTTCAATATGACGTGTCATATAGAAGGCTTGAGCGATCACAAAAGTAAAGGTAAGACCCATAACACCGAACAGTTTGAAGTTAACCCAGATCTCTTCACGGCTCTTCTCATCAAGCTCTAAACCATAGTAGAAAGCAACATAGATATTGATGACTCCGACCAGCAGGAAAAAAATACCCCAGCTCCAGTTCAGACGAGTCCAAATGGCAGCAGGGAGGGTGACGCTACCGCCCATCATCCGTTGCGCCAGTGGGCGTTCGCCAATATAGCTGCTGCCGATAAAGGCAAGACCAAAAATCCAGTTTACTACGGTGACCTTCCATTTTATGAAAAGGGCATCCTGAAAGATCAAGGTTGCACCACCGAGTACAGAGATCAGCCCCAGAGTGATCAGGTGCATTTTCTCAAAACGCCGGTTTTTGAGCCAGAACAGAGCCACCTGAATGGCAGAGGCGGCAATCGCTACAGCCGTTGCGACAAAAATGTCATAAGTCTTGTAGGCGACAAAAAAGAGGATGACAGGGAAGAGATCAAACAGAAATTTCATAAGTAAACAGGGTAAAATAGCGTGCTTTGAAAAAAACATTTTACCATATCTTGACCTGTAATCATGAGTCTCAGTTACGATCTTCATAGTCACTCTACCGTTTCCGATGGTACCTTGTCACCAGCCGACCTGGTGGTTCGTGCTGCGAGCCAGGGTGTGGATGTGCTGGCAATTACTGACCATGATGAGGTTTCAGGCTGTGCTGAGGCTGCTCGACAGGCCTCTGATTTGGGGACTATTCGACTGCTTGCAGGGGTGGAAATCTCGGTCTCCTGGGGTAAACAGACAATCCATGTTGTTGGTTTGAATGTTGATCCGGATCACCAACAACTCTTCACTGGATTACAGCGATTACAACAGTTTCGTCAATGGCGAGGAGAAGAGATTGGTCGTAAACTGGAGCAAGCGGGAATCCGGGATGCTTACGAGGGGGCGTTGGCACAATGCAAAGGAGAACTGCTGACTCGTACCCACTATGGCCGTTTTCTACATCAAAGTGGTGTGGTGGACTCCATGCAAAGTGCGTTTAAAAAATACCTGTTGCGAGGAAAACCCGGCTATGTAGCGGGGCAGTGGGCCAGTATGGAAGAGGCCGTCGGATGGATAGTTGCGGCAGGTGGTGTCGCAGTGGTGGCACATCCTGCCCGGTACGGAATGACCCGGACCAAATTAAGGACCCTGCTGAGAGAGTTTGTTGAATATGGCGGAGATGGACTGGAGGTTGTCTCCAGTAGCCATAATAGCAATGAGATCCATACGATGAGTCAGCATGCGCTGGATTTGGGGCTTGCAGCTTCGCGGGGATCCGATTTTCATGATCCGGAGTATCGTTGGGTCGAGTTGGGACGGCTGCCTGAGCTGCCAAAAAAATGTGAGCCGATCTGGGAACGATTTGAGATCAATCAACCATATTCTCAAGAGATCCAAAGGGATTATTAAGTGACCAGAATAATTGAAATTCATCCAGATAACCCTCAACCACGGCTGATTAAGCAAGTGGTCGAGGTGATTCATCAAGGGGGGGTGGTAGCCTATCCTACAGACTCCAGCTACGCCATTGGTTGTCATATTGGAGATAAACAGGCAATGGACCGTATTCGTAGAATCCGTCGTGTAGACAGCGACCATAACTTCACCCTAGTGTGTCCTAATTTGGCAGACCTTAGTCTTTATGCAAAGGTGGATAATGCCTCATTTAGACTGATGAAGCGGGTAATGCCGGGACCCTACACCTTGATCCTGAAGGCGAGTCGTGAGGTTCCTAGACGTCTGCAACACCCTAAAAAGAAGACCATTGGTCTGCGTGTTCCAGACCATGCGGTGGCACATGCATTGATGGAGACACTGGGAGAGCCTCTGATGAGTTCTACTCTGATTCCACCCGGTGAGACAATTCCACTGAATGACCCTTTTGAGATTGAGCAGCAGATGGGGCATGCCCTGGATCTGATTGTCGATGGAGGACATTGTGGAGTAGAGGCTACCACCGTTGTGGATATGATAGATGGTCTACCTAAGGTGGTGCGCGTGGGGTGTGGTGATCCGTCCCCGTTTGAGTGATAATTTCCCTATGCAACAACTCTCAACGATACAGACAATCGCCATTTGGGCGCTACCGGTCCTTTTTGCTATCACTGTTCATGAGGTGGCTCATGGCTGGATGGCCAAAAAATTGGGCGACAAGACGGCGATGATGCTGGGGCGGCTGACGCTCAACCCGCTGAAACACATTGATCCGATTGGTACCATTGTGCTACCGCTGATGCTGGTTGTGTTGCAGACCGGTTTTGTCTTTGGATGGGCAAAACCAGTGCCGGTTACCGTGGAAAATTTACGCCGACCTAAACAGGATATGGTCTGGGTAGCATTGGCCGGACCACTCTCCAATGGCTTGATGGCGATTTTATGGGCCATTGTGATGACGGCTGCTGCGCTCTACCATACAGCGATACCAATGATTGCGGAACCGCTTGTCTATATGGGGCAGGCTGGAATGTTGATCAATGTGGTACTGATGGTACTCAATTTGGTGCCAATACCGCCGTTGGATGGGGGGCGAATCGTGACAGGGCTTCTGCCAGGGCGTCTGGCATGGCAATTTAGCCGGATAGAGCCTTATGGATTTCTGATCTTGATTGCCTTATTGGCAAGCGGAATATTGGGTGACTTGCTGGGACCCATCATCAAGGGGGTCATTGACCCACTCTATACGCTGGTTCGCTTCTGATTTTTTAACTGATAGTGGTGATGCTTAGCACACCAAAGATGGATACAACTGAATATTTATGAATTCGATAACCAATAGCCATGCAATGATTCCTGCACAATTCCAGCGCGTGGTCTCCGGGATGCGCCCAACCGGAAGTCTTCATCTGGGCCATTTTCATGGTGTGCTGAAAAACTGGGTTCAGTTGCAATATGAGTATGAGTGTTACTTTTTTGTGGCCGACTGGCACGCATTGACCACACATTATGAAGACCCTTCGGTCATTGAGCGCAGTGTGTGGGAGATGGTGATCGACTGGCTAGCCGCGGGCGTAGATCCGGGAACCGCGAGGATTTTTATTCAGTCGCAAGTGCCAGAACATGCAGAGCTTCACACCTTGCTTTCGATGATGACACCGTTGAGCTGGCTGGAGCGGGTCCCGACCTATAAAGATCAACAAGAAAAACTAAAAGAGAAAGATCTCTCAACCTATGGGTTCTTAGGTTATCCACTGCTCCAGAGTGCAGACATTCTGGCCTATCGTGCAGCCCATGTTCCGGTGGGTGAAGATCAGGTGGCACATGTTGAACTGACCCGTGAGGTAGCGCGTCGCTTCAACCACCTCTATGGTAAAGAGGCAGGCTTTGAAGAGAAGGCAGAACGTGCAGCCAAGAAGATGGGCAAGAAAAATGCAAAACTCTACAGTCGGTTAAGAAAAAGTTTCCAGGAAGAGGGAGACCACGAAGCCCTGGAGACTGCACGAGCACTGTTGGAGGCACAGCAAAATATCACCATAGGGGATCGGGAGCGTCTGTTTGGGTATCTTGAAGGGGGCGGAAAGATCATATTGCCGGAACCACAGGCACTCTTAACTCAGGCTTCAAAAATGCCGGGGCTGGATGGGCAGAAGATGTCCAAGTCCTACCACAACACTATTTCACTGCGTGAAGATCCTTTAGAAATTGAGCGTAAAATCCGTACCATGCCGACCGATACCCAACGGGTTCGCAAAACGGATCCGGGTGATCCCGATAAGTGCCCTGTGTGGCAGCTCCATCAAATTTATACCGGTGAGACTCAGCGTACAATGTTGGCAGAAGGGTGTCGCAGCGCCGGGATTGGCTGTATCGATTGCAAGCAGCCAGTGATTGAAGGGGTCCTGAGTGAGCTGGCACCGATGCGTGAACGTGCTAAAAACTTTACAGAGGAGCCGACGCTGGTGAAAAATATCATTGAAGAGGGGGGAGAGCTGGCACGTGAAGAGGCGAAACGTACCATGACTGAGGTGCGTCAGGCGATGGGGCTCTCCTATACGTGAATAGCGAGCTACCACTGGATGGGCCGGAGTCGATAGCGCAAGCCCACCTGCTTAAGGAAATTCGGGTTTCAGGTGAATCGCTGGATGAGTTGCCAAAGGATCTGTACATTCCACCCGAAGCACTGAAAGTGGTACTGGAAACCTTTGAAGGGCCGCTTGATCTACTGCTTTACCTGATTCGTCGACAAAATCTTGATGTACTCAATATCCCCATTGCAGAGGTGACCCGACAGTACATGTCCTATGTGGAGATGATGCGTGCATTGAACCTGGAGCTGGCTGCAGAATATCTGGTGATGGCAGCACTGTTGGCTGAGATCAAGTCTAGAATGTTGTTACCTCGGCATGATGAGATTGAGGACGAAGATGATCCGCGTGCAGAGTTGATCCGTCGGCTTCAAGAGTATGAACAATTCAAAAGAGTGGCAGAGGAGCTAGATCAGCAACCACGCCTGGAACGTGACATCAATCCGGTTGAAATTGCAGGCCCCTCTCGTGGACCACGCCCCCAGCCAGAGGTACAGTTACAGGCGTTGCTGACCGCTTTCAGTGAGGTATTGCAGCGAGCGGAGCTGTTCAATAGTCACCATGTACAGCGTGAACCGCTTTCAATACGTGAACGAATGAGTGCTGTACTGATACGCCTGGAGGAGTTATCCACTGAAGAGAGTCCCCCCTTTATTGAGTTTCAGTCACTGTTTGCCGTCGAAGAGGGGCGAGCCGGTGTGGTGATTGCCTTGATGGCAGTATTGGAGCTGATTAAAGAGGCGTTGATTGGTGTCGTTCAGAATGAACCCTACGGTCCCATCTATATTGGCCCCCCTTCACAGTTGTCGATTGAAAAAGGGGAACGATTCTAATGAGAACCTCTAAAAAAATAGCAGAGAGCCGATGGAAACCAATCTAAAGAATATTGTTGAAGCTGCGTTGATGGCCGCCGGCAAGCCACTCAGCATCAAAATGTTGCTGGCACTGTTTGAGGAAGATGCTCAACCGGAGCGCAGAGAGGTGTTAGAGGTACTGCAGCAGCTGCAATCTGACTTTGAAGGGCGGGGGGTAGAGATTGTTGAGGTGGCCAGCGGCTGGCGTATGCAGGTTCGCCAAGAACTCTCTATCTGGATCAACCGTCTATGGGAAGAGAAACCTGCACGTTATTCCAGAGCGTTGTTAGAGACTATGGCGCTGATTGCCTACCGCCAGCCCATTACACGTGGAGAGATTGAGGAGATTCGGGGTGTTGCAGTGAGTAGTAACATCATGAAGACCCTGCAAGAGCGGGAGTGGGTACGGATGCTGGGTCACCGTGACGTGCCGGGTCGGCCAGCGATGTACGGTACCAGCCGAAAATTTCTCGACTATTTTGGTCTTAAATCACTGGAAGAGATGCCTACCCTGATGGAACTGAAAGAGCTGGGACCTCTCAATCAGGAGTTTGAACTGGGTTATAAAGGGGAGTTGTCAAAGCCTGAAGGAGAAGAGTCTGCCGAAACTGAGACAGAGGGGGAAATGCAAGATGAGTCAGTTGAAGACTCATCGGCCACACAAAAAGTTGACCTAAGGTTGATCGTTAATGAACAGATGGATGAGAGATGAGTATTGAATCAACAGTAGAAACAGATGAGTCGGTACAACCTTTGACCGGAGAGCGTCTGCAAAAGGTGATGGCGCGGGCAGGGGTCGCCTCTCGTCGCCAGGTAGAGAGTTGGATTCGGGAGGGGAAAATTCGTGTCAATCGTGAAACGGCAACACTTGGCATGCGTATCACCCCTGAAGATGAGGTGCGCCTGAATGGAGATCAACTGCATCTCTACCCGAAAGAGGGGGGAGAGATGCAGACTCGGGTACTGCTCTACCATAAGCCTGCCGGACAGGTAACCAGTCGCAAGGACCCGGAAGGGCGCGATACCGTATTTAAGCATCTCCCCAAAGTGAGAGGTGGACGCTGGATTGCCATTGGTCGACTGGATTACAACACCTCTGGGCTATTGCTCTTTACAACCGATGGTGAATTGGCCCACCGTCTAATGCACCCCTCAACCGAGGTGGATCGGGAATACGCAGTGCGGGTATTGGGCGAAGCAACGGCAGGTCAGCTGGAGCAGTTACGCAAAGGGGTGGAGCTGGAAGATGGGGTGGCCCGTTTCAGTGATATTGTAGAATCTGGAGGTAAAGGGACCAACCATTGGTATCACGTAGTGTTACAGGAGGGGCGTAACCGGGAGGTGCGGCGGATGTGGGAGGCCGTTGGTTTAACGGTGAGCCGTTTGATGCGTGTCCGCTATGGTTCAATTTTTCTGGATAAAAAAATTCGGGCTGGAAAGAGTCGAGAACTGGAACGTGAAGAGGTTCGGGAGTTGATGCAGGTGGCCGGGTTGAAGATGGAGGCCCCCCTGAAGCTGAAGCGCACAGAAGAGGGTACTGCCGCTCGACCTCAAAAAGGGGCTGCACGACGCAAGAAGATACGAGTGCGCACACCGCATGGAAAAAAACATTGATCCACTAACCCTGTTTGAACAACTTTACAGCCACTATGGGCCACAGCAGTGGTGGCCGGCAGAAACGCCTTTTGAGGTGATGGTTGGAGCTATCCTTACTCAAAATACAACGTGGAGCGGGGTAGAGAAGGCGATCAAAAATCTGCAGGAAGAAGATCTACTCTCCGTCGAGTCGATTCTGGCACTGCCACAAGCAACATTAGGGGCACTGATTCGTCCCTCGGGTTACTACAACCTCAAATCTGAACGGTTACAGAATTACTGTCGCTGGTATCTGCAGCACCAACAGCAAATAGTGGCAATGGACCTGTTGCAGTTGCGTACGGCGCTTCTTGAAATTAACGGGGTGGGGCCGGAGACAGCGGACGATATACTGCTATACGCCTTTGAGCGACCAGTTTTTGTAGTGGATGCCTATACCCGCAGAATCTTTCAGCGTGGAGGGTGGCTGCAAGGGAAAGAGCACTATGAGGAGGTTCGTAATAAGGTTGAGGTGTACTTTAGTGATCAGAGTGAGTCTGAACAGGTTCGCATCTACAAAGAGTTCCACGGCCTTATCGTGAACCATGCAAAATTGTACTGCCGTAAAAAACCGCAGTGTGAAAAGTGCCCCGTCAACTGTGGGTATCTACCGGGTCCCAGGGAGTAGACTACCCCAGCCAGACCTCCCCAGAGAAAGGGGAGGAACCAGAGGGGGGTGAACTCATCTCAGTCTCTTGGCTTGACCCTATCTGCGGTAAGGGTAGGGAGAAAGCGGCATAGCCCGTGGCTGCATAACCATCGGTGGCATCGGAGGGCGTGGACCGTAATAGGGCATTGGAGGTATTGGTCGACGGTAATTGCCGTATCCTCGTGGTGGTCTTGGAGCCTGTCTACGGTAGTATCTTCCAGGGTTTTGTGGCGGCCTCAGTGATGAGGCGCGGGGAGGCATAGGTCTTCTTTGAGGTGCAGCAGCTACAGGCGCGGCAGCTACAGGTGCAGCTGGTTTAGGCTTAGGGGCTGGCGCGGCAATGGGTCGGACTCGTTTTGGTGGTGCAATGGGTCTGTTATAGGCCTGACTTCCAGACTCGACATTCATCCTGAATGGTTTTTCAAAATTGTTGTAATTGATGGTCTCACCCGGCCCTTCATCCGGGTCATCAATCGAGTCGGGCTCTAACCCCCATGCGGCGGCAAGATCATTTTCATTACCCCAAGGGCCAAACCATTGGGCGAATGATGTTGTGACAAAAAGAGTGCTTGTTACGAATAGCACAACTGAGAGTAGAGGGGAGATTCTGCTCGATGTTTTCATGGTGATGTACTCTATAAATGAACTTTTCAGAGAGTCTTTTCAGCGTGTCATTTCAGTGTGTCTGTGGAGCGCAAAATAGTTAGACTCTAAAGGGAAATCATACCAGAAATCGGGGTGTTGATGGTGCCCAAAAAAGAGAGATAGCTGGATCGTTTAGTCGTATTGTCCTAAATCATTCTGTTCAATAATCTTTTTGAGTAATTTCATATAGCTTCCACCATCCTGGGCATAGTGTTTGAGCCCTTTGAGAAGGAGTGTACCGGAAGGGGTCAATAGGTTTTTACGCTGTTGGTGTCGAAGTATCCGTAGTGGCTCGAAAGCACTTCGTGTATTGAGGATGTGGATATATTTTTTGATTGCAGTATGCAGGTCAGGGTAGCGCTCCACCTCATGAGTGGCCCCTTCGGCGCGTCGTCTTGGAACAATTCCACAGCCAGGTTGTGAACACCAGATGCCAAAATAGTTATTTCCCTCTCGTGCAAAACGCGAAGTACCCCATGCAGACTCAATAGCGGCCTGGGCGATCAGCAGTGAAAGCGGAATAGAGTCGGTCTGTTTCAGTACTACCAGCCAATCTGCAGGCTGCTCAGAGTCAAAATGTTGAATTTCCAGATGGCGGGCATGCTCCATAATCCACTGCTGTTCAGAGGGGTTGAGTTGATCTCCAGCACTGTAACGCAGGTAGAGAGCAAGCAGAATGGTTCTCTTTTTCTCAATCCCATGAAGAATTGGACGTGCATGCGACTCAATGGTACGAATAAAGGCCCGTTTTCGAATGGAAATATCTTTGATATTTTTGAATTCGGGGATTGGGGGTGTCGCTGTAGTTGCCACCTGTGTCGTTTCAGGGCTGGCAAGATCGCTATCTGACGCAGCCGTGGCGTAAAAAGAGGCACTCAGAAACAGCAGTGGCAGCACAGAAGACAGAGTTTGTAAGAACCTCATACTGGGCTATTCAGTCGCGTCTAAAACAATCTTGCCAAGCATGGCCTCAACCTCTTCCAACACCGCCCGTGAATTGGGTGAACCAATTTTGGAGAGCTGCAGATAGGAGATGTGTACAGTTTCAGGGTCATCTGTGGTGGTATAAAGTGCAATAGAATAGGGGCAGAAGATGACATTAGCAGGATCGGCATCGGTCATTTTTCTTGATAGATTGGCGCTACAGAACTCAATCACCTCTGAGCGTGTAAAGGTCTCTGTGGCTGTTGGCGGGGTTTTCTCCGTTTCTGCTTCAGAGCTCTCTTCTGACTGGATACCGATGGCATCTCGTGCAATATTGATTGCGGTGTGTGCCTTCTCTGTTACGTTGGCTTGTATCGTGCTCACCTTTGCAACTAGGTCTTTGCCCGTCCGTTGTAACATTCCAGCGACATCGGAGCGATGCGCAACAACCAGCCCCTGATTGGTGATTCCCTCCTCGATATACTCTTTGATCGTGTCAAACTCCTCGTTAACGGCATGGTGCACCCAGAGCCCATTGGCAAATGCTGTGAGTGGAGTTGTTAGCAGTAAAGCGGTGATTATTTTTTTCATTGTTGTGGCTCCTCTTGAATAAAAATATTTTACCTGTTTTGGTTGAACACTGTATATCAGTTTTTGAGATTGATTCTTGAATTGATAAACCATTATAGGTTTAAATCCACAATATGAATTCTAACTCTGCATATACTCTGGTTGCTGTCACTGCGCTGTTGCTGACAGGCTGTGGTCCATCCACATTTGATGAAGAGAATCTATGCTCTATCTATGAGAGCCATCCAGATTGGGAACAGGCGGTAATGAAGAGTGAACAGCGATGGGGGATTCCTCAAGAGATGGTGATGGCAGTGATTCGCCACGAATCCCGTTTTATCGGCAATGCCAAAGCGCCCAGAAAGCGCTATTTAGGGTTTATCCCCGGACCCTATCGATCAACGGCTTATGGCTATTCGCAGGCCCTGGATCCGACCTGGAAAGAGTATCAGCAGCGTACAGGGAATGAGGAAGGTGAGCGAGACCATTTCCCGGATGCAGTCGATTTTGTAGGGTGGTATCTCAACCGGTCTCACCGGAGTTTGCAGATTCCTCGCAATGATGGTTATCACCTCTATCTGGCATACCATGAGGGGCACCGTGGTTTTCTACGACGTGATTTTGAGAATAAACCACGCATCATGCGTATAGCGAGTAAAGTGAACAATAGTCAGGTCAGCTATCGCCAACAGCTACAGCAGTGCCGTCCAGATACGTTAGGTAAACGAAACGACCGCGGTAAGGAGAAACGTTTCACCCTGGAGATTAACGGAGGCAAACCTTAAAGCAGGGCGCTACCATTCAGCGTTTCCTTCACGGTTGCCGTTAACTGATCTCGTCCAGATCACCATCCATATGCGCCTCTGTGAGTTCATCGAGTCCGCCGATATGGTCATCACCCAGAAAAATTTGTGGCACAGTGCGGGCATTGTTGGTCCGTTTTAGCATCTCTTTTAACCCTTTTTGGGACTGATCCACCCGTACTTCGGTATAAGAGATGCCCCATTTGGACAGTAGTTGTTTTGATTTATCACAACGGGGGCAGCTGCCAGTACTATAGATTTTAATTTTTCTCGCCATCAGGAGGTTTTCCTTTATTGAAGAATGGTGGATGATAGGGTGGTTTATGGAAAACAACAACAGGAGCAGTGATGAGCTCAACAGCTACTAAACCCCCTCAGCCAACTTATTTGGCGCATTATGCGCCTCCTGCCTATCTGGTGCCCGAAATCAGGCTCTTCTTTGAGTTGGGAAAAAACGAGACTGTTGTTAAGTCAACTTTGAAACTGGAGCGTAACCCTCTGATTAAACCAGGATGTCCGTTACAGTTGCATGGAGGCGAGCAGAAACTGGTCTCAATACGGCTGGATGATCTACCCCTGTCTAATGAGCACTATCGGCGAGAGGGAGAGTTGTTGACGATTGATCAGGTCCCCGACTCCTGTACCTTACAGATTGAGACATGGCTTCAGCCTCAGCAAAATACCTCTTTGGAGGGACTCTATCAATCTGGACCAATCTATTGCACACAATGTGAGGCTGAAGGTTTTCGTAAGATCACCTTCTTTCCCGACCGCCCCGATGTGATGACCCGTTTCAGCGTCACCATTGTGGCAGACCCGCAAGAGTGCCCGGTGATACTCTCCAACGGTAATCGTACCGCAGGCGGCACCAGTCCAGATGGACGTCATTGGGTAACCTGGGAGGACCCCTTTCCAAAACCGGCCTACCTGTTCGCACTGGTGGCTGGAAAACTGGAAGGGATTGAAGACCGCTTCAAGACCGCTTCCGGGCGTGAGGTCTCTTTGAGAATCTACACCGAGCCACACAATGTGGATAAATGTGATCATGCAATGGCCTCGCTGAAGCGCTCCATGGTGTGGGACGAACAGGTGTATGGGCGAGAGTATGATCTGGATCTTTTTAATATTGTTGCCGTCGATGATTTCAATATGGGTGCGATGGAGAATAAGAGCCTCAATGTTTTTAACTCCAAATTTGTGTTGGCTCAGCCGGAGACGGCAACCGATCAGGACTACCTCAATATCGAAGCGGTGATTGGACATGAGTATTTTCACAATTGGACCGGAAACCGCATCACCTGCCGAGACTGGTTTCAATTGAGCCTCAAAGAGGGGTTGACCGTATTTAGGGATCAGGAGTTTACAGCGGACTTCAATTCACGCGCAGTCAAGAGAATTCAGGATGTACGTCTGCTGCGTAGTGCCCAATTTATGGAAGATGCCGGTCCAATGGCACATCCGGTGCGTCCAGACCGTTATATTGAGATCAGTAACTTCTACACCGTCACGATCTATGAGAAGGGGGCAGAGGTGGTGCGTATGCAGCATACCCTGCTAGGTGCAGAACTGTACCGCAAGGGGATGGATCTCTATTTTGAACGTCATGACGGAGAAGCAGTAACGGTAGAGGATTTTGTCCGCTGCATGGAAGAGGTTTCGGGCCGTGACCTCAGTCAATTTATGCGCTGGTATACCCAGAAAGGGACCCCCAGGCTCTCGGCTCAATGGAGTTACGATGCAGAAAAACAGGTTTTATCGCTCGATCTGCAGCAGCGTCCGCCCAGCTCACTCTCTGAATCTGAGCAGACTGCATGGAAGCCTCACCATATACCGATAGTCGTAGGAGCCGTTTCCAGGACCTCTGGAGTGGATTTATTGGCAGAGGGGAATCGGCTACTGGAGTTGAAGGAGTCCACACAGTGCTTTGAGCTGACTGGAATCAGCGAAGATGCATTGCCGTCCCTGCTGAGAGGGTTCTCTGCACCACTCTTACTGGAGAGTAGTTACAGTGGGGATGAACAGCGTTTCCTGATGGCTCATGATAGTGACCCCTTTAACCGTTGGGATGCAGGACAGCAGGTTGCAGAAGCACTTTTGCTGCAGTGGGTGGTAGAAATTCAACAGGGAGAGACACCTGAGATTGACGAGGCGTGGTTAGTGGCGATGGGGCGTGTGATCCGTGAAGGTGCGGTTGATTCAGCCTTTACGGCAGAGGCATTGATCTTGCCGACAGAGCGTTGGCTCTCAGAGAAGGTTGATGTAGTCGATGTGGATGCGATTCATGCAGCACGTGAGTATGCCATTACCCAGGTCGCAGCACGTTATGAGCATGAGATGATTGCTCTTTACCATGAGCTGGACAAAAAGAGTGTAGAGGGGCGCACCTTAAGTAATCAACTATTGGGTATGTTGATGCGGCTAGAGTCTGAAGCTGTTACCGAACTTGCTTTACAGCAGTTGGAAAAAGCAGAGAACATGAGTGAAGAGATGGGAGCACTTGCCGCTCTGGTACAGTTAGATAGCGCATTGCGTAGCCGGGTACTGGAACAGTTTTATGAAAAATGGCAAGGCGAGCGGCTGGTCATTGATAAATGGTTTGCGTTACAGGCAAGTGCACCCCTGCCGGGTACGATCGAGCAGATTGAAAAGCTGCTGAAACATCCTGATTTTGAGGTTACCAACCCCAATCGGGTACGTGCATTGATCGGTACATTTGCCCATGCAAACCCTTTGCAGTTTCACCACCGCAGTGGCCGGGGCTATCGTCTGTTGGCTGATCAAGTGGTACAACTGGACCAGCTCAACCCTCAGGTTGCAGCCAGAATGGTTGGGGCCTTTAATGCATGGCGCCGTTTTGATGAACAGAGGCAGACGATGATTTGCAGTGAGCTTGAGCGTATAGGTGCTATTGAAGGGCTATCGAAAGATGTCTACGAGATTGTTGCCCGAAATCTGGGGTGGGGTGGATAGACACGGGCAGCCTCCAGACCCCAGACCCCAGCCCCTTCTCTCTCTGTATCACACTGTACGTAGTGCGTGTAGTGAATGGTGAAGTGAACAAAGATGTAGATCAATGATAGCGGAATCTGTATGGTTGCATAGCAAGAATGAATGATCGTGAAAAATGGAGTAGATTGAGATGGCATATACATTTGGAACAACATTGAGTTGTAGTTTTAACGAGGCTATTGAGCGGGTCACTGAAAAATTGAAAGTAGAAGGGTTTGGCATCCTGACACGAATTGATGTCTCAGATACGTTGAAAGCAAAAATCAATAAGGATATGCAACCCTATACCATCCTAGGGGCGTGTAATCCTCCTCTTGCTGCAGAGGCACTGGATGCAGATATCAGTGTTGGGGCACTCCTTCCCTGTAATGTGGTGGTCCGGCAGGCTGAAGATGGTGAGGTTGTGGTCGAATTTTTAGATCCGAATCTGTTTTTAACACTTTCTGAATTTGATGGGATTCACAGTATTGCAACAGAAGCCCGGAGTCGTCTACAGCGGGTATTGGAGTCACTGTAATAGTTTCTCTTCAGAGGCGTCCGAAAATAAATCCTCCCCTCGCAGGGAGTTGTAGTCGCTGTGTGATGATGTTTTTCAACGGGTTCTGGCCTCAATGAACGCCTTTCAGTAACCCGAAAAGTGATGGACAGAAACCGGGAAAACACGAGGAGGAGGGGGGGTTCACCCGACAACTGCCCATCGCTGTCAATATTAACCCCTGACTGTTTCAGAATGATTTCAATTGGCTTTGATTGACTCAAGTGAGTAGAGCGATATTTGTACTATGACGGATTCAAGAAAAGTTTTGGTGGTTGATGATGACCTGAAATTGCGTCAATTACTGTGCCGCTATCTTAATGAAAACGGTTTTGAGGTGGATGCCGCAGAAGATGGTCGGGAGATGGACCAGAAATTATCCAGTTTTGCAGCGGACCTCATCGTATTGGATCTGATGCTTCCGGGAGAAGATGGCTTATCGATTGCCCGTCGCCTACAGAATAGTTCTGAAATTCCAATTATTATCCTCAGTGCCAAAGGGGATGAGATGGACCGTATCGCCGGACTGGAGATCGGTGCTGATGATTACCTCTCAAAACCTTTTAACCCCAGAGAGTTACTTGCCAGAATTCAGTCTGTATTAAAGCGTACCGGCAAAATACGCGAGGATCAACAAGAGTCTCTAAAGCAGAATAAAATCGTTTTCGGCCCTTTTCTGATGGACCTGGATAGCCATATCCTGAGTCGGGAGGGTGAGACAATTGCACTCACTTCCGGTGAATTTGAACTGTTGCGCCATCTTGCGTCACGACCTAACCATGTTTTAAGTCGTGAGCAGTTGTTAGATTTTCTGGATGATGGTGTTGAAGGTGCTTTTGACCGGAGTATAGATGTCCGTATCACCCGTATCCGCAAAAAGATTGAATCAAATCCACAGGCTCCAGAATATATACAGACTGTGCGGGGGGTAGGGTACCGCTTTACTCTGGAACTGTAAGCTATGGCCCCCTCCGTTCGATTGCCGAAGAGTCTCTACAGTCGCACCATGCTACTGGTTGGCATGATCGTCTTTTTATTACAGATTTTTACCTTTACCATTATTTTCAAGCAGATGGTTTTACCCAATGTCTATACGCAGGTTGATCAGTTTGTCGATGAGCTGGAGTTGTTAAGTCAACAACCAGAACGACTGCAACATCTTGAGGAAGAGTCGCAAAATAGTAATACGGCAGGACTGCACCAGTTTGTATATGGTGTAGATGATCAAAAACTGGAACAGGCAAGGTGGCATATCCCCTTTTGGTATCTGGTTGAGACAGAGTTACAACACCGTTTTGGCCATCCGATACCCTTTTATCAAGAGGCTGATGCGCTCCCCGGCGAGGAGTATTTTTGGATTAACCTGCCCCTCTCTGATTCGTCAGCTTCAGCACGGGTAGGCTTTTCAGCCAACCGGGAAGGTTGTCTCAATCCATCTGTTTTACTACTGGTACTGTTTTTTGCGATCTCATTTACTGTGATCTCCATATACTTTCTCTCTCGATGGCTGGTTCGACCGATTGAAGAGCTACAGATGGCCGTCGGTGAGATGGGGCGGGGAGAGTACCCGGAGCCACTCCCTGAAAAAGGGCCTTCAGAATTTTTATCATTGGTTAAACGTTTTAACTGGATGGTGAAAAATGTTCAAAGTTTGACCGAAAATCGTGCCACATTGCTGGCGGGCATCTCTCATGACCTTAAAACACCGCTGGCGAGGATGCGCCTCAGTGTGGAGATGTTGTCCAGTGAAAAAGACCGGGATCTGCTTGAAGGCATCGTGGAAGATCTGGATGTAATGGATGGCATGATTCGTGAGGTGCTCACCTATGCGCGGGGCGAGAAGCAGGGGCGAGAACAAGAGATAGAGATTAATGGCTTAATCTCCTCCATTGTAGAACGTAAGAGACGTGGAGGGATGGAAATTGAGTGGCAGGAGCGAGCAGACCCTTGTCTCTGTCGTATCGATATCTCAGCACTACAACGTATCCTGTCGAATTATCTGGATAATGCCAGACGCTATGGAGGAGAACCGTCCACTGAAGTAACACTGGTCTGTAACCCAGACAGTGTGGTGGAGGTTTGTGTGATCGACTATGGACCAGGGCTTGTAGAAAAGGAGTTAGAAGCTGTTTTTCAGCCATTTTATCGTGTCGACCCGTCTCGCTCGGCACAGGGGGGTGGCAGTGGTCTGGGGCTTGCTATTGTGAAAAATCTAGCCACAATCAATGGCTGGGAGGTTTCACTACATAACCATAAAGGTGGCGGTGTAGAGGCGAAAGTGTCTCTCTATTCGAAGGCAAGCTCTTAGTTTAAAGAAGAGGGTGAGTCTGAGTTTGAAGAGGGTGGGGTCGGGCCTGAAGAGGCGTGTGAAGGGTTCTGTTGTATGTGGCGAGAAAGTTGCCACTTTAAAACAGGAGGGCCGATCAGTGTAGTGACAATGGTCATCATCACCACTGCGGTGAAGAGTGTTGAATCAAGTGCGCCTATGGATTTTCCCAACGATGCGAGAATGAGCGCAACCTCTCCACGCGGAACCATCCCCGCACCAATCGCCAAACGGGGAAGCTGCTTATCGGCCCCCAGACCACTCACTACCTTGCCCGCAATGGCCACGATAATAAGGGCGGATGCCAGCAGTAGAATCTCTTGGTCAAGAAAAGCCTCCAGCTTGACCTGTGTCCCCATCAAGACAAAAAAGAGGGGAGCGAGAATGGCCTCAAACGGACGAATCTGCTCTTTGATTTCCTGATGTAGATGACAGTTGGGGCCATTGCAGTTCTCTTTCCAGTAGATAAACGCCCGGTTGCTTAAAATAAGCCCGGCTGCAAATGCGCCTACAATGGCTGAGAGACCTACAAAATCGGCCATCCATGAAAGGGTGGTCAAGAGCAGAAAAGAGACAAACAGCTCCGCCTCCCATAGGTCGAAGTGGTGTAGATGGCGAATGGTAAAACGGATGATGGTTGGTACCAACAGATAGATAGAGGTCAAAAACATAATAGCCTGTGAGATGGAAAAGAGCACTGTCATCCACTCAAAGCTACCTCGATAGATAATATCAATTCCAATGGCCATCATGATCAATCCAAGTACATCATCAATCACCGCAGCACTTAATACGATTTGCGCCACCTTGCTGTTATCCATCTTCAATTCATGAAAAACTCGTGCAGTAATACCGATACTGGTCGCAGAGAGCGCGATGGCCACCATCAAGTGGGCAGACCAGTGTGCCTCAGGGGCCAACAGCTGCATGGTTGCAAAGCCCAGTAAAAAAGGTGCCACAATACCGATGATAGCGACCCGGATACCAGGACGCAGTGAGACACGCAGCTCTTGGACAGAGGACTCTAACCCCACCACAAAGAGAAGAAAGAGCAGACCAATTCTGGAAAAACTATCAATAATCTGGATTACATCGATAATTTCACCCCCCTGATTACTGGTCAGGATTGGCAAGAGTTGATTCGTCTGTACCGGCCCCAACAGATGTAACAGAGCATCTTCCAATGTGACGGTGTGGCCAAATGAGAGCGTAACAGCCTGGAAGACAGCGCTTGACTCTCGTAGAACCGTGATGAGATCACTGCCGAGCCAGTACCCGATGTTGCCGATCAAAATACCTACAGCCAACTCACCCAGCACAGAGGGTTGGTTGATCCGTTGAGCTACCTCCCGACCCAGCAGTGAAACTATAGTAATAACCGTAAGAGCCAGCAATACGGGAATCACCGGATCACCATGTGCCGGGGGATGGTTTCCCCAGCTGGCTGTAGTGACCAGAGAGAGTAGTGTAATAGCAATCAGAAGGCGCATAATTTAACTGTAGGCTGAACTCCATGAATCAACAACCCAATAACTCATATAAAGGAACCCCTGAATAAGTCATGTGTAAATGCCTAACGCCCATAGCGCCCAATATCTTCTTTGAAAACCTTGCTAATAGCCCGCTATTGGCTGCGATCTTCGCCTTGATCTTGAACACTATGGACGTAATTCAAATTACCCAGACTTGTTCAGAGGTTCCTAAAAGAGCTGTTTTTGGGTAAAAAGGGGCGTTGTACTGTTTGCATAATATAGTTGATCTCTGTATGATTCGCCCTCGTTGTTAGCGGTGGAATTGGGTCATTACCCGCCCCCGTGGTAATTCACAAAAAGGCCGATCTTTTTGATGAGATCGGCCTTTTTGTATTTTAAATCTACAGGTGTGAATTTAGACAAAAATGGCGACGGTTCGCGATACATTATATGAAGTAATCACCCCGGTCATTGAGGGGCTTGGTTATGAGCTGGTTGGGATTGAATACCTGCCACAGGGAAAGCACTCTCTGTTGCGTATCTATATTGATCACGAATCTGGTATAACCCTGGATGATTGTGAAAAAGTGAGCCGCCAGGTGAGTGCAGTGATGGATGTTGAAGATCCTTTGACCACCCAGTATAACCTGGAGATCTCATCTCCGGGGATGGAGCGCCCACTCTTCTTTGAAGAGCATTACAACCGTTTTGCCGGTCATCGTGTTTTTGTACGAATGAGTTTCCCTGTGGATGGCAGACGTAAATTTGAGGGCATTCTCAAAGGGGTGGAAGCAGCAGAGGTCTTGGTGGAAATCAATGAAGAGCTATTCCGGTTACCACTGGCGCAGGTTGAAAAAGCACACCTTGTGCCAGTCTTTGAATAGACAGGATGTATCTGTTCACAGTAAATGCATAAATAAACAAATCGTTAGTATCAGATAGAACGGTTTAGATCAGTATTGGATAAGTAAGAGAGTCATGTAATGAGTAAAGAAATTCTGCAAGTTGTAGAGGTGGTGTCCAATGAAAAGGATGTCAGCAGAGATGTAATCTTCGAGGCGCTTGAGTCGGCATTGGCAATGGCGACTAAAAAGAGACATGATGAAGAGATTGGTGTTCGTGTTGCGATTGACCGCATGACTGGAGAATATGAAACTTTCCAGACTTGGGAAGTGCTTGATGGTGATGAGCCGGGTATCGCTATGGAATACCCGGACGCAGAGTTGTGGATGATTGATGCGGTAGAGATCAACCCGGATATCAAGCCAGGCGAGTTTATTGAAGAGCCGATTGACTCTGTAGATTTTGGCCGAATTGCAGCACAGGCTGCAAAACAGGTCATTTTCCAGAAGGTACGTGAGGCAGAACGTGAGAAAGTCGCTGAAGAGTATCGCGACAAGATTGGTGATCTGTTGGGTGGCACTGTCAAGCGTGTAGATCGCGGCAATGCAATTATCGATTTGGGCAATAATGCAGAGGCCGCCGTACCCAAATCACAGCAGATACCACGTGACCCGATTCGCCCCGGAGACCGTATTCGTGGTTGCCTGATGGAGATACAGACAGAGCTGCGTGGTCCACAATTGGTGGTGAGCCGTATAGCACCGGAAGTGTTGGTTCAGCTCTTTACGCTGGAAGTTCCAGAGATCAGTGATGGACTGATTGAGTTAAAAGGGGCTGCACGTGATCCGGGTTCCAGGGCCAAGATTGCTGTATTAAGTCTGGATCGTCGTATTGATCCGGTGGGTGCTTGTGTCGGTATTCGTGGCTCACGCGTTCAGGCTGTCTCCAATGAATTAGCGGGTGAGCGAGTTGATATTGTTCCATGGGATGATAATCCGGCTCAGTTTGTGATCAATGCAATGTCACCGGCTGAAGTACTCTCTGTAGTCGTGGATGAAGATAAACATTCGATGGATATTGCCGTAGAAGAGGAGAATCTTTCACAGGCAATTGGCCGTGGAGGACAAAATATCCGGCTTGCCAGTGAATTGACGGGGTGGACGCTCAATGTGATGAGTGAAGAGGAGTTTGATGCCAAGTCAGAGGCAGAAGCGGTCGAAATCCAGAAAAAGTTGATGGAACAACTCGACGTGGATGAGGATGTCTCTCTGATCCTTGTGCAGGAAGGGTTCAGCAGTGTTGAAGAGATCGCCTATGTTGATGAGACTGAGATGACAGCGATTGAAGAGTTTGATGAAGGTATTGTGTCTGAATTACGTAATCGTGCACGTGACTATCTGTTAACGCGTGCGATCTCTCAAGAGGAGGTACTTGAGGGGAAAGCACCGGAGCAAGACCTGTTTGAACTTGAAGGGATGGATGAACCATTGGCATACAAACTAGCTGCAGCAGGTATTGTCTCTGCTGAAGAGCTTGCAGAGCAGGCGGTGGATGAATTGATGGAAATCGAGAACTTGGGTATTAGTGAAGAGATAGCCTCAGCGCTGATTATGAAAGCAAGAGAACCGTGGTTTGCTGAAGAAGAGCAGGCAGCGGATGAGAAGCAAGCATAATTGGAACAGGAGACAGAACCATGTCACAGGTAACTATTGCTCAGTTCGCTGAGGTTGTAAAAATTCCAGCAGATCGACTGCTTGAACAGCTTGCGAATGCTGGCGTATCAAAAAGTAATGTCGATGATGTAATTGCTGATGATGAAAAGATGAAATTGCTTGATTTTCTGCAGCAATCTCATGGAACAGGTGTCGGTGGCGGCTCTGCAAAGAGCAAGGTGACCTTGAAAAGAAAATCTACCCTGAAAGTGGGCGGTGCCCGAGCAGGTGCTGGCAAAAGCGTCAATGTGGAAGTTCGTAAAAAACGCACCCTTCAGAAGCCATCAGAAACAGCCACAGCACAGGAGCCGGCAGGGAGTGTGGATGAGAACGTCACGGCAGAACGTGAACGACGAGCGGAAGAGGAGCGTCTACGCCTGCAACAGGATGAGCAGCGTCGCCTACACCAGTTGAAGAAAAAAGAGGACGAAGAGCGTGCTCGGGAAGAGTCTGAGCGTCGTCAGAAAGAGGAGACGGTACGCAAGGCTCGTGAAGAGGAAGAGCGACGTATACTTGACGCGCAGGCCCGTCAGGTAGCCGAAAAGGCCGCCTCTAAGAAACGAGTTGAAGATAAAGCCCCAGCCAAACGTAAGGCACAGGATGACAAGCAGCCAACCCGTTATGGGCGTAAAGAGTTGCATGTTGCCAAAGGCAAGTCAGGGCGAAAAAATCAGAAAAAATCGGGTAGACGCCCGAAAGTGGTGCTTGAAACCGAGCATGGCTTTACCAAGCCAACCGCTCCTGTCGTGTTGGAAGTTCAAATTCCAGAGACCATTACCATTGGTGATTTGGCACAGAAAATGTCCACCAAAGCAGCAGAACTGATCAAGGTGATGATGAACCTGGGGACGATGGCAACCATCAACCAGATGATTGACCAAGAGACTGCAGGGCTGCTAATCGAAGAGATGGGGCACAAAGCGGTTCTGATGAAAGAGAATGCGCTTGAAGAAGAGCTGATTCTGGATGCACATGAGGGTGAGAGTGTACAGCGTGCACCGGTTGTAACCATCATGGGCCACGTAGATCATGGTAAAACCTCACTGCTTGACTACATTCGGGAAACCCGTGTAACCCAGGGTGAGGCGGGAGGTATAACCCAGCATATCGGAGCCTATCGGGTCTCTACCGATAAGGGTGATATTGCATTCCTGGATACTCCCGGACATGCCGCCTTTACAGCCATGCGAGCGCGTGGTGCCAAAGTGACTGATATTGTAATTCTGGTGGTCGCTGCTGATGACGGGGTCATGCCACAGACTGAAGAGGCCATCAACCATGCCAAGGCGGCAGGTGTACCGCTGATTGTGGCAATCAACAAGATTGATAAACCTGGTGCAGACCCGGACCGGGTTAAAAATGAGCTGGCTACCAAAGAGGTCGTACCGGATGATTGGGGTGGTGATGTAATGTTTGCCAACGTCTCCGCGCATACTGGTGACGGGGTTGAAGCACTGCTTGATGCAATCCTGCTACAGGCCGAGGTACTGGAGCTGAAGGCTGTCGCCGATGCGCCAGCTAAAGGCAATGTGGTTGAGTCCAGAGTGGATAAAGGGCGTGGTGCAGTGGCTACAGTTATGGTACAGAGCGGTACCCTGCGTAAGGGCGATATTCTGCTGGCTGGCCGTGAGTATGGTCGTGTGCGTGCGATGATGGATGAACATGGTGAACTGCTTGCTGAAGCGGGCCCTTCGACCCCGGTAGAGATTTTAGGGCTCTCCGGTGTGCCAGAATCAGGGGAAGAGGCGATTGTAGTACCTAACGAGCGTAAGGCGCGTGAAGTGGCCAATTTCCGCCAGGGTAAATACCGTGATATACGTCTGGCTCAACAGAAGCAGGCAAGCCTGGACCGTATGTTTGAACATATGCAGGAAGGTGAAGTCCACACCGTTAACATCCTGATTAAAGCAGATGTTCACGGCTCAGCAGAGGCACTGGGTGACTCATTGCTCAAGTTGGCAACCGAAGAGGTAAAGGTCAATGTAGTCTCTTCAGGCGTTGGTGGTATTAATGAATCAGATGCCAACCTGGCAATCGCCTCCAACGCGATTGTGATTGGTTTCAATGTTCGTGCAGATGCCTCTGCCAAAAAGCTGATTGAGTCTGAGGGGATTGATCTCCATTACTACAGTGTCATCTACGATGCGATTGAAGAGGTGAAACGTGCGATGGAAGGCATGTTGTCACCAGACTTCAAGGAAGAAATCATCGGCCTTGCAGAGGTGCGCGATGTATTCCGTTCGCCCAAGCTGGGAGCTATTGCCGGTTGTATGGTCTCTGAAGGCACCGTCAAACGTAACAATCCAATTCGCGTATTGCGTGACAATATTGTGATTTATGAGGGAGAGCTCGAATCATTACGCCGTTTCAAGGATGATGTCAGTGAAGTTCGTGCAGGAACTGAATGTGGTATTGGTGTAAAGAACTACAATGACGTACGTGAAGGAGACCAGATTGAGGTCTTTGAGCGTATTGAGGTTATTCGTACACTGTAATGGTTGCAGGTAATGGCCGTGCTCGCCGGGTTGGCGAGCAGATCAAGCGGGGTATTGGTGAACTGATACAGCGAGAGTTGCGTGACCCGCGTCTACAGTGGGTTACCGTTACTGCAGTACAGGTGAGTCCCGATTTCTCTCATGCAACCATCTTCTTTACCGTGTTGGGTGGGGTGAAAGATCTGCAAGAGACCGTGAAAACACTGGAGCACTCCAGCGGCTACCTGCGCACCAAACTGGGAAAACAGTTAAAGATGCGCATCGTACCTCTGCTCCACTTTAAATATGATGAGTCTGTTGAACGTGGTAGCTATATGGAATCACTAATCGAAAATGTGGTGTCTGAAGATGAATCTCATCACCCTTCTGAAGAGCTCACTGAACCCCTGCCACAACCAGAAGAAAAGGAATAGCGATGGGACGTAGAAATCGCAAGGGACGTAATGTCTCAGGAATTCTATTGCTGGATAAACCTGCAGGAATCACCTCAAATGGCGCACTTCAGCGGGTGAAATCGCTGTTTTTTGCCCAAAAAGCGGGACATACAGGGAGTCTCGACCCCATTGCAACCGGCATATTGCCCATCTGCCTAGGCGAGGCAACCAAATTTTCCGGTTTTCTGTTGAATGCCAACAAAAGCTATTTGGCAGAGTGTCAACTCGGTGTGGTCACACGTTCCGGCGATACCGAGGGGGAGGTTGTCAGTGAGCGTCCCGTTGAAAAGATGAGTGAAGAGCGTATCCGGCAGGCACTGCAGCAGTTTGAAGGGGAAATTCAGCAGATTCCACCGATGCACTCAGCGGTCAAAGTCAATGGACAGCCACTCTATAAATTGGCACACCAGGGGTTAGAGATAGAGCGTGAGCCACGCACAGTCACCATCTATGAGCTGGAGTTTGTCAGCTACGATGCAGAGAGTGAGCGCATGGAGATCCACGTACACTGCTCCAAAGGAACCTACGTGCGTACCCTGGTTGAAGATATTGGTGAGATCCTGGAGTGTGGTGCTCATGTAACCGCACTGCGTCGCACCACCCTGGGCCCTTACCTGGAACAGGATCTGCTGACACTGGAACAACTGGAAATAGTTCGTGATGAAGAGGGTAAAGAGGGGCTGGATCAACGTCTGCTCTCACTCGACACTGCGGTAGATGATTATGAAGCGGTACAGCTCGACGCGGATAGTAGCTACTACGTACGCCAGGGGCAGCCCGTGCAGATCTCTGGTGCGCCCGATGAAGGGTGGGTACGTATCTATGATGAAAGTAACAAATTTCTCGGTGTAGGAGAGATTATTGATGATGGGCGGGTAGCCCCCCGGAGATTAGTGGCTTCATAGCAGACCCTGTTTTACTTTCGTACAAACACCTCACCCTCAAAAACCGCTTTCACGCACCAAAACTGCAATAACCTGCCGTCCCAGCTCACTAACCCAGCTGCGCGGTGCCCCCTCAATGTGAACCACACCAGGCAGCCTCCAAGGGTTAGAAGGGAGCGCAGCATTCAATTGTAACTGTACACGATAGTAGGCCTGTTCAGGACGCAGAGCCGTCTCCGTCTGTTCAACAGGGCGTACCGCAATCGGCCCCCCGTGTAGCGAGGCGAGAGATGGCCAGGGCAGGGTGATCACCGCAGCCTCATCAATTGAGAGTACCGTAGCACCCAATTTTCCATGCATTCCATCATTGGCAAAAAAAGTTGCCGTAGCTCCTGGCTCAATCCGTAACAGATCCTCCTCTGCCAACAGGGCGCTGATTTGCCAACTTGCGGTGTTGACAATATCGGCAATCCCTTCGGACTGAGCAATCCACTGTCCGGGACGCAGTTCAGCAAGCCCCTGAACCTCTCCGCTGATAGGAGCATGTACAGAGAGTTCACCGCGTAGTGACTCAATTCCCATCAGCAAGCTCTGCTGCTCTGCCAACGCTCGAAACTGTACCCACTGCGACAGCTGATCTTTACGTGAGCCACCGCGCCGCTGAAGATGAGTCTGGATCAGATCAATCTTGCGTTGTGTCCTCTTTGCACGGCTCTCCAGTTCAGGTGACTCCAACACCAGTAACAGATCACCGGCCACCACAGGCTGACCGGGTTGAACGACAACCTGTTGAATTCGGGCATCTGCCGGCGGGAAGATTTTGCGAAATTCGGTTGCCTCCACCACCGCAGGCAGGGTCAGTGTCGATTGCCAGGGGATCAGCGCAGCGAATAGCAGGGTAGCGAACAGCAGGAGCGTAGTGAGAGTATGGCGGTTCCAGCGTAACTGTTCCCGCCGCTGCCACCACTGACTCACCTCATTGTGGACCGGCAGCAGAACAAACCAGATAATCTCCACTGCAAATAGCGCAATCCCCAACAACTTAAAGGCAAAGTAGTAAATCAGCAGTGCAATACCGAGAAACAGCATCAGGCGATAGATCCAGGTCGCCCAGCCATAAAGAATAAAGATATGCTCACGACTACGGGAGAGTTGCTCCGGTGGCGGCTCATTCAATCCGAACAGTGCTTCACGTAAGCGCCAACGCCCCAGCGCAAAGGCGCGCGGTTGCAGATTGGCTGCCCCCAACCAGTCTGCCAGTGCATAGTAGCCGTCAAATCGCATAAAAGGGCTGAGGTTGATCGCCAGTGAGGTCAGCCAACTGGTGGTGGCGATAAAGAACGCAGCACTAAGCAGCGGACCATCGGCCAGAAAACTCCAGAGAAAAGTCGCCAGCAGCGCAAGATGAAGCTCCATCCTGATCCCTGCTAACACAATCGCAAGTCGCTCACGACGATGGTGCAGACGCCAGGCATCCGTGGTGTCGGTGTAGAGCACAGGAAACAGCACCAGAAGGGCGACCCCCATTGACGTTACACGGCAGCCGAGCTGCTTGGCCGTTAACGCATGGGCCATTTCATGCATCGCCTTGACAAAAAATAGTGCCACCCCGTACAACACAATCCCCTCCCAGCTGAAGAAATGGAGAAAGGTGGTCGTAAAGGTCTCCCATTGACGCAACACCAAGAGGATACCGATCACCCCCAACAGCTGAACCGTACGCTGCACCCTGCGACCTGCCAACACCGCACACCAGGGCAAAATTCTCTCCAGCCAAGGGTCTGGGCGAAGCAGCGGGATACGGATAAACAGATAGTGGTGAATCAGCCACTGTAGCCAATGCAGATGCTGCTTCTGATACTGTCGTTTGAATTGCTCCGTACTCTTTGCGCCATTCGACCGGGTCAGTCCGTTACCACTGAGAAAATGGATCAGGGTGGATAGCTTCTGTTCATCCACCACTACCCCGGTTGCCGAAATACGCTCCGCAGCTGCCGTCACCGACTCCTCTCCTCTCCACAGCTTCAGCAGTCTGAAGGTGAGCAGATCAATCGAGAAGTAGCGGTTACGCAGTGGATCATAGAGTAGCCAGCCGGGAGAGCCATCCTCCTGAGCAGACCCTTTCAGCAGTTGAAGATCCTCGCGTAGATCCGGTAATAGCGTGGTCGCCTGCTGCATCCATCAAACCCCGATCCACTGTCTGAAAACCGTAATCGGGCGGCGCAACAGATAGTAAAACAGCGTTACCGGTGCACCATACACCTTGGCCGTTCCCCGTAAACCGATCCGGGGATGGGGAGCCGTACGCTCACTGAAACGGGCAGTCACCCGATAGGCAAGCCCCCCCTCAGCAGTTGTTTTCGGTTCATAATCGGCACGTACCACCTCCGCCTCCAGCGCATTCAGGGGGTCCATATCCAGAAACAGGGTAACCGCAGAGCCTGTGCGTAGTACCACTGCATCAGCGACAGGTAGATGGATCACCAACTCAACCTGCAGTGGATCGGCAATACTCAAAATACGTTCACCCACCGCAACCGGTCGCCCCAGCCAGGATTGCGGATCATTCAGCACCACAACACCGGCACGGTCCGCAAACAGTTGCACCTTGTTAAATTGGGCACGGGCAAAATCCCGTTCTGCACGGTGCAGGTCCAGCTGTGCCTCCAGACCGCTGATATCCCCCTTGGCGCGGCTATCCACAAAGGCTGATTGCCGGGTTTTATGTAACTCTGCAGTGGCCACCTCCAGCGCACGTTGTGCCACCTCCAGACGGCTCTTTAGCTCAGTCTCTTCAAACAGCAGCAGCAGATCACCACGCTTCACACGATCATTGGGCAGTACCTCAATCTGTTTCACCACCCCCTGAAGTGGTGCCGTCATAATGGCCGGCTGTAGTGGAACTACCTCAGCAGGAGCCAATACACTCAACCGTAGCGGCAGAAAAAGTAGCCCCACAAAGACCACAGCAAGCAGTAGTGACAACTTGCGGACCTGCTTCCACGGTCGCAGCCACCCCCCCGTTCTACGTGGAGCAATCGCCCACAACGCATGACCATAACTGTGACCGAGATGAGCCAGCAGGCTAATCTCCGCATCACTCCAGGGAATGGTACGGGTTAACAACATCCCCCCCTGCAACCCGCGACCACTCAAAGAGAGCGGAACCCACAACAGATGTGAAGGGGCCAGCTCCGACCCTCTCTGCTGTATATCAGGTGTCAGATCATCTCTGGAGATAACCTGAACCTGATCTGTCTCTGAGAACGACTCTACCACCTGCTCTGCCCAGACCACAAAAGGGGCGGTGCGATCAACCACTGGAAGATCGGCAACAGTCACCACCTGGTGCGGTCGATCATCACGGGCAGAGAGTAGTGCACACTGCGCATACTCAACCAGCGTACGGCTCTCATTGGCAATAATAAAACGTAGCTCAACCAGCGTCTCCGCACCACGTATCCGCTGCTCCAGTTGAAGCAGAGTGGCAAAGCGTTGGTTATCAGAGGTTATTACAGTCAACTGAGAGTTCCAGGGTCAAGAGGGGACACAGAGGACACAGTCAGAATCGGGCCGTACCGCTCATCCCCGGTAGCAGAGAAACATCCTCTCCACTAAAGCGTACCCGTAGCGTAGAAGACTGGCTAACCGGATCAATCACCGCACCGAAATGAATGACCTCTGCCGGCAGCACCTGTGCCGTCTCATCAATCGTCATCTGTAGTGGCTGCCCCGTCTTGATCCAACGCACCCAGAGCGCAGGCACCAGGATTTCCGCCTCCAGAGTGCGCTCATCCACAATCTCTAACAACTCCTGATGACGGTCCACACTCTCGTGCTCATTCACCACCAACTGCACAACCCGCCCGTTGTAAGGGGCAACAAGCGTGCAGCGCTGTACATTCAAACGGCTAATTTCCAGCTCCGCCTCACTCTTTTTTAACTCGGAGTAGGAGAGCGCCACCTCCAGATGGCCAATTGAATTGAGTGCCTCCAACTGCCGATTACTCTCCAGTTGAAGAGACACCGCATCCCGCTCAGCGGCCACCTTCTCCTGTTGCGCCTCAAACAGGGCACAATCAAACTTCACCAGCAGCTCCCCTTTTTGAAAAGAGTCGCCAGCCCGCTTCGGTAGCTCGGTAATACGGGCCGCAATCTCACTGGAGATCACTGCACGGTTGAGTGCCCTGACCACTCCACGCGCCTCAAGGATCTCATCTGCCCACAGCGTAGGCGGGGCTAATAACGATAACAATAGCGGTAACAACAGAGCCGGTGTGTGGCAGACAGCTTGCCGGTACACCCTACATCTCCCACCATTTCAATGAAGCGTGGTTCTCAGCAACCATTTTATGGTCGGTTGTTTCAGTTATACCAACCTCCGCCTCTGTAGCAATAGCTACTGGAGCCTCACTCTTCATCGCAACCTCAGATACAACTTCTGCAGCCGCCTGATCAGCAGATTCCGGGGCTACTGATTTGGTAGCAGAAGAGGGGAGCAGCTTCTCAATCTCACCGCTACTCCACGCCTTAAAGCGCACCTCAACCGCCTCAGCCAGCGCATCGACACTATCATTCGCAATCTGTTCAGGGAGCGGGTCCAGTCCAATGGAAGAGAAGATTCGTCCATAACTGTTTTGCAGATCGGCATAGGCCACATCCCGTCGCAACTCTGCCAACACGCTATTCAGCTCTTCACGTATCATCTGCAGCTTTCCGGTTCTCTGGGTCTGACTACTCGCCTTGATCTGTGCATCAATACGGCGTGTCACATCCAGATAACGTTCAGCAACCTCATACTCCTTGCGTGACTGGGCAAATGAGACATTGGCAATATGCACCTGAGAAATTACCGCCATCGACAACGCCAAGCGCTGCTCCTTCGCCAGCTCACCCTGCGCCTCTGCCACCTTACGTGCAGCAGGCCCCTTGAACACATTAAACAGATTCCAGCTCACCTGACTGCCATAATCGATCCAGTCATTATTCAGAATATAGTCACTATCATCATAATGGACACCCGCATTCAGGGAGATACCCGGCAACATCCCCAGTAGTGCAGCCTTGGTCTCCTCTTGGCTGATACGCGATTGATAGCGGCTCTCCATCAACTCCGGCCGGTACTGCAGTGCCAACTGTTCCATCTTCGCCAACTCCACCTTAATCTCCGGCACCTGCAGGCTACTATCTGCCAGCGTATAGTGCTGACCGGGACGCAGCCCCATCAGCGTTGCCAGCTCAATCCGTGCCATCACCATATCCCGTTGTAACTTCCGCAACGAGCGTATACTGTCGAGCAGTTCCCGCTGATAGGTGAGTGCCTCAATCGGAGATTTGATTCGCAACTGCTCAATCTGCTGTGAGTCATCCAGTGCCTCCTGTACCCGTACCAGCAGTGGCTTGATCTGTTTCAACAGACGATCCGCAGAGACTGCACGCCAGTAGGCACCGCGTACCTGTTCGATAATATTGTGGGTTACCTTGCGCTTACGCTCCTGGGCAATCATATAGCGGTCCGCCTGTTGACCGGCACGCACATAAGAGAGACCGAAATCTAGAATACTCCAGGTGAAAGCCACATCACTGTTGTTGCGTATCTTATCCTGTGACACTGAATAGGTCGGAGCGGCTGCCAGCGGCTCCGGTGAACCATTGACAAAGGTTGTGCTGGCGCTGGCAGCGTAACTGTCACGCCTCTGGTAACCGGCACTTGCCGTCATTGCCGGTAACATATCGTAGCGACTTACCTCCAGTTGGCGTTGTGATAGTGCAGCCTCCATCACCTTGACCCGCTGTTCACGGTTATATTTGACCGCCCGTGCAATCGCCAGTCTCAGGTCAACAGCTCCCTCAATCTGTTGTGGTGTCTGTTCCAGAATCGAGAGGTCATGCTCAATCCCCGTGGCTACAACGGTTTCTGTCATCGCTTCTGGTTTGACAGCACAACCGGTCAATACGGTGACCGTACTGACTGCTGCAATGGTCTGTATCATGCGGCGTAGCGACTGCTTTCTGCTGCGAGGTGTAAAGCTCACAGTCTGGAGTGAAGTAGGGTGGAGCGGAGTAGGATCAAATTTCATTGCTCTTGTCTCGTTGGTAAAATGTAAATAGTTAAAGTTTGGTAAAGCGTAAAGGATTCAGCTTGTGGCGCTATCCACTCATCGACTCCAGCGTGTCCAGCAGCTGACTGCCATAGTGGTCATAATGGTTGGTCTCAAAGGCGATCTGCTCTGAGAGGGGAATAAACATGCCGCCATGGCTCTGGGTCTCTTCGTCCGTAGCAGCCTCATCCTCACCCACGCCCTCTTTCTCTTCAAAGTCGAGCGTCACGTCCAGGGCGCGCATCTTTCCACTCGCATCCTGTGCCAGGATACGGACCTCAACCTTCTTTACCCCTTCAGGGGGTTGCCCCGTAATGGTGCCGGTCGTCGGATCAATCGACATCCACTTCGGTAGCGGGGTGCCATCGGCCAGGCTGGCGTTATAGAGGGCATCGCCGCTCGCCTCTGTATCATTGATTTTGACCGTAACGGAGCCATTGATACCACTTTGAACGTCAGCAACTGTGAGACCGGATAAGTCGGACTGCTCACTGTTACTGAATTGAACCTGCCCATCTGCCCCCACATTGACCTCAACACTGGAAGTGGGGCCGATAGGCTCCACCTTCAGAGCACTCACTGCTGGAGCTTGCTCTCTATTATCATCCTGATTTTCGGTGGGAGTCGTTTCAGCAGGGGCGGTCTCAAGCGGGGCCTCTTCAGTCGCAGCCTCTTCAGTCGCAGCCTCTTCAGCGGGAGTCACTTCTGTTGGAACCTCTTCAACCGGAGCTGTTTCAACCGGGGCTGCCTCAACCGGGGCTGCCTCAACCGGGGCTGCCTCAACCGGGGCTGCCTCAACCGGGGCTGCCTCAACCGGAGCTGTTTCAACCGGAGCTACTTCAACCGGAGCTGTTTCAACCGGGGCTGCCTCAACCGGAGCTACTTCAACCGGAGCTGTTTCAACCGGGGCTACCTCAATCGGGGCTACTTCAACCGGTGTTACCTCAATCGGCATCACTTCAACCGCTAACGGTTCCACACTCACCTGAGTGGTAGTAGTGGTCGGCTCCTGAGTTGTTACTGCGGTCTCTGCTTTGTAAACCCCGACATCAATCGGCTCCTGGAATAGTTGAACCTGGTTTGGTGTATCACCCCCGTCAGTACCCACCGGAGTCTGTGGTTTAGCGACGGGTTGTGTCACCTCTGGTGCAATGATAGGCGCAGGTGTCACGTTCATCACAAAGCGGGTTGTAACCGTGCCCCCATTGCTGTCATCGGCTGTTACCACTACGCTAAAATCACCAGCACCGGTAATCGTGCCAGTAACCACACCGCTCGATGCATCGATAGTCAACCCGTCGGGCAGACCGACAGCGCTATAGCTCAAGTTCTGCCCTTGATCCACATCACTGAAATAGGTCGCCATCTCACGACTATAAACCTGATTTTGGTCGGTACGTTCATCAGTAGGGGTAGTGGCTACCGTGGGTGCATCATTGACATCGGTAACGGTAAGGGATGCAGTACCGCTATTCGCAGAGATCGAAGTCGTCGTACCATTGCTGGTTGCATCTGTCATCCCCCCGGCAGAACCACTGCTACGGTCCCATGCACGGTAATCGATAGAGGCACTTTCGCCATTCTCTCCATCGGGTAGATAACGAATCTGATCATCCGACTCCAGCAGCAGAGCACTGCTCTCACTGAGGCTGCCGACAGCATTCCAGACGCTCCCACCCAGGCTATATTCCCAACGACCATTCCCGCTCACACCAGTGAGCGCAATACCGGAAACAGAGCCGCCATCCACATCGTTCAGTGCCAGAAAATCAGCAACCGTAACGGTCTGTATACTGTCTTCATCGGTACTGTTTAATGTCGGTGCGGTAGTGGTCAGAACTGGCGCATCATTCACAGCGGTCAGATTAATGGTACTGGTAACTGCTGTGCTGGTCTCTGCACCGGCACCATCGCTATTGCCGTCGGTCACCGTCCAGGAGATGGTGCGGCTGGTTGCCGTGGTAGTGGGGTCCTCACTGCTACTGAGGTAGGTAACCGTTCGTAGAGCCGTCTGATAGTTGGCGACCGTATCGGTACCACTGAGGGTCAATACCCCGGTGCTGCTGTTATAGCTGCCCGTGATATTGGCCGTATCGGTAAAGGTCAGAATATCTCCGCTGGTAAAGCCACTACTGATACTCACTGCAGCTGCTGCTATATTGCTGTCATCAGCATCACTCAGAGCAATGGTGTTATCAACCACCGCAGCAGTGCCATTCTCGCTATAAGCAAGAGTGGCTCCGGCAGTGGCAGTCGGAGTATCGTTAGTGGCGGTCAAATTAATGGTACTGGTAACTGCACTGCTGCTCTGCGCACCCGCGCCATCGCTATTGGCATCCGTTACGCTCCAGGAGATCGTGCGGCTGGCTGCAGTCGCAGTGGGGTCTTCTGAGCTGCTGGCATAGGTAATGCTACGCAGTGCCGCCTGATAGTTGGCAATCGTATCGGTACCACTCAGGGTCAATACCCCGGTACTGCTGTTATAACTGCCAGAAATGGCCCCTATTGTGGTAAATCCAAGGGTATCTCCGCTGGTAAAACCACTGCTGATGGTAACGCTGGCTCCAGCCATTTGGCTGTCATCAATATCACTCAGAGCAATGGTGTTATCGATCACTGCAGCAGTGCCATTCTCGCTATAAGCAAGAGTGGCTCCGGCAGTGGTAACGGGCGCATCATTCACAGCGGTCAGATTAATGGTACTGGTAACTGCTGTGCTGGTCTCTGCACCGGCACCATCGCTATTGCCGTCGGTCACCGTCCAGGAGATGGTGCGGCTGGTTGCCGTGGTAGTGGGGTCTTCTGAGCTGCTGGCATAGGTGATGCTACGCAGTGCCGCCTGATAGTTTGCGGTGGTATCAGAACCACTCAGGGTCAGTACACCGCTACCACTGTTATAGCTGCCCGTGATATTGGCAGTATCGGTAAAGGTCAGAATATCTCCGCTGGTAAAACCACTGCTGATGGTAACGCTGGCCCCAGCCATTTGGCTGTCATCAGCATCACTCAGTGCAATGGTGTTATCAACCACCGCAGCAGTGCCATTCTCACTGTAGGCGAGGGTGGTACCTGCTGTGGCTGTAGGAGCGTCATTGGTTGCAGCGAGTGTGACCGTAGAAGCGATAGAAAGGGCGCTTACATTGTCATTCGACCCTGCATTGGAACCACTATCCACAATCTCAGTGAGAGTGACCACACGGCTGTTACCGGTTGAGGGGTCTTGGTGGGTGTTTTTATACTGAAGCGCCTCTACCATGGTGTCGTAGACACTGGTTGCCGCACTCTTGGTCAGCGTCACGGTGGCCGTGGTACCGCTGACCGCCACACTGTAGCCGAAGGTGTTGCCACCCGCAGTTGTACCGGTAGTGCCATTGGTTAACAAGACATCACTGCCATCAATGGTCAGATATTCGGAGCCACTATCATCAATGTTGGTAACTGTCAGCTTCATCGACTCAACGCTCTGCCCCGCCTCCACGGTGCTTAAGGTTGCACCGGTAAACAGCGTGGCACCACTATCCCCCTCAGTAAAGGTGGGGGAGGCACCCGTAGCCGTCAGGGTCGGTTCATCATTGAGTGCCGCTACGGTTACCGTTGAGGCAACAGAAAGGGCGTTTATATTGTCATTCGACCCTGCATTGGAACCACTATCCACGATCTCAGTGAGGGTGACCACACGGCTGTTACCGGTTGAGGGGTCTTGATGGGTGTTTTTATACTGAAGCGCCTCTACCATGGTGTCGTAGACACTGGTTGCAGCACTCTTGGTCAGCGTCACGGTGGCCGTGGTACCGCTGACCGCCACACTGTAGCCGAAGGTGTTGCCACCCGCAGTTGTACCGGTAGTGCCATTGGTTAACAAGACATCACTGCCATCAATGGTCAGATATTCGGAGCCACTATCATCAATGTTGGTAACTGTCAGCTTCATCGACTCAACGCTCTGCCCCGCCTCCACGGTGCTTAAGGTTGCACCGGTAAACAGCGTGGCACCACTATCCCCCTCAGTAAAGGTGGGGGAGGCACCCGTAGCCGTCAGGGTCGGTTCATCATTGAGTGCCGCTACGGTTACCGTTGAGGCAACAGAAAGGGCGTTTATATTGTCATTCGACCCTGCATTGGAACCACTATCCACGATCTCAGTGAGGGTGACCACACGGCTGTTACCGGTTGAGGGGTCTTGATGGGTGTTTTTATACTGAAGCGCCTCTACCATGGTGTCGTAGACACTGGTTGCAGCACTCTTGGTCAGCGTCACGGTGGCCGTGGTACCGCTGACCGCCACACTGTAGCCGAAGGTGTTGCCACCCGCAGTTGTACCGGTAGTGCCATTGGTTAACAAGACATCACTGCCATCAATGGTCAGATATTCGGAGCCACTATCATCAATATTGGTAACTGTCAGCTTCATCGACTCAACGCTCTGCCCTGCCTCCACGGTGCTTAAGGTTGCACCGGTAAACAGCGTGGCACCACTATCCCCCTCAGTAAAGGTGGGGGAGGCACCTGTAGCCGTCAGGGTCGGTTCATCATTGAGTACAGCCAGGGAGACCGTTGCTGTAGCCAGAGTACCCGCATTGGTATCATCTCCTGAGTTACTGACACCACCGCTATCTTTTACCGAAGTGAGGGTAAAGACCCGGTTTGAAGTGTTGGGGTCATCACTGCTGTTGCTGTAGCTGAACCCATCCACCAGGCTTTGATAGTTGCCCGTAGTGTCTGTTTTGCTAACGGTGACCGTTGCAGTTGTTCCAGAGAGGCTGACACTATAGCCGAAGCTATTGGTTGTGGTTGTTCCACTATTGGAGTCTGTAAGGCTAATGGTCTCTCCATCAATGCCCAGCTTCTCATCGCTGCCATCACTGATATTGGTAACGGTGAAAATAATCGACTCAATATTCTGACCAGACTCCACTGTCCCGATTGCCGCAGAGGAGAACAGGCTCACGACAGCCCCCCCCTCGGTAAAGGTGGGGGTGGAGCCGGTTGCAGTCAGAGTTGGCTCATCATTTACCGCCGTAATTGAAAGTGTCAGTGTTGCTGTAGCTCCACTGTTACCACTGACATCACGCCCTGCCACGGTGATGGTACGGGCCGTGGTATCAATATCCACCGCACTATTGGCGTATTGCAGCTCACGCAGTAGCGTCTGGTAGTTGGCGGCGGTCGCACTGCCGCTGAGGGTGATCAGGGTGGCGCTGGTATAGGTGATGGTAATGCCATTCACCACATCGGTACTGGTTCGTCCATTGAGGGTAATGCTCTCACTGCCCCCATCCTGTGCATTGGTGAGGGTAATCAGTAACTGGTTGAGATTGTCGCCATCTGGCTCACTGATGGTGGCGGCGCTCGCAAGGGAGGCGCTTCCATCCCCCTCGGTATAACTCGCGGCAAGGTCAGCACTGCCACCATCGCCACCGAGATCGACAACCGGAGCAGTGACCACAGAAACTGTGGCAGCAGCCGTTGTCGCGTTGCTGTCCCCGTCATTCACCACAACATTCACCGTACGGTTACCGGTGGTGATATTGGCGGCGGCATCGCTGTTATCGTATTGAATGCCGCGCAGAATGGTCTGATAGGTAGAGGCAGAGGCGGCACCGGTAATGGAAAGTACACCGGTTGCTTCGGTATAGGTTACCGTCAACGCAGCAGCGGCAGTAGTCGCTGTCGCATCGAGTGAAAGGGACTCCGCCCCGTCACCATCCGGGCGTGAAGTGAGGGTGGCGCTCAAACTCTCGATCTGATCTCCACTATCGACATCACTCACCGTACCATCACTATCGGCAATAGTAACGGCTGAACCACCTGCCGAGAAGCTGCTGGAGTAGGTGATGCCCCCCGCAGAACCATCCAGATCGACCACGGGAGCATCATTGACCGCAGTCACTGCTTGCGAGCCGCTGGCTGTAGTGGTGGAGTAGGCGGTTGTAGTGCCATTGGTGGTGGTATCGGCATAGCGTGCGGTAGTGCCGGAAGAGGCCGTGCCTGTAGTCTGGTCCCAGCTACGGAAGGTGAAGGTGGCGGTTTCACTGTTTTCACCATCGGGGGTATAACGTACCCATGCATTCTCATCCAGCAGCAGTGCCGTTGCATCCGCCGGGGTGGTGCCATCAAAGGCGGTCCAGCTACCATCGGTTCCATTACTGGAGTCGTGAGAGAACTGCCAACTGCCATTGCCCGCAATGGCGGTAACCGCAATCCCCAGGGTATCACTCTCCGCATCACTGCTGGTGATTCCGGCAACCACCGTCGAGACCTGTACCCCGGTGGCGCTGGTATCCTCATTGATCGAGGAAAAACTGTAGGTTCCGGAGGCCGTCGGTGCATCATTCTGTGTAGCAACCGACACTGTCGCAGTGTCGGTTGCAGTGGCGGTGCCATCATTGAGGCTATAGGTGATGGTACGATTACCGGTGTTGGGGTTTTCAGAGCTGTTGTTATACTGAATCGCCTCAGCAATCGTCTCTGCGGCAGCGCCGGTAATACCCGCACCAAAGGTGATACGCAGGGTATCGCCGTTCTCCACAATGCCGTCATCGTTGGTGCCGCTGCTATCCACCAGTGTACCAACATTACCCACACCGTTTACACTGACCGTGGTACCGGATAGCCCCACATCGCCCGAGGTGTCGAGCTGCAGGCGATCATTGGCGCTATTGCCGGAGGTGATCTGAAAAGAGAGATAGCCATCATCCAGATCAGCGTCCACCCCATCCACATCCGCAATGGTGATGGTGGAGTCCACCGTAACGGCCCCGCCATTCTCGGTAAAGCTTGGGGTCCCATCGACCGCTATGGTCGGGGCATCATTGGCGGCGACAACGGTGACGGTTGAGGTAGCCAGTGTGGCCACATTGGTATCATCACCGGAGTTGGCCACACCACCACTATCCTTGATAGAGGTGAGGGTAAAAACCCGGTCAGAGGTGTTGGGGGTATCGTTGCTGTTAGAGTAGGTGAGCCCATCCACCAGGGTCTGATAGTTGGCGCTGCTATCTGTTTTGGTGAGGGTCACCGTAGCGGTGGTGCCCGACAGGCTGACACTGTAATTAAAACTGGTCGCCGTGGTGGTACCACTGTTGGCATCCGTAAGGGTGATGGTTTCGCCGTCTATCCCCAGCTTCTCATCGGTACCGTCATTAATATTGGTGACGGTGAACTTCAGCTCGGTGATGTTCTGCCCGCTCTCCACGGTGCTGATGCTGGTGGAGGAGAAGATGCCCGCTACAGCGCCATCCTCGGTAAAGGTAGGGCTGTCACCGGTTGCACTCAGGGTGGGTTGATCATTAACATTGGTCATGGTCACCGTGGAGGCGACCGACAGCGTCTTGATATTGTCGTTAGAGCCCGCATTAGAGCCGCTGTCTACCAGCTCAGTCAGGGTCACCACACGGCTGTTGGTATCAATGTCGGCGGCACTATTCCGATAACTCAACCCATCAACCAGAGTCTGATAGTTGCCCGTGGTGTCGGCCTTGGTGAGGGTTACCGTAGCGGTTCCAGCGGAGAGGGCGACACTGTAACCAAAACTGTTGGCCGCTGTGGTGCCGGAATTACCACTGCTCAGGTCGATCTCCTCACCATCCAGGGTGATCAGATCACTGCTGCCACTGCCTGAGATATTGGTGACGGTAAATTTCATCGAGGCGATGTTCTGCCCACTCTCCACCGTGTCGATGGCGCTGGAAGAGAAGAGCCCCTGGCTGCCTCCTCCCTCAATAAAGGTAGGGCTGTCACCGGTGGCCGTCAAGGTCGGTTCATCATTGAGTGCCGCTACCGTTACGGTAGAGGCCACCGAAAGGGCTGCAATGTTGTCATTAGAGCCACTATTGGAGCCACTGTCCACCATCTCGGTCAGGGTGACCACACGACTGTTACCGGTTGAGGGGTCTTGTGCCGTGTTCTTATACTGAAGCGCCTCTACCATCGTATCGTAGACGCTGGTGGCTGCACTCTTGGTCAGGGTTACCGTGGCCGTAGTGCCGCTGACAGCCACACTGTAACCAAAGGTATTGCCACCCGTTGAAGTGCCACTGGTGCCGTTGGTCAACAGCACATCGCTGCCATCAATAATCAGGTATTCCGAACCACTGTCATCAATATTGGTGACCGTCAGCTTCATTGACTCTACCGTCTGCCCCGACTCCACTGTACTCAGGGTGGCTCCGGTAAACAGGGTTGAACCACTGCCCCCTTCGGTAAAGGTAGGGGAGGCACCAGTGGCGGTGAGGGTGGGTTCATCATTGAGGGCGGTGATGGAGACCGTTGCGGTATCGGTAGCGGTATCGGTACCATCATTGATGGTGTAGGTCACGGTGCGGTTTCCGGTGCCGGGGTCATCTGAACTGTTGTTGTACTGAATGGCCTCGGCAATCGTCTCGGCCGCTGCACCGGTCACTGTGGCGTTGAAGTTAATGCGCAGGGTGTCGCCATTCTCCACTGTACCATCGTCATTGGTACCACTGCTGTCCACCAGGGTGCCGACATTGCCCACACCGTTTACGCTAACCGTGGTGCCGGAAAGCCCGACGTCGCCTGAGGTGTCCAGAATCAGTCGATCATTGGCGGTATTTCCGGAGGTGATGGCAAAAGAGAGATAGCCATTATCCAGCTCACTGTCAACACCATCGTCATCGGCGATAGTAACCGATGAATCGATAATCAGCGGGGTACCCTCGGTGTAGGTGGGGGTGGCATCTATGGCAATGGATGGGGTGGCATTTGCAGGTGCGGCCTGTGCATTACTAAGGGTTATACTGTCCAGGCCACCGTAATTAAATAGCGTGGAGCCATCGGTATGGGTCAGTTTTAACCAGCTGACTCCGGTATTGTTTGCGAGTCCTGATGTGAGGGAGCCACTGCTGGAAGTACCCACAACACCCTGGTCTGAAGTAACTTTGAAATCATTTGTAGTTATGTTGTAACTATTCAGGGGTCATTTCCATAAACTCAGGCCACCGTCCCTCGTAGAGCAGTCTCAAAGCCTCAGAAGAGGATACTCCATTCTTCTGACAGGTGGAGAGATAGCTGCGTATGCGAGCAAAC
>Ga0233442_1000071_pt1 | contig 114060 bp, 135 predicted proteins | sample SI_123_September_3_FD_182789 | JGI IMG/M metagenome (GOLD analysis project Ga0233442, IMG submission 182789) | Seawater microbial communities from Saanich Inlet, British Columbia, Canada - SI_123_September2016_150_MG | ecosystem: Environmental > Aquatic > Marine > Inlet | place: Canada... | reverse complement strand
TCCATATAGCCAAGAGGTAGATATATTCTGTGATATACCTCCAACCTTGTAGTAGAACAGGCCCGAGTTTCCACCTGTGAACGTGCTATGTAACCCTATAAACTTGAAGGAAATACACAACATATCACCTACTGAGAACCCTGTGGCAACCGTTTCAGAGAAAGTATAGTTCGACCACGCCCCTAGGGATATGCTTCGAGCCGGGACGGAGCCAGTGAGTGTGGTAGAGTACAGAGAATAATTATAGGTACTTGCACTGCTAAATAGGATTTTATCTCCCTCTGATATAACCACATTACTTTCCGTAGTGATACTAATGTCTCCCTGAACAAGAGAGCTATTCATGAGCTGTAGTGGTGAAGCTGCTTGGATAACCGTATCAACTTCGTTAACGATACTTGCATTTATAAATTTAAACTCTGACAAGTCCGTACCATTCACACTTATAGCCCCGTCACCTATAGATATACTAGAGGTTGAGCCGCTTGTCGGAACATACCCTCCGCTATCTATATTTAACGTATATAGTTTAACAGTAGGTATAGTTGGGTACCCGTAGGCGGCTAAATATGTTCTATTGTAGGTACTACTAGGGATTATAACAGAGTTCCACACGTTAGTACTGTTAAGCCAGTCCATAATACTTCTAGTATTTTGTATTCCTGCACTATATAGCACACCATTGATAGTAGCGAAGTAGTACTTTGTAGATCCTCCTATGTCTTCTATAAAGGAAGATGGTGCAGTTATTAGTAGGTAATTGCCGTTATAGCTTCCCTGTCCACCCATATAGACCCAGGAACTGGTTGTTACGGCATGCTCTTTCCATTGCAAGTAGGGCAAGCTGCTGTGAAATACACTATTGCTCAGCGAGCCACTTTTCATGTCCAGCTCATCAGTCTCGCCTTTAGTTATATGTAGAACCTTATCCCCGGCGTCATCCGGTCCAATATACAAACTCATTTTATATGTATGCTTCCAGCACTTAAGTCTATCTTCATTTTATAGGTATTAGCTCCTAACTCCGCATTAACTGTACCATCCGGGTTCCAATTGTAGTGAGTATCATCATATATAATACCAGCAGCAATCCTGTCTGCTGATAAGTATCCAGTAGTGATCTTGTTACCATCAAGAGTAGTATTACCTATTATAGTAGTAACCTCTGTTTCTGTCACCATACCTTCCGGTACTGAGTTATCCACATACTCTTGTGTAGCTACTTCTTTAGCTTTTAGTGATGCTGGTGTTAGTTGTGCTATGTTAATTGCCATTTAGTGTTTCCTTTGGGTATTTTTCCTTGACCATCTTGATATGCTTGTACCAAGTACTATCTTTCCCTTTTATAGATCCATCATCAATATCATGCCACAGCATGTCTAGTTGTCTTCCTATCGGCAAGTAACCCTTGTCTCTTTCTGTAGCGAAGTCTATAGCTAGCCTTGTCATATTTGTACCTCTTTCCTTTATTTAATTTTAACAGAGGCGTAACCATCGGCCCCATTGAGAGCATGATGCCCAGAGCCTATGCTGGTAACCGAAACAGCTCCCTCTCCCCCTGCCCCTATAGTTATAGTGAAGTAATCTCCTGTATTCATTGTTGCATCGAAGTATGCGTATGCCCCGCAGTTGCCCCCGTGGCCTGCCGTAAGATATACATCGTCATCATAATCGTCATAACCATAGAAACCATCTCCACCTTGTCCATGATTAACCATATCTACATTATCAACAGCACCAGAGTATACTTGCCCGTAATGACCATCGCCTATTGTGATGTAGCCTTTCCAGCCATACCATATAGCTCTAGCGTTTGAAGTACCTAGGGCACTAGCGTATGTTGCAATCAGAGTCCCGTAACTATTATAGTGACTGACAACCGTCTGTTCCCCTAGCATACCATCGGTTTGTAGATTGCTGCCGTAGAAATTGGCACCACCTTGACCTCCTCCGATTACTTCAATAATAACACCGTATTCTACTCCGTTAGCTGTAGAAGGATACTCACCGTCTTCTGCGAATACTGTGTACTCCCCTCTTGCTCCGGGAGCTTGTCCAAAATTACCGCCAACATTATTCAGGACAACAGTTGTGCCGTCGAACTCTATCCATGAAGTTGTAGATCCAATACAGAATACTTGTTGCTCATTGTGAGTTCCCATATATATACCACTTGTTCCGTGGTCAGGGAATGCAGATTTACCCCACTGGAACTGCGCACCAGATAAATCTAACGCGCCATTGATGTTTAACTCGTTAACACCTATACTATCTGCAGCTATACTAGCCGCATGTACGTTTAATGCATTAACATACCCAGTAGTAATTGTATTACCTATAGTTGTAGTTGTATCATTGGCTATAGCTGCAGCAACCTCCGGACTTGCGACGTAGTTAGCCACATAATCAGCATTAACCAAGTCACTAGTCAGTGTATCAGCAGTAACTATTGCTAGTTTCATTCTACTAATTGTAGTATCCACAGAACCACTTACCCACCCTAGTGAGAACTCTGTAGTAGTTGTATCCAGTATAACGTCATTCACACTAGCTACTTTATACATATCTGATGCTCTCTTTACTGTTCCACTAGCCCCTACTAGTCCCCCAGTTGGGTGTATTAATCCATCAACTATATACCATTCAGTAGTATTTACAGTTTCTCCATCATCTAGTACGTATGTTATAGGTGTATTAGTTGATGTAGTTAAATCTACTATCTCTGCTACTACTCCAGTATTGTTTCCTTTGAATGCATACCTGAAGTAGTAGGGCTTAACCATCTCATCTGCATACGGACTATACACTTCATCATTTGTATCTATAACTATCTGTGCCTCAGCAAATGTATCAGCTCCAGCAGCATATGATTTAACTGGATTACCTATAAGCTGGTATCCTGCGTTATTTATGTCACCAACTAGACTGTCTGTTGGTATCAAGTTGTCTGTGATATTAATATTTTTATCACCAACTGCGGTAGTTTCTACGATAGCTGATACTGCTTCTTCTACTGTACCTGTTTGTCCGCTACCAAATGTCACTTTACCGTTGAATGTCACCCCATTGGCATCAGCACTGAATACATCATGCCCTGCCGTAGATCCATCTGTAGCGGTAAATCTGAGCTTATTAGCATTAACCCAGAATTCACTATCGTAACTAGGGGTAGCACCACCCTCCCCTCGGATAGCCTCACTAGTTAGCCCAAACCCACTGGTATATGTATGTCCATCAATAATGATATCACTACCGTATGCAAACTGAGCTGTTGTCTTGTCTGCTGTTGTTTTTATTGTGTTCTCTATACTAGAAGATGCCCCAATCGCTCCCGGCACATCATAAGCAGCCAGAACTCCTCCAGCAACTGTGTACGTTGGCATCCAGTCAGTTCCTGCTACGTAAGCAGTCCCATTAGTGACCATTGGTTCTGGGATAGTAATGCCTGCAGAATCCTCTTTAGCTATGCTATACCTCTTCGTTGAACCGTTGTTGTCTTCTTCAAACACTTCGTAGATATACTCGCTAGTGGCTGTATCTGCGACTAACCTTACAGTATATCCAGCAGACATTAAATATGCATCCAACTTAGTTATTTCTTCAGCTAGTGCTATTGTTCTTCCTGTTTCCCAGTCATTATCCCAATCTCCACCGGAACCAAGGGAGATGTCCCATATTTTCACTTCACCGGTATCGATGTCTAACCACATGTCACCATCATGTATTTCATTCTTTAACACACCTGGTTCTGATTCTTCAGTCGCCGGATCTAACACCTGTCTATATATAGTTAATTTTCCGTCAGCGGCTGCTTGAGCATCTGCCGCATCAGCTATTGCATCAAGCGCTTTCTGGTCCTCAATCGCGTGCCAACCATGAATGCCATCGTCATAGTAACTACTGGTTTTGTCTGCAGTGTGATACCACACATCTCCATCATGTTTAGCCCTGTCCTCTTCTTCAACCCATGCTTCTTTTGGATCATTAGTTTGGAACCAGTACTCTACTTTGTTATCTATTTGTGACTCTAGTCCTGGAACAATAATATCGTTTACTACCAACTTATAGGTGTCTAAATCATCTGTATACTTAGTAGCTATCTCCCATGCTCCCGCTGTACTGCATTGGTATAGCTCACCAGGCGTATATGCTTCATCATCAGTTCCCGTTGTTGGAATCCATAAATCTCTTTCAACTCCATTAGGTACGTCGTGAGATTGATTATTGAATATAGTTCTTTTTCCGTCAGCTAAATCAGCTAAGTTAGTTATATTACTATTTAACTCAATTTGGCCCCACTCAACTCCATTCCAACTATACGTTTTAGTCACATCGTATATGCTGCCCTCTTCACTTGCAGTTTCTGTTGTGAACCATAGGTATATATCCCCAGAACCTAAATTATTAGGCTCATACAGTGGGCTATTCGGATCAACTTTCCCGCTGTATATATTAGTTTTATCATCTATTTCATCTGATACGTACTGAGTTATACTTTTTCCACTTAGTACTGATGCTTCAAGATCAACACTAACTGTTCCGCCGCTCAATCCAGTAGATAGTAGTACTACAGCTTTATCATCTGTAGCTACTTGTTGCCAATCAGCAATATTATACTCAACGTCTTCATCTTGGGTACATTCCCATATCTGCTGACTTCCGTCTATGTTTCTAGTCCACAAGTCACCTTTTTGGTATGGAGCAGTAGGAGTTATGTAGAACACTTTCATTTTACCGTCAGCTAATGCATGTGCCGTAGTTGCAGCAATCATTGCAGCACTATCTTTTATCTCATACCATGCATATCCATCATCATCACTTTTTAGTGGATCCGGTGTAGCTAGTTTCACAAATTTAAATGACCTTACATATTGTCCAGCAGTATTCACATATATGAATGAGTCACCAGTATGTACACTTCTTGCATTAGCGTCACCATTTAGCGCATCTTCGGCTAACCAAGACGCATACGGCTCTTTGCTTGGCAGAGGAACTGTACTAGCAACAAAGTCACCCGGGTTAACATCCCCAAAGTCTACAATTATATTCTTATCTGTTGGTAGTGCAATTGGTTCCCCGACATAGCCAAGTAGCCATTCTGTTTCTTCAAACTCATCTAGACCACCATCTACATATATCTTCATCACGCATAGCGTTCCGGCAGTATAGTGACCGTTTAATTCACCAGTTCTCTCTAATCCGTGTAGATCCATCTTCAGGTTGTATTGATCGGTACTTGTGCTTGTTGGTGCAGCAGCTGTTGTATACAGACTAGCTTTGAATGCTCCATATACTCCATTCAGCGCACTCAGGTCTGGATCTACCGCATCTACTATGTATGTGGGTTGCGTGTCAGCTACAGGGTCCAGAATTGTCACTGGTCCATAGTTTTCAGCATGAATCATCACTTCGCCATCTACCTGATTAGCTAATGCTCCAAGCGCTGCTTCATTATCCTCTATCGAACCCGCTAAAGCTTGCAGCTCATCTGGTATAGTATCAGCACCTTCCTCGTAGCCTACAAATGTGTTAAGTCTAGTTACTGCTGTGGCTGTACCACTCACACCATTCTCTAGCTCTATTGCCGATCTTAGTTCAGTTATTGCATTAGCTTCTGAACTGAACTCATCTGATTGTGTTGATAGTATTGTTTCTATACTACTTGCATTACCATTGAACACACTAGCTAAGCTAGTTATGTTAGCTGCCGCTGTTTGCTCATTGTTAGCTATCGTAGTACTCAGATCAGTAACCAAGCTGTGTATTTCACCATCTTGTATCTGACTATTTAAGTGTGATATGCTTAGTGCTAGTGCTTCGTCTGGAGTAGTCTTAACTAAGTCCAAGTTAACTATGTTTGCACTATTGTCTTGCACTGTAGCGTTTAGTGTATCTAGGTGACTTACTACTATACCATTGATAGTAGCCTCAGTCATTATAGATTCTGTATATGTGTTCTTAGCTAATTCTAACTCTAGTAGTGATTGATTTATACTAGTTATTGCATCAGTTAGTCCAGTTGTCTTATCAGCTATTTTACTAGTTACTTCTTGATCAATTATATCTTGTATCCACTGAGGAGTAGTTTGTCCGGAACCAGAGATGTATATATCATCACCAGTTATCACAAACTCTTTCTTAGCAGATGTTATTTCGATTGAGTCATCATCTATCACACATACTTCAGTTGGTTCTGTAGTAGCTATACCTAAGTTTTGATTTTCAATTTCTACATCAATAATAGATTTTTCAATCTCCATCCATTACTCCACGTATACTTCTGGAAGTTTAGCAACGAATTTTCCGTTATTAAGAGTATCGCAGTCTATAGTTATGCGGTACAGCGGTTTCAAGTAGTACCTATCAGCTTTAGATCCTCTTTCTAGTGATAGAGCATTCGCCTCAGCTTCAGTTATAGTAAGTTTAATTTTACCTGACTGTGCGTCCTCAACCGTAGTGTTTACGGTTTGTATTATAGTATTAGACTCTAACTCATATAGTGATGTTTCGAATGTATCTCCAGCACCTATTTCCATAGCCGATGTAGTGCCTGTACCCTTGATCGTTAGTATGAATTCATTATCCATACCTTGGTTGATGATGAATTTATTATCTGTATTACATGCCATATTATGCTCCGCACTCTGCAGACAGGTTACCATCTGCTTTATTCACTACAGACTCTATAGTACATAGTAGCTCGTCTTGAGTCTTACTAGGTACAGTATGAACTTTTAGTGCAGCATCTAACTTAGCATTTGCTATCTGTGCATCTTTAATCAAAGCATCTTTAGCAGATTGAACATCTCGAACTGAAGTAGTCGATACAGTATCTAGAGTTTTCTTTTCTTCAGTAGCCTGCTGTTTAACCAACATACTTATCTGTTCTTGCTTAACTAACAAGTCTTTAGCAGATTGAACATCCCTAACTGATGTCTGTGATAGTATATCTAGGGCTTGGTTTGTCTTGACTACGTCTTCCTTAGTCATCGAGGTAACCTGTGCGTCTTTAATCAGTACGTCTCTTTCAGATGACTCTTTACTTAGTTCAAATTGTACGGCTTGTTGTACCATTCCAGGAATAACTCCAGTATATATCTGACCAGCCTCTGTTTGCGTAATTCTTTGGTTACTTAACGCATCATCTATGTGAGCACTTAGTACTTTCATTAAATCACCGAAGTACCCACTATCTTCTAGTATCTTGCTACCTACAATATTATCAAAACTAACGTTATCAGCCATTATTACTTTCCTTTATACCTATTAACTCATACTAGAGGGGATAACTTGTATCCACTCCGTATAAGTTATACTTCTGATGCACTTACTGCAGCGTCTCTAACTTTTTGTTTATCAGCCATAGCCTTGTACTCTTCTTTGCTTAGTAGTCCAAGGTCTTGAACATTGTATGCAGGAAGTTCTACGTAGTCAACTCTATTCTGTTCATCGTTCTGTACAGCTTTATTGATAGTCATAGCTCTAAGTGTATCTAATGCACCCTGTCTGATATGCCACGGTTTACCTAACAGTAGTCTATCGTTCTGATGACCTATCAAGTCGTTACCCCAACCAATTGTAATTAGGTCAGTCTTAGTTTGATTATCAGCATTACTAGTAGCAATTACTCTTACTTTCTTAGTTAATTCTTTAACCTGTCTACGTCTTTTTTGAGCCTTACTTTCAGTAGTTGCTGCAGTATTTTCTGCGGCTTCTTCAATTTGCTCTACCATATCATCACCGCTAACGAAATCTTCTGTCTCTGCATCATATGCTTCTAGTGCAGTGATTAATTCAGCTTTATTCGGTTTACTTGGATTCTTAGCATCCACATCGATATTTAGTTCTTCGCAAAGCTCAACTAGCTCTTTATTTGTTTTGTCTTCGTAATTCATTTAATCTCCTGTTCTTGGGTAAGTGAACCTAGTTGGTCCCTCATTGCCTTTTATTTATGTGATTTACTTTATTCGCGTTTAGTGCTTAGCACCACCAATAGACTTGTGTAACGACATTATACATCAGTATAACTTCGCCTTAGCTTAACTAATTTTATCTATTAGCTAAGCTAGAGCGTCCTCCGTTAGGAGGAGTACTCTAGTACTGTCAGTTAAATCACTATGCGATTTTAGCTGAACAGTTGATTGATCTAATCCACTCAGGTCTAAGTGTCATGAATCCGTAGTACCATGAAATTGATACTGCACCTTTTTTACCGTATACATCGTTATGTGCGTCAGCTTTAGGCATTACAGTAGTAACTCTAGCAACGTCACCTTCGAAACCAACAGTAGCGAATGATCCAGAACCAACAAATAATACTGGGAATACATCGAACTTGTCATCAGTTTCGTAGTGTGTAGCTGAACCTGTAGCATCTGCTCCAACACCTTGGTAAGAAGGCATTTCTTCTACTTCAATAAATCTGAATTGACCGATTTTACCGATTTCACCTTCAGCAATGTTACCTGCAGAAGCATACATTTCAACTGGAACCCATAGGTCTTTGTTATTATGTTGCATATCTTCTAATGTAGGAATCATTTCAGCACCAACGTAAACATATCTAGCTTTACCAACAGTTGAAGTACCAACTTTAGTAGAACCATCAATTAACTTAGTATCTTTTGGACATCTAGCGTCTTTAAGAGATTTATCCATGTTTCTTAACGATTGGAATGTTAATTCAGAAGTCTCATCAACAGTAACTTGAGAAGTTGCAGAACCTGCGAATACTCTGTTTTGCTCTGATTGAGTAATTAATGAAGCTTGAACTTGTGCTTCTCTGATATCACCTTGAGCTTCACCAACACCTCTAGAGTATCTAGCTAATAAACCTTTTTCAGTATCCATCTCTAATGATCTTTTAGTGAATGCCATGTAGAATCCGAACTCAGAAACGTCTGCTTCTAAAGTAAGTCTCTTCATACCAACTCTATTTACCATTCCACCCTCTTCAGTAAGTGTAGGGAATGCACCTTTTTGAGTAGATAAATCTTTAGATCCACCGTATAAGTTACCATTAGCAATAGTTACACCGTTAGCATCGATACCTTGATCATTAACGTTTGAAGCATGTAAAATTGGTAATTCGTGGTATTTAACAATTTTATCACCAAAGTTTTTTGGTTGAGTTAATCTGTCACCCATTTGTGAGAATACTTTCTTTTTCTTAGCTTCGATTACCGCAGCTCTTGACCAGAACTTATCATTAAATTGAGTACCAATTGATGAAGTAGTTCCACCAGTGTTAAATTTTTGTGCCATATTATTTTTCCTTTTAGCTTGCGTACTAGGGGTTTACCTAGTACATCATTTTATCAAGCTCAGCAGCGAATGCATCATCATCAAGTGCCATAGGGTCAAACGTCTTCTTCTTAGGTTTTCGTTTAACTTTCTTTTTACTTACTGATGCAGCTTTTTTTCTTGCTTCGCTGGCTTGCTTGTTCTTTTGTTCAACTTGAGCTTTATACTCTGCTTCTTGTCGCTCTTTCTCGATCTTAGCTTTCTCTTCAGCAACTAAATCAGCTTGCGCTGTAGGTGCTTCTGTAGTACCTTGAGTCTTTGCGTACTCTTGGTATTCAGTTTCTAGCTGTTGTGCGGCTGTTCTGTACTGATTGATATCACTTAGTGAGTTGAATCTTCCATCGAAGTCAGCTCTTTTTATCTCAGCAATTCTATCTTGTACAGCATCAAATGCCCCACTACTTAAGTGGTCTACTAAGTCCGCAGCACTCTTTTGATCTTGAACTAGCTCAACTAAACTTTCGTTATCCCATTGTTGACCTATAACAGTATTTACCTGTTGCTTAACGCCGTTTCTTTCTGCATTTTCATACAGATCTTCTAGTGCTATGTTAAAGTCACTTGAAGTTTGTCTCTTACCCTCATACTTGATCTCATCCATATCTAAATCCAGTGGATCGATATCTAAGTTTTTAATATGTTGCTTAAGAGCCTCTTTGTCTCCGTCTAATAGATTCATAGCTAAGTCAAACTTAGTTTGATCTTCTAGTATTCCTCTTTCTTTTAACGGAGCCATGTATGGTCTGTACTGTTTAAATCCAGCCATTTTCTCACTGAAGTTCGCAGCCATTTGTTGTGCTTCGATAATCTTCTTAGGATCATCAAACCCTCTTACGGTTCTACCGTTAGCTTTGAATTCTGAAGTTACTTCGTCGTAGAATCCCTTGAATCTTTCGTATTCTTTCTTATAGTCGATATCATCAGTATCCGATTTCTTATCGTCATCTTCTGTCTTCGTGTCTGTGTCATCTTTCGCATCTTCTGAATCTTTGTCATCCGATTCGTCATCTTTTGACTTGTCATCAGTATCATCTGCGCTTAAACTATCGTCATCTACTTGAGTGTTTTCCTCACCGTCTTCTTCATCTAACTCATCTTCGTCTTCGTCACTATCCTGATCTTCACCGTCGATCCCATCATTCGTTTGTGCATCATCGTCGTCTTCTGAATCATCTAAATCATCCTCATGATCAGTGTCCTCATCGTCTTCTGTATCTTCACCTTCATCACCCGCTGTTTCATCATCTATTTCATCGGCAATGTCGTCTTCATCTGCAGCAAATTGGTCTTCAGTTACTTGTTCATCAAGCATTGCTTCAAACTCATCATCACTCATGTTATCAATTTCTAATTCTTCTTGAGCCATCTGTTACTCCTCAATCGAACCAGAAGCTGTAACTTCTTTTCTGTATTTCTCTTCTTCAGCTAATGCATCTGGTGCCATATCTGCATCTTGCAGACACTTACCGATGAACGCTTTGAAGTCTCTAATAGAACCCAGCTTATCCATCATATTCTCTAACTGATCCCTTTTCAATGCAGTTGGTGTAGTTAATACACCGAATATTCTTTCAGCCTCTTCTTCCATGTAGCCGTCAATTACTAACGTTATGAAATCTTCATTCTCATGAAGTCTTTCTACCGCTTCACCAAGCTTAATTGCTTTTTTTAAATCTTCAATTCTAAGATCAACCTGTCTCAATTCGTCTTTTATATCTGATGCTTCCATCATATTCTCCTGTTTCGAGGTAGTCTGTCATTGCCCACAGTGGGATGATCTGCCATTGCTCATTTTAATTGTTACAGCTTTTTCAGTCGTCAGTGAGTTGGACCTAGACGTATTATAGCTTAGTTTGCCTTACCTGTAGCTAACGCAGCTGCCCACTTAGCTAACTCTGGGTTAGGGGGCGTAGTAACTTTGTTAGCTCCCCATTGAGCTTCTGCTGCCAGATCTCTTTGCATGGGTTGAGCTATACTACCTTGAACTGTTGCTCCCGGAACAGCCATAGCAGCATTCTCAGCATCTTTAGCCGTCAAGTATTGAGCTAGTGCTGGATTAATTTTAGCACCACTTTGAGCTGCGTTAGCAACTTGAGTAGGTCTACCACTAGCTAAGTAATCAGCCGTATCTCTAGCGGCTATTGCTTCAGTACTATTCATTCCAGGCTCTCCACCCATTGCTGCTAAAGCTTGTGCATTAGCTAATTGATTCTGTCGTGCTTGCATAGCCTGTAATTCTTCTTTACTTGGTAATCCGTTCATTATTGTGGTCCTCTTTTATTTAATTCTGTAAATGCCTGCTTATCTAAGTCAGTTACTCTTTGGTGTTCTCTCTCGTTCATCTTTCTGTCATGCTTCATGGCTTCGTCTTCCAGCTTTTCGATTCTGTCTAATCCATCATTCGATCTAACGAATTTTTGGTCCAGTAAGTCTGTTTCACTTCTTAACTTGTCAGCTTGGGCTGTAGTTAACTCCGCTTGAGCATTTTTCTTTCTAGCTTCAGCGAAGTTTTCAGCCATTTCACTTCTCAGATTTTGTTCAACTCTTGAATTTCTTTCTGTTATCTTACTATCTTCAGACTCGATACCCTTAGCTAAGTCAGCTATTTCCATTTGTAATTTTTGCATCTCTAACTGCATTTTTTCCATTTCCATTTGCTGTAGCTGTTGCTGCATTGGATCTGGCTGCGGTTCATGCTCTTCGTACTGTTTAGCTAAGTCTGGTTGCTTCATTAGTCTAGCAATCTTAGCCATAGTTATTTGGTACATCTTTGGATCCATTTGCGGACCGTTAGTTTGTAGCAACATAGTAAGCTCTTGGGCTTCTTGTTGATCTTTCTCTGGAGTACTAACATCAATCTTTAAGTCGAACTCACCCATTAGGTCTTCTCGTCTTACTTTAACGAATTCTTCAGCAGTAACTCTAACTACTTCTTCCTCATCTAGGTATGCTTGATTCATTATAATAGTTTTTCTAGCCATGTCTTTGAATAAGTTACTTAGTCTTCGTAGTGTACTTAGTTGTCTCTTACTTGTAGCATCTAATGCTGACCTACTCTGCGTATTCTTGTTACCTAAGTTTTGTGACGCAGTATCTCCACCAAATGGCCTTACTGAACTGTATGTCTCAGCGTCTTCTTTCTGTAGTCCGATCATGTCGAATACTGTACGTGGTACCGGTGTTACACTGTTCTTGTGGATACTAGTTCTTGGATCTTTACCTGATCTGAAGTAAACTGTCCTACCGGCTTTGTAGTTATCTTTTTGTAGTGGACTAGCAAAGAATTGTTCATCAATGAACTCTTGACCAATTGCCTGGTCTGCAGTAATATCATGAGCTGCCCTAGTCATTTTACCGATACTATCTTGGTTCTCAGCTAGTAAGTCCCCGTCAGTCTCTCCGTATACTTCACCTTTAACAGGCATGTATCTTTCAACACTAAACGGTAATTCTCCGTGAGGGAATGGGTTTTCTTCCATTCTAACTAGTACTTTACCTATCCATGTAGCAACTACTGCTGTAGTTTCGCCTGAACCGTCAATGTCCCAGTAACCCCAGTATTCGTACGCTGTTAATTTTTTTCTAGCTTTATCTTTAAACTCGAATGTAGTTTGTTGTTCATATTCATTGTAGAACTCTCTAGCTTTACTGTCGAGTACAACTTTATCTAAGTTCTTGTAAATACCTTGTTCTTCCTTAGTTGTAGTACTAACTCCGTCAACTACTGTTTCACATACTTCGCATGAGTACTCTTGTTTCTTAAGTGTGTTCATGTCTGTTTCATACTCGTGAATAATGAACTGAGCGTTCTCTACTACACCTTCACATGTAGGATCGATGATTACATTATAGTTATTACATACTTCGTACGTAGGATGATTCTTGATTAATCTAGGCTCTTCAACTATTTGTGTTTGTACTCCAGTCTGAACTGGTTCTCCACTCTCCAGCATTGCTTGAGCTTGAGCTGGATCCATTTGACCTGATTCAACTGCTTGTTGTAGCATCATGTAGCTTTCTTCTGGGCTAGCGTATACTGGGAAATCTTTTTCTACTTCAACGATCTCTTCTTCTACAACCCAACCAGTCTTAACTATTACAGTACCTTCGTCTACATCAGTTCTCACAATGTCCCCAACTAGTTTTACTTTGTCTACTTTAGTAGCCCATTGGTAATTTAACATTAAACTATTTTGCTTAGCGGCATTAATGTCTTCAGCAGTTCTCGGTTTGATATCGAACATATCCTCAGTATTCAGGAACGGTTCTTCTAGTGACGGGTATAACCATTCATGTTGCTTTCTAATCAACTTTGGTCTAACTGTACTTTTACCTTTCGGTACCTCTAATTCAGGTCCACCGTCTAGGTTTACTTTTCTCTCATCAAGCTTCAGTAACCACTGAGAATGGTCTTCCTGAGCTTGCTTGTAGTCTTCATATAAGTCATTGAATGAAGGTTCGCTCTTCCACGAAGTTAGCTTAGTTTCTTGTGAATTGTCTACTGATTCAGCATTATCTACGATCATCAAATCTCCCTATGAGTTATTCTGTCTATTTTAGCGCACATTCTCTTAAATTTATCTTAACTAATGTACTTTGCTTCAGTTAGTCCGATTCGGTGTGCATCTTCTAGCGACTCGATTAGACCAAATGCGTAGCCTATTTTAGCTATTCTACTGTCTAGTGTATGTCCACCGTCAGCATCCTTACGTCTTGATTCGTATAGTACTGCCTCTGGATTCTTCATAACTATTACTTTGTACCAGTTACTAATTGATCCAGTATTGTACACAACATCAGCTAGTATGAACCTATGCCATTCTGGTAGTGCTCCATATCTAATACTTACTTCATCACACCTAAGCTTTGCAGCGTCTTCGCAGTTCTCCCAGAAGTCTTCTAATAACTTAGCAGCAGACTCTCTTGACAGTTCGTGGTTATCATCTCTAACGCCGTCGAAGTCTTCTTCTATATCTAGTCTACTCCATACGTCTCTGGCTCCGTGTCCATCCATGTTGAATCCATAACCTACTGTTACGTTGTCATCTGGATTACCTGGAGTGTTGTCATGCTTGTCTTTATAACTGAATGCTTCAAACCCTTCTAGTTTTTCAAGCAGTTCTATTTCTAATTTAGTCATTGCTAATCCTTACTATGTACATGATAATATAGTGCTGAAGGAGAATACACCACTATACTACATACACACTATACCATTTAATCCTTATTGTATATTTTTTATCTTTAAAGGAGTCAAAATGAAATTATAAATAATTTATTTTATTAGTGGCAGGTACTGGAACCGCTAACTTTTTAGTGTCCTCTTCTAGGTATTGACTCTGATAGATCTATCTCTACACCGTTAGTTTCTAGCTTCGCTACAAGCGATTTTATGCACACAGGGTTAGCGCCCTTTTCTGTGTAGTCTCTTACGCCTATTTTACTGAATTCGAAGTACTTTGAGTACACATCAAGTCTTAACGACGTAAGCGATACTCCAAACATTCCACTGTAGCTATTGCATATATCACTGAAACACACAACAGGTACTTTAACTTCATTAAGTTTATTAATACAACCAGTTGAATCACCGAAGCAGTTACTACAGCCCTCAGCGTCATCAGTATCACGTCTACACGCAAAACTAGTTATTTCAAATAGTTCAAATAGTGTAGTCTCTAGTATAGTTATTAGTTCTTTACCAATTTTTGTAAATGCCGTAATAGGCTCTAGTCCGTAAACGTTATCTATTACTTTAAGTAAGTATTCGAATAGTGGAGCATGTACTTCTTTCCACACTCCGTAAATCTTCTCATTAAAGTGATCGTTGTACGCTTCGTCTTCCATTATAACTGAGTACTTACCTGATGTCATTAGTGCAGTTTGTTTAACTAAGTTAACATCAGCGTCAGCCAGAAGCAATTTATCTAACTTAATCATCTGTTCTTCCAGTGTTAGTAGGAATCTGAACCACAAGTCTAACTTCAGTAGGAATATTTCTCTTACACCTTTAGGGAATGGGTGATTACCGTGTATCATCTCATCCAGATTAAACGCCTGCATTTCTTTGTACTTAGCTAATGTTATACTACTCTTAGCTCTGAACTTTATGTTATTTTCGAAATACTCGTAACCTTTAATCATCTTATAATCCTCTTCCTGATCTACTAGTTCTTAGTAGCTCGTCTAACTTCATTTCATTTTTTATACTAGCAGCTAAGTTATCCTTTTCCATCTGCTCTAGTGTGCCTTTAATAGCGCTAGAGGTAGTTTGAATTTCTTCAATTATCTTCTGGTGACCGTCTTTTGACTTTCCTGCCATAGTTCCAATTGATGTTACTATCTTGCTCACAGTACTGTTAGTACTTTTAGTGTTTAGGTATACGGGTTTTAGCCTGTACTTCCATGCCCCTGCTACCAGTAGCATAGTAACTATAGGTACTGCTGCCATGAAACCGTTTGCTATAATGTAGTCTACTGATTTAATTATTAATGATTCCATTTTTTACTAATACCTATACGCTTTATTTGTACTCATTATATCTGCACATTACTGAATATCAGCTGAATATCAATTACTATTTTTATCTTTCCAGTTATTAGACACGTTAGTACCAAACGATGCCCCTACAATTGCTCCGAACATAGCTGTAATAGGTGTGAACAAGTCAGTCAAATTAGTTACTGCGGCTTGTACCTGTTTAGGATCACCTACGTCGAATGCACTAGCTAATACCAGTACCATAGTTAACCCAATGTATACACTGTACATACTAGTAACTCGTGAACTGATATCTCTTCTCATCTTACCGTTAGGGTCAATTGACTTGTATAGTATAGCTTTAGCTTCAGCACTTTCTTTGTCAGTCTCAATCAGCTCCATACCTAATTTAGTTATTGAGTCTACTACTCCAGTTCCTTTTAGTAATCCAAACATTTTACTTACCCCCTTTTCGTTATAGGACGTTTAACAGTCCTTCTCTGAGCACTACTCTTTAGTGTAGTTTGCTTACTTAACTCAGCAACTAACTTATCATCAATCGAGTTTGTACTTTTAGCCGCAAGGTATTTACTACCTTCTTTCATCAGCTCTAGTACATCCTCATCACTCATAACTTCTACAAGTTTAGTCACTCTTTTACTTCTACTAGCAGACTTAGCTAGTAACCCTTTTAACCCTCTAGCGGCTAGTTTAATTAGTATATCTATTATCTTTTCCATGTTGTCTCCTTTCTAGTAAACTCACATAGAACCAGAGTATTTCATCTGGTTCCTAGTCAATTTAATAGTTTGATTCTATTCTGGTTTTGGGTATTTAGCTTTTACTTCTAAACACTTATCAATATATTCTTGTACTTGAGCGTCATCGCCTTTTACAATACCATCAACATAATCTTCAATTGATGGGTACTCTGCTTGTCTTAAAACCTTATATTCATTTGCTTCAGCTTCAGCAATTTCTTCTTCACTTCTAAAGTCAAAAACTTCAGTTGAACCGTCTTGATTAACTTTATTGTGTCCATTATCTAAAGCAACTTGCCATTGCTCGTCTGTTACTTCTACATTAGGAGTAGGGATTACAGAATGAATATTTGAATCGTACCATCCTAATAGTTTGTTATCGTTATCTATATTTGCTATTTTCATTATTTATCCTTAATATCCTATTGCGAACCAGTATCCATAGTAAGATGTGTTGTATATATGCCCATAAAAACTAGTTGTTGTAGGTGTTGGGTATATATTACCATTTGCTGTAGTATAGCCGTTATATTGAGTAACTAAGTTTACATTTAAGCATGCAGTAGGGAAAGCAATAGGGAAAGTTACAAGAGTTTTCCCTGCACCTTGTTTTTTACCCCATTGAATAATCAAACCATTGCTTAATTTTTGATAACCGTTAGTAGCGTAACTATGCCCAGAATCAGTTAACCCACCAGCTAAATCTGCAGTAGTAGCTGCTCCAATATCTGCAGGTGTTAATGTTCTTGTACCCATTGATGTAATAACACCATCAGTTACATAAATATTATCTACAATTGTAGCACCTGAAGTATTGATATCACTATCAGTACCAATTATTTGGTTGAATGCACTTGAATCTTTACCGTCTAACTTATCAGCATCTAATCCTGAACCTGCGCCATCATTAAGTGAGTGCCATACCTTCCCAAATGTTCCATTTTTTTGCTTAATATGCAGTTGGTTATTATCACTATTTTGGTCAGCATTATCTGTACGGTTTGGGAAAATATACGGACTGTTGTTATCTACACCTACAGTTAATTCTCCTATTCCGCCATCTTGAGTCATCTTCATAAATGGCAAATCTGTTTCTGTAGCGTTATCTGTGTCAGCATTAATATTTATACCTACAGAACCAGTTGATTGTAGAGTAAGTGTCCCGTTCATAGTATCATCTGCATCGCTTCTTAGGAATTGAGAACTATTAATTCCATCTAATTTATCAGCATTTGATGCAGTACCCGTAAATGTTGGTGCTTTAATATCACCTCTAAATTCCCAGTTATTGCTATTAACCTGGTTTCTAGCAGTCCATGTGTAAGTTCCAGCAGCTTTTCTAAATAATGTAATATGGTCAGATCCAGCACCAGTTGTACTAGGATTATTATCTCCGTTATATTCGATACCACCACCATGATCATTTGATTGACCTACATATACTTGACCAGTACCTTGTCCATCACCTGAAACATTAAGCATAGCTTTACCAGCATCATCACATTTGATTTCAACTGTAGTATTAGTACCATTGTCAATTCTACCACCAGAACTAGGTAAGTAGTTGTGTGAATGATTAGCTTTATCATAAGCAGTCTTAACAGCCTTAGATGAAGCAGATACACTTGTACTTGTAGATGTTACACTATCAGAAATACTTCTCCAAGTGTTCGTATCTGTATCACCTATAAGCCAAGAAGCAGGTACGTTTTTAATCTTGTTTGCATCGATTTTAGCATCTGATTCAATAACCGATGTAGTTCCTACCTTATAACCATAAGGTGCATTTACCCCAGCATCATCTAGTATTTGAAAATGTATCTTATTACTATCTTCAGGCTCAAAGAAATCCAATCCTTCCGGAGTAGCCTTAATAGCCATATCAACACCACTATCTGAGGTACCGTTAAAGTCTATTTGAGGTGTGACTGCATTAAGGGTCAACTTGCCAGTCATAGTGCCACCCGTTTTAGGTAAAGCATTAGTTGCTAGTGTTCCTTGAGCACTAGTAGCAAAAGCACTAGCGTGTTGTCCATCTAGTTTATCAGAGTCAACAGCTTTTGCTGTACTTCCTAAATATGGATGTGAATGATTAGCTTTATCGTAAGCAGTCTTAACTGCATTAGATGAAGCAGATACCGAATTACTTGTAGATGTTACACTATCAGAAATACTTCTCCAAGTATTAGAATCAGCAATACTTACAGATTCACTAGTTCCATCACCTTTATGAATAGTAATTGTGTCATCACTAACAGTTAAAGCATCTGTTGCTCTCATAGCTTGTGATGATGTTTTACTTACCTTATCACCTAAATTAGTAATTACAGTTGAAATATCACCATCATTAGCTTTTATTTCAGTTTCTAATTCTTTTAATGTATCATACGCTCCACCAGCACCATTAACAATAGAATCAACAACTTCTGTTTTAATAGTAGCTAGAGTTTTATTTTCTAGCTTACTAGCATTTGATGCAGTAGCTGTTATACCTAAGTAATTCGTATCATGATTATGTGTATCACTTGCAAATGGATGTGAATGAGCTAAAGCAAATTCTGAACTGTCTTTACCATCTAGTTTATCAGAGTCAACTGCTTTTGCGTTAATACCTAACTTATTAGCATTTAACACTTTACCTTGATTAGCTGATAATGCTTCTGTAGTAGAAGTACTTGTTAAAGTATCATTAACAACAACTTGTGTGTCATCAAAGAAAGCGCTAAAATCTACAGTAAATGTAGATCCATCATCTCTTGTAAAAGTTGCTATACCCGTTTGACTATCTAGTGTACCATTAACTAGCCTTGCTAAATTTGTGTCATCTAAATATAATGATAAGTCGTGTGTAGTAACTACACCATCTTCGTCAGTATACTCTAACTGATTGCCTACAAGGTTTAAGCTTGTAGTAGCTTCCGAAAAATCTTCTAGTGTTTCAATTCTCAGCCTATGGGCTTTGAATTCGGCACCGGTTTTAGTACCCATTTGTTGTACTATACTCATTTGTTTCCTTTTCTATTTTTTATTTGCACGTCCCTGTTTGGGACAACTTCCTCTAAGCGAGGATACTCAAATAAGTTTTTAGACGTTATTTAGGTCTACCGAAAAGATATACTAGATTATACCTAGTATATCCTTAAGTCACGTTGAATTATTTAGCAGCATCGAATGCAGCAGCAAACTCAGCGTAAGTACCATGATTACTATCAGCAGTCTCTAACGTAGCTACCCTAGAGCTTAAAGTAGAATCGTCGTATATTGTATCAACAAACACAGCATTAGCTGGAACATCGCTCTGTACGTTTTTACCGTTAACTGTTGCAGAATTAATACCTAATGCATCAATATCTGCTTTAGTCTGGTCCGCCGTAGCCCCAGCCTCTACACTAGTTAGTTTAGTTTTTTCAGCAGAAGTATAATCATTAGTAGATAATCCTTTGCCTGTAACTTTGTCAACCTTACCAGATATACCAGCAATAGTAATATACCCAGCGTCATTAGCTAGTTCACTTACATTCGTAGGTACGTCAGCGACAGTAATGTACCCAGCATCATTAGCAAGTATACTCACGTTACTGTTCGGTTGCACAGCAGTGTCAGCTTTAATACCCTGAGAAGCAGCAGCGTAGTCAGAATCATCGAAGTCAACTATGTCACTCTTTACTAGTATAACAGACCCAGTCTTACCTGCAACAGATGTGATTAGGTTTGTGTCATCTAAGAATGAACTCATATCAATTGTGAACGTAGTTGCGTCATCTCTATAGAATGTAGCTATACCGTCCGGTGCGATTGCTCCAGAAGTTACTCTAGCAAGATTAGTATCATCTATGTACTCACTTAAACTAATTTCAGACACTCCGCCATTCTCATCCGTATACCTTAACTTATTACCTATGTAAGTTAATGTAGTTAATGATTCAGAACCAAGTTTACTATCCAGCTCTACTTGAAGCCCAGCGATATATGAAATTGGTTCTGATGCAGGCTTACCGTACAACGTATCAGTGAATATTGCATCATGAGGCACGCTTACCTCTAGATTGAATCCATTTACTGTGTTTGCATCTTCAGCTTTATCGACAATTCCATTTCCATCAGTATCATACACTGACTGAACCATGTCTCCACTACCAAGTGCAGAAATATCACTTTGAGTAACAATCTTATTGCTTGAACTTGTAGCAGTCAGTACATCAATTTTATCCACTTTACCACTAATATCTACAATTGTATCCGTGAATACTGCATCAGCTGGAACATTAACTTCTATAGTCTTACCATTGAATGAGTCTGCAGATACATCACCATCAACAGAGATAGAGTTATTTATAGTAAGCGTAGAACCATCGCTAGTTCTTAGCAACTTCCCTGCAGCAATCTCAACAGTACCTTTCATTTCAATATTACCAGTACCTGATGGGTAGAATTCAATATCACCACCACCATTAGCTTTGATCTGTATATTCTGGTCATTATCAGCACTAAGTACAATAGTACCGGAATTGTCACTGATTACTTTTTGGCCATTAACGTAGAAGGAGTTAGCACCTACATATAGATCCTTAAATGGTTTCTCTAAAGAACCAAGTGTATAAGTATCTGCAACGTCAGGTATGATATCTTGATTAATTACAGCACTTAGTTTGTCACTAATCTTATCATCAAGTTTAATGTAGTTTCCATTGAACTCGTCACCCCAGTTAGATGTTCCTCTACCTAGAAGTTCCAGGTCGTTGTATACTATCTTCTGTCCAGGTGGTATAGTTATATTTCCTTGCTTCGACGGCAAGTTATATGTAACGTTATCCATTATTATCCTTTCATTTTGTATTAATTAAAAATAGGGCAATGTGTAGTACACTGCCCTATTAAATCTACTATCTATTTATACAGGGCAGGGAAGGCGACTATATGTCACCCTCTCCAACACCATGCTCACCAACTCCATTGTTAGAAGCTAAGTCATAGAAGTAATGAACTTTACATGCATCACCATTAAATTCACCTGGCTCACCAACTTGAAGAGTAATTACGTTATTAGATACAGTTGCAACATTACATGCTACAGCCTCACCCTCATGGTAACAAATTACCTCACCGAATACAATTCCGTTTTCACCATCAAAGATGTTTTTAGAAACAGTTACAGTATCTCCAGCAACAATTAAGTCACCAGCTTTACCTTCTAACTTAGGTCTAACGATTGCAGCGATTGCGTAGTTAGTAGCATCCATTTCAGCTTTTTTAACTGAACCTTCAACCGTAGTATCACCTTCGATTACATCTAATCTAGCGTCTAATGCGTTATCACCGGCAAGTCTAGCAGATTCTTCAGCGTCAACATCAGCAATTCTGTTAGTGATCTCTAAGTTGATTAAGTCAGTATTAGCTTGCTCAGCAGCTAATGCTCTAGTGTTCTCAACTAATACAGCTTTTTTGATTGAACCGTCAACAGTGTTGTCACCTTCAACGATATCTAATCTACCAGAAAGAGAACCTTCAGCAGTAGTTGCTCTAGTTTCTTCAGCATCTACGTCAGCGATTCTGTTAGCAACTTCAGAAGCTAAGTCAGCAGTTAATGTAGCATCAGCAGCTTCGTATGCAGTTTTAGCAGCAGTGTCAGCAGCTTTATAAGCAGTGTCTAATGCAGTGTCAGCAGCGATTCTTGCAGCTTCTTCAGTATCAATATTACCTTGTAGTGCACTATCAGCAGCAGTATATGCAGTAGTAATTGCTGTATCAGCATTTTCTCTTGCAGTAGTTTCAGCAGCAATTGAATTATTAACAGTAGTAATATCATTACCTCTTGCAGTAGCTTCAGCAGTGATTAAACCTTCAACTCTGATGATTTCATTACTTCTGTTTGTAACTTCAGCATTGATAGCAGAAGTTAAAGTAGCTTCAGCACCTTCAGCTCTAGCTTTTTCAGCAGCAACTAATCCAGATAATTCTTTGAAATCAGCGATTTTTAAGAATGATTTAGTAGTGAATGTAGCAGGAACGTAATCTCCACCTTGATCAGCAAGAACAACGTATACATCTTTTTCAGCAGTTACATAGTAAGCTTGACCAGCAAGTAACGTAGTTTCGTCTAATGCGTCGATTGCAGCGATATCAGCTACAGAACCTTTCCAAGAAACACCAGCAGTAATTACTGTTTCAACAGCAGTTAATCTTCCAGATAATGCAGTATCAGCAGTAGTTCTAGCAGTAACTTCGTTACCTAATGAAGCTTCAATAGCAGTTTTATTAGCAGTTACAGCACCTTCTAACGTATTAATGTTTGATTGTAAAGTTGTATCAGCAGTACTTCTAGTAGTTGCTTCAGTAGTAATTGCAGTAGTATTAACACCTTCAGCAGCAACAGCTCTGTTAGTCTCAATAAGGATAGCAGCATCTCTTGCAACTTCTTCATTAGTTACAGCAGTAATTCTATCAGAAGTTTCAGTAGCGATAGCTGTAGCGTTTACACCCTCAGCAGTTTCAGCTCTTAATTTTTCAGCAGCGATATCAGTATTGATTTTAGTAGTTAATGCAGTATCTCCAGCAGTTCTGTCAAGTACTTCTTGATCTACTTTTTCTTCAATTCTAAGTTCTTCAGCTTCAGCTCTAGCTTTTTCAGCGGCAATTGCAGCATCAGTATCAGAATTACTTGTAGTAACTAATCCTTTGATTGCTAATTCTTCAGCTTCGGCTCTATTTTTTTCAACTAAGATTGCAGCCTCTCTGTCAGCAACTTCTTGAGTAATTGCAGAAGATCTATCAGTAACTTCTTGTGAAATCTTACCGTATAACTTATTTAGTGTATTACCCTCAACAGCAACTCCGTCTTTTAAGTCAAGAATAGCTTGTGCTCTAGCAGCAACTTCTTGTGAAACTGAAGTGCTTATAAGTTTACCTTGCTCCGCAGATAACGGAACTCCAGTTCCCCCTGAAGATAGATCATCAACGATGTCAGTGTATGCTACTTTCGTTAAAAATAGTGGCGCAACCTTAGTGGCTACTTTTCTAAACTGTGTAGGTGTACTCATATTTATTTCCTTTGTTATTTTATCAATTGAATGCTTCTGTAATGCAGTATTACTACATTACGCATATCACTATTGGCGATACCAGTTTTCTGTCTTAGATGGACCAAATTTATTTGCAGCGGCTATTTAGCAGCATCAAATGATACTTCGAATTCATCGTATGTGCCGATTACATCAAGAATTCCAGTGTTGCTAGTAATTCTCTCACTAAGCTCATCCTGCATGTTTATTATATCTTTGACTGCCTCAGCTCCGGCGACATCATTAGCATCAATTAGTTTAGTATTGAATGCGTCCCTAGTTCTTACTATGTCATCAGTACTGTGAGTACTTGCGGTTCCAAAATATCTTCGTGGTAACATATCAACTCTCCTAGCTAATTAGGTATCTAACTTCTGATTCACACCCGTTAAGGTTGTCATCATACAGAAACTCTATTCTCTTGCCTGATCTGTTAGGTTTACCGTCAACAACAAGAGATTCTCCATCTTTCATTATCACAAGTGATATTATTTCACCATCCGGTTCATGATCTAGTAGTATATAGTTTCTTCCAAGATCTGCATCCCAGTACGTTATTTTACTATCAATATATACTTCACTTCTATCGGGAACTGCAATTGTTGATGCAGAGTATCGCATATCCGTAAGACTTAGTAGCATTACACTTCTTCCCCGGCTATTATAAATTCTGCGCCTTCCAGAACCAGAGTATCCCCGTCAACTATAAACATCTTAGTATTTAAGAATATAGTTTCTTTAGGTCTAAGTTCCTTCTCTAACACAGTGCCTCTTAACTTTCCAAGACTATCCGTTAGGCTAATTTTTGCAATAGAGTTTAACGCTCCAGGGTTAAATATGTTTACCGCTATAACTATAACGCCTTCCTCTTCAGTACTTGTAATATTACCTGTATATGATTTACCCATACTACCCTCCGTATATCAGTGCTTTTTTGTTAGCAATTTTATTTGCGTCAGCTTCAGTCACATAATCATTTTCAATATCTAGTATCCTACTATCTATCCCGGATGCCAGATTTACTATGTTCTTCGTTGCATCCAGAGAATTCAGCGACATGAAGTTCTCGAGAGACTCTTCGGTTGGAGTATATATAGTATTTTGTAGTACTTTTATATACTCTTCTGGAGAATCTATGTTCTCTCTTATATTAAGCGTGTCTGGTCTTGTCAGCAGTATCTCTTGATTTCCCATATTAGAACCTCGTTATTCCATCTGTAGCTTTAAGTGTTCCTACTGCCGCTCTTGATATTTCGCCAGTCAAAGTCTTCTTAACTAATAAATCAAATACGCCCCTACTAAGGGTAGTACCAGAAGTATATTCATGAGGGATAGTTAACAGTATAATCCCTTGCGCAGCGTATGTCGTTGTATCTAAGTACTCTGATAAGTCAGCAAGTACTTTAATGTCACCGCGCTTAGCTTTCACTTGTAGTCTAGCCTCGTAACCTGACGCATCCAGTAACCCGCCATCATTATCAACCAGGTAGAATGTATGCTTATACGTAGATCCTCTATATATATTTATTTCTTCACTTAGTACAAACATTTTTATGCCTCCGCAGTATCAAATGCAGTTTCGAATTCCGCATATGTACCTATGATTTCTACAGGTTCAGCTATACTTACCATAACAGCACCATTATTTAATTGATCTTTAACTACATAAGCTATTGCTTGGTAGTGACCAACCGTAGGTTTCACATCTGTCAATCCTGTGCCGTCTGTATATAGTATCGTACCTACTGGCCAAGCACTAGTATCTAGTTCTTCTAGTAGCCCAGAACTCATGGCATACCCGAATTCATTTAGTGCATAACTTCCAATAGATAATCCTATGGAGATATCTTGGTTCGTAGTACACCTTACTACTTCTATAGCATTCTCGCCTTGGTTGTATCCACTAATCTTTACAGGGTCACCTTTAACTACCGCATCCAAGTATTTAACATGCACTACGTTTGAATTAGAGAACGTTTGAGCTTTAGACGCATAGTGTTTAGCACTATATTTACCAGTCTCAACCTCTACGTCTTCTAGCTCTTCTGCCCATTTTTCTGCTTTACCTTCACTTGCTAGTGCAGAACTAGCTGAGCTACTAGCACTACTTGCTTGAGTTATAGCAGTTTGTGCACTATTGGCAGCGTTCAGCTCACTTGTAGCTGCATTATTCTCTGACGTGCTTGATGCTAACTCGCTTGAAGCAGAGTTACTTTCTGATATTCCAGCGTTAGTCTCACTTACTGCTGCACTACTTGCGCTAATACTAGCATTGCCCGCCTGTGTAGTTGCTATAGCCGCTTGACTTGTAGCCGTAGCTGCTGATGCACTTGCATTAGCAGCACTAGTTCCAGCACTTACCGAATCAGCATTTGTTAGCACCACATCATTATGTGTAGCTACTACATCCGCATTAGTACTGATAACATCTGCTGCAGTATTTGTAGCGTCTTGACTAGTTGCTACAACGTCGGCTGCAGTAGCTAGTCTATCAAGTGCTGTTTGAGTAGCATCAGAAGCAGTTGATATTGTATCCGCATGTGTTAATACCACGTCAGCAGATGTCAGTGCAGCACTTGCTGTTGCTATTCCTGCTTGAGTAGTTGCTGTGGTTGCACTTGTACTTGAAGCACTTGCACTATTGCTAGACGCTAATGCACTAGCGGCACTTGCTACTTGTGATATTTCTGCATCGTCTTCACTTGATTGAGCATCTATAGCTGAACTACCTGCACTTGTAGCACTAGCTGCTGCACTGTTTGCTGAAGCCGTAGCTGATTGTTGTGATGCTAAAGCTGCTGCTTGACTCGCTAAACTTGCTGCTTCTGCGGTCTCCGCATGAGTCTCAGCTAGTTCTGCATTTGTTTCTGCAGTCTCTGCATGGACCTCTGCCAACTCTGCTGCATTCTTGTGAGCTAAAGCTTGAGTCATATATGTATTTGAATTAGCCTCTGATACGCTAGCACTTGCAGCATCTGCATTAGTTAATACTACATTGTTATTTGTAGTTACTACGTCAGCCGCTGTATCTATTGCATCTTGGCTGGTTTGTACTAGGTCCGCAGCAGTACTTATGGCGTCTGCTATTGTGCCTGCTTCTGAGTTTGCAGCGTTTGTTTCACTTACTGCAGCCGCAGCTTCTGAGGCCAATGAATTAGCCTCACTCACTAGAGCAGCTGAGGCACTTATTGATGCCTCTAATGCTTTAGTCGTGGCTATTGCAGCATTGTTATCCGCTAGCAATATCTCTGCAATAGATGCGGCAACTATGTTTATATCAGCCACGTCATTAGCCACTATTGATATATCTACATCGTTAGCAGCTACCGTGTTTACATTAGCTATCGAGTTACCTACCGTGTTTACATTAATTATTGCATCGCTAACTACACTAACATTAGATATATCAGTAGCCACTGTAGCCACACTTGACATCCCTGAACCTACAATATTTACGTTCGTAATAGCGTTTGCAACCACCTCTATCTCTGAAGTAGTTTCATTCAGATCGTCAGCTACTGTTTCTATCTCCGAGATAGTCTCTAGTAAGTCATCTGCAACCCTAATAACCTTGGTAATATTGTCACCAACAGCGTTTAGGTTGTGATTCTCAATTGCATCACCTATCAGGTCTATATTAGTGTAGTGAGGGTTAGCTAGTGCCTCTTTTTCAACCACAGTATCATGTAGTACTTGGACAGCGTCTCTATCTTCCTGTACCTCATTTACGTTAGCAATAGTATCATCATGCATATACAAGATGTGCCCGTATATACCATCTTCAAATGTTTTAGTTTCCGATGGTTGTGCCCCACCAGCTCTAGTCCCTTTTATGTCCCGTAAGTCATCAATAAAATCAGCCATTATGCCTCTTCTCCTTCAATCTGACAACTTATCCATTCGTGATCTTCGTAGTCTGAACCAATTACAGTACAGTCTATAGAGTCACTTAGGTAGTCATCTAGTAAATTTGCAAGGTTACCTGCGCTTGTGTTGTTTCTGCTAGCTAGGTACCCAGTATTTTGGTATTCTACCATGTCTTCAACTAACTGCAGTTCTATCGGTGTCATCTGGCTTGTATGCATACTTGTAAGTGCATATCTAACTTTCTGAATAAATACATCATCAAATATAACAACATCTCCATCAAGTTTCGTGTATAGTGTATACAGTTTTCTAGAACCAAATAAAGTTTTAGCTCTGTCTACTGCTTTATCTATTTTTATATCGTCAGTATATAGGTGGTTTAAATCATTAAGCATCTTCAGGATCCAATTCACCCGCAGCTTCTAGTGCTTCAAAGTAAGCTTGTACTTTAGCGTTATAAGCTCTGATAAGTGTGTGCGCTTCATTAACATGAATACCGCCTTTGTCTTTACTAACGAAACTGGCTATGTATCTAGCCGTAGGATAACCTAACTGATCATCGATGTCTAATTCCTCTTCATCAGCTTGTGGTAGTCTAGGACTTCTTACGTAAAGTTTACCAGGCCCCAGTCTAAGTATGTTATCACTTTTATCGCTAGTGAATAACTTCAACGCGTCAGACTCAGTAGCAACTTTGTCATAAGCATAAGCCACTAACGCCCGTAACTCATCTTCTTTATTAGTTAGTACATGGTCACCAGTGAGTAATACTCTAGTAAGACTTTTTAACATTCCGTATGTCATAGAACTACACCTTTTGTTATTTTTACCAATCTTACCGTATTATCTCTTAATGCTAACTTAATTAGACATAACTACTGTACCCATTAACTTCTTCATCGTCGTTACCTCTATTCTGCCACATCCAACCACGCTTCTTAGTTGACTTTTTATTCGACCTGTAGTCATCCGTCATACCTTTAGCCGGGAACATAATATCCACTAAACCTAGCTGACTTATTAAGTCTATACCGTCGTCATACCTACTTCCGAACCCTGTGTATGTACAGTATTTAATTTCTTCTAGCAGCTCTCTCATATCAGGAGTATCTTCCAACTCTTTAGGGAACCATATTTTTCTATTCTGGAATTGCGGTAGCATCATTCTGAATCTCCAGTGCTTACTACCACTCTCTAACCTAGATCTAATACCTTCCTGTCCGAGCTTAGCTCCTTTTTGTCTAGCTATAGTAAAGAATTCATTCCTCTTAACCATCCTATCTTTAAGAGCAAGGATGTGTATGTTTTGTTGACCATCAATCTCAACTCCCACATTAATCTCCCTACTAATATCTCCGTACGTATGCACATGTCTAAATAACTCACCATATTGCGTCTCCAATTCCATTTTTCTAAGTGTTAGATCAACTAAGAAATAATCACCATTACTACCTACTGCCCATACAGCGATACCGCTATAGTCACTCCCTTTACTACCAGTGCTTGTGAAGTCTGTAGTAATGTACCAATTGTAGTTATAAGCATTAGCTGCAATATCTTGTCTACTATACCATTGAATCAACGGAGCAGGAACTAATCTATCAGCATCATTACTAATTCTCAGGTAGTTCTCTTGCATTAGTGATCTCATAGGGAACTCATTACCGCTATCTTGAGCTTTCTTAGCTATTACATAGTCTTTTCTGCATTGCCTATAATCATGCCTATCTGGCCATACGCTGTTGAACTCTTCTTCTTTCATACCGTCAACCGGAGGTTTCTCTGCTCTAGGGAATACTACAGGTAACCACGAACCATCTTCAATTCTTCTATATATCGGATCCTTCTTATTATACGGAGTACCAATAGCTATAGCAAAGTTACCATTACCGCTAAGCGCTTTTAGTACATCGGCTTCAATAGTCGATTCGATGTTACTTAGTATAGTATCTGATTCAGCATCTTTTTCATTAGGTATCATATCATCGAATATAGCAAACTCAGGTCTAGCAAGCCCATCTCTGGAACCCCTTCCACCTGTAGCAGCTCCTAACCCTTTAATTGACAACGTTCGTTTCATCCTACCTGGAACAGTCTTAGCTTCTTTACCCATATCCTCTACGTGGTGCTTGTATACTGCAATCTCTTTTTTAGTTCTGGGCTTTCGTATAAAGTTTATCTCAGTCTGTATTAACCTAGTTTCTTCAAACATACTCTGCAGATATTCACTCTCGTAGTATACTTTAGCTATAGTAGTCATCGTAGTCTCTACACCATTACGCATAGAGTCTGATACATATATACCATACCTAACTTTACCGAACCCTGGCATCTCACCTTTAACAGCTAAGTACAGAATCAGGAACACTACGAATACTGACTTACCGAACTCTCTGGTTGCCATTACAACTGTTCGCCCCTTCATCTCATCGAAGTCTATCCCTCTAGCTGCGAAGTACGGTTTTACATTATCATGCTGGAATATACAGTCTATAAGGAAGTAATGCGCTTTGGGGTTTGTATTCTCCGGCTCATCTCCAAGTATTAACCTTATAGTGTTTATGAAGTCTATTGCATCTAAGCTTGGTACATACCAATCTAGCGATACGTCCGGGTAGTCCAACATCTTATCCACAGATAAATTACCATCAGCGAAGCACTCTATTACCCCCTCTGCTGTTGTTGGCCAATCGTATACTGCAGTAGGAAGCCTACTCATATTCAGCATCCTCTATATCTTCTTCTACTGTCATCTTAATATTAAGTTTTTGTACTTTAGTTATATCATGACCCTCAGCAAGCAACTGTTGCTGCTGTAACGCCAGTGTATTCATTTGATCGAATAATTTATCTTGGCTTTTCTTAGCTTCATCAGTCGGCCCTATCTTCAACTCAATACTGTTATCTTCAGGCATCTGAGTTATCTCTCTTAATTCTTTAGCAGCTAAGTGCTGTACGTGGGCACTTACATTCATTCCGCCAGCGGCTTTACCGTTCATTAACTCAAACTGCTTCCTAACTGATGCGTGGAACATAGGGGCGTACTGTATATGAGCGCTAATCATCATCTCTGCACTAATCTTAGTAACTATGTCACTCTTATCATACATGTATACGTTAGCATCGATTGATCCAGCTTTTTCGCCATTAGCTATCTTTTCTGATAATCTAGTATACACAGTTGGGAATGTGATTTCCCAAGCTTTCTTGTTACTCATGTTCTGTTTTAGGTTACAATACTTAATAGCGTTAACGTAGTCTTTTAAGTCAACCTTCTTCATAGTCTTGAATACGTGCATGTGTGACAGCACACTTTCTTCCATATAATCTTGAAGTAGTCCGGTATCGTCTTCCATACCTGTGATCATACTCAGTATTTCATCTGTTACTTGATGGCTACTACCTTTGGGTAAGAATGTTTTTAGTTTATCTTTTGTTATATTGTGTGTACCTGATTGCGGTACCGTAGGATCAATTGCGTCAGCCATTAATTTGCCTCTTTCGGTTTATAGAATTATTATATTTTTTAGTGTATCCGAATGTTTCTGAAAGTTTTCTTAAGTGTAGTCGATATCCATCATATTGACAGGTTCAATATCCATCATACTTGCTTGGGTAGCGTCTTCTTCAGCTAGCTCTTCTTGCTTAGCTGAAGCTGATTTGGTGGGTGTTACGTAGTCTAGCGGATCAGCCATAATTTCTTCATAAGCTTTTATCAGCGATTCTTCGTCTTCTATATGGAACCATTCAGTACTGCCTCCGAACTTCTTATCAAATACATACCTAACGTCGTTGTAACCTCTATGTAGTAGCGCCTCTACTTCCGAGTAATATGGAGTTTTACTATATTTACGTACGTCTGTTTCTGGGATATACCTGTATTGTGTAAAGAATCCTAGTAAGTTCTCAGCTAACCGTTCATTGATCCCACGTCTAGTAGTGTACCCTATCTTATATAACACAGTACCACATCTAAGTTTACTCTTTATAATGTAGACTATGCCCTCAGCTTTCCTTGGGTATGTCTTCTTCTTTTTACTATTACGTCTACCTGTAACGGTTCCGTCGTCATTAGTTCGTAGGAAACTCATCTGACTCAATCAGCTCTTCAAACACATCAGCGTATATAGTACCGTTATCGTTCAGGTAGTACACCGCAGTATAGCCTATACCTGTGAGTTCTGTACTACGAACTAACTCATCCTCTACGTAGTCTATTACTTCGTCCAACTTACTTGGATATACATCATCAAACTTATAACCTACTACCATGTAATTCCCTATTATACTGTTTTATATATTGTAGTTTACCTAATTGAATATAATAGTTAGCTAAAGCTTTGAAATTATCCCAGTCTTTATCAGTAGTTTTCATCCTATAACTATGCTTGTAATTGTTATGCAGTTGTGAATGACAGTCTCTGCAAAGTACTACACCGTTATCTACGTCGTACCTACTTTCAGGGTGATGCGATCCGTTCTTTATATGGTGAGCCTGTCTTCTACGACTTGACTTGCATATATGACACACTTTACCTTTTCGAACAACTGAGGCTCTCCAAACCCTATACTCTCTAGAGCGCCTCCAATTCACACTATTTCCAATCTATATTTTCGAAGTCTTTACCAGGATTAAAACTGAAGTGTTTATCTAAGTCTAGCTTAGGTTTCCCAGCTTCTACCTTTGGTGTAGCCTTAGGTACGTTACCTATACTTTTACGTAAAATCTCAAAGTACTTTATAGCTGCCGGAGATGGTTTTTGCGGTCCATTATTAGCCTGGGGCATAGCTGTTATTTTATTTGCTAGTAAACCCATTATTTATCCTTATCTAGTTTCCTGAGCATTCTGCTAGTACAAGTCTGACACACGTTAACAGTTTTAGTTACAGGATCTTTAAGTAAAACACCTAAGTACTTTTTAAACAGTCGTCTAGTCCAACTAGATCCATTGAATCTACTACGTTGAGCTACCTCATCTAATGATACTCGCACATCAAACGTGCTGAATTCACTATTAGTTTTATTACATCTATCACATGTCATGTGTACCCTTTGTATATTTATTGACTTATTGTAGCATATGAATCTTTTAGTAAGCTTAATTTGGGGATAAGTAATGGCAGAGAGTAGCGGATTCGAACCGCTGGAGGCGTAAACCTCGCCGGTTTTCAAAACCGGTACATTCGACCAACTCTGTCAACTCTCTACATTTTAAATTTGTGGCTCCGAATGATGGGCTCGAACCATCGACAACACGATTAACAGTCGTGCGCTCTACCAACTGAGCTAATTCGGAAAAAGTGGCGCGGTTGACGAGACTCGAACTCGCGACCTCCTGCGTGACAGGCAGGCATTCTAACCAACTAAACTACAACCGCACTTATTATTATTTATGGATGACGCACTAGGGATCGAACCTAGGATAGTAGCACCAAAAGCTACGGCCTTACCGCTTGGCGATACGTCAATATGGTGATCCCTAGGAGATTCGAACTCCTATGGTTGGAATGAAAATCCAAAATCCTAACCATTAGATGAAGGGACCAAAGACCTGCTCGGTTGCGCTTCATAGAGAGGCGGAGCAGATATGTGTTGTGAATTCACGGAACAGAGATTGTGTTCTAACTCAATAGTCCCCAGTTAATTTACCGGTTCCATAATCAGTGTCTAATAAATTCATATGGTGGAGAATATCGGGTTCGAACCGATGACCTTCTACGTGCAAGGCAGACGCTCTCCCAGCTGAGCTAATTCCCCGTGGAGCTGTTGAGAGGATTTGAACCACCGACCGCCTCATTACAAGTGAGGTGCTCTACCAACTGAGCTACAACAGCATAAATTATTTATTTGAACAGTTAGGGGAAACTACGTAAGTGTCTGGTACAGTATCACCACAACTTATACATACGTTCATGTTTAACCTTTCTATTCGTCTATGGTAGTACTTCTACTGCGAAGTAAACCTTTTATAGATTGACATTTTACAGCAGGTTTACTTATATTCTCCTTAAACCTAGAATACAACGTATCTCCTACCGCCGCGTACGCGCCCTTCTTGAGCTCACCCCACTCTTCAGCAGTGTAAGCTCATTTGGGTAAGTGATCTATTTTAAACATTACTTGTCAAGCAATTCGTACAATTCACCAGGAGTTAACTTACTAGTGTCTATCGTACATATACTACGAACGTCGCACGCTTGTAGTAAGTCACCGACAAATTCCGTACAAAAATATTTATCTTTACTTTCAGGAAACCAGCTGTACTGTGCTCTTACTGCACCCATCCAATCGTACTCTTTATCGGTAGTCCATTCAAACCACTGTCTAATTATATCTTCAAACTTATCGTCAACTTCTACCAACTGGTAATCCCAATTATCCTCTAAAGGTCTTAACGCACCAGCAGACATCCCGTCTGTGTTCATACTATACCACAACCCGTCAAATATTACCTCAGTGTGGTAGTACGGCGACTCTGTGATACACTTAGTTACGTCAGCCATAAACGTGTTAAACCTGCTATCGGTTTTACTATATCTTTTACTTGCTATTACTAAATTAATCATACCACATTTTACCGTCCAATCCCTTTATCCTAGCTTAGTTCTGGCGATTCTGTATAGCAGCAATGTTAACGGTGTTTCTACCAACCTCACCGAAGTCTTTATGCAATGTAATTGCTTTCATATCTTGACCACTTCTATAGCCACTTGCAGAGTGCCACGCGTCTTTACCTGATAATGTTCTAAATGTTTCAACTACACAACTTGGGTACTCTTTAGTACTTAAGTGGTGAACATGACCAGTATACCAATACCTATTCTTAGTACTTGACCATAACTCTTCACAATCAACCGACATTATTTCACCAAGCTTATCAGCTTTAACCGTATGCCCATGTGTAATTCCAATCAAATTCTTACCAAATTGGTGATACATTAACATGTTAGGTGTGTCATGTACAATAACCCTAGACTCATTTCTGTAGTAAGCTTTTAAGAATGCATTGATCATTAACGCGGTATGTTCATTATGGTTACCGATAGCTGATCTCCATCTAACTACTTTATGTTTAGTAAGTGCCATATCAACCAACTCTGTAGTCATTCTTAACCCAACCTCTAGTACCTTATGGTATCTACCATCAACATCAAGCCTGTTACCGCTAGCGGCAGTCGTGTTACTTTGATTATCACTGTGGAAGTAATCTCCAACATCAATAATAAACGCTTCTTCTGTAGCAACAGACTGCTCAGTAAGCATAGTCATAGCTATAACAAGGTCGTCTTCTACGGTCTTTAAGTCGTTATCATTACCGGTTTCAGCTTTATGGGCTAACATACCAACGTGCGCATCACCAATAGTGTACACAGTCATAGAATCAGAATTACTAACCTTAGGTACTTTAATAGGTTTTCTACTTTCTATTAAACTTTCGCTTAGCACATTTAAAGCCTTTTCGTAAGTCTCTAAGGCATTATCTTTTTGAATGTCACTCTTTACCCATTCTAACTTAACTTCGCCGTCTGGCCCATACAGTGTACTGGTAGCTTTAGGTTTCATTAACTCTCTAACCTCAGCACTTACTCCGTTAACCTCATAATCGTTACACGCCGCGTTTTTACTATTATCCCAACCAGTAAGTATTAGTTTACCAGCCTCAATCTCTTCTCTAATATTCTTTTTCCAGCTATATAGAGTTCTTTCTTTTTTACCAAATCTTACGTAGAATTCCTCAACAACGGCAAGGTTTCTGCGCTTCAACTGTGTATAGATATCAATCTTATCCTGATCTGTTAGATCTTCGTATTTGTATTTTTTTAGCTTACTCATGGTTCTCCTATGTAATTATGATAACAGTATATCGTTATACACCTTAATCTTTATTCTGTTTAAACTTATAATTCGCTAATTCTGCGATAAGCATCTTAGCTTTAACGTCACCGTAGTCCTGTATATCAGACATTTGTTTATAATACCACTCTTTTCCAGCTTGCGTCTTGATAGCAGCCCTTTCATCCCAAGCATGCTCCACATCCTCAATAACTGCTTCCTCTAACCTCTTAATAAAAGCATAAATCGCTGTGATCTTATTACTTTCGATCTCCTCACCTTTCACATTAACTATAGTAACAGTCTTACCATTGAACAGTGGATCTATGAACTCAGGACGTTGCTTAGCTACGTATCTAGCATTCTTCAAAGTCTTATCACCAATACCCCAGGCTTTAGCTGTATCAACTATTGACTTACTATTAGACTTAAGGGAATCTCTACAAGCGCTCATTATCTTCTGCGTCTGTGTTAGGTTTCGTCTAGTATTCACACTCTTAACGAATATCTTCACTTCATCCTCAGTAAGAGCACTATCTAATTCCTTATAATACAAGTCTTTACCTAATGTTATAAGCGCCTTTTGTCTACACCGGCCATCTACTACCTCACCTTTCCATAACACTATAGGCTCACGTTGACCATGTTCGTTTATATCCATTGTAAGTACAGCTTGTTCACTAGCAATAGCCATAGGAACTAACCCAGCTAATTCTTCATTAATAGGAAATGCTCCATCAGTACCAGCTCTAGTTTTTACATCTGTCATATCAACCCCTTTATCTAATATATGTACCATTATAACATAACGACCCTTGTTTGTACCTTATAACTCTAACTATTTAGGGTACTTTTCGGTGTTCATCGGGTACACGACCCCTGTTATGTTCTATTTTTCTGGTAGGTACTGTTATATTATAGTAGTTGACCCCGATTAGGTGAAATCTTAATCTTTGCCGAAGGGACGCCTATTCGATTTTCCATTCCGTACACACTCTTTCGACTCATCCTTTACTCAATCTCCGTTGCACTACTCAGTCGCTGCGCTTCTTCGTGTGCTCCTACGATTCGAGCAGGACTCGCTCAGTCGTGGTACTACAGGAAAACCTCAAGGCTTATGTACAGGAGGGGGTGTTTAAGGTTGGTTTAAGTTTTGTTTTTACTGATTTTTATAATTCTCTGAATGTGGGCAGTATACCTGCTTGGAGCCTGCTCCCAGAACAAGTACCCCCCGGTCAAGTTTCTTCCAGAAAAGGGACCCTTTTTCCTACGCTACGCTTCGTTAATTTATGATAAGGAATAATCTAAAGATTCTCCTGCGTGAGCAAGGCGAGGACCACCTGCATTGTTTCTAACCCAAAACTACATACTAAAAGGATTTCGAATGGAATTAAAAACTAAATACACAATTGCTGATAAGATCGCTAACTCTCTAATCAACCAACCAGCTTACGCTGACTTTACAAGTAAAGACAAGGCCGTACAATACGGCATCCTATTCAGTCAAAAACTGAATGGACAAACGCTCGAGGAGCTATACGGTGAAGACGACGGTCCTCACATATGCGGACTAGTAAGACACCGTCTTAATAATCCAGCACCGACAAACATCGAAATAGACCTTTAGGGTCTATCTCTTTGTTTTTAGTAAGGGGTACAAGAGAGTACAACAGGCACTTAGTACGACGTAATAGTACTAGCTCGTCACTCAACGTACGGTACACCTTCGTCAATTTATGATAAGACTAATTACTACTAACAACAGCACTTAGTACAACGTACAGCTGCGTTAATTTATGATAAGGCTAAATTAGTAGCTAACTACGTCCATCAGGGACAACCACAGCTTAGTACAATAGCTAAGTACTAACTAATATCAACAAAGGACAACAACATGGAAACACTAATATTAATTGCGGGACTATTCTTACTATTTTGGTTCAAAGACTCGATCAAAGGATTAGCATCAACTGCTGAAACTGTAGTAGATACAGTAAATGTGACAGCTGATGATAGTTTAAAGACGTACAGAAACGACGTGCTGATAATGAACGCTGAAAAGCGTAGTGAGCAATTCGACTCTATAAACAATATAGATAACGTAGTAACTAACAAGGAAATCGAAGACCTCCTTAGAAACATGAACAAACCAGCTACTAATTCGTAGTAATTACGCAGTACTCTTCGGAGTATTGTACTAACAACTAATCTAAAGGAGAAAACATGATATGGATAGCGAACAACGGAACAGTATGTAGTAGCCTAGAAGAAGCTAGAGCAATCAACAGTAGGACGTAAGTCCTCACCTTCTCTTCACAGGTAAGAGAGTAAATCCAAAAAGAGAGACTCTATTACAGCTCCGTAGTTATACCTAGCAAAGCGATACGACTTCGAGCAATGTTCGTTACGAATACTTCGAATTACGTCCTTATAGCGATGAGAGAGGACTGGCTACAGCGGATTTTACAACCTACTCTTCAGAATAACCTCAACTACCACCATGTACCACACCAATAATACTACTATAGTCCAACTATAAACCATACCACCTAGTAAGTAACTAGGACCATACCTATTATACCATAGGTGAGCTTAAGGAGCATAACATGACAAACGTACTACAAGAATTAAAAGACGCTATCAGTCCAGCACAGCTAAGTGACATAGTAGCATATAGCATGCGCCTAAGCATTTCCAATCCTAACTACAAATCAGGTACGGATAATGGGGAGTCATTACTAATTCGTGCCTTAGAGATTAAAGGGATAGAGATAGACAACTGCACTATCCCAGCAGATCTAGAGTACGACTCTGGGTATGGTGTGCAACACCTAACTGGGACGGTACTGCTAAACAACGGTACGTGGCTTACTCGAGATGAGTATGATGGGTCGGAGTGGTGGGAACTACACAAAGTTCCAACAATAGAGCAAATAGTAGGAGCTTAATCTATGAATATATTCGATATTAAACCAGCTGAACCTAGTGTAACATTAGAAGAAGCTGAACAGGTAATACTGGACATCTATGAGATGGACTTACACAGTGTACCTGTAGAAGTTATGTCTATCCAACTGGGTATAGAAATTACTGAGGAAGATAGGATGCTAGCTGTAAAAGCTTTTGAAGCACCACTATACTTTCAACATAAACTAAATACTAAGGAAATATCTAATGACTAACAACATACTGCTAACAATGTTTATAGTAACACTAACAATATACTTTATAGAGAGGATTAACTAATGAAAACTAAATATTACCGAATAGACGACCTAGAAACGTTTGTCGGAGAGAATAATGAGAAACTACAAGAACTGTACGCTGAATACCTAGAATGGGATATATCCGATAATCCAGAATCGTTTGAGTTCGCTTGTGCACAAGTATGGACAGCAGACAGTGAATTCAAAACGAGTGCAGCATTCAAGGATATTCTATGGGAACTGCCGATAGAACTAGAAGACTTATCAGACATTATAGGAGATATATAATGAAATTACAAACAATGCACCCGCTAACTGGTATGACATTTTACGATGAACACAGAAAGTGTACGTTATCGATGTATATAAACGGTAGCATCAACTTCGATAGAAATATAGAAACTTATATCAAAGAGAAGATGATAGACAAGCTATATAGTAACTACCCAGAACTAATGCAAGAACTGGATAGTGGTAACTGGGCACAACATAACCCAGAAGCTAAGATAATTAACAACTAAGTACATCGTACTTTACCGTTAATTTATGATATGACCGTAACTGTCAAAAAACTAGCCGTACACCTGGTATATCATAACAAAGTGATAGAATACTAACAAATAAAATAAACACAGGAATTAAACACATGACAAAACAAGAATTAATCAACAAGATCAATGAAGCAAGTAAGGCTAGAAAAGTAGAAGCAACAGAGAGAATAGAGGTAATCAAACTAGAAAATGAGCTTAACTACATCAACTCGGACAAGTACGTTAATGATCAAGTAACACTGGCGGATGACGCCGTGCTATTAGCAATAACTAAACCGCTGGACAGCATTAGTGATAGGCATTTCGCAAGATACCAAGAATTTAACTTCGGTACTCAAGCAAATGCACTAATCGGAGCTATTAGAACAATCCAATTCCAGAAGAAAGCTGGTAGAGAAGCTCTAAATGAAGCTATAGCTCTTAACCCAGAATTATCGTACTTCGCTAGTACACTAGAACTGAGAGCTAATGCATTCCCAGACGTAGCAGGTAGAAATACTTACTTCGACAAATTAACTGGATCAGTAGTACCAGGCGCTATAGGCAATGCCCACGAAATGAGAGCAATCTTAGAAACAGTAGCAAGAGAAATCGGATTAGCAGCAGTGAACTTTAGTCAAATCAATCAGGACAAACTACAAGTGCTTGAAGACAAAGCTGTAATAAAAGCTAATACTCAATATGAGGACAACAAACTACTGGACCCATCTAACAATGATGAAGTAGCAGATATCGTGTATAAAACAGCATAACACCGCACTGGCATTCTAGCCAGTCGTGCTAGAACTATTTAACAACTTATAAGGAATACAGAATGTCAGTAAATGTAATATCAACAGTAAAACAAAGATTAGCGCAGAGAGTGCAGTTCAGATTAGAACTAGAGCAAGGTAAACTAAGCTTTCCGGTAGAAGTATTAGACTTAATCAAAGAACCAACACAACTAATGGAGAGTATGTGGAAGAACCTATGGACTAACTACCTTAAGAATAAATCTACAATATCTACTACTTACTGGTATGATAAATTTGAAGATCCTAAAGTATTCAACCAATTCCTTAAGAATTTAAGTGATGCAGGTTGGATTAACTCTATTGTAGTACCAGCTAGACACTGGGCTGAAATAGAGTTAGTAGAAGCTAAACTACTAGAAGTAGTACCTCAAGAAGTTATTACTAATATCAGAAAAGCTATTAAGTTTAACAAGTATAAACTAGAGTATAAACCAAATATCGCAGCCGCTAACCTAACTAAGCAAAACGGTAGAGTGTTAGACACTGGACTTACAAGAAACGGGTTCGCTACTACAGGAACTAACTCTTTTAAGTATGACACAGATTACTTATATAAGTACTATGATGCAATAGTTATGAATGTAACTAAATCTATGAGAAAAGTTGCTGAAATACACGAACTAGTAGAAGATGGAGCAGATTATAATTCTATATCTAAAGATATCGTTGACTACCATATGTACTCAGAAGAAGAGTTTACACTTGGAGCTAACTACAACGACTCTAGAGGTAGAGCTATATCTAACGCACTTAAGAAAGTATTTAACCCTATTGGATTCAAAGATGCGAGAGCATTACTTATTAATCCAGCTACGTTAGTACCAACAAACTCATTCAAAGAAGCAAGAGCGTATACACATGCAATCTACTTATTTATTGCTGAACTAAATGGTACTAAATTCTGCGATAGTGAACAGGATAAGGCTAGAATCGGTAAAGAAATGTATAAAAACAGAGAATTACCTAAGCTAGACTGTCAAGAAGTATTAACTTCGTTCATGACTGACGATGAAGTTACGGCTGAAATAGCACGAGCTGACCATGACAGAAGTGAATTACACGAGCTAATTTGGCTAGAAAGATTGTATGACGAGCTAGATGCATTCTTTAGTAGAAATACTGATGAACCTTTCTACTCTTACGTACCTATTGAGTTAGACGCATCAGCATCTATGCTTCAACTTACTGGTGTATTACTTAACCACACACCTTATATGGAAGCAACTAACGTATTAACTAACACTGGTATCACTGATCCTTGGCATTTAGACAATATCAGTAGGTTACAAGTTAAGTCGTACGCTACACCTACATTATACGGTTCATCTCAGACAGTTAAAACTCTTTGGGATAAGAAAGGATTAGACTACACTACTAAGCAGTTAGCATTAATGTCTTTCGAAGTAAAGAACGGCTTCTACGCAGTAGCTAATGACTTCAAGAACATGGTAATTGATAACGCACAACCATCTCAAAGTATGGATGTAAAGATTTGGAATGAAGAATTTACTATATCTTGTAATAAATTCAAGAATGTAGGAGACTACACTAGAAGATACCCTATCTACTCTACTGCTGATAGATCTGTACTTGCCATAGCGCATACACATACGCATAAAGTACCAGACTTAAAACAGTTCAAAAGATACTTCCAAACACTACTAATACATAACCTTGATAGTCAAATTGCTGACTCAATCGGTGAAGCTTTACCTTGGGCTTTAACTATACACGACGCATTTATAGTATCTCCTGTACATGCGCAACAAACTAGAGAACTATACGCAACTAAAATAGAAGATGTATACGCAGATAGAGAAGCTATTCTGAATAATTACTTCAAATCTATCAGACTTAACAGTAATGCTATGAAGGAATGGCAAAAACTTAGTAAACAAATTAACCCTCTAACAACTGACTTTAAGTGTGACCCTATGGCACTTAAATAACCTTATAAACAGCATACACGTAACAGTGTATGCTTATTTTTTTTTGTTTTATACAACAGATGACTTATTAACCACAATACTCTTAATTGAGTATTGTGGTTATTTTTTTTTTAAGTCTATAAGAGAGTAAAAGGGTTAATTATGATTAAGAATCAATTTCAATACTACTTACTTGTAGTTTCTGTGTTTATTATATTTATTATAACTTTACAGACTATAACTATGCTGCCTGTTTTATTTATTTTTTTATTAATATGTTACAATGTATATTACTCAACTATAGACAGTAGCCAGGATGAGTATAATGGTACCATACCAGACACGTACACCGCAGGTAATCAGTACATGTCAGCTAAAGAGAAGCGAGAGTATCTTAAATCCTCAAAGTGGAAGACACTACAAGATCTTATGTATATACTACACGACAGCAAGTGTGAGTGCTGCGGCAACCCAGAATCTTTAGAGGTACACCATAATACTTATGAACGTCTAGGCTCAGAAGATTTATCAGATCTAAACCTAGTATGCCGTGACTGCCATCAGCACATCCATGGTAGGCTAGGTTACGATAGAACAACACAATACCCAATAAAATAAAAGGAAATATAGAATGGTTACATTACCACAAGCTATTGAATTAGCAACGAAAGCACATGAGGGGCAATGGAAACGACCTAAATACCTAAGACAAGGCCCAGGTGAATTAATTACAGATGAACAAATGTCAGATATGATGTATGGTTCCCTAGTAGGAGAATATCTAGCGCTGCCAAACAAGAGTATGCTTACATATTGCACTAATTACAAACAATGGTATACAGTAGAACCTTACATTACTCATCCATTAGCAGTTATGAACATGATGGATACAGAAGAAGAGAAGATAGTAGCTGTATTACATGGCCTATTTAAATATACGGAAGCGAAATTATTGCATTCCACTGAATCAGGGTATAGTTTTATCAAAATATATAAAGGTGAAGCCTATATTATATTTGAAAATGCGTATCATGCACTAAGTTTACTAACTAAGCAGTCAAACCAAACATATCTTGAATATATTAAAGGTATAGCACGTAATAAACTAGCAACTAAAGTGAAAATAGTAAGTATGTTCCATGATATGGCTTACACAGACTCACAGAAGCAGAAAGATAAACATCTTGAAGCACTACCAATACTTTTAAAAGGATTATAAAATGGAACCAATTACAGTAAAAGTCATCAACGGAATATGTACAATTCACTATACCGACCATGTGGAATACATAGGAGAAGTAACTATCGGACAGATGGAAGAATTAATGGCAGACCTAGAGTCAAAATACTCAGTTTTTTTACAAATTGTTAATTAATTACGACCCTATGGAACTATAAAGCGTTTATTTTTTTAAAAAGTGCCAATTAAGAAAAAACTCTAAACCACCTATAAACAATAAAGGAGCTATTATGGCTAAAACTAAACACACTGACCTTGTAACATATAACGGGCTTTTAGCAATAAGAAGTATAGTAAAAGACTTTGTAAAGTACACACCAAAAGCCGCTAAAGAGCGTATTCATGCGGAATGTATGGAGAAGTTGCACAGTAAAACGCCTAAACTCTCATTCAAAGTATGGGAAAAACAAGAATTTCCAGCTTACGTACTTAACCGACTTATTAAAACTAAGTATTCAGAATTTCTTAAAGACTTGCCTTTTGAGGACATAGCTTTTGTACTAGGCGGAGTAACTAAACAACGAATTCAACAAATAGATGATCAAGCTAAGCGTAAACTACAAAATATATCGTTGAACGACAAAAAGGTTAAGAAAGCCCTAGATGAATTGAAAGTACTAATCCTACCGGAGCATATTGACGTAGAAGGAGTTAACGATTATGCCTAATTTAAAAATAATAAATAATATCATAAATGACTATGAGACAGAAATTAAGTACATAGCTAATGCCAGACGGCCATTTGCGGATATGTCACATAATTCAAACTACCAAATAGCCGCTGAAGGCCAAGCTTATGTAGATGAACTTGACCAACTAACTAAAAGACTAAAAGAAAACCTAGCAGTATTAAAACGCAGACGTGTTGACGCAACTATCGAACCTAATCGTGATGAGGGCAGTGCAGAAGTTATGGCAACTGTATTCAGTAAATCAGCTACGGCTATGAGTACAGAAATAAACCAAGTAGTAAGAAAACTTAAACACCCAGAGATAATCAAACCATTGAGAATATATCTCAGAGAATAAAAGGATAACTAATGTCAATAATAGCTAAATATACGGAGCAACTCGTACATGACATTAGTTGTCTAGAGACTAAAAACGAAGGTTTAGAGAGGGAAAATCAACAACTAAAACGTCAACTTGCTCAGTCTAAATCTTCAGAAACAATGTACTACGAGAGTTGTAAAGATCATAACAAAAAGAATAAAGAACTAATGGACTTTATAGCGACACTGCTATATAATGTAGGAACTCCTGTTAAACAGGAAATACTAAAATACCAACAAATAAAGGATATGTAATGAAACATTTATTGAAACTATTAGCACTTAGTGCTTTATTAGCTACATCATCTTACGCAGCAGTAGCAAATATGAGTATATCAACTACAGAATCAAGTATCAAAATTGACACATCTGGTTCAGTAGGCTCTACTACTATATACGTATGGAAGAATGGTAGATACTTTACTAAATTAACTGGTACAGACTATTTACCGCTAGTTGATGCAACTTATAAGTTTCTTATGGTAGCTAAAGATAGCGACGGTAAAAAATATAAACTAGTAAAGAAAACAGTATCAGCTTCAGGAGCTGAAGAAGTTGTAAACGCTAAACCTACACTAGTTCTAACAGCAACAACTAGTGGTCAATCTGTAACAGTAGACTCATCACAATCTACAGACAGTGACGGTACTATTGTACAACACAGAGGTTTCTTGTATAAGAATGGTAGATACTTTAAAGTACTTAATTCATCTAAAGAAACTATTGATGACCTTCCTGTAGCAGACTACAAAATCCTTTTCTATGTAATGGATGATAAAGGTGATAGATCTGCATACGGTAAAGAAGAATTCACTATCAAAGAAATTCCAGTAGTTGCTCCAGTTAGAATAGTAGGAACACCTGATTACACTCTAGGAACTCCTGGAACTAAAGACCTTAATCCAATCACAGCAGAATATAAAGCTGGAAACTTCTTAGAAAAAGTTAACGCTGCAGCTGCTTATGAGCAAGGTTGGACAGGGGCAGGTGTTAAAGTAGCTGTATTAGATACAGGTATTGATGCTGATCACAGTGATCTTGCTGATAACATCAAAGGTACATTTACTATGTATAGCGATTCAGGTGAAGATCTTCATGGACATGGTACGCACGTAGCAGGTATTATCGCAGCAACTAAGGATGACGAAGGTATGCACGGTGTTGCTTACAATGCTGATATTATTAGTATCAAAGTACTAAGCAATTCAGGAAGTGGTTCATTAAGTACTATCACTGCAGGTATTAAACTTGCAGCTGAACAAGACGCTAAAGTTGCTAACTTATCACTAGGTACAACTTATTGGAGTCCATCATACTACGCTAGTAGTGTAGAGGATATTAGAACAGCTTTAAAAGCTGACACATCATTAATATTTGCAGCAGGTAATAATTCTGGTCAATGTAAGGATATGGGATATACTTCAACAGGTAAATGTAATTACCCAGCAGCTCTTCCGGCTTTCGAGGATTATGCTGATATGGTTGATGGGACATATGACGGAGCATTTATTGCAGTTGGATCAATTAGTGATTCATATAACTTTAATTACACTTCTGGGAACGGAGTTAACAAATCAACAGATGACACTCTTGCGTATTATTCTAACGCTGCAGGTATAACTAAAGACTGGTACATAGTAGCTCCAGGTGGAGATTTATTCACAGCATCTGGATCTGACGGTATGATTATGTCAACTAAATCATCTGACAGTGCGGATAGAATATACGATGAGGGTGACTACAATTATATGCAGGGTACATCTATGGCAGCTCCAGTTGTTACAGGTGCTTTTGCTTTATTAGCTGAGAAATTCCCTTACCTAGTAGGTAGAGAAATCAGAGACATTATGTTTGCTACAACTACTGACTTAGGTGAGGAAGGTGTTGATGATATTTATGGACATGGTCTATTAAATATTGAAAAAGCTATGCAACCAGTAGGTACTATAAACATTCCTACAGGTGGATACATTACTTCTACAGCACCTAAATTCGATTCAAGCAAGACTCAGATTACATCTAGTTCTGCATTTGGATCAGCACTTAGTATATCAGCACTGTCTAGCACATTAATTCTTGATGATTTCAACAGAGGTTATACTCTTGACATGACATCACAAGTAGCTAACACAGGATATGCATTTGATGCAGATTCTTACCAGCAAATGGAATTCTCTAACAGTATTATTATTGGATTAGACGAAGCATCACAATCAGCATCTATTGGTACTAGTATCAAGGGATTCAAATTCATGTATGCTCAATCTAATGACTTATTCGGTACTACAGGTGAGGGTGCTATGAGCATCTCAGGTAAAACTCAGTATTTAACTATAGATACTCCAACTTACAACGGACTTACTGCATCAGTAACTTATGGTACAGCAGATGGACAAGTAGGTGGAATGTTTACAGATATTACTGCAGTTACAGGTATGGCAGCTAAACTAACTTATGTTTCAACTAACTTTAACGGTGGTATTAAACTACCTATGAGAGTTGATTCAGGATCAGTTACTTCAGTTGTACCAACTTCAAGAGCTATGGATGGATCAATATCTAATTCAACTCAATCAACTTCACTAGCTCCTGCAGGTCAGGAAGTTAGTGTTTATGCAAATTATAACCACAGGTTAACTGATAACTCTTCTCTAGAATTTACAGCAGACTACACTCAAGATCAAATGAATATTTCTGGAATGGATTCTAGTAGATTATCATTTAACCACATTACTAAATTTTAGTAACTATATCGTGCTCACATAATCCCTCTGAAACTTAGATTATTGTGGGCACTATTATACTTACACAAAGGAATCAAAATGGAACATTACATAGATTTTATCGGACTACTAGCATGCGGAATATTATTACTCATAGCTATTAAACTAATGGGTAAAGAACAGGCTAGAATTGATAAAGAAAGCGATTCAGGCTGGATTGACATAAAATAATTAAAGGATAACACATGAATTGCACAGAAGACCAAATCAGAGACAGAAAAGTACTTATTGAATCTTGGAAATCCATTAAGAAGATTACAACCAAAACCACCTATGGAGGGAGAACGTACTCAGACAATACTCCAACGTTTAGCCGTGAAATGAAACAACTATGTAACTCTGTTGTTAAACTAGACGCTGATAGTACTTATGACAATTTCAAAATAGACCCATGGATGGTAGAAGCTATTGTATGCGATGACACACAGCTCGAAGAACCTAGTAAGTATGAGATAGAATATGAGGCTGGAAGTACGAACCTTATAGGTAGTTATAGGACTAGGCAGGTAAATTCAGGAACAGACGAGGACCTCCTTAATACTGGTAGATACAGGAGTACTGAAAAGTTTACTAATGAACATTCCAAGACTCAAAATGAGATGATGAGATTAGGTGCTCTAATAGAAGCAGTAACTATTGAGATGAACATGGAAGATTGGGTAGCTGATTGGAATGATGATAATCAATCTAAGTACTATATTGATTGTGATTGCAAAGGTAATAGGTATTACTCGGATTGCTGGTGGACTTTAAAAACTACAGGAGTAATCTATGTGCCTAAAAAAGTATCTGAAAGAGTATGTGAAATACTAAATAACAAAGAATATGAACTGTAAGGACAAAGAATGACTATTACGCAGGAAACTGTAGACAATACAATTGCAGGACTTGAAGCTAAAAGTGATGACACGCTTGTACACATTTTCAAGTGCTGTTCTTCGCTAGAGAAAACAGCTGACAAGAAGTTAGTTGATCCATTAGTATCGGCTATTAACCAAGAACGTAAACGTCGTGGTACAGCTAGAACTGTAACATCACGAGTATCAACAGTATCACTTAATGAAGAGGAATAACTATGGACCACATATCAGTCGAAGAGCTATCAATATGGCTTAATCAGCAAATCGCACAAGCTTCAACTTACCCGGAGAAATGCGCATTTACGAAAGTTCTTAATAAACTCACAACTACACCAAAGGAAATATAATGAAACAATATACAATAACTGAACAAATAGCACAACTAGTAGACGAATACTCGACTTTTCCACTTAATAAGAAAGGTAAAAGAATAGCGCCAGATTCTTTTAAAATAAAAACAGTTAAATTATGCAAAGTATCTAAAATACCATACAAAACTTTTAGTAAGAAGTTTAATTTAGCTATCGGTACAATTGATACTTGGGCTCGTAAACTAAAAGAATCTGGCGGCATAGAGGCAGCTGGGTTTATCCATGGTAGACAAGTTAGAATGTGCTTGGCTACTAAGTGTAATGCTGTTAGAAGACATGTAGAGCACGGAGAACTTCAATCAGGTATAGCTAAAGATCTAAACGTTAATGCTAAAACCCTAAGTGGATGGGTTACTAAATATAGGCATACTTATAAACAATACGTTGATGCGCCTACAGGTATTCCATATATTGCTTCGAAACAGGTAATCGGTACTAAGAACATCCATGATGTGCAAAAGGTACTTAATAAACAAGCTAAAGCTATTAATGACTTAGTATCTACTAAGGGTATTCAGTTATCAACTACAGTACTAGATGAGTTAAACAAAACTAGTTCTGCAATTAATGATGAACTAAAAGACATTGAAATGTACAATAAAGTGAAATCTAAATACAAGATATAAAGGAGATACAATGTCACTATACGACGGAGATCCTGTAGAAATTGAAATAATTGACACAGATGACTCTTCACAACCTGTTGAATCGCTTGAAGAACTAATGTCTTCATATAATTCTACAAAGAAACAGGCGTCTACTAAGGTTGAGTCGTTAGCTGGAAACTTTACTTTAAGTGGTATGGACTCTATTAATGATAAAATATCAGAAACTATGCAAACAGTTAACGCTTTTGTTAATAATGGAAAAGTACCTTCGACAGTATCTAAAGTATCATCTCGAGCTATTTCACTTATTGACCCAAACAATAAATGGGCAGGTAAGTGGCTTAACAACGCTAAAGAAAACTTAGATGAAGAGAAACTAAAAGAGAAATCTATATCTAAAATTGTTGATGAATTAATTGGCCATATTGAGACTAAACGTGAGGAAGTATTAGGTTTTATTGAAATAGCGGCATCAGTTAAACAAGACATGGTAGAATCTGTATCAAGCTATGAGAGTTTACTAGTTAAAGCAGAAGCAGTATTAGCTAACGCTAAAGACTTATCTCGAGAACACTTTGATGCTCAGTTACTTATTTCTCAACTAACTGTAACTATTGAAGGTATCAAATCCGATATAGAATCTCAAGTAAATCCCCTTATTACAGGAGCAAGTATATCTGTTAAACAAATTGGAGCTATCTTACCTACTATTGAGAATGAGCTTAAGTACAAAACAGGATTCAAAGCATTCCAACAACAACTAGCAGATCTAAATGGGATGGTCCAAGCAACTACAGCATTAGCTTCAGAGGCTGGAGACATTATACGTGTAGATATCAATGAAACTATATATGAGTCACTAGAAATGATAGGTGAAACTGGACTAGACACTGACAGGCTTAAGCGTATTCATTCGGATGAAGCTAGACATCGTCAACGTTTAGACACTGTTATGCAGAAAACTAAGGACAAAATGGACAAGAAGTTTGTAGATGTACAACAACTAAAGATCCAATTAGACCAAAGTAGAGAAGACAGAACTAACCTTTTAATTGAAAACTACGCTAAGTAGGAGTATTTATGCTTGACCAAAAAATTGAATTTATCAGAAGTACCACTTCTGATACTCAATCTGAAAAACTATCAAAAGCGCTATCCTCTTACAATAAAAAAGGCTACAGACTTGTAATGCAGTCTAATGCTATAGCTGCAGATAGCCGCTATAACTACTACACCTCTCAATTAGTATTTGAAAAAATACAACCACAACAACCAAAGGAAATAACATGAAATCAATCTTAGAAATGGACAAGGACGAAATCACTAACCTAGTATCATTTACTGGTTCCGGGGAATCAAGTTACATATTCTACTATTCAAACATTAAGTACTTCTCAGGTACTCAAATGATGTATAACGGGGAGTTAATCAATATCAAAACAGCAGAGTCTTTAGAGGAATTACTAGCTGGTAAAGCTAACTACGAACTATACGTACTACAAGCTGGGTCAAATAACCTTGAAACTATTATTGCTTCTAGAGTGAATGAAATCTTATCGTCGTATGTACAGAACAAGATGAATGATACGGAACAGGCATTCTCTGAAACTACATCTGAATTAGCTAAGGATATGAAAGAACTTATCACCGCTTTTAACAACGACTTAGGTGAATTTGCTAATACTAACGCTAAACTGTCTGAATTTTCTGATAAAGCACAGAAGTTAAACGGAAAGCTATCTTCAGCTATCAAGGATATTGATACTAACCAACTTGAACCTGTTAAACAAGAGTTCGATAAAACAGTACAAAAACTTAAATCACTATTTAACTAGTACGTACATAGAGCAGATATTACTCTGCTTTATTGTGTGTACAGACACAATAACCAAAACTAAAGGAGACATTATGTCATTAAGCAAAGCGATTAAGAAACAAGATTTCAAGAAATTAACAGAAGCCGTAGAAGCTGCGGTAGCAGTATACGGAGCAGGTATGCCTACAACTGAACCAAAAGTAGAAACTGCTTACGGTCAAATGCCTGTATCGATGTTAATCGATGAGGACTCTAAATGGGCAACAGTTACCGCTGAATACGTAGCAATTACGGACGCAGTAACAGCTATACCTAAGAAAGCAGATAGAAAGGTAGAGATTGCTAAGTTAATTGCGAATAACGCAGTACTTAGATGTATCGTATCTGAATCATCAGCTAGTAACGGCGAAGGACTATTATAGTCTAACTAAAAGGGATTCAGTTCCCTTTTTTACTCTACGGTAATATATAAGTTATTACTCAATTATTTATATATTAACGTAAGGAACTTTTATGTCTTTAACTAACACTAAAATACTTTGTAACTCTGCAGAGGAATTTAACTTAATCTACAAGTATATGTCTTATAAAGTTAAACCTTTTTCAAACATTTCTTTAGAAAGACTTAATAGTTCAACAAAACCGGTAGGATTATTCTTAGACAACAGCAGTAAGTTAACATACTCAACAAACGTACCAACGTACGAGGATGATAGCTATCGTGAAATTACTATCCAGCAACTACTTGATCGTAATTACCCTTGCTACATAGCAGTAGAATCTGAAGCAGAATTTACTGAAATGAAAGATCTAATTAGAGAGCTACCAAAGCTAGATAATCAACTATTTGTAGGTCATGGCTACAGACATGCGGGTGGAGCTAACACTATTAAGGGTATTGCGCTTAATAACGCTATTGCCGACTACACCTCTTGTGCAGTACGTACTAATCGTAGATTTAACGGTTTAAACCCAGATACAATCCATTTAACACTAGAGGACCTGAAATTGATTCAAACACTAACTAGTAAAACAATAATTAGTAAACCAATAAACCTAAACCAAGAATTTCAGATCATTATAAACGACGAAACTAATTTTGATCAAACACAAACAGCTTTACTTAACAATGGTTATAAATGGGGAGCATCCGGAAGTAGAAGCATATCTTATGTTGGACATCGGTATATAAATGTAGAAAATAACTTCTTAAGTTTATCCAATAGTGTTAACTGGGAAGTAAGTCAATGCACAGTTCCAGAAATAATATCGTTACTTAAACCTGCGCCTAATAATATCAACTACTTATGTGACTTGGGTATCGCGGTAAAAGTAACTACAGAAGAAGAGATACGTGAAGTAGTAACTCAACTAAGTTATTACCAAACTGGTAGTAATTACAATTTAGAAGACAATTACGGTAACCTATCGAGCTATTTCAATCGTATTAACTCAACTCCTATGCTTATAAGTCTTAGCACATCATACGAAAATGGTATTATACCTGGAGCCTGCAGACATATACCAGCGCATACCAAGGACAGTACTGTAATAGAATCACTTAGTGAGCTACACGAACTGGATGCAGAAGATTTCTCACAAGTAGTTATTTCTTCATGGGAGAGTATGGAAGCAGTATACGGATTAGACCGTAATGGGTGTATAGATACTGATCCGTGTTTTACTGCTAGCATGGAGAACGTTTTACCAGTAAACAGAACTATTACTATAAAATCTTACGTATGGAAAACTAATAATAGTAAGCATTCATATTACATAAGTTACGATATGGTAGAAAAAACAATAAACACAGGAGCAAAAATGAAAATCACAATTGAAGAACTAGGTACGTCATCTAACCAACAACCAGCTAAACCTGCCCCGGTTGAACTATCACCGGTTCCAGAGAAAGCTAAATGGAAGAATCCTGAACCTAATGTACCTAATCCTTACGATGTATCTAGTTATACTTATGTGGTTGTTGATGGTGAAACAATACCTCAATCCCAAACTGAACATAACACAGGTGAACAATACCCAATATTTAAACTTGACAAGTCTGCGAGAGTTAAAGTAAAAGATATTATTTTGTGTAACGCATCACACACTTGGTCTGTTATAAATAATAGAAAAGATTTAGCTGAGTATAAAGCTGATGCGGATAACTATACAGTATACAGAGTACTTACTGAAGCCAGTAGCAAAGACGTAGTTCACAATCTTACACAATACTCTTGCGGTAAATACAAGTGTTCTAGCTCTGGAGATATCTTAGACGATATTAGTCATTTACATAAGACTAATATATCACCAGTTGATTATTCTTATAACTACCAATTAATTTCTGATGAATTTTCTACTCCAGTTGAAAAACTATCACCTAAAGATAAGGAAGTATTCGACGAGTTATTAGTTACTCTTGACCATGAATTGAACATTGAAGCTAGAGAATGGGCGTTACTTACAGGGCCATCTGGTTCAGGTAAAACTACTATAGCTATTGATTATGCTAAGCACCATAATAAAGAATTAGTAATCCAGCAAGGCACTATTCAGTTAACTGTTGATGACCTACTAGGTTACAAGTCTATCACTACTGGTGAGTATATCTCATCATTACTTAGAGACGCAGTAGAGCACGGTAAAGTATTTATCTTAGATGAGATTGATGCTTGTAATCCTAACACTATACTAGTGCTTAATGCATTAAAGAAGGACCAATTTCAATTCCCTGACGCACTAGTTGATGTACACCCTAATTTCAGATTAATTGGTACAGCTAATACTACTGGTAATGAGTACTCAGAGAAATTTAACGCTAGACAACCTATGGATGCAGCAACACTTAAACGATTTCACACAATCAACTATGACCTAACTCATGCTCAATTAGCAATTAGGTATGGCCTTGAGTATGTTAAGGGTATTGATTTAACTAACATGGATCCGAGAGATGTAGAACGACATGTAAGGCAAACTAAAATCAAACAAGGATAATCCATGGAATCTGCTAAGTTCAGCTTAATTATTAATAATACAGAACACTTTGATGATTTTTACGATAGGTATTTCTGCTTTTTATGGTATAACGTACGCGTTTCACTGATAGATGAACTACGTGCATTTTACTACGATTCGGAGGGAACTTTACAGTATCCAATAACTTTACACATAGAAGCAGATCCAGTAGACTTTAAAATAAGTTTATTACGTCGTGTATCCAGTATCTCAACGTTACCTACTACAACTATACCAGAATTTATTCCGTTTAATGACTGGTTAATAGCTAATTTAACTAAAAACAACCCGGAGCGTGTGTAATGATTAATTTTACTATTACCATAGCAGACGCTGACGAGCACAAAGTAATTAACAGCTACCTCTCACGGATTTGGTATAGTATTCATTGTGCTTGGGGACTTATTGACTTGAGGGATAAAATAAAAGGTTATCCGCGTAAAACTTCTACTTACCCTTTATTAGTTACAATAGAAGCTATGAAAGAGTATGATTTTACTTATAACACTAAAGATAAAGACTTTTCTGATTCATTGCATACAAGTATAGCTTGTGTAATGCCGTTAGCTGACTGGTTACAAACTAACTATAACCTGCACGGAAAATCTGGTGTTACAGCTAAACTGTGGGAGTGTACATAATGAATAACCTTAATGCTACACTATGTATTCCAAAGTTTTGTATACAAATAAACGACAAATACGATTACGATAAGATAAAAAACTATGTAATTAACGTATGGGTAAATACCTTAAAGATGAAATTGATTGATAATTTACGTGATAGCTTAGCAACAGCAACTCCCTATACTTTTCCTATTGTACTTAGTATTACAGACTTAGTAGAAAGTGATTTTATTTATGCTTATAACGATAGACCTTTTGATAAACTATTTTCCACTAACATCCATACAATACAACCATTAGCCGCTTGGCTATACGATAATTATACCGAATTTGGTAACAATAAGGACTAACCATGAAAAACACACAAACTAACAAACCTGCTAAAGCTATTGAAGCGCATTTAGATAAACGATGGGTTGATAATACAATCTATAATCACTATGAAAATCCTATTGATTTCATGAATGATATTATTAACACACCGACTACTGACAGTGAGGCAATAGATCTTATTACTGAAGGTAAAGAGAAATATAAAGATATCCAAACAAAGAATGGATCTTACTCTACGTTATACGCAGACGTTGCTAGGGAAGTAAAAGATAAACTGCACTCTAGAGGATTTACTACTAAAATGCTCTACGGGGATGTATCATTTACTTCTCAGAACACAGGTGTATTATCTAAGCAGAGAGTTATGCTTGGTAAACGTGATTGCTACTTCCAGAACACAGCTATGGATGACAGTAAACTATTCCACGATATTTATATTAACTTATCATACTCATGGAGTATAGATGACAAGGTAATTGAGAACAATGCTTACGCATTATACGCACTTTGTAAAGAATTAGCTAGACTAGTATCAATCAGAGTATTTGTAATTAACCATGTTGGTACAGATACTCCAACTTGCTACTCTTACTGCTTGAAAAAGTTCAGACAGCCTATTAAACCTGAAGAATTTTTATTCTTTACTGCAGACTCTAAACGTACATTTGGATGGGCTTCATATGAGTTACTTAATCCAAACAACAGTAATTCAACTATTGGTGAACCAACTAATACAGTATCAATTGCAGATTTCAATCTTGATAAAACTATTGATACAATCTGGGAGAAAATCCAACCAACTGTAACTGAGGGCTAATTATGAGACAAACTATTTTACCAGGAGACATAGTAGTACGTGTAGAATCGTCACCAAAGGGTAACCTTATAGCTGGAAACTTTTATTTAGTAGGTAAACTGATAGATAAGGCTGTAATTACTATAGCGTTAAATAGTCATGACGGTACAAATTGTTGGCATACTTCCAAACACTTCCGTAAAGTACGGACTGCCTCTCTTAGCCAGACTACTACCTTAGCTGATCAATATCTAATTATGTGTACAAACTGGGAGGGGGATACTTTTACTCCAGGTAAAACCTATGTAGTAACTAATGGCATTGTAACTAACAATGTCGGGGTAGTACTAAGAGTTAGTACTATAGCGGATAGCAGCTTTGTAGTTATTACTGACGAGGTATACTATGACGTAGGTGATGAAGTCCAACTCAAACCTAACCTTACCCTCGATACTAAGTATGGCGAAGCTACTCTTCTGCGGGGTATGCTTTTTCACAGTAATAAAATCGTTGACATAGTTGACGATTTAACTGTAGAGCTTACCGAAGTTGCTTACTCATATGCATCAGCTATGCTAGAACCAGTTAACTATACATTGAACCTTCCGTCTAATAAGTTTAGACCAGTACAAGTGACTTTTACTATTGAATCTTTAGAAGAACTAAAAGCTTTATACGCTATGACGAATGCTCCAGTATCTAGTATTGAACAGTACACAGAGTCATTCCCTATTAAAAGTATTGACGCTGATTTTGAGTTCAAATTAGGGTTATATGATAAAATTTTAGACCTGGCGAAACAGTATAACAACTAACTAAAGGAGTTTATTATGTTTGATTGGTATAACCAGCGTAAACTGCAAAAACAACTAGATAAACTCTTAATTGCAGACATTGACCTTCAACAGGATTACAATAAACTGCCCGTTACTGACGATATTTCTCAACTTAAGCGTGAGAAGTTAGCCATTGAACAGCAGAAGTTAGCTTTGTACTTCGATGAACTTAAGTACCAAATCAGTAACTTTACGTACATTACCACTAGTACGTGTTTTAGTAAATTCCGTAAACCAATTAACTCTGAAGGTACACTGTTTGAAGTAAACCCATACGTATACACAAACGATGAATTTTTATCGAGTATTACAGCATCTGATCATTTAATTTCACAGTATGACTCATACATTACTGAGTGTGACTTATTACTACACGAGGTTTGTATAAACCCTACTACCCATAACGCAAAACCTTGGCTAGTACAAGCACTAGTTAATGACCGTAAACGTACACAGATCAACCACTCTATTACTTATTTATCTAATTATATACCTAATAAATTACTAATTAAACTTTCAGAAGACAACCATCGTGAGCTATTTAAGCTCAGTAAGTTTTCTTTGGGTTTTTCAGACATAACTAAAGTGCAGATTTATACTGCTTACACAAATACTACGTACTATTCAGTACTTAAGCAAGCTCTTATTGAACTGGCTAAGTCTACTAATACTAATATAATACTTATTAATCAATCTGAATCAGCTGAAGGAGGAATCTAATGCTACCAGTTATCCACAAACAACAGGACGAGTACTGGCAGTTTACACCAGATTTCTTTGATGCCTTACAGAAAGCTTCAAATGATCATTTTTTATTCAGTATAATTAATAGACATGATAATACTGATGATTATACCTTCAGAAAAGAAGTTACTAAACGTATTTTACGTAATAAGGAATTTTACAAAACGTTTCCATTTAGAAAAGGAAACAGCCACGAACTTGGGATAGAACTTTACAGTGATAACTTAGGTAATTTTGTTATACCTTCAGAATACGTAGTTTACGTACCAGCTATCGATGCGACTGTGGACTTTTCTACTTGCCAGGATTATTTCATCTATAAGGCAAGTGACGCTCATACCGGCACGACAGTAGTTAACGCAGCACTGAAAGAGGGATATAAACTTATTAACATTCACGGATCAATACTTATCGAAATGGCTAAAACTAATCCATATTTTAGCACAAACCAACCTACAAAGGAAATATTATGAATTTTAAACAATTCGCACAATTAGTGCACAACCAATTCAACCATATGGCGAATAACTACCCACTATTCAGAATGAATATCGATAGAGACGAAATTAAAGAACATTACCTTAATGCGTTCCCGGAAGGAACTAATCCTACCTACATCACTAACACTAAGCATGATTGTTCATGTTGTAAGAACTTTATCAGAAACGTAGGTAATTTAGTAGCAGTAAAAGATGGTAACTTTATTTCAGTATGGGATATAATTGTTGATGATGAGTACCAAGCTGTAGCAGATAGTATGTCAGCTTACGTAAAAACTAAACCTATTCACTCAGTATTTTATGCTTCTGAGAAGAAATACGGAGCATATGAATCTAAACAAACCTTACCTGACGGTTCAGTTATTAACTGGAATCATTTCCACTGTGAGATGCCTTCTAGCCTGTTTAAAGGCCCTAGTGTCGGAGAAATTACTGGACAAGCAACTACTTCAGCAACTATGTTAACTACAGCTATTGAATCGTTTAAACTATCCGCACTTAATGATGTTATTGAACTTATTGAATCTAATTCTCTGTACAGAGGGGACGAGCATCTTAAGGCTGTTAAACAGTTCAAAGATTTATTTAACAAATCACTGTCGTACTCTGGTACAAAGAGACTCTTCGGATTTGAAAATTATAATAACCCAGCAGCTAGGTTCAAGAACACAGTTATTGGTACATTAGTTGAGGACCTATCTAATGGAGTCGACTTAGTATCTGCAGTTAAGTCTTTTGAAGCTAAAGTAGCTCCTCAGAACTATAAACGTAGTAAATCTCTTATTACACAGGGTATGATTAATAAAGCAATGGAAACTATCACTGAACTTGACCTTGAGCCTTCTTTAGCTAGAAGACATGCAACTATTCATGATGTTAATGTAAATGACGTATTATTCTCTGATACTGCAGTTCAATCTCTAATGAAAGGTGGTGTAGCAGATCTGCTTAAACAAGAAGTAAAAGTTAAGAAACCAACTACTGATAATGCTCAGGATATCTCAATTGAAGATTTCTTAGCACATCAATTACCTAATGCACAATCTATAGAAGCTTTAGTTGATAACAAACACCAATCCAACTTTATGAATATTATAGCACCTATTAATGAGTCTAAGCACTTACTTAAATGGGATAACAATTTTACATGGTCTTATAATGGTAACGTTACTGACTCTATGAAGCAACTAGTGCAGTCATTTGGGGGTAAAGTAGACGGAGCAACTAGGTGTTCTATTATGTGGAATGAAGATAACGATAATCCAGATGATCTTGACTTATACTGTAAATCACCATACGGTCATATCAAATACTCAAATAAAGGTAATGCAGCATTTAACCTTGATGTTGATATTACTAGCCCGGGTAGTAAAGTGGCAGTAGAGAACATTGTTCATGCTCACGGTAAAGTAAAACAAGGTATATATGAATACGCTGTAAATAACTTTTCAGCTAGAGGAGCCACATCAGGTTTCAAAGCAGAAATTGAGTTTAACGGAGAAGTATTTGAATACAGTTACCATAAACCACTTAGTGACAAGGAAAACGTTAGGATAGCGACATTAGTTGTGGATTCTTCTGGAAATATAACTATTACACACCACTTAACCCATTCTCAGTCATCTAAAACTATTTATGGTGTTAAAACTCAGCAGTTTGTTAAAGTAAATAATATTATGTTATCCCCTAACCATTGGCAAGATAACTCTACCGGTAATAAGCATTATATGTTTATACTAGATGGTTGTAAGACTACTGATCAAGTTAGAGGATTCTATAACGAATTCTTAGCCGCTAATCTTAATGAACACCGTAAAGTATTCGAAGTATTAGCATCTAAAATGAAAGTAGAAGCAGCGAATGAACAATTAGCTGGACTAGGCTTCAGCTCTACAGTGAATAACGAGGTAGTACTTAAAGTGACTAACCCTAATTCAACAAAACTATATAACGTACAATTTTAGTACGTTATATACCCATTACTCGGTAGCTCAGTGGTAGAGCGTCATCCAAAATCTGTAGCTCAACTGGTTAGAGCACTAGCTTAGTCTAGGGGTTCTAGGTTCAAATCCTAGCAGATTTACCATTACACGATGAAGGCCGTAGGTTCAATCCCTACTCGAGTAACCTATTACCGTATAGCTCAGTCGGTAGAGCGCTTGCCTTAAAATGCAAACAAGCAAGATGTCTCAGGTTCGATTCCTGATATGGTAACCTTATGGCCAAATTGGCAACCACAAATAACAAAGGAAATAATATGAATTTATTCAAAGAAGCAACAAAACACAATTGGACATTCCAATCAACTAAAGGTGTACTTAACGTACAACAGCTATGGCAATTAACTCCAGCACAACTAAATGATATTGCTATGGAGCTTCATTCGCAGTTTAAGCAGTCAAAAAAGAAATCCTTTCTAGACACAACTGAACCAGATACATTAGCTGAACTACAACTTAATTTAGTTGTAGATATTATTAAAACTAAACAAGACGATAAATTAGCAATTCAGTCAGCTAAAGCAAATACTTCACATAACGATATGATAGATGATCTTATTGAAAAGAAGAAAAATGCACAATTAGCTGAAATGTCTATTAAAGACTTACAAGCGATGAAAAAGTAGTAATTACAATTTTACGAAAGGAGAAAATATGGAATTAACATTACAATGGTTCTGGTTAGCTAAACTAGCTTTTAGTGCAGCATTCTTACTTGCTTTGTATAAAGCATGGAGAACGTCTCAAGCATCTTTTGAAGCTGGTGATAACAAATTATGGAATAAGTGGACTACCGTATCATTAGTTATACTAGTACTGCAGATTATATCACCAGTAAAAATGGATGTAAATACTAAAGCTAAAACTGACTATGCGAATACTCAAATTGAGCAATCAAAAGTACTACCAGCTAAAACAATAGATAACTCATTTGATAAATCGGTTAACAAAGACTTCGGTATATCAGCTGAAGATTTAAAATAGGAGAAAACATGTTTAGTATGAAACAAAACGGAAGTGACTTAATTAAGTCAACACTAAGTCAGTTTGAAAGTGTAAAAACTAAGCTTCAAGAGGGTATTAATTTATGTCAAGAAAGTATTAATACTAACTTAAAAACAATGGAGTTGTTAGATGCAGAGAATGCTGATAACGATGCCAGTATTGTACAGGCTACAAACACAATCGAACAACTTGATAAACTACTAGGCGCTTAGTCGTCTAGCGCAAAGGAAAATAAATGAAAAAACAATTAATAGTATTAGTATTAGCCGGTTTGGTGATGTTTGGATTTACAGGCTGTAACACGCAAGTCCCAGCAGGACACAAAGGTAAAATTATGGGTAAAACTGGTTTCCAGCCAGAAGTATACCCTCCATCTAAAGTTTGGTTAAATAACAATATTTGGAATTTAACTCCTGAAAAAATGTTTTTAGTACAAACAACAACTAAGAAATATTCTCAACCAATTAAAGTATTGCTTAAAGATAAACTTACATTGAAAGCTCATATAGTATTCAGAGGAAGAATTAGTGGTGATAACAAAACTATCAGTACAATCTTTAATGATATGCAAATGGACGATAAGATAGTTACTACAGACGAGGTATATAATACTTACGGTAAAATGGTAGTACTTAATACAGCGAGAGAAGTTATATCACAGTACAATGTTGATGAAGTAAATACGAATTATGCTAGAATTACTGTAGAACTATATAATGCAATTAAACCTAAGCTAGACCACTTACCTATCGAAATCTCTGATGTAACTATCGGAAGTATTGAATATCCAGCAATCGTAACTGAAGCTATTGAAAAAGCTAAAGAAAGAAGAATGGCTATTGAAAAGGAAGAAGCACAAGTTCAAATTGAGTTAACTAAACTAAAGGGTAGAGAAGCTATCGCTAAAGGTGAGTACAACATTAAAATGATTGAAGCTAAGAGAATTGCTGACTACAATAAGAAGATCGCTTCAGGTATTACTAAAGACTTATTAGAGCTTAGAAGACTTGAACTTAGAGAACAAGAATTAACTAAGTGGGATGGTAAGTTACCAACAACACTTATGGGTGGAAACGTCCCGGTTATAGTTAATACTAAGTAGGAACTATTATGCTTTCTCATATAATCTCAGCTGCAGCTGGAGCACTAGCTACTCTTTACTTTATTGGAATTACTGTAGAACGTAAACCCCAATTTAACAGTGAGTATATTGTAGGCTTTAAGCAATTAGACGTATCGAATTTTAAGTGTATAAAAGCTAAAGACAGTTTCTTTAAAAACCCTATTACTTACAAAGAAGATTCTTTTGTAAGTGGAGAATAATGTATAGGTAGACGAAGTATAGAGCCTATACAATAGCAGAAACAGACTGTCAAATCGACTAAATCCTGAACAGTTCACATAGTAGAGCCAGATGACTTAGTCGTGAAGTCTTTAAATTTATACACAAATTATTTTTATATGTTAACAGTAAGGGAAATTTTATCAGTATAATGCGAACACGCAAATCTACACTACTATTTATTATTAATTAAGAGCATCAACAATATCCATATAGGGAAACCTTGCTGGTGATATGACATACTAACGCGTAGGACGTATGTAAATGGTCTTTGACCTTCATTGTTGGAAAACTACGACATAATCGACTATACGAATGCATGTAGTATAGTCGGATCCTTTAGGTGCTTTTAGTTAATAGTAATAAATGAAGATTAAAATACAAAGGAAATATAGTGAATACAACATTAATAATAGCAGTACTTGTAGGTTTTATAGTACTTACACTGGGTATAACAACTTACAATAAGCAGCAAATGGAGTCTGACATAGCATTAGCTAAGGCAGGACTTGAACAGTGCAAATCTGTACCAGACTTTCAAAGTCACGCAGGTGTAATTTGGGTTAAGGATTGCAAAACATATGTAGAAGCTATAAGGAATAAGTAATGGAACGAAAACTACGTATAGAATTACAAAGTGAGACCGCTAAACCGTTCTTAGTATATGCTAGTGAGAAATTAGGCACAGAAGTCAATCTAGCTACATTTTCTGGACTGTTAAATTGGGATGATTCTAGTCCTGATTCTTTAACTACATTCTCACTTGATGGTTATATACTCAGCAAATCAGAGTATGATGAATACCTTGACTTGAAAGATCTTATAATTAGAATCAAAGACACTATTTAACCAGGTGTGGTCACCTTGACCCTAATAACTAGACCTAGCTCCTGAGTATGAGCCTAAAAGACTTCTATATAATTTATACCCTTTGGTCGAGGGCTGACCCTAAAGATTGCTCAAGACTTGGTCTGCTTGAGTATTTAGATTAGCTAACAGCTATACATCAACTGTACCTAGGAACGTGCCGAAACAAGCAGACATCCTAGGCTAAGTCACAGTAGAGCCCAAAAGACATTGATCCGTCAAGTACACGTTATACAGCAGTTATAGAGTCTCCCAAACGTCGACCTCTGGAAGAGATGCTCACGGTGTATAGTTGTTAGGTGATCTAACTGATCTGCATGAAACGCTAGTGAAAGCACAGGTGTAGAGTTATTGGATATTCACTTATCTCGAATACGTAGCCTACGAACAAACGGGTAGTGATCAGACGGCAGACGCACTACATAATCAATAGTACGAGGCAGGAGTTTACTTCTAACCTCTTCCTATTGTGTTTATCAGATTGATAGCCGTAAGCTATTGCCGATGGTAAGGGAATTCGGGATATAAAAGAATCCTGGTGTGTGCACCAGTTATAGTGCACACATACGAGAACCTTTAGGCTCAATTGGTAGAGCAGGCGAGGGGCCGGGATCGTTACCCGTATTATGGATGGTCCACCCTGCACGGTTTCAGGTTCGAATCCTGAAAGGTTCACCACTTAAGAGCCACACTATAAGTATAAAATCGTGGAGTTTGCTGGCTTAAAGCAATGTTTCACTGTGTGTTTAGACAACTATCATAATTCGGTGGGTATTGTTGTACTTGTCGTATCGAAGGTAGGCTATGATGCAAGGCCTAGAAGTGTTAGTGATTGCCGTAACAACAATTATGGCTCAGTTGAAAATCAGCATAGTTTATTGTGTGACTGGCACATAAACACTAAAAACAGTCTATAGATGGATCAGACAATATCGGAGCAATTCTGGTAGGAGTCTGATCTAGTGTGTAGATTTGATGCCGACACTGATGTCGGTCTCAAAAACAATTTATAACTAAAGGAGATTTGATGTTAAATTTTTTACAAAACTTATTATGCAAAGATATAGTGCATATAACATGGAATGGGACAAACAAAGATGGTAACTTCCATAAAATTTTAGTGGATAATAAAACCAATGAAACACTGCAATATATTGAAGGGTATAGAGGACAAGAAGATACCCTATTTTATGTGGACTCTCTTGGTGGTTATATTGAACCAGACACAAAACTATTTATTTATAAAAATAAATTATATAGAACCAAAGGATAAATAATGATTAAATACCGTAAAAACGACAACTGGGGAGTTATTTCTTTCAACACTGATAAGAATATCGACCTAGAGTCAAAAATACTATCAGAACTAAATCTCCAGGTAAGCAGTACTATGGACATCGACATAGTGGATATTAATATTAACCTATCGGCAGCTAACATCTATCATGTGTCTGTATTCTATGCACTGGTATAGCTAATGCTTGACTATGACACTTGGTATCACAATACCGGATCAGATGAGTACGAGGAATACCTTAACGACTTTCAGAACTTACATCCTAATGACGAACCTGAAGAGGAATGGGCATGGTTAGAAACCAGATACACGGAATTCATCAGTGAATGCAACGATAAGGCTTACGAAGCTTATAGAGATGAACAGATAACCGCTTAAACTAAAACAATACAATAACCAAGGACAACTAATGTTTACAAACCCGATCAACAAAAAGCAATATTGCGTATCACAATGTGCTAAAGACAAATTCCAGAAACACATAGTTCCACTTTTTACGTGGACTGTAATAATTATAGCTACAAGTGTAGCTGTGTTTTTGTTTGGACTAATTACTCAACAAGTACAAGTATGGTTTCTTAGTGGATTAACTTCCCTATCCCTACTTAGCGTACTACCGGTATTTCACATTTTACTTACAGGATTAATTGCTGCAGCCTTCATTGCAGTTATTTTTATTATGTTAACTATAGTAGGTGTAGCACTTTACGAAGCTAACAATAAACTAAACCACTGGTGTAACACTAAGTATGAGAGCAAATACAAGAAAGACTGTGTACTATTCGAGGAATGTACAGAATAACGTACAACCAAAGGAGATCACATGAAACTACTTTATATACTAGGTATTATCCTGGCTATCACATATACTCAATTACGAGCTAACCCAACTGAGTTATCTCTTGAACTTATCAAGGACCATGAGGGATTCGTATCTTCAGTATACAGAGATGCTAATGGATATGCAATTGGCTACGGTACTAATTTATCTTACATAACTAAAGCCGAAGCTGAGTACTTACTAGTGTCACGACTATTCGTAGTTGACCAGGACCTAGATCGACGATTTCCCTGGTACTCTAATTTACCTTATGTACCTAAATCTATCCTACAGGATATGGTATATAATATGGGTATTAGTAGATTCAGCACTTTCAAGAAGATGCACACACAACTATCTAGACAAAATTGGGTCAAGGCTGCATTGGAAATGAAAGCATCACGTTGGTTCAAGCAAACTAAAACTAGAGGCGTCTATTTGTATAATATGATGCGCAATCACAAGGATAACTAATGGACAATACGTATAGAAGAATGCTAATTGATGCAATAGTCGGTAATAGTCCTAGCTATGATGCAATGTCAACAGACGAAATATCGAAATGCGGATCTTATTCAGGAGGCTTTAAAAGCGAATGGACTTGGCACAGAAATGAATTAGCTAAGTTACCAAATGACTCCCTGGAACTGGTATATAGTAGAGTCAAAGAATGGTACAACAAGGATAACTAATGGATAACATAATTACTGCAACATTGTTTAGTATATTTGTAGGATTAGGTTTAGTAATATACTTTGCTGTCGAGAGGGCTAATGCCCATACATCAGCTATTGAACAGCATTGCACTGAAGTACCAAACTTATATACGGATGACTACACTAAATCAGGTTCTCAACTTCGACCAGTATACCGCTGTATCAATTACCCAAAGGATAACTAATGAAACTAAGCACATTTTTAAAAGATAATAATTGTTATGATGAGTTTGTAGAAAACTTTGATGAAGATGATAATGATTATTGGTTAGAAAATATTAGCTGTTCTATCACATCTGCTTTCAGCTGGAAAAACACTCCACAAGGTGATGTTTATTGGGATAATATTGATGATAAATGGGATGATATAGAAAACAAAGAAAATGATATGTTGTGGATATTAGAAAAGAATAATTCACACTACAACAAAGTAACATCAAATGATGAATTAATTATAGGTGAGTACTATTGGTGTGTGTCTAAACTATTTGATAGTCAGCGTATTGAAATTGTTCGTGAAACAAGTGATAGGAAGATTATTGGGGGTATATGGGCTTTTGAAGAGAATAGTCAAGTACTAGAAAAATATGATATTTATGGTCCAATAACTAGACCTACTACGGTAAAAGGATAACTAATGCCACGCAAACATGGAGTCTTTCTTGGGCGTTTTCAGCCCTTTCACACCGGTCATCAATCTATCATTGATCACATTATCGCAGACGGGTTAGAGCCTGTAATATTAGCTGGATCAGCGCAAGAATCATGCAATGTAAAGAACCCTTACTCGGTAGAGGATCGTACATCTATGATTAACCTTGTATATCCAAACATCAAAGTAATTTCTATAGAAGACAGAAACTGCTGGGATGAATGGTATTCATTACTGAAGTCAACACTACAAGAACAAATAAGTGAAGACTTGGACGAAATAACAATCTATCTGCACGAAAAGTTGGAAGACCTACAAAACTTCACTTTTAGGGGTGTAGATTATCTTGATGAGTCATATTGTAAGATGTACGAAATCGACGGCTTACACACAACTAGTTTACCTATATCTGATATACCGATTAGAGCGAAGTTAATTAGAGAAGACCTAGAAGCTAACAAACACTATTTACACCCAAGTGTGTATAATTATATAAAGGATAACAAATGAAAAACAACATCTTAAACCTAGCCGATAGCTACAAATACTCCCATGCTAACCAATACCCAGCTAATACAGTATCTATGTATGACTACATGGAATCTAGAGGTGGTGTATACCCAGCAACAGTATTTGTAGGACTTCAATACTATATTAAACAGTATTTAATGAGTATACCTACGCAAGAAGAAGTAGATAAAACTAGGGACAGGTGTCAAGCGCACGGTGTGCCATTTGATTATGACGGTTGGTCTTATATCGTGCAATTAGGTTACTTACCTATTAAGATCAAAGCAGTTGATGAGGGATCGCTAGTCCTAACTAAACATGTACTTATGACTATTGAATCTACAGACCCTAAAGTACCATGGATAGCAGGCTTTACTGAAACGATACTTATGAAATTATGGTATCCAACTACGATAGCCACTAAATCTTACTATGCTAAACAAATGTTAGAAAAATACGGTTCACCTGAATGGGCACAATTTGCATATCACAATTTTGGAGACAGAGGTTCTAGTTCTGTTGAAGCTGCAGCTATCGGCGGATTTGCACACTCTACACAATTTATGGGAACTGATAACTTCAACTCATTAGACTTCTGTGAAGAATTTTACGGAGCAGGCATCGCTGAGTCATATTCAGTATTTGCTACTGAGCACAGCTCAACTACTTCATATGGTAGAGATAATGAAGAACAATTTGTATATGATCAATTATTAACTAACCCAGATGCGCCTATTATGTCATTCGTGGCAGATAGCTATGACGTATATGCATTCACTGAATTCTGTACCCATCCAGACTCTAGGATTAGAAAACTAATCGAATCTAGACCAAATCAGAAATTCGTCTTAAGACCTGATAGTGGTCATCCTATTAATGTCATCAAGCAAATGTTAGCTATAATGGTCAACAATGATTGTTTTGATACAGATATAGAAGGCAAAGCACTTTCAACAAACTTTGGTATTTTATGGGGTGATGGTATTACACCGCACACTATAGAAACTATTCTTAAAACATTTACTACTTATGAAACAATTCCAGCACCAGATCAAACATCAACACAACCTTTTGCTGCTGAAAACTTTGTATTTGGCTCAGGTGGTGATTTAATGCAGAATGTTAATAGAGATACTCAAAAGTTTGCTATTAAATGTAGTTCTATTACTAGACGGTATGATGACCCAATCTGTAAAGATGGTCAATCAGGATACATTTATGAAGACATAGACGTCTACAAAGACCCAATCACGGACCATGGTAAAGCATCCAAGAAAGGTAAAGTAACTACTTGGTTCGATACTGAAACTAAGGAATACATCGCTGGAATTGTTGGTAAGCAACCAAATATGCATTGCGTAGAGGCACTGAGTGTAGTGTTTGAGAATGGTAAACTGCTTAAAGAAACAACATTAGCTGAAATCAGAAACTGGGGTAACTAATGCCAATATCTAAAGAATTATTAAGTGAAGTATTAGGCTGTAAACTTGATATTGACGAACAGCTTCAGCCTAATGAGATTGAATATATTGAAAAAGTAGGAAGTAGGCTATATTATAGGTATATCAACATCTACGAACTAGCTAACAAATGTAAAGAATGGGCTTATACTAAGAATTACTTTTTGTTTTCAGGGCATGGTGCAATATCCGCGTCATGTGAAGTAAATCATCGCACAGCTTCACCTGGTAAAATAAACCCACAAGAAATAGTTTTAGCAGATACAGAATCAGAAGCAGTATTCGAAGCATGTCAATGGATATTAGAGAATAAGGAGAATTAAATGAAACCAGTTTTCATACACAAGCAAAAACCGTTAGTTGAACCTAAGTTCTTGACTAAAGACGCTCAGCTAGTTACTTACACTAGAGGTGACAAACTAGGCAAGCAGCACCAATGGGAAGTCGGGACAGGACATGACACTGTTCACATCTTAGTTAATAATATCGATCATAATGAATTATTACTAGTTAAGCAAATTCGTATTCCTGTTCTGATCAATCAATCAGACCACTCAGGAGAAGTAATTGAATGTTGTGCAGGCCTTGTAGACAAGTACAGTTCTTGTACAGATGACTACAGAATACCGAAAACGGCTATCGAAGAAATGCATGAGGAACTAGGTTACCTAGTACCAATTAAACGATTAGTGCCTATCACTACTACACTTAATGCTGTGGGTACCAAAGGTAGCAAATCACACCATTTCTACTGTGAAGTAGCTGATACTGATTATATAGGTCAGAAACTATCACCTGATGAAGATATCGAAGCGTATTCACTTGACTACATTGACGTATTTCCATTCCTGAATGAAGTAACTAATACTGACAGTACAACTCGTATGCTGCTGCAGTGGTGGCTACTTAACAAAATCAAAGAATAGAGGCTTTAATTAGCTTCTGTTGTAATAATTAAGCCTATCAAAAATCTAGAACCATCTGCATAGTACGCAGTTTAAAATAGTATGTTTGATTTATTTTTTTTTAACACGGAATTTATAGAGCCATGTAGGCTTAATTATTACAACCAACCAAGGATACAACAATGACACACCATGAGCAAAAAATTACCCAAATAGTAATAAAAAGGTATAACTTAAATGAAACTCTGTTGGCTGCACAGAAAGTAACTTACAAGCAAATATATGAATTAGATAAGCTGTATGAAGAACTAGGTATATTACTAGAGTCAAATCCTACTACTACAAAATCTCACCGTACTGTAGTGGAAAATATCACAGAGCTTGAGTTTAAACTGCAAGATAATTGGAATTTTCCAAGAAATATAGCATTTCATACGTACACTATGGAGCTAAACGGTTGCCTTTGTCCAAAAATGGATAACGCAGAACGTGTAGGATTTACTGAAACCAGAATAATAACAGAATCATGCCCATGGCACGGAGGATACAACAATGAATGAAGGAACTAGAATTGGGAACATTAGTTTTCGTACAACACGCGCAATTGGACCAAACCAGGTAGAGTATTGTGAATTAGTTAAGTGGGAGCCTAATCAGTCTACTGAGGGCGAGTACTGTTATACACTAGCAAAATGGGACATAGGTAGCGAAGACTACTACTTATCTTTTTGTGGTAACAGGCCTTTTGACTTGGATAGCGCAGAACAGCTAGTTTTTTGGCAATTAGCTAATTACGGTCAAAAACTAATGGACGCTGCATTCGTTTTAGCAGGTTTTGCAGAGGATAACTCATGAATACAATATATGGAATTCACGGCAAGTTCATATGGCACGTAAGTTATTGGATGTATTATCCAGATAACTACTTCGATACACCAGTAGCAGTAACTGACTGGAAACAAGCAATCAAACTATTTTTTACAGGAGCAGAATAATGGCACAATTTGAAACAGTACAAGAACTAGCTAACTGGGTAGTAAATAACACTAACTCAAGTCAAATACAAGAATTTTACGAATTTAATGATAATAACCAATCCTACCATAAAGAACACGTAGTCTCTGCAGAATTTGATAAATTACCGGATTTGGCTACTAAATTATTTGTTATGGGTGTGTACGCAAGTAGCTCCCGAGTATGGCTAAATATCACACAGTCAGCCAAGACGCCAGTTTACGACTTAGCAGAAGACTATTGTAAGGAATTTATCACACATCCTCCAGGGGGATGGGGATTTTCCGGTAAACTTGAGGGTATAATAAAAGCTATTCCTGACGACAAACTTAAAGACTACGCAACAACCTCTGTACTTAAAAAAGAACGATCTAGGCGTAGAGAGCTAGAATTTAATGCTACTAAACCTAATCTCAAACTTGACATGTTTAGTTATACAGTTTTCGAAAACTTTCTTAAGTCGAAGAAGTATATTACAGGCGTAGATGCGGTTAACTACATGTCAGAAATATTACCATCAACGTATATAAATAATAACTACACTCAAGCAGAACTTGACATTAAAGTTAAATACATGAACCTAATTTGGAATAAGGCTAGGACAAAAACTAATCACCTTATTAGCACTATTAGGGATTGTAGATCAATAGACTGCACTAATCAATCAGACTTACCTTTTAAATATATATGGTATGAAACTGCATTAGCGGATGTTGATGATAATAATGTATGCGATAACATAGCATTTTCAAATGACTTTTATAACTCCGTAGCACGTAACCACAAATTACCGGTATCTACGTCTATACTAGCTGTGTATTCAACTGACTACATGTACGTTAGTGGTGTAACTAAACCTAGTAAACTGGACGATAGAGAGGTTAACCTGCTAAGGGATAAGCTAGTAGTACTTAATTACCTTTTAAGTACTAACACAAATGGTAAATATTACTTAACTACCGCTAGAGATCAACTACTAGAAGTCTTTAACAGTGGTCTAGTATCAGATGAGTTACGTGACAAAATATCTACAGACAACGCGTTTTCTGCTTATGAAACAACAATGAAACAACTAAACAAGGAACAATAATGAACCCATTAATTACAACAGTACTAAAAACAAATATCTCAGGTCAGCTTGCAGGAGCTGATATCGGTGGCGGAGTATGCCTAGTAGGACCTCCAGGAATCGGTAAAACACAATCTATGTACGCATTAGGTAAAGAACTTAATATGTCAGTTATTCATATCTCATTACCAGAGGCAACTATTGAATCCGCATCAGGGATTCCTACGTTCAAACCAGCGCCTAATATGGATAAGTATTCTACTGCAGGTGTAACTGATTCTCAATCAACTCAATGGTCTGTACCTGAACTTATAGCTAACTGTAATAACGCAGCAGAAACTGGTAATGGGGCAATTTTATTCCTTGACGATTTACATAAAATTCCTAAACCAGTTGAGCCTTACCTATATTCACTATTAGGTGAGCGTAAGCTAGGTAATTACAAATTATCGTCTAAAGTGGCCATCATGGGCGCAATGAATGATTCAGAAGAAGCAGGATTTGAAGGACTAGAAGCTCCTATCAAGAACAGGTTCTCTCTTATGAAGATTGATTTCGATTTCAATTACTGGTTTGATAATTTTGGTAACAGATTACATCACTATGTAGCATCGTACTTAAAAGCTAATCAAGGTGACATAGTTGGTACAGAATCTACTGACTTAGAACAATTTGAATCTCCTAGGTCTTGGACGTACTTAGCTAACGAAATCGGATTACACTCTACAGAGTTTGTAAACGATAACATAGAAATGTTAGCTAGGATGAAAATATCTAACGACGTATCTAAAAAGCTGTATGAACATGTTACTTATATCAATAAGATTGACTTCGATAACGTAGTTAAATCACAAGCTATGCAATCAATCTCACAGCTTAAGGAAACTGATAAAGTACTATGGGCTTATATAGTTAACTATATCCATACACCAACTGATGCGGCATATTTAATTGATTTAATTAACCACAATAGTAACGATGTAACAGCTCAGAACTTTATCGGATACTTATCAGGGCAGATTTACATTAAATTTGTTATGTCATCTCAAGAGGGTATAGCTATTACAGCAGGACAACAAATCCTAATAGAGAAATTCTTAGGTAATTACAATGAAGCTAATCACAAATTAACTAAGAAAGAGAAAGAGTTACTAGAAACTAAAGTATTAGCTAATCAGTCTAAATTACTGGACACAGTAAGTGACTATATACATTAATTATGGTATAATACCGTATAAATAAAGGATACACAATGAAATACGAAAAATTTATTAAACAAGCCGAAGAGACAATCTTTAAAGACATTATGAAGAACATTAATATTCTTATGCAACAAGAGAAAACATCATTCCTATCGACGGGTATGATACTTAAGTTAGGTGTAAATATTTCAGCAGTACAGGATGATAATACTACTGTCACTAAAACACTATCAATAGAAGACTTAGATAATCAATTCATTTCATACATAAATCCAGATAACCCTTCAACAGTTGAGTTTAAGTTTGTGTATAAAGACGAAAAACACCTTAAGCACCTACTTAGAATCATAGAGAAGAAACCTTTACTGTTCTCATACCACTACCTAAGAAACATGCATAGCATTATACTTAAGCATGGTACACTAGCTCATACTCAGTCATTAGCTAGGGTTATTGGCGATAAGCAAGATATCCATATGCTAGTAGAAATTGCTAACGACCAGGTAATAAGACAAAAAATGCGTGCTATACTAAATGTCTTAGCACCAGCTACTAAGGCTATTAATGAACTTAATAGCCTTTACCCAGCGCCGTCATCAGACCTAAGTGCAGAAGATATTATCAAAGAAATAGCTTTTTCTGCTCCAACGCTGAAAGTGACTAGTATCAAGAAGTACTTAAAGAAAGTAAATATTAACGGTAAACATTATGTTATACCTGAAAAAGTATCTCACGGCTGTAACCCTGACCTCGGTGAATATGGGTATCAAACAGGCCTAGGCAAAGTTGACGCTTCTATTACATCATTAGCTGATCAATTACATAACGATATCTCATCTAACTGTAAGGGTACTGGTGTAGGTGACCTATTTGCTGCTACATTTGACTCTGTTAAAGTAGACACATCATGGTTTAAGAAACTAGCTAAGTCTTTTCACAGAGTGGTTTATCATAGAACTAATGAGCATGAGGCTACTTGGGCAGGTTTAAACAATACCTATAGGCATATCTATTCAGCACCTAAGCACAAGCACATAAAAAAGACTATTAAGCTAATCTTATCTATTGATAACTCTGGCTCAATGTCATATAGTGATTTACAGAAGTTATTAGGTCTATTTGAAAAACAGTCTAAAAGAATTAGCGAAATCATTGTATTACCACATACTTCAGCTGTACTGAAAGAATTCACACTTCAAGCAGATGATAGTATTGCAGATGACCCGATGTTCAGAAAAGCAATCGGTACCAGACACGGAAATGGCGGTACATCTCATTTGGATGTATTCAAGCACATAGCTAACCTAAAAGTAACTAATCCTACAGAATACCTATATATGTCGTTTTCTGATAACTATTCAGATATTGAAGATACATTCTATAAGTACCCAATCATGGGTAAATTAACTTGCTACTGGGTATCACCATCCGATGGTAGACCGGTAGACACAACTAAAGTACCAGGAACTAATGTAGTTATCCCTTAGCGATAACTGCCTTCTCCTGGGCAATTAAACAGGAGCATTAAATGACTACACTAACTAACTCAGAGTTAACTAAACTCAATCAACTAACTAGTATTTCCGTAGAACGATTAGATACCGCAGGGAATCAAATTATTCTTAGAGATACTGCAAATAATCTACAAGTATTCTTTTCATACAACACTAAGATAGCTGCTAAAATAAACAATAAAGTAATTATCTACCCAGCATACGACTACTCAAGAACGACTGGAAAATACAGAAATATATTCTTAGATGAAGTGAAAGCGGACACAGAGAAGAAATTAAAACTAGGTACATACCTATACATAGAAAAGGGCAAATAATGAATGACTTTGATTTTATACTTAAGTACAACAAAATAAAAGAAGCGCAATACGTTAAAGACTACGAATCAGCCGTTAGGCAAAACACCTTACACGGGATTGATAGTAGCTCACCAACAAGAGAACTTGAACATACTTTCATGTTAGCTACATATGCTTATGAACGTCTTAGAGAGAAGTCTTCAAAAGAATTACCAGACTTTATAGAGTACTCATTACGTAACCAGGCTACAGAACTTATGCTACGGTACTTCAAACATCAATCACCAGATTTACCAACTTACGAACGGATGATGGAAGTATTCCAACACACTACGCATGTTGAAATGCCAGGCAATTCTGGTGATATTATAACTAATTTTTCTACCGTAACAGAGGATAACCCTACTAATTTTACTGTTAATTGGAGAATGTATACAGACTCATTATATAGCTATTTAACTGGACCTTTACCTACCTCGGGTAGACATTATGCTAACAGGGGTAACGGTAATGAGTATCTAACTAAAATTATACAACTACAAAACATAGTTAACCATTTGCCAAACAAGAGTATTAAGTACAAACATATTAATGAATACATGGATGAGTTATACACTAAGTTACCAGAAGTCGATGATAAACTAGTTGAACTTGACTACTACAGCAATTGTCTATTAACAGTATCAAACCAAATTAAAGCTAGGATCTAACTATGGAATGGACTCATAAAAACCTGCCTGTAGACACTATACCTGATGACGTATTTGGGTTTGTTTACGAGCTGACGTACAAATCAGGGCTGAAGTACATTGGTAAGAAGCAAGTTCACTCATACAACGAGAAAACTGCACTAAAATCTGGCAAACCACGTAAAGGGCATATCAAGTTCCTTAACCGCATCAAGAAGAGCAAACGTGTAGCTATGGAATTAGTTGCCACAGAATCTAAATGGCGCAACTACGAAAGTAGCAGTAAAGATATTGACCCTGAAGATAAAGTAATAACTAAAACTATTTTATTCTATTCACACAAAAAGCAGTATTTATCTTACCTTGAGGATAGAGAACTATTTAAAGTAGAAGCGTGTATCAACGATAACTACTACAATAAAAACATAGCTGGGAGATATTTCAGCAATTTACTAGACGATAAGGAGTAATTGATGAAGGTAACTAATTTACCGTGGCTATATGCCAAATACAATACAAAAGAATTTATACTTAACATAGTAGATATCTTACCACCACCTAACCCAACTTGGACCCAAGACGTATGGGAAGTTAGTATACTTGGTAATATACACTACATGGCAGCTCCACAAAATACTAAATTTTATGAAGCTGCTGGAAAGATAGAAGTTTCTACCTCTATTAAAGTAAGATTAGCGGACAACGGTAGATTCAGTAGCTCTAGCGCACCTTTCAGGTTAGAGTATATATCTCATGTAAAAGCCGAAGTTAAACCTGACGTAGTAGTCACAATCACTGATGATGATGATGACAAACCTAGAATTACTAATTTACACGAAGTCAAAACTGGAACTAAGGATATTAGTTTTGATGCCTGTGCGAATAAAAGGTTCTACGGACTATACGTATTACCAGAAAAAGGCAGGGAAAGCTACTTAATCCTTATGGATGAGTCTGGAACTGCTCAATTAATCTCATATGACCAGAGTACAGTAACTGTAACTGCTCCTTACGAACCTTTTACCGCTGTAGTAACTATTAAACAAACTAAACGTAAAAAATCAGTAAAGGTTATCAGTACAGACTCAACTACAGTTGCCGACGAATCTGAAATAATTGAAGCTATGAAGAAATCTTTAGGTGTTTCTATCTTATATAATAACTTCCTTAGGAAGAAACGACATCAATCAGATACAGAACCTGCACAACTGCCTGTAGTTGAACCAGCAGTAGACGACGTACCAGACTTTGACAGTACTAAACAGGTTGTCGATTGTAGTCCAACTATTAGTATAGGTAACTATACATTCAATAACCCAGACTTCAAATGCAGACTACTAGAGATAACTGATGATATTATTGTAGGGTATGTTAGAAACGCTAATAACGATGTTATATCAACTCAGTGGCTGTTAACTGGTGAATGTAAATTCCACAATGACTATGACTTAACTATGTACAGATCATTGCAAACTTACACAGTACTAGCTACTAAGTCAATAACTGAATCTACTACAGTAGAGGCTGCGTCTGAAGCAGAAGCATTAGCTTTAGCTGATTCAGCTTACACTGATTACACATGGGATCATGTTGACGGTACTGATTCAGTAGGTAATTTCGAAATATCGAACTAAGGAACTTAAATGCTAAACGAAAAACAACAACAAGTATACGACAGGGTCATTAAAGAACGGGCTCCTATAACTTACTTGACAGGTGAAGCCGGTACCGGTAAGTCATTCACAGTATCACAAATTATTCATGATATACCTTCAATACTAACAGCATCTACACATAAAGCTAAATCAGTTTTATCACAAATGACGGGTAGACCTTCTCAGACTGTACATAAGTACTTTGGATTTCGTTTAACTAACATTAACTATAAACAGGTACTTGTTCAGAATGGTAATCACGATCTAAAGGAAACAAGACTTTTAGTTATTGATGAAGTATCTATGCTACCTGACAGAATACTCACTGCAGCTCTAGAAGCTTTAGGTGACTCATATGATCAACTACTATTTGTAGGAGATCCTATCCAGCTACCAGCAGTATCTAATAAACCTAAATTAGCTAAACTCGCCAAACATCAGATCAATTTGACTGAACAGATGAGACAACAACCGTGCGATAAGCTAGCTTCATATATGGATACATACCGTACAGCAATAAAGGAAGGTAATTTACCTGAATTAGGTACAGAAGCTCCAGCTATTGAGTTAATCGATGACCACAAGGTATTTTGCCGTAAGTACGTAACCTGTGAGGGTAATAAGAAGATTATTGCTTATAGAAACAACGTGGTGGAGAAGTATAACGCTAATATCAATGACGGTGATACATTCAATATTGGAGACGCTGTAATACTGGATAAACCAATCGGTCAAATTGCACACAACCAGGATGTAGTAATAATAAACGACTTAGAGGAACTGGACGACTACTATTCTATACGAGTAGTAACCGATAATGGCAGCATGTCTTGGATTAGGCACTATAAGGCTTCTTCTAAGTTGACTAAACTGTTAGGTGAATTGCAACTAGAAGGTAACGAAAACGGTTACTGGGACTTATTTGATAAGTCATTTAGACTTAAACATGTGTACGCTTCAACTGTACATAAATCACAAGGCGAATCAATTGACTACGTATTCTTAGATGCACTAGATATTGTAAATGCTTATGAAACACCTAAATCTAAGTATAACAACCCTATTAATCTTGATCTAATGTTGAGATTGTTATACGTCGGTATCAGTCGAATGAAGATTAAATGTTACATATACACTGGTGATGACGACAGGGGCAGGTGGTATAATATTTTACAAGAATCAGCTGAACAGGCAGAACGTAATCTTAAGCGAAAGAAACCAATTAAGAATCAGGAATTATCGCAAGAGGATAATATACCACAACCAAAATTTATCATATGAGGAAATAAACGATGAGAGAGATTAAGTTTAGATATTACTTTAACGTAGATTTACCAAACCGTAAAACATTTCACAGAGATGCTACCCTGGATCAGATAGAAGATAGAAAAGCTTTTAATGGTGTAGTGGGTTGGGGTAATTGTAAATATAAAGTGCAGTACACCGGCCTTAAAGACAAGAATGGTGTAGAAATTTACGAGGGTGACATAATGACTGCTGACAAAAACTCTATTAATAGTTATATAGTAAATTATGTAAATAATAGTTTTACTCTAAGCAATAAAAGAAATACTCTAAGTAGTGTTTTATACTTTAAAGAAAGAGAAGTAATCGGAAACATATATGAAAACACAGATCTACTAAAGGACTAAAATGACGCATGAACAATTCAAGGAATGGTATGACGAATTACCAATATTGGCGTACGGTGAACTGTCAGACGAGGAAGTCTTTGATGCATTCAGAACTATCTTGCAGTGGAAGGCGGATGACAAATTTATCTCTACTGATATACCGGACAACTTATATACGGTGCGTGAGTATTGGCTATTCCTAGGACTGCTTTGTGACTGTATTGAATACGGCTCATCACCTAGAGGTGGATGGCTTACTGACTTCGGAGAAGAAGTATTACTATTCTTACAAAATACGTCAAATGAAGAAATATCAAGTTACTACGAGTAATTAAAGGATAACTAGTGAAATACGCACAAGAGCCAGGATACGAACTTTCACGATTAAATTACTTTAAGTACAAATCAAGATTCACTGAAGAATTAAAACATAAACTTAAAGAACAGGCATCACAATATGGGTGCTTCGGGTTATCTATGTACATGGAAGCGCTAAACTATTTTAAACATAACCCAAATGCGCCACTTACTGATATAGAGTGGTACAAACTAAACTAATAAAGGAAAATAAATAATGCAACAAATAATAACAAAACTAGACTACAACAACGGTACTAATGTAGTACCTGAGGGTGAATTCAGAATATCAGCATCTGGTATCAGTAAATTCTTCACAGCAACTAACGCTTGGTACAGAGAGAACCTACTTGGAGAAAGCGGTTTCACTGGAAACTCAGCATCTGTAACTGGTACTATTGTACATTACATTCTTGAGCAATACGCAGCTAAACAACACCTATCTGACGAAGATAAAGAACAAATGGAGCTATACATAACTAAACATTGTGATCCATCATCAGCAGATTTTGAAGCTGAAATTGATGAATCTTACATTAGAGACCAATACAAAGTTATGGCTGAAACAGGTGTTAATTCATATTTACAAGAGAATATGCCTACACATGTAGAACCATTCATTGCAAATGAAGTATTACCGGGAATTCATGTTGGCGGATCGATAGATAACCTTACGCTGGAGAATCCTAAGTACTCATCTGATGACCATTCATTTGATAACTTAGTTTCATGTGACGGTGGAATCATCTGTGACTACAAAACTACTGGTACTAGACCTACTTCATTACCTAAGAACATTCAATACTCACATAAAATGCAGTTATTGACGTACGCTTGGGTACTTAAGCAAATGGGTATTACTATTGATAGAGTTAGAATTATTTACATCACTAAGAATGACACAGGTAGAGTATCTGAGAAAACTGGTAAACCTTTAACTCAATACCCATCACAAGTAGTTACTCTTACTGAGCAAATTACTGATGAGGATTTTGACATGGTTGAGGGTGTTATTAAACTAATAGCGCATTCAGTGGACCATTGGAACAAATCGCCAGAATTCAGGCACCTGTTGGCTCAAGACTGGAGACTACGAGATGAACGATCAAGTAGCTAGTACGGTTGCAGCAACTGCAGACTACGCTAAAGCTACGTTAGTAACTTCTAACGCAGCTAGTTTAACTTACGATGTAATCTCTCGTTATGTGACTGAATCTGTAGCTAATACTCTTGAACTAAACCTTAGAATGATACTATTAACTAGGTCAACTGACATGGATAAATTGTTCTTTTTGAAATCACTATTTGATGACATATCAACAGGTGAACCAAACCCGGAACAAGAATTTTTATTAGAACGTATAGAAAACGAAATTAATAACCAAAGGATAACTAATGAACCCATTTCGTAAAGTAGACTGGGTACACTATACAACGTTACCTCAAGTCAAACAAGCCCTGGCTAATCTACCAGCAAATAAACCAATCGCTGCCGATTTTGAAGCTGCCTCTATTTACTCTAAGGAGGAAGTAGTAGCAGCTAAAGATTACCGTGAGGAACTTGATGTGCCCTTTCGTGATCCGGAATTAGTATATCTTAACCAAGTTACTACATCAGACGGGTTATCACACCCATCATTAATACAGATAACTCACATGTCAATTGCTACATCTGAATATGATTCATTTGTTATAGTATTTAACCCGGAAATTCACGAGTATGTACTTAACTGGATAGTTACAACGGAAATTAAGCAAATATGGCATAACTTAGGTTACGATGGTAAATTAATTAGATATTTCACTGGTCGATTCCCTAAGAATTATGAAGATACGCAGATCTTAGCTAAAACATTAATCAACCACTGTGATATTAGTAAAGCACTTACAGGACTGAAGCATTTAGCAGGATCCGTATACGGTGAATGGTCTATTGCCGATGAGCTAGAATTTACTGAAGCTAACAAAATGGACCCTAAGATGCTTGAATACGCAGCTGTGGATGCATGTGCAACAATGTATTTATACAATGATATGAAGAAACAAATAAAGGAGCTTAACAATGAGCAACCAACAGAACCGGCCTTGGATGTGTCTACCACAACCGGCCCCTTCAGTATATGACCCATCTGAATTACAACTAGACTACTTCTATGAAAACATAGCAAAACCACTTATTGAAGATACGAACAAAATCATGTCAAATGGCTTACCTATAGACATGGAACGTGTAGCTGAATTGGAATCTACTCTTGATGAGGTACTATCTGGTGTAAAGGAAATTATAGCTAATAACCAAATCATAATCGACTTTCATGCGCAGAAATATCCTAAAGTACGAGATGAGTACTTAAAAGAAATCAACTCTAAACTACGTAATGTACAGTACTTTATGAAGACATTCAAGAACGGTAACACTATTCATAGGTCTTTCTACATGGAAGAATTTCGTAAACGCTACCCAAAATTTAAACTAACTCCGCCAACGGACATGCTAGATTTAGGTATTCCTAAATGGACAGCTAAATTAGTTAAAGCCTACTTACAGATATGCCCTGAACTGCAATCAGTAATGGATAAAACTGTGCCAGAAGCGGATCCAATAGCTATCGAAGCTATGAATCAATTAGCTAGAGCCAAAGTTAAAGCAGACTCAATTAACCAACGATACCGTGAGCAGATCAAAACAGTGTCTATGGATAAACTTCTACCTGAATTTTTACCATCATCACCACAACAAAAAGCAGAACTATTTGCTTGGTTAGGTCTTGAATCTGAAACAACATCTAAAACTACAGGTGACCCATCATGGCCTCGTGATCAAATAGAGCGAATTAACCATGAAACTAAGGATCCAGTTCTTGAGGAAATAACTCAAGCCTTTATCGATTTCTCATTCGGAGCAATTGTAAAGAATAACTTCATCGAAGCATTTTATAAATATTCAGTAGACGGTAAACTCTACGGAGATTACAAACTACTAGGAGCTAAATCAGCTCGTTATACGTCACAGAGGCCGAATATGCTTAATATGCCTTCAACTGGGTCAATATACGCTAAGCCTATTAAAAAGTGCTTTACAGCTCCTCCAGGGTACCTAGTATTCTCGATAGATTATGCAGCGTTAACATAAGTTACACTTAAGGTAAATACCCCTATAATTCGACTACACAAAAAGGATTACTATGGTATTTGAACAAAAACAATTTACAAAAATAAATGGGTATAGTGACTATTACCTCTGTAGGGAGACTACAGAGGTACTATCACTCAAAAAACGAAAAAACACAATAGACGGAACTTCTAAAATACTTAAACAAGTAAACAATAGTAAAAATACTAGTAACAACTATTATATAGTTACATTAGTAGACAATAGCGGTTCTCGTAGAAATAGACCTGTACATAGACTTATGTGTGAAACTTTTTTACCTAATTTGGAAAATAAGGCACATGTAAACCACATCGATGGTAACAAGCTAAATAACTGCTTAACTAACCTAGAATGGGCTACTGAGCAGGAGAATTCTCAACATGCAGTTGATACTGGGTTAACTACTCATGATCACTGCTCTAAAGAGATACACCAGTACACTAAATCTGGTGAGTTTATTGCTACCTATTGTAGCGATAGGGAAGCTACTCGCCAAACTAATGTGCCTTTTCAAAATATATCCAAAGTCACTCGTGGGTTACGTAAATCCGCAGGTGGCTATTTTTGGTCTCGAACCTTAATTAACTAGCGCCTGTACGCAGTAATGTGTACAGCAAACTCATCGAATTCAGGGAAACCCGTAGTATTAATTTACCGGCAATCCTGAGCGAAGCCTCTTCGGAGGAACGTGCAACGACTATCCCTTTGCAGGGAGTACACCCAAGTGGGTGGAAGTGGTGAGCATCCTACATGGATGATGATATAGTCTAGTCTGCATGGAAACATGCAGGAGTTCACTTCGCTTATAGAGTTCCAAACGAGTCAGCATCCTCCGGGTTAGTTTGATTTCCTGTAACGCTGTAAGCGAAGCAAGAACCGGCACAGCCTAACGAGCTGTGTTGAATATAAACGTAGAAGATAGAGTTATAGCTAATCTTTCTGGGGATAACAATAAAATCGCAGTATTCTCTGAAGGCTTAGATGGCCACTCATTAGCCGCTACATACTACTACCCGGATAGGATAGCAGACATGGTTGGAGAATTTACTGATAACAAGGAAGCTTCTAGACTATTCAAAAAGCTTACTAAGACATCGGAAGAAGCCGGAGCACTTAGACAAGAGTCTAAACCTGTAACCTTCAAATTGGCTTATGGGGGCTTCCCTGATGTTGATAAAGGTGGTACTATTACTCAGGAAATCTTTGATAACTACCATAACAAGATGTATCCAAATATATCAGCATTCCGTAATAAGGTAATCGATAAAGTTAAACAAACTGGGTACACTCACATAGGATTAGGTCTTAGGCTTTATTCTGATACACCAGACAAAGACTCAAGAACGCTATTTAACGCTAATTCACAATTTTGGTCAATACTAACTGCTATTTCAATTAATGAGTTACACCATAGACAAGCAGAAGCTAAAATACCTGAATCGGACTTATACGTCACGTCGACTATTTATGATTCAATTTATGGAATAATCAAAGCTGATCCAGCCTTAATTAAATGGCTAAATAACAACTTAGTTGAAATTATGGTGAAGGATTTTATGGATAATCAAATAGTACATAACGAAGCTAACCTAGAAATAGGCCCTGACTGGGCTAGTCAAACTGAACTACCAAATAACTGCTCTACGGAGGAAATTAAACAAATAATGAAGGAATTATAATGTGCACAACTAAAGACATGCTACGTGCTCACTTAGAGAGTAAAGGGGCATTCAAACCACTTACACACGAAGTAGTATCTGCAACAGTGGATATTCTCCCAGAAGACGCTCCGTATAACTTACGATTATCTATAGCATTATCAGAGTTAATTACTCTGATTTCACATCTACGTAGATCTATTACACTGCATGACGGAACTGTAGTACCATGTAACGCTATTACATTTGCACTAGCAAGATCAGGTCAAGCAAAAGATAGTTCTATGAATATGATTAGAAAAGCATTTAAACAATCTTATAACATAATAGAAGACTACAGAGAACAATTTGCTGTACAAAAAGCCGAAGAAGCTGCTAAAGCTGACGGAGCTAATACTGATCAATGGATTAGTTACTATACTAAACCTAGAGCGCTACAAGCTGGTCTTGGTACAGTAGAAGGACTAGTTCAACATTTTGTTCACCTAGAAGAAGGGGCAATTGGAGCTGCTTCAGTTAATACGTCTGAAATTGGTACTGACCTACAATCAAACCCACTACTTATAGATATTATTAAAACTATAGCAGTTGGTTATGACTTAGGTAAAATACCTTCAAAGATTGTTAAGTCATCAGAGAATCAAACCGGGGAAGTAAATGCTTTACCTATTAACGCTCTACTATTTGGCTCAGAGGATGCTATTCTTTATGATAATAATATAAAGGCTAAATTTCGTACAGTATTTAGTACACAGTTAGCACGTAGGTCATTATTTAGTTTCTCTCCAGATAAAGTGCCGATGAAGAATTTCAAATCAATCACAGAAGTACGTAAACATAAACAAGCTGAACGTGAAAGAGTATCGCATGCTCAAGAACTGGTGGGTGACTATGTTCATCAATTAGTTACTAATATTGATACTATCCCGGAAACATTACCACTGGAATCATGCGCTCAAGACCTATTTGATATATACCTTGAATACAACTCCAGAGAATCTGAAGACTTAGATGCACATTATCCTATAAGTAAGCTAGCACGTAAACACAAGCAGTGGTTAGCCCTCAAATTATCAGGTACTTACGCAATTCTTGATCAATCAGAAACTATTAATGAATCTCATTATGTCGATGCAATCAATACTATAGAGACTTTATCTCCGGATTTATTATCATTCGAAGAACAATTATCGAAAGAAGCATATGAACTATTTGTTCAATATATGCAATTACATGCTATTGATAACAAGTTTATGATAACTCTTCATGACTTACGTAAGCTAGGATACATACCACCTAAAGGTGATTCAACAACTAATATGTGTGAATTAGTACATTTAGCTTCATCGTATGACCCAGAAGGCGTATACACTATCTGTAAAGAAAACTCAGCCATCTGCTATGAAAAGCAGGTAGTTGCTACGGAAATGGGCGTATCCTATATAGAAGTAGATAATTCTAATGTAGCGAAACTAGTTTCTGAAAATGCTGACTATGAACGTATCAAGAAAGCTAAAGCTTTTGTAGCTGCTACTGCTGTACACGGGTATGACTATGGTCCAACCTCTTTCGAAGAATTAGCTGATTTATTAACTAATGACTTTGCTTATACACCATTCGAGCTGAAGGATGTACTTAACGGTGCAGATATTGATCGTAAAAAGCATCCTAATCCTAGCGGCAGAGTTAGAGGTCGTAATAATATCGTAGGAGGGTGTTCTTGGGTAGTACTTGATGTCGATACGTCAGATATTACTGATGAGGAAGCTCACTACTTACTTGAAGACATTAACCACCATATAGCACGTACGTCGGACCCAGATAACCCATTTAAATTTAGAGTACTACTGCAACTAGATACTGTAGTTAGTGTATCTGACATACAATGGAAATACTTTATTCAAGCAATAGCAAATAAACTGCAACTTGAAGTGGATAACTTACCTAAAGGGCAGATATATTTTAGTTATGCAGACCGTAATGTACTATCAGTACTAGATGCAGAACCATTAGCTGCCAAAGAGTTTATATTAGCTTCATCTGACGCTTTATCTGGAACTAATTCACAACCTAAGAAACTTAATAAGTCTCAAATGGACGCGCAGTTACAGAACAAGCTTACTACATTCTCATATGCATTTGAGTGTGAAGCAAATTGTTCTAGAGCGTTAATCAGAGCCGCTAAGCACGCTAAAGACCTTGGGGCAACTAAGGAATCAGTGGTCGCCCTTATGCACGAAATCAACGATTACTGGTATGATCCTATGGACGATGAACGATTCAGAATATCTATCATTGAACAGGTGGCGAGATGGGAATTTTAGGAGACAATTATGGAAATTATAGAAACACAGTTTAGAGCTAGTCAGCGGGACATATTTGACCCTAACTTCAAGCGGGGGCTTATATCAAACTTAGCTAATAGCTTAGCGGAGAAACTAGCAAACCAGTTAATACTGCCTCAACCTGATGTATTTACTCATAGTTTCGAGAACCCTTACGGTGAAAGAAATAACATGGTATATAGTATCAAAATTGAATACAGGCAGTTACAAACATGAGAACAGACCGAGAAGTCATAAAACTAACATATTAAAGGAGACAACTATGTCTGTAAAATTATTAATAAACGGTATTGCAGGGGCCGGTAAAACACAACTGCTAAAATCATTAGGCAAGGAAACATTTGTTGTATCTAGAGATGCGAAGGAATTCAATCTCCCGCTGCCTCATATGTTAGTTGATACCTATTACGGTATGGATATACTATTGTACGGCGGTACAGTTAAAAATAGCGAAAATGAAGATACAGTTATTGAAGGTGTTGTAGATAAACTAAACACGTACTACGAAAAGATAGGCCATCCGCCTGAAAATGTAGTAATTGATTCAGTATCACAAATCTTTATGGACGTTATTGATTCAGGAGCAGCAGTACCAGATTCGTGGGGTAGTAGAGGAGCATTTATTACTAAGGAAATGGCAACTTTAACTAAGTTTATCCATGAAGAGTTAGAATTAAACGGTATTAATGTAATACTACTTAATCACGTTATAAATGAGAAGTTAGAAGGTAATTACACAGGAAACTTCTTACCATTCGGTCAAGGTAAATTCCTTGAAAAAGGTGGATTCTATAGTACTGTAAATGAATCAGTAACTATTGTACCAGATGGCACTCATAGGATCGTGCATACTAGAGGGGATAAGAAGCAAGCTAGAACTTTTCTAACTGACTTACCTAGTAAGATGTACGTAGCAAATATAGATGATCCTGATAAGAGTAAAAAACTTAAAGAGGGCGAAGAATACTTCAACCTTAAGGACCATATAGCAAAATTATTAGCTAACCAGAACGACGTTGAAGAGTGGAGAATATAACTCTCTCATTCAATTAACCAAATTAACCAACCCGCCAAAAGGAGAAATTATGGCATTTTTAAAAAAAGTAGTAACAGAAGAAGAATTAAACCAAGCAACTAAAGAAGGAGGAAACTCTAAACACATCACTAAATCAGGTATTTACCCGGTAACGTTATTAGCTCCAGTAGTTAGTACAGGTAAAAATGGATCAATAGCAATTGATTTATTTGTAGACCATGCAGGACAAGAGCAAGTTATCTATGGTGGAATGAGAATTTACAATAACGATGGTTCTGAGAACAAAATCGGTATGGGATTATTCCTTAAAATGTGTAAAGTTTGTAACATTGACCCTAACGACGTAGAAGATTCAGTTGACGCAGAATTACCAATCGGTAAAAAAGGTGCAGCTAAAGATGTTAAAGCTTTAGAAGGTTTCGACGGTAGTAATATCCAAGTAAGAATTCAAGTTGAATATTCTAAATACAACGATAATATCAGCGAAAACAAAATTATTAGAGGCTTCTACGATGAGAAAGGTGCGTCAGCACAAGAACTTACTAAAGGGGAAGGTCACGGATCTCAACTAGAGAAAGATCAAGCTTATGCTTCAGATATATCATACAGAGATAACTTAACTGAAGAAGACATCAAAGACTGGATCAAAAACAACAGAGGTCAAGGTGGCGGAGCAGCTGCTGGAGGATCTGACACAGTTAAACAGCCAACTAAAAAAGTTAAATTCGGTAAGTAACTATGACTTTACCGACACTTTATAAAGCTACAAAAACTGGAGCAACCCAGGTTTGTAGTATATCTACACTAGGTAATGTTATAACAGTCGAATTCGGCCAACTAGACGGCAAGATGCAGATTAAAACTACCTCGTGTAAAGGTAAGAATGTCGGTAAGTCTAATGAAACTACTGACAATCAACAAGCTGACCTAGAAGCTAAGTCAAAATGGGAAAAGAAGATCAAGTCTGGTTATAGTATTGATCAGTCTGCGCCAGTAACTGTACAATTACCTATGAAAGTTAAGGTATGGGAATCTAAACGGTTTAAACCTGGGTTTATTTCCACTCCAAAACTTAACGGTGTTAATGCTACATACAGATTAGTGAATAACGAGCTAGTATTAACTAGTCGTGGCGGTGAAGTCTACCCGGCTATTCCACATTTGGCGGCAGATGTCAAGTACATTATGGCTATACTAGAATCCTCTGAACTAAACGGTGAGCTTTATATTCAGAATACCCACCTTCAAGATATCACTTCAGCGGTTAAGAAGCCGAAAGAACTTTCTAAATCGCTTGAGTTTGCAATCTTTGATATTGCAGATTCTAATGATACATACACTAACCGTAGACAGTTAATTGTTGAGGCAGAGCTGATGTACCAAGACAAGATTGAGTTTGTATACCCACTTACCGGAACAGTCTGTCAAACTTTACAAGATATTGAAGATCATTACAATGCTTGCATGAAACTAGGGTTAGAAGGTACTGTTATTAAGGACCCCTGCGGACTTTATAAGCACAACGTTAGGTCATCTGACCAGTGGAAGTACAAGAAAACACTAGACGACGAATACAGAGTAACTGACTTTAAACTAGACAAGAACAACCATCCAGTGTACACTTGTGTAACTCCGGAAGGTCTTGAATTTTCCGTTAAACGTAAAGGTACAGCAGAAGAACGATTAATTGATGCAGCTATTGCTAAATCTAATGTCGGACGCTGGTTGAACATAGAGTATGAAACTTTATCAAAAGACCTTAAACCACTTAAGCCTGTAGGTAATCACTTCAGAGCCTGTAATGACGACGGTTCTCCGTTAGAATAATAAATACCAAAAAGGACCCAGAATTGTCATATCAATTAACAAAACAGCAACAAGACATCGTTGATGAGATCATAAACCCAACGGCAGATACTTTATTAGTAGAAGCTGTAGCTGGGGCATCGAAATCGTACACTCTGTCGAAAGCTTCGGATGCGTTCTTTGAACATAATACAAATAGGTCATTCCGGTATTTAGTTTTTGGAACATTGCAAGCTGAAGAAGCACGTCAATCTATGAACTCTAATTGTATTGTATCTACTTTACATTCACTGGCATTTCACAATACTATCAAGTGCAGTACTATGTATCTAAGTCAAACATCTTTCATTTCTTGGAAGGACATACCTAAGTATATTCATCAGCCATTTGGGCAGACTCCCTCTGCTATTGAGCTTATTGAAACATTTTGTGCGTCTACTGAAATGGACGTAAATGACCTAGAGATTATAAATAAGTACACACCAGGAGCTGTTAAATTAGCTAATGATATTATGACTGCTATGGTAGAAGGTAAAATGGGATGTACTCACCCTTTCTATCTTAAAGTATTTCATATGGAAGTTATGAGCGGTGAAACTAAACTTGCTACTACAGACATACTAGCTGTGGATGAGTGTCAGGATTTAACTCCAATTACGTTGGATATTATACGAGCATACCCAGCTAAACTGAAAGTACTAGTAGGTGATACCTATCAGTCTATTTTCTCATTCATGGGATGTATAAACGCTTTTGACTACTTCAAAGATGCTAAAGAATTATCCTTAACTAAGTCATTTAGATGCGAATCTGAATTAGCTAAACGTGTAGAAGCATTTAGCAGGGCGACATTTAACCATGATATGGTTTTTACTGGGTTTGAATACCCGGTAGTTCCGACAGAATACGCATCATCAGCCTATTTAACTCGTACTAACGCAGAACTAATAGGTAAAATGATTGAACTTAATGAGTCAGGTACGCCGTATAAACTAGCTACTACAGCTAAGATTAATCAGATGTTCGAATTACCTTTAGCGCTATTAAGATGCAAACCAGGTAATAAAGAGAAGAATCCTAAGTACAAACAAATGCAGCGACAGGCAGATCTATGGGGTAAATCTACACATTTACAACAACTCTACCCGTCACGTATGGCATACTTAGCTTCAGAGAACCCAGATAACCCAGACGTTAAACCTGCATTACGTATGATTTCCGCGCATTCACCTGCCGGAGTAATTGATGCACATAATTCAGCTAAGTCCCACCAGAAGTGTACTACCGCTAGCCTCTCCCTGTTAACGGTACACACAAGTAAAGGTACAACTTTCGATTCTGTTGAACTAGCGGATGACGTAAATCAATCAATCGACAGTATAATGTCACACATTTTAGAGTGCAGGGGTAATGGAACTACTCCACTACTAGCCAGCGATGAACTAACTGAATTATACCTGTACTATGTTGCTGTAACTAGAGCTAGGTATAATGTAGATAACGCAGCTTACCTACTATAAGGGTTAGTTATGGTTTATTTCACTTCAGACACACACTTAGGACATAAGGCAATTATTAAGTATAGACCACAATTTGGTACCGTGGAAGAACACGATGACTATATCATCAATATGATTCTTTCACTAGGTAAACGTGACGTTTTATTACTCCTCGGAGACTTTCTATTTGACGGTCCTCATTATGAAGAATATGTACAACGGCTATCGCAAGCCAAATGCCGCATCAAATTAGTTATGGGTAACCATGATTCACGTAAACTCTATGATGAGTCTTTTGTAGAGATGCAGTTACCTCTGTTTTGCTACAAATCGATGTGGATATCGCATTGCCCTATTCACCCAAAAGAAGTACGGGGCAGGCTTGGGAATATTCATGGTCATCTACATGGCGATGTTATACCAGACTCACGATACTTTAACGTTAATCTAGATAACAATAACTTTGAGTTTGTTAAACTAGACACAATCAAACAATATTACAAGGAATACAATGAGTATAACAGTAATTAAAGGTAAGTCCCACCTCGTAATTAAACGAAACGGTACAACGGAACCTTACAACCCTGATAAACTGTATAAGGTTATTAAGTGGGCATGTGATGGTTCACCGGCATTCGCTGATCAACTAATCAATGCAGTTAGCATTAGAATATACGATAAAATCAGTATAGTTAAGCTATTCAATGAATTAATCGAGACAGCGGCTAATCTAATATCAGATATAGCTCCTAAATGGGAGACTGTGGCTAAGAACCTATACCTATTGAAAATTCATAAGGATATGGGAGTTCTTAGAGACTTTTATCCAGACTACAAGTCATTAACTTTAGCTAATATCGACAAAGGTATTTATGACGCTGATTTATTCAACTTTATTTATGATACAGCTGTATACCGTAGGCTATCTGACGCAATTAGACCGGAAAATGACCTATTGTTCACGTTCGGTGGTCTAAATGTATTTGTACAAAAGTACTGCAACCACCATAAGAAACAGATTGTTGAACTCCCTCAGCATGTCTATATGAGGATTGCTATTAACCTTATGCACAAACAGGGTGTAGACGCTATCATCGATAAGTATAATCAATTAGCAACTCACGCCGTAACAGAAGCAACACCTAAAACAGTGAACTCTGGTAGAAAGAACGCACAAATGTTTTCGTGCTGTTTAGCAAGACCGGAAGATTCACTTGAATCACTAAACGTAGTTGATGATCTATTAGGTAGAGAATCTAAGTTTGGTGGAGGTTTATCTCTTGATGTATCAGCTATTAGGGCTAAAGGCGCAGTAGTTGATGGTAATAAAGGCTATTCTGGCGGAGTTATACCGTTTATACAGAAAACTCAAGCAGCGGTAGGAGCATATAACCAGGGATCTACTAGGTCTTCGGCTTGTGCTGTATACTACAATTGGTTTCACTATCAATCGCCTGAGATTACTATGCTTAAATCTGAATCCGGTAAGGATGAAGACAGAGCGCGTAAACTTAAGTATTCAATTAAGTGGAATTCAACGTTATCAGATGCAATCTGTAATGATGAACCAATATACCTAATAGATCCGCACAAGACTCAAGATATGACCTACGCTTGGGGTGATGAATGGAAGGACTTATACGCTAAGTACTCCAGAAATAATCACATCCACAAGAGGAAGTATTCAGCTAGAGATTTAGCTTACACTGTAGCTACTCAGAAAGCTGAAACTGGAAATATCTATACATTCTTTACTGATAATGCTAATATTCAGAATATCGGAGCAGGTACTGTTACTCAATCTAACTTATGTTGTGAGTACTTACCTAACTTTAAAGCAATTGAGCATCTTGAGGACGATTTAGTTACCAGTACCAATTATGGTACGTTTATGGGCAGAAAGTACAAAGGCGACATTGCTTTATGTAATTTGTCATCTGCTAATTTAATGCACTGGGTAACACTAAATATTACTGAGAAATCTAAGTTTATGTATACATTAGTATCATCTATGGATAACGCTATTGATAACGCATTCTACTCTAACCCGTTAGGTAAGTATCACTCTGAACAGCATAGGAATATCGGTATTGGTGCTTCTAATTACGCAAACTTATTAGCATCTAACAGATTCCTATGGGGATCAAAAGGTGCTCGTAAATTAACTCACGAGATATCAGAAGAGATATCTTACTTCGCCATTGAAGCATCTATAAAACTAGCTTCTGAACGTGGTAGATGTCCAGTGTTTAATGACACTAAGTGGGCTGAAGGTATATTCCCTCACGAGTTATCTATCCTGCATAATCAGGACTCAGAACTTAACTACCCATTATTAATGGATTGGGAATACTTACGAACTCAATTACTCAAGTATGGTATCAGAAACGAATACTTACTAGCTATTGCGCCTACCGCAACCTCTTCTAAAGCTATTAACGCTACTGAAGGTGTTGATGCGCCTAGAAAGCTTAAAACTATCCAAGAAGGTACATACTCATTACCGTTTGTAGTACCTAACTTGAATCAAAATAGAGAGTACTACCAAACTACATTTAATATCCCTAATTCGGATACTATTGAACTTGCTGCAATCAGGCAGAAGTTTATTGATATGGGCCAATCAGTGTCATTAGCATACGCTAAACCTGATTCAGCCTACGAAATAATTAATGACATAATCTATGCTGAGAAACTTGGCCTTAAATCATTATATTACACACATACACCTATTGACGAATCAGACCTTGAAGATGAGGAATGTGATGGATGTGGGGCATAATAAGGATAAACTATGATCAATATACAAAATGAACCTAAACGTTCTCCGGAGTTATTCTTCGGGGAGTCAGATGGGGTATCACGTATAGATTTACCGTACGATAGTGCTTTTAAGAAATTAGCAGAAGTTGATGAATCTAACGTATGGTTTCTTAACCTAATCTCTTGTTCGCAAGATAGATGGGACGAGATGCCAGATAACGCTTTATCTAAGTTCAGAAAAACTGTAGGCTACCAGACTGTATTGGATTCACTAGTACCTGACGTGTTCAGCTATTTATCAGAAATATCTAATGACCCTTGGCTTGAGTACCTATACAGCAGAATTGCTACTATGGAGCATACTCACGCTATGTCTTACTCATCAGGTGTTGACCAAGCATTCGGTGCTAAAGCGCAAGAATTCCTGGACATCATCTACACTGATCCTCACATCATGGGACGTATCGAGCTTGAACTTGATCTAGCTGAAAGATTTATATCAGCAGTTAAATCGGGGTGGACGGACTCAGAAGAACACCAAAAGTTACTAATTGAGTTACTACTAGGTGTATTCTTCTTAGAAGGTATCAAATTCCCGTTCTCGTTCTTTACTTCATGGACATTGAATAAAGCGTACGATAACTGTGCACAAGGTTTTAGCCAACTGCTGATTAAAATTGCTACTGATGAGATGTCTGTACACACAGCAACTGGATCAACAGCACTGCGTAGACTAAGCAAGTCAACTACTACAGCACACCTGTTTAACTCAGGATGGTTCAAGGAATTAGCTACTAACATGGCTAAGGAGACAGCAGAACGTGAAATGGAGTGGGCTAAGTACCTACTTGAAGATGGTGCGGTGCCTGGATTTAACCAGGAAATCTGTAATCACTTCATTCAGTACTGGACAGATAGACGGCTTAAGGAACTTAAACTTGAACCTATCTATAATGTACAGAAGAATGATATCGAACAATGGTTCGATGAATACAGAAACATTAACGGTAAAGCATCAGCACTGCAAGAAATTGATAATGTATCGTACCAAGTTGGTCAAGTTAGAAACGACCTAAGTAAATTTGATAAGAAGGATAACTGATGGGAAGCCCATACGATTACATAACAACAGAGTACACACCAGTATCGGACACATGCCCGCTGTGCGGTGTAACACATTATGACGGATTACTTCATGTATGTAAAGATGAACCGGAACCTACTAAACCTAGCCCATTTGACATTCAACATGGAGGTGACCATTACAAGAATAAAGGTATACAGCCGTTGGAATACATAATGGCTAATGACCTTAGTTTTTGCCAAGGTAACGTAGTAAAGTATGTAACTAGGTATAAAGATAAGAATGGACTTGAAGACCTCCGTAAAGCCAAGCACTACGTGGAGTTTCTTATAGCAGAAATGGAACAGCAAAATGGTACTGGGTAACCAGCAACTACCAAACTATAAAGAAATGGGAGAAAAGGTTGGCAAAGAATTTAGAGCTCAGAGACTAGCAACTGATGCCAAAATTAGCAGTGCTATCAATGAACTTAGAATGGAATTTAGGCAAGAAATAATAACTGTTCGAGCTGAGATCGAGGCACTTAAAACTAAACAAAACATAATAGGAGAAATTACATGAGTAATAAACCAACAGTACAATTATTACACCACACACCATTACATATAGCCTCACACGCTATTCGTAAATGTTGGGCTAGCGGAGACAAATCGGATACGTTTATAGACGATAGGCCTGCTAGCATAAACAGAGATGGCGTTGTTGTATGCGGTCCTAAAGACAGAGAACTTATAGAACGTGTGGGTAACAAATTCAAGCACGCCTCTACACTGGAGCACATTTCATACTCATTTGATATATCAGAGGTGTCTAGGGCATTACTACAAGAACTAGCCAGACATAGAATAGCTAGTCCTAGTGTGAAGTCAACTCGCTACACACTCAAAGAACTGAAAGAAGAGGATGCTTTTGTAATGTATTCTGATGATAGATTTACTGCGTCATATGATATGGAACGAGCTAGTAAGTATTTAGTTTATACTGGAGATTCGGTAGTAGATCAGCAATCCTGCTTAGCACTAGAAGGACTACGTACTGTATTAGCAATAGGTGTATCTAATGACAAAGCTAAGTACTGTTTACCTGAGTCCTACAAGACTGAGTTAGCTTGGACTATCAATGCTAGATCTTTACAGAATTTCTTAGCACTACGTTCAGCTAAAGCAGCATTATGGGAAATCAGAGACTTAGCTAATGCTATATTCGATGCCTTACCTGAGGATCACAAGTACCTTTTCGAAGGATGTATGGCCGCAGAGTCAGAATAATAACTAAATAAAGGAGACAATATGGGATCACTACCAGAATATATGAATAGAAGAGCTTGGAGTGAAAACGGCGTAATCGCCGCAAACGATAAAACACCTAAAGCGCAACGAGTTGGTAATTACTACACTAAAGTAACTAATACGTCAGCTGCCGGTATAGCATATACAAATATAGCTTGTAACCAGAAGTTGATTTACGGTCAACTAATGGCTGGAGCTTAATCACACACCGCTCTTGTGCGATATTCCACACTTTTTCGCCGTGGACACTAGTAGTAACGCCCCTAGGAGAGCAAGAGCAATAAGTCGTCATATAATGGGATCATTAACCCAAAGGAGAATATAAATATGAATAAAGCAGAATTAATTAACAGAATCGCGGAATTAGATGATATCGAATCAAAAGCAGCAGCTACGAGAGTAGTTGAGTGTTTAATTGGAACGGTAACAGGTGAAGTTGCAGAAGGTAACGAAGTAGTTATCAGCGGATTAGGTAAATTTTACCCACATGTGCAAGCAGCTAAATCAGGAACTATGAACGGTAAGGCTTGGGAATCTCAAGAGAAACGAGTACCTAAATTCAAAGCAGCATCAGCATTTAAGCAAGCGGTAACAGCGTAATGTTTACGCAAGCACAAATTGATACTAACTTCCCAGCGATTAGAGCATACGTTGATTTAGTATGCGACAATGCAGTGTTAGACGGTGGAGAATTAGCTATTGACTTAGACCAAGAAGGTACTGAACCTTGTATTACAGTCTACTACAATGGTGACGTAATAACTGAAGGTGTACCAGAAGAAGGTGATAACCTATTCAACTGCTGTAAGCAACTAGTGGATGAAGCTGTTGAGGACTTAGTTGACGCTGCAGTCGGTTCTGATGAGGACGACTATGAGGAACAAGAAGCCAGCTTTAACCTGCAATCCCTTATAGACCACATAGAGCAGTTAGACGATGCTGAGCCTGATAATCTAGACTTAGACCGATTAACTATCGATGAGTTAGCAGAGGAAGCACTTAGGTCATCACTGGAAGATATCATCGAGGGTAACTACGCAGTATCTCCTGCCTTACTGCAGCAATTAGCTGCTATGGCGCATAGGGACTAGTTATGACGCATAAAAAGCAAGCCTTCGAATTAATCGAAGGTATTTGTAAGCTAAATGAAGTTGTATGGGGATACCCACGCGGATCGTATGATGATGCAACCGAATCAGCATATCCTATTGAGGAAGCACTCGAGGGGTTCGACCTATATGATTTACAGAATTCAATTAGGTCAGACTTCAATGGAGAAACTTCAGCAAAGGAATGGTCTAGATTGATTATCAATTCATGTTCATTGCCAGAGTCAGGAGCATTGCAGGTACCTATAAATATCCCTGATGTAGATAGATTTGACAAACATCTTGATCAGCTTTACTTCGCCATTGGTTCTCTACACAAGCTTGGACTAACTCCTGAGCACATTGTTGAGGGACTACAAGTAGTTCATACAGCTAATGAAATGAAGGGAAATAATAAAGACTCGCAAGGTAAGATTACTAAACCTGCAGATTGGGAGTCTCTATATGCACCTGAACCTAAATTACAAGCAATACTAGACAGGAGGTCATAATGGCTAAATCACTAAACGACCAAGAAGTTGAATGTCTAATCCAACGGAAGGGACTTAATGCCCCTAGACTGTCTCCAGCCGACATTGATAACGCTATCAAATCAATTGAATACCACGTATTTAATGGGATATTAACTGTTTGTTGCGTTACCCTTGTAAATGGTTTCACTGTAACAGGTGAATCTGCATGCGCTAGTCCAGCTAACTTTGACCAAGAAATTGGTGAAGGTATTGCTTTTACTAATGCTAAAGACAAGATATGGATGCTAGAAGGTTATCTTCTTAGACAGAAATTATTCGAAAAAGAACAGACTAGTAGCAAATAATGACTAGAGAAACTATTAAACGTAAATGGTCTGATTTTAAGTACACGTATAAGGGTGTGGTTGGTATACTAAGCGTTATAGCGGGTATTATACTGCTAGTAGCACCATTTATTAACCACCTAGTGTACTGTTTTCAAACTGAGAAGTATTTACTTCTTATAGCTGGAGCTCTTGTACCACCTGTAGGCTGGTTCCACGGTTTAGGTCAATTTTTTGGCTGGTGGTAAAACGACACTGCATTATGCAGGAACTTAATAATACAAAAGGAAATTTTATGAATAACTTACAAATCGAAGCTGAAGCATTTGCAGCAGCTCACAAAAAGAATTTAGAAAGCATCGCTATTGAAGCAGAAGCTTTCTACTATAAATTATGCAGCTAGTTTCTGTATAACATCATGAGGCACGCTTAGTAACTCGATAGACGAAGGAGTATACACTTCTCGCATAATTTCTAACGGGTTATGAAGTATTGCCTCATAGTTTTTAGTTATTACTGAATGTTCAGTAATATCTTCAACGTCAAATAACAATACTTGTCCTAACATCGCGAGTATGAAATTAACAGGCTTATCAGCTAAACCTTTTTTAAGTACTTGCTGAATACCGACAAAGAATTTAGTAAACATTACTAACCCCATGTCATTCGCGTATTTAACATACTTGTTATCTAGTGTATTATAGTTAATAAACGCATTCGTTACTAACTCTAATGTACTATCTTCAAGCTTTTTTCTTTCAGCAGGAGTAGTTTTTCTACCATGCTTGCTTTCAATCGCACGCTCTTGTTTCTTTTTTGTACCGTGGTATAACCCATATCTAGCAATAAAATCACTATATTGCGTAGCCGTAAGCATCATTTGGTACGGAGCAGTTCTTTCAGTAAGATACAGATAATTCGTACCCTGCTTAACCACTTCAGGCCAATTTTCAGTTTTCTTATCTATCCATCTACCAACAGGGTCATTTGATCGTCTATCTTCAGGGTTAACATCTTCTACTATTGAACTAAATAACCCTTCTTTGATTAATACGTGAGCAGGATTCCTATTTAACTCTTTCTTATACACTTTAACTTGTGCTTCGAGTGCTTTATACGGCTTACCTTGAGCCTTATTACTACTAATCTTAATAGCCAGTTCATTTAACTTACCCTCAGTTTTCTTGTAGGCTTGTAAGTCTTTTAGCCCACTCCACTGTAATTTTAGTACACTCAACGGATCCATACCTAATTGTACACTAAGTACCAAGTTACTTATAATATTACCAAACAGTACAGCCGGAGTTTTAATTACGATATTAGCTTTAGCTATACCTACTATACTCTTCCATATTCGTTCGGCTAACACTACGGCTTGTCTTATCACTTTAGGGCTTAATCCCATAAGCCTAGTATCTCCAATAGAAAAATCCCTTTCCCCGAAGTATTGCCTAACTAAATCACGCCGTACAGCAATACCTTTAAACGTTTCATCTTCTTCTAATAGTTCTTTAGCTTTCTGCTCTAAGTTATGTTTAGCTGCACTAGGCAATAATCTCCACATCTCTTTATACTTGTCATCAACTACGCCGTCCGGACCCACCATGATGTACTCTTTACCATTTTTACCATAAGTTTTACCTGGAATATAGTTATCTTCCATGTCTTCAAGAACTGTATTAATTACTTTTTTATTCATCTCCCCAGAAGAAACCTTATCCATATTGTTAGCGTACATCTGCCCTAATACCAAATTCGCCCTAGTATCTTGAGCTAGTAAATTCTTTTTCTCAGCTTTAGACATCATGTACCTATATGTGATAACTTTACCATCTTTGTTATACACAGGTACCATATTACTTATCGGCAATTCGTCAAATTCACTTTCATACCATTTACTTCTAGCAGTCTCCACATTACCGCTAATTTCAGCTATCATAGCTTTTTCTCTAATCTTAACAAACTTAGGATCTAAATTCGTTTTATACAGAATATCGGCAATAGTAGTACCTTTTCCGGCAGTATCGGTAGTTCTAAACGCTTGTTTATTATACCCTTGAAGTGCGTGTAAGTTACTTCTATATAAAGCAAATTCCCCTCTAGTATTATCCAACTCTGATTTAACTAGTGGCGCTATAAACTGGTACCCTTGCGCAATCATGTCCTTCTTATCGCTAATTTTCGCTACTTTAATATCTATATCAGCATCAAATATCTCTTTCGTATACCCTTTAATGTAATTTATATCATTATCAGAGAATAGCTTCTCTCTTGTGTCAGCTACAAACCCTTTATGTAGGTTCAGTACTGTGTGTATACCGTCAGGCTCTGACTCAAACAGTTCTTTAATCCTATCTTTTTTAGCTGCATCTGTATCCTTCAATGCCGTTAATGAACTTAACTTGTCAATAGCTTCTACCAGAGCGGGATCAGCTTTATCTACCTGATTAGCTGTACCTAGTTGCCGTGCTATGTTATTAGCATTCAGTAGCTGTATTTCACTAGCTTTATGTGTTAATAAGTATCTCGCCAGTCCTTTTGCTTCATTTAAATAGTAGTTAGCGTCTGCTTTAGTGGCAGCTTTATCTATAATTACTTTACGGTACTTATCTATCTGTTTAGTTACTTCAGTATCACTGCTGAATAATTTACTAATACCTTTTCCTGTATTACCTAAAACTTGAATATCATTATCCAGTAAAACTTCTGTAACTAATTCATTGTCAGCCTTACTTAGCTTGCCTTTCCAAGCACTTCTAATTGTTGAACTTATAGCTTGCCCCATAGCGAATCGTTTATCGTCAATGTCCATCGACAGTAACCCAAGCCTCTCAACAGTTCTTTGTAAGTTATCATCTTGACTGAATGCTCTTATTAACTGTTGGGTAATTCCTTCCGGTTTTAGCCCAGCTGCTGTAAGTGCTGCTTCATAATGCGGTCTCATTCTATCATCCATTACCATTTTACTTAAGTTGCCTGCTAACCACTTAGCTGTTTCAAGCTTAGTAGCGTTTGCTGGTAACTTCGGCAAGTCTTTGTCTAACTGGTTCTCTTTCAACTTGTCAGTTACGTTATTAATTGCGCCATTCAGCTTATCAATAAACTCCCCAGCTTTTTCCCCCATCGTGAATGTAGCATATGTTTTAGCAGCCGTATTATTAGCTTTAGCTATGTCCATACTTAATTTTATCAGTAGTTTATGCCCTGTGGTATTAACTGTTTCTTTTCGCACAGTACTCATAATCATATCAATTAAGTCTTGTGCCATAAACCTAAGTGCCTCCCAGACATTCTTAGCTTTTACGGACTTATCTATATACATAGTTACTGTTTGTAACTTCTTAATCATATTTTCATTTGTCAGACCGTATGTGATAAACTCATGCAAACCATCAGTTTCCCTCATGTGTTTTAACATAGCTACTGCTATTTTCTTTTCTTCCTTATAGTCATAGTCTGATCCGCTCGGCATCAAGTCTTGCCATACAAGTTTATCAACCACTTTGTGATATAGCTTTTCTAACCTTTCTCTAGCCCCTGCAACTTCAGGATCTCCACTTTCTAGCCCATAGTACATAGCCCCATGTATTAATTCATGTACGTATTTCTCCATAGGCCCCATTTGGTTACCAGCAACTCTAGCTTCGTTACCTTCAGTTATGTAAATACCTGCTCCGATTTTTTCTTCAGCGTATGGGACAAACGTACCTAGTGACTTTGGTCCTTTTTTATTAAGGTACACTTGCAGATTTTGCGGTAAGAACTTTTTGTCTTTACCAATAAACATATCTACTACGTCTACTAACCAACCTTCATGTTCCACACTAACCTGCACATCTGATTTTCTATTTAGTTCTTTTGCCAGGGCTTTAACTTGTTCTGGATCATTGGTTAAATTACCATACTCTTGAGCATAGCCTTCTAGTTCTGCGGCTTTACCCCTAATATCTGAACCTAATTGTTTATTAGGTTGGTTTCTGATTCCTTTAACTTTGCTGCTGACCGTTTGGTATATACCGTCAATTACTTGTTTATCATAATCCATTTTAGGGCTATTGTAGTTACTATCTAAGTCTACTTTAGTCAGTTTTCCCGTTTTGTGTGTCATTGTCAGTAAGCTCATAGTACCGTCAGTATTCTTATCTACCATTAGTATACTAGCTGTGTTATCAGTTTTACCTGTTTTACTGGCTCTGACTCTTCTATCCCCAATAGAGTATTTAGTCAAATTTTCACTAGGAAGAGGGGCTATACCCTTCTTTTTTATTAGTAGGTCGAACTGTTCTTTTTTCCACGTGCTTACAGCTTCCGCGGTGTAAGTCTTATCTGATGTTTTTTCATAATCACTCCAGAATAAGTCAATTCGTTTAGTTATGACATTTCTAGCTTTCTGTACGCTCTTTTCGTTATCAATCACGTCTCTGATTGATAACTTTATACCTTTAACTGGACATATCATTTAACAAATTCCCCCATCATTACAAACCTCATTCTCTTCATCTGTGAATTCCTCACCTGTCATTTCTGCATCGATTGTACCGCTTTCTTCCTGAGTATTGCCTTTAGGAGTTCTGCTGTCGTGTATAGCCTTTCTAAGATCTCTTATTTCATTAACTACATCTGTTCTTTCTTTTTCAGATAACTTAGGTTCAAGTATCCCTTCAAATAGTATATCCTGTGTAGCCGATTCTCTTAAGTCTTTACCTATTGTTCTTGCTATATTATCGTATATTGTATCGATACCACCTGTAACTACATCCGTTTTTAAGTTATACAGTACCGGGTATAAATCTGAGTTATCAACTAAGTGTTTTCTAGCTTGTTTAGTCCATCTTTCTACCGTATCCGCAGTTACTTCAGCTTTTGTCTCTAGAATTTCTGTTTGTAGTTCTATTTCTACCGGATTTTCTAGTACACTAAACACAGCAGGACCGTTTTCCCACGTGTTAACCTTTATGTCACCTTTTTTGTACGACATTATAGAGTCTTTATTTAGGGGTATCTGTGAAGCGTGTATTACATTATCAAATAATTCTTGTTTTCTTTTTGTAATTTCGTTAGCGTATTCCAGCCCTTGCTCTAGTATCTCTTCCATTGTTAGTCTATTAAATTCAGCCACGTCTGGTATACTCTCTGGATTAATTCCTGCCTCTTCCAGTGCTTCGTTGTACTCTTGTACTTGATCCGTACTAAACCTAGTTGGCGTGTACTTCTTTCTAGGGTTAGCTTCTTTTTCCGTAGCTGTTTGACTTGCGGCGAACATAGCGTTAACTCTATCTATCTGACCTTGAGTCATCATACTCATTGTTTTAACTAACGAGTCATGGTATTTCTCTAACAAGTTGTAGTTTGCTGCAATATCTATGAATCCCTTATTGTAAGCTTTAGTTGCTCCTACTGCTTGAGTAATTCCTAATACTTTTGCATCATGTACTTCTGTAAATCCGTAGTCATTCATTACTTCTGCCATAACACTAGCATCTGTGAAGTGAATTGGCAGTACAGCCCCAGAACTAACTGCGGCTTCTATATCTCTTAGGACTATCTGCAGAGTTACACTAGACTTACTGTCAGATTTACCTTTGTACTTTTTGTTGTTAACTGCAGCTTGAATTGATAGTTTACTAGCTTCATCCGACTTTTGTAGTTTATTATCTATAAACTCGATTAACCCACCAAATGGCGACTCAACTGTAGGGAATGCATCAGCTAACTCTTGTAGCAGTTCTCGTTCTTGCGCTAAACTAATAGGTTTACCTTGGTTTTCTTCTATTCGTGCGATATTATCTTCTAGTATTATCTTGAACCCTGCGTACTGGGTTTTTGTATTATTAGTGATAATTCTATTCGATTCAACAAGATCACCAAATTCATTTTTTAGTACACCAGCAACTTGCTCACCGTACGTAGCTTCTGTAAACTCTTTAAAGTAACGTTGTAACGTCGGCTTAGTCGTAGTAATATGCCCAGCTTTGTTCTCTTCTGATGTCTTAATACCAAGCGTAGCAAATGAGATTTCTTCATAACTTTTAGTCTTTAGTAGTTTAGCTAAGTTTGCGGCAAATACTTTAGCGTCCTTTTTTTCTGTGTGATAAGCTAATACTTTAACTAAGTCCGCTGCAGGGTAGTCTGTAACATCTTTACCATTAGCGATTCTGTTAGCAGCTTCTAGCATTTTATCCGCAAAACCATCCGACATCTTATTACCAACATTAGCTTTAATTGACCTAAGCGTAGCTCCGAACTGGAAGTGCATAGTAGGGTCTTTAGCGATATCTCTACCTTCTTTAGTGATCTCACTAGCGTCTTCTTCACTAAATATTTTAGGCATAAGAGCTGTCATAGAATTAAATAGCCGTTTCGGCATTCGCTTTGTCCAGTCTTCGTAGCTAGGCTCTTTTAACTGCCCTGATACATTTTGGTATGAATCTTTTTCATCTTTATTCTCAACGTAGTCTAAGTATCCAATTTTCTCAGTAACTCCGATAACAATTCCACCTCTTCGTAGGTGTTTTATAGTTTTATTAATATCAGCTAACGGTATCTGTAGTAACTTAGCTATAAGCCCATTCGTAATACCATCCAGCTCTAGTACTTGGTTAGTAGTGAATTTACCATTTTTCGCATTTTTATACTTTCTAATGTTATTTAGTGTAGCAACTGTATGGCCTAAATGTTCTGATTTAATAACTAACCCCGCTTTAGTAGTGTACTTACCTTCGTTCATTATAGTTTTTTCAGCAATATTAAGTTCTTCTTCTGACATACTTAGTATTTTTGTACCATCTTTTATAGAATTCTCGTACCCCTGCTTATCAATATCAATACCTAGCCCTTGTGATATAGCTACTTTAAACACTTCCATTTCTTGCTTATCATTGTTGATATCAATTTCTGCTTCTTGTTCTTTAGCCGTAATTAACCATCTTTGGATTTGTTTTTCAGTTTGAGGGTTAATGGTATTTGAATCTATAAATAGTCTTCCAGATTTAGCCATAAACCAGTTGAAGTACAGCGTATTAGGTTTAGCATTATTGCCTTTCATTGATTCTCTTAATGCTTTTATGTCTTCCCAAGCCCGCAGTTTCTCTGTATTTACAGCATCTTGAGAATCTACTGAATCTAATGTCTTATCGTCAGCCCACTCCGGTAGTGTTAAATCAACAATACCAAGTCTTGCGTTGAATGCTTTTTTATTAGTTTCTTCTAGTTGGATAAGTTTGTCGATAGCTTCTGTATCTAGGTTATATTCCAGATTCTCATGTTTATCTACCGCTGTAACTGTTTTATCTCCTATGTTATCCTTAACTACGTGAGTTCTTCTAGCCTCTAACGTCCTATTTTCACGCTCTTTAGTAGTTCTTGGGGAAAATCTTGGGCCTTTTTCGTTGTGTTTAGCACCGAATGTATCTAACAGGGCTTCCATTTCTTGGTTACCTTGTAGTTTTTTTAACCCATTATCTTTCACCATTTTATCTGATAATTGAACCATCATTCTGTTTTGAGTTTGTTTAACGGCAGTTCCAGGCATAAATGTTTTCATAGCGGTTGCAACATCTTCAGCTTTAATTACTGATGTAGCATTTTTGTCCTTACCTGTGTGTCGTTTAATTCTACCTTCTGCCATCTGCATTTGTAGTACTTTATACCCTAACGATCCATCGAACATTGCTACCATTTCTTCAGTAGCGTCTTCTTTAAACTTGATACCTAGAGCCTTTCTAGCTTGAGTACCTAACTCGTTAGCCACGAATGATAGGTTAGCGCCGGCACTCTTAGTTATCCTATGAGCTTTCGAGTTATACGATGTACCTTCAGGCATACCCCAAATATTCTTGGTATCTTCCCAAGTATTGAATATAAGCTCTGAAGCTCTTGTCTTCATAAACTCATCACCTACTAAACTCAGTGTTAGTGCTACATTCGGGTTTATGCTATGATTACCATCTGCATCCTTGCTAATAATTAAGTCAGTAGCTGGATCTTTTAAGAATATAAATGCTTGACTATTTGACACTACAGCTGCTGCAGTACTTGTAGAATCGTTAGTTTTTATCTCTTTAAATAGCTTATCCGCCTTTTTAACTGAGTAGTCTTTTAACGCTGCGTTTTCTTCTGCATCTAAATCAATCGACATTGACATAGATACATTTTTTGCGTCAGTCTGTAAGTACGTGTCTGGATCAGCATTCATGAAACTGTAGTCACCATCGTCTTTTTTCATGTTTTTAACAGTTTGTGTCACTCTTCTAGCGAATTTTTCGTCAGATAGTAACGACTTACCGTAGCTATTATCCAACATGGATTCAGTATTAGCTGTGTTCTGAATCTCTGCTTTAGTATCCTCAATCTTCTTAGCAGCAGCGTCAATCTTAGCCTCTAGAGCAGCTTTAGCTTTTTCACCGGTAGTAGTACTTAAGTCATACCGTAGTACCTCTAACTCTTTAGTAGAATCGTGAATGCTTTGCAGTTTCTTACCTAAGTCTACCTTTTTTAATCCTTCTTCTAATTTAGTAAATTTACTCTCAGTACTCTCTACGCCAATTAAGTCTTTAAGTGCGTCTTTACTTTCATTCAATGAGTCATTTACAGCTTTATTCAGTGATTCTAGTGCTTCATTAGCGTTTACGTCTTCTCCCATGTGAATTCCGTATTCTTTGAATATAGCATAGTGTTCTTGTGCCTCTACTTTCGGAGAATGCATCATACCTTCTACCATAGCGGCATCTAATTCTGTCATTTCGTTGTAGTCTAGCCTACCTTCTAGTACTTTAGCTTGAGCGGCTTTAACTTCACTAATGTGAGCTTTCTGTTTAGTTATTGCACCTTGTTCTAGTTTGATATCATCGTTAACCAAGTCTTTTTCAATATCGGAGTAGTCCTCGTCCTCCAGAGCTTTTTCAGCTTTGGCGATTGAAATCTCAAGCTTAGCTATCGCATTAGTACTTTTAGCGATGTCTGAATCGACTTTGCCTAACAGAGCTTCTACATCACCTTTATCTCTGCTTCTACTAGAAATACCATAACTACCAATTTCATCTTTAAGTGCTTTAATCTTTTTAGTATGTTCAGCTTTCTTGTCTACACTAGAGTAACTACCCTTACCTTTTTCCCACTTGATATAGTACCTCTTACTTTTTTCTGCTTTAGGACCATTGTCTTTTACGTAAGTAATAGTTTTAAGTTTCTTCTCTTCTCTGGCAATTTTCTTTTTTAAGTCCGTTATAGCTTCTTGATCGATATTGTAAGTATCTAATGTTGAATGCTTACGTAGTGACTTTAACTCTTCCTTTTCAGCGTCTGTAGATTTAGCTTTCGTTCTTAGTTCTTTGATTTTAGCTGAATCTTTTTTCCCAGCTATTGTACTTAGTTTGATATTATTAATCGCAGCAACTCTTCTTATACCTTTTTTAGCGTTTTCGTAACTTTGTTGATCACCATAAGCACCTTCTGAGAATGTAGTTTTATCTTTCATATCTCTTTGCGAGTACTTGTGTAATAACTTATTAACTACTTCTTTATAAGTTACTTCCGTATTAGTACCGTCTTTGTGATGTATTACTTTCTTCTGAGGTAATTCTAACTTTTCAGTTAACCTCTTAGAGTACTCAGCAGACCACTCTTTACCTTTTAGTGTGTTTGGTATACCCTGTTTTACAGCTTTATCAATTTTTTGCTCTAACTCAGTAAGTCCGGCAGATAACTCGTCGCTTTTTTCTTCGTGTTTACCAAATAGCATCTCAAGTTCTCTAGTTTCAGCTTGAGCTTGGTCAACATAGCCGGCAGCCTTGTAACTTTTAATTTTATCGATTTTAGCTTTAAATCCTTTAACTTCATCGGAGCTTTTATCCATGTGACTAAACGCTTTAGCTTGCTCTATCATATTGTCTACAGTATGAGGCGCTACACCTAATGCTTTACCTTTTCGTTTGATGAACGCTTCATCCGTAGCTATATCACTAGAGTCCACTGTTGCTTGTAGGAATGCCTTTTTATCTTCTATTCCAGCGCCAAGAGCAACAAGTTCTTTGTTTGACATACTTTTCTCAGCCTTAACCTGCTCTTGGATCTTAGTTTTAATCTCAGCCTTCTTACTGTTTAGCATAGTTTTCAGGGCTGTTGCAGATTTCTCATCGTTTACTGCAAGTTTGTTAACTTCAGCTTCCATTGCTTGTATAGTACTATAAGCTTTAGTTACATCGTTATCGCTTATAGCTTTAGTGTAGGTATCATTATGAAGTTTAATATTAGCCATAGTTGTAGTTTTGTCTTGAGCTTTAGCTTCAGCCTTTTCAACTTCAACTAACTTATCTTTTTCAGACTTCATAGTTTCAGTTACAACATCTTTAGTTTTACCTGAAGCCTGGCTAATAGCACCCATAGCGCTGAATTGTAGTGATCCACCGGCACCTAGTAGTGCATCAACTGTCTTCTCTTTGGCGAATTCAGGATTAGTGATGAACTTAGTAAATGTATCCGTATCTTTGAACTCTTCAGCTCCGAATCTTTCATTATATAGTTCCATCATACCCTGAGTATACTCTTGAGCCGCTTCTTTAGGCATTTGAGCAATTGCTTTACCGACTCCAACACTCATACCTACTATGGCTTTACCGAATGCTTTTTCACTTACGTCTTTAATACTTTGTTTAGCTGCTTGCAACATTCCTGGAGACTTCATAATACTTACCGCAGTAATTGCATCTAAGTTCTGATTGAACATTTGTACACCGAACGATCTAGCAAACCATTCAGCTTTGTCTGCACCTTGTAGTTCAACTCCATTGTTGTTTTCTACGAATGTCTCATATTGGTCATTTATATTACCCAGTGCACCAGTAATCATACCTGATTGTTGTCTAAGTCCATATCCGACACCTTCTTTAGTACCTAATAATTTCTTAGTTTTCATACCAGCCGCTTTAGTTCGTGATAGTTTACCTGCGTCTACGCCTTTATCTATCTTAGTCATAACTTTACCGACTTTGTGGCCTTTAGTAAGTGCCATACCTGGAATTAACCATGCAGCTAACACACCTAGTGAACTACCTAGCATCTCTCCGTCTTGGGCAGCTAGTGTTATCGATTTACCTATAGCAGCTAGTCTAGTAGTTATATCTTGGTTACTATCCCATGCGATGTTATTCAGTCCTTCTACTTGCTGAACTGTCTCTTGGCTAGTAGCGGGAACGTAATTGAATAGTTTATTAACCATTTCAGTTTTTTCTTCTTCAGTACCTATGTCGTACATATTAGTAGTATCACCAACCCAATCAGCTAAGTCTACAGCTAATTCTTTTACAAATCCTGTACCTGCAGCTTTAGCCGCACCTTCAAGCCAACCTTGTGTAGCTTTTTGGTATTCAATACCAGCTTGTTTAGCTCTTTCGGCTTTTGCTTCAGGGCTTTTACTGTATGCGTAACTAGTCTGCTGCATAGCTTGAGCTACTCTTGGATCTACTGTCTCATGCCCGTGTAAACCTAACTTTTGCTCTTTTGCTACATCGTATAGTTCTTTTTGTTTAGCATATTCTACTGGATCATCAGCTTCTCCCGGTACCATATACCCTTCACTAATCATCTTATTTACATACTCTGGATTATTCAGTAGTTCTCTACCGAAGTAGCCCTTTTCTCCTGTTTTATACTTTTCCCAGTCAGCAGCTTGTATATCTTCTCTACCGGCTTTAGTAGCTACATCACCAGCATGGTATACGTCGAATGACGTTAATCCACCGGTGTTTCTACCTGTAAGTCCAATACCTTCACCTAGTGTTTGACTTTGGTAGTATGGATCATTGGGATTATTTAGTTTATCTATTTGGAATTGTGGAGATTGTCTGTACTCTTGGTCAATAGCCCTAGCTTCTGCTTGTTGGTCTACTATCCTTACAGCGTCTTCTAACGGTATTTGATTTTCGTAAGCAACTTGTTGGTATACTTTACTTCGTACATTTTTTGTATCTCCAGTAGGAGTCATTTCATGGTATATTTCAGGAGCATCAGCACCTTGTAGTCTGTAGTCTGATGACGAATCTGCATCATCCCAATACTGACCGTCTTGAGCTGTTACACCGTATAACGATTGATCATGTTTTTGTTGTAGTCTAGCTTTCTTTTCGGCTGATTTAGTATCCATTCTACTTACATTACCGGCTACGTATTGCCCTGTAAGTTTTGAAAATTCTTCTGTAGTCATATGAGATAGTCTCCTTACTAACGTTGTTAGTTTTGCTTATTATCTCTTATGTTATCTAATTTAGTCTTAAAGCTTACTTTAAACTGCTACTATAAATCTTTTTTACCGAAGTCAAACCAGCCTAGTTCTTTCATATCTGATGCGCCAAGTTCGTATAACCTGTTAAGTATAGTCTTATCTGAAATTTTATTATCACTAGCTTTCCACTTCTCAATTACACTTTTGATGTCCTCTGGGTTACCCGATTGACCTATTATTTGACTTATTTTAGTTGACGCGTTAGCGCCTTTACTTTTGTCCTGTTGAGCTTTTATTCTTATCATTTTTCTTTCGTGATCTTCTATGTCAGCTATCTTCTTTAACGCAGCTTTATCCCTAGATAGCTGTAGTTCTGGGGCATACTTAAATTCAGCATCTTTCATAGCATTAAGTGCAGCCATACCTTCAATAGCAGATTCAGGATGTTGTTTCATGTAGTTTCTGATTGAATCAGCTACTTCAGCTTTGTACTCGTCACTATCAGTTCTAAGTTTTCTTTCTGTTTTAGCAGTAGGTACAGCTTGTTCTTTAGCTTTAATGAATCCAGCTAATGCTGTGTCTTCCATACCTTTAGTTACTCCACTACTTTTCAGTATAGCGTCAGCAATCTCTGAGTCCGAAGGAGCTTTCTTCTTAACCTCTATAGGATCTAATACTACGGTACCGCTTTCTTCAGGTGCTCCGTAGACCATTTCACCAAGAGGGCTGCTAGGATCCAGTAAATAACGTTTACCTGTCTTAGGGTCTTTGTATTTTTCGTACTGAGTACCTTTTACATCTTCCGTAGTATACGAAATACCAGATCCTGAAGTTTTAGTTGGGGTAGTAGGTAGTAGTGCTGTGCTTATCTTATCACCTAAGTCCTTCATCCTTTTGTCGTAAGCGGCTTCACCTTCTGTATTAGCTTTATTTAAACCTAAGTTAAATGCATTAGCTGCGTCTATGGCTTTTTGATTTGTTACTACATCACCGGACGTGGCTATACCACTCATAGCTTGCGATAAACCTAGTTGATGCGCCTTAGCTGTCTGTGCGTCAGTGAACTCTTTAGCTTGCCTACCTGCAGTAGCTTTCTGCAACCCGTACGACGCTTCCCATCTTCGTTTTGCTTCAGCTTCCTTTGCTAATTTATCATCACGTTCTTGTTGACCTATTAGCGTAGCCTGTAAGTCCGATAAACTACCCCTAACTGCCGCAGTAGGATCCATAAGTTGACCAGGACTACTGAATTTCAAGTATTTACTCATAGTTTATGCTCCTCTAAATGCAGATTCGATACTTTTCTTTCTAGCTACAGCTTCTCTATTAGCATCTAACTGTTGATCAAGTAATTGCCCTTGCTTCTTCATGTAACTCATTTGACCAGGCATCATAGCTAAACTCATACCTAAGTTAGCAGCACCTAAACCTGTAGTCCATTGGTCTTTAGTTCCTATGCCGAATAACCCGTCGCCAGTAGTCCCCGGCGTAGACGTATTGCCAAAATCTATACCGTTTCGATAGTCATCTTGAATACCTTTATTTAACATACCGATGTTATTGTCAAACGTAGATTGGCCTATCTTCCCAGATTCTAGTAGATTCAGCTGCTGATTGTACTTATCGTTCGCTAAAACAGCGTTTGTACCGCCAATAGCGGAAAAGTCAAATACCGCTTGGTTATCTTTTGTTAAGTAGGGTAAGCCTAACCCAGTTCCTGTAGTTTCCATAACACTTTCCTTATATACCTATTTTCTTATATCCTATCTAAACTATCCTTGAGGTTAGCTTAATTCTAAATATGACCTCTAAGAATATTTCCCAATGAGTATGCGTACTTATCAGGCTCATACGGAGTATCTGCAGAACCAAAGTTTATCCCAGAAAAACTAGCTACAGGGTCATTTAGCTGTGGGCCAGTATCGCCAAATACGGAATTTCCCAACTTGTAACCATACTGCTCTGTCTTGTATCCTTATATCACCTAATCGATTAGGTATATTTATTTTATACTATACTTCATCTAATACTAGCTTAGTACTAACTTTTAGCTGAACTTAATCATTGACGTGTCTACTTTGATTGGAGTTTTCACTGTTTTCCCTACTGTTCCTAGATGACCTAATACGAATTTACCTTGCGTATATGTACCCTTTACAGGTTCGCAGAATTTATCTATGTTGTACTTGCTTTGATCTGAGTTGATAGGGGCAACCCTGAGTTGGTCCATATCATTAAGTATATTACTGATTCTTTGGGCCTCGGTTAAGTCCTCTTCTCCCTTTAGTTCATCAATCTCTGCTTGCACACTGCTAACTTTTTTGTCGTAGGCTTTCTGCTCATTTTTTCTGTATATACCCGAACCTATATCTACTATTTTGAAGAAATTTTGTAAACTAATCTCGGTTGTCTTACTAATCATATTCGTCACCAATTTCTTGGCAGCTTCATATGCACCTGATATAGTCATTCGACCTGTCATTACTTTCATTGTTTCTTGTATAGTACTCTCAGCAAGTTCTGTACCCATCTCGGCTAATGCCTCTTGACTTATTTCCTTGATAGCTTCTTGCCTCAGGCTTTCTTGTGTTATCGAGGACATGATATTGCTAATGATACTTGCTATGCCCAGTACTGCCGATATCTTACTAGCAACACTACTCATCTTCGCTGCAAACCCAGCTCCGGTATCGTCTCCCCAAGCTTGCATTGCCATCGATAATCCTGCCATTGATACTGCGACTACTGTAGCAACGAATGCGGCATCAGCTAGAGACATAGCTGCAGTACATCCTTGTGGTCCAGTATATGCACATGCAACAATTACTATTATAACCATGATAATTATCAATAGTAACTTCTTCCACCATTTAACTTTCTTTTTTTTATACCCACTATCCATTACTTCGGAAATCAAGCTATTGCAATCTGCTGTCTTTAGCATACTAGTACTAAACAGACTTGCTCGCAGGCATCCTTTGTAGAAGAAATCATTAGTAGTTGGCAAGTCTCCGAATACCCAAGCATTTTGTACTATTAGTAAATCTGCTGTATTTCTAGCATTACTGGCAGCAAGCATCTTTAGTATTATATTATTAGTATTATATATAGTACTACGCCTGATTACTTTCATCGTTACTGCATGCGATATTACTATATATGTACCCGGAGTTGAATTGTCCCAAGTCCTAGTGGTTCCACTTGGATACAACAATGTAGTTGCTACCTCATCAACTCCAGTAATTATTACCTCGAACGTATCGGCATCATCAAACAACACGTACTTACTTATCAATCTACTTTCTAGTGTATCGTCATCCCCATCTACCTGACAGCTCTCAAATACATTCTCATAATTAGTGTGTAATTCTTCCGATATTCTAGTCATCATATCTGCGTTTGATTCATCATCTGGTCTAGTAGCTAATGCTGGATATTGATCTGATTTGATTGTAATTATGAATTCATAATCTTCATTTATATCTAGTGTGTGATTTATTACCTGAACCATGTTCTCGTCTAGTAATGTATTTTCACTAGCTGTCAGAGACCCATCGTGTGATACAGTAATCTTATCTGGATTTATACTTAGCCATGCACTAGTTATTCCTTCTGGGTTTTCCTCGCTGAGGCTTTTGTATTGCTTCAGTAGTCTGAATAACTTTTCGTTAGTCTCTAGGTGTGTTTTCGGATACCAGTATTTTCTATCGTTGAGTACTTCTACTCCATCAATGGTTTTAGTTCCCCATAGTCTGAGGAACTTTCTTTTGAATCCGAGTGAGGTTAAGTACCCTGATACAGCATTCTGCATCAGGTTAGTTTGTGGATCCTTCATGTTTACACACTAGCGTTTACTTGTACATCTTTTAGTTTTTTAACTATAGTAGCCCAATCTCCTAGGATATCTGGGTAACTTTCAGTTCCTCCGAATATATCACTCTCAGTAGTTAATGCAGTACCAATTGTAGCACCTAGTCCACTTGCAGCGTTTGACCATGCGTTGTACGCATAACCTTTGATTTGCTCTTGAGCTATAGCGCCTTGTTTATCACTTAGTGTATTGTGCGTAGTTCCAGGAACTACCCCAGTTATTCCGCTATCACTAATTGTATAGCCGTTGAATGTTCCGTAGTTCACATATGTATCTGCAATTATCTTGTGGATACTAGTATTTACTTCTCTTTTCTTACCGTCAATCAATTCTCTGTTAGCGTTTTCTGATATAGTCTTAGCTTTTATTAGTTGAATTTCTTCATACTTACTACCAGAATCTGATAGGCTTACCACTTCACCATTAACTGTTGTGAATGAACCATTAGTTCGTAAACTAGTTGCCTGTGTAGTATAATTGTCGTACTTAACTTTTTCAGTCTGAGCTTCCTTCAAATCTATGTCTTCTTCCATAACTTCTAACTGCTTCTCTAGCTCTTTCTTCTTAAGTAGTAGTTCTTTCTCGGCCGTACTCCATTGCAGTGCCATACTCATTGATGAACTTAATATCCCGTTGTTTATAGAACCAAGTATGCTAGCTAGTGCCGTTGATTTCTCATCTTCTGTTATCTCACCTTTATCTAGCATCTCCTGTAAAGTTTCCTTGGTTCTGATGTATATACTTGACCCATCTAGTGAACTACTCACTAACTCTTTATATTTAGATATAATATCTAATTCTGTATCCATTGTTATGTTTATTTCTGTACTCATTTATTTTTCCTTTTATTATTAATAGTTATACAGTCTATACTAGCGTAAACAAGTTTTAGCTTTGCTTAGTATGACTCTTCTAGCTCTGACCAAAACGCTGAATTTTAAAGTCTATAGCCTTCTTGCTGCCTGTACCTCCAGCATTGAAAGTATAGATAAACGTCTTAACTAGAAGGGTGCCATCAGCCGTTCCTTCTAGCCACGTGAACGAGCGGTATCCTCCATAT
>Ga0233442_1000070_pt1 | contig 115952 bp, 117 predicted proteins | sample SI_123_September_3_FD_182789 | JGI IMG/M metagenome (GOLD analysis project Ga0233442, IMG submission 182789) | Seawater microbial communities from Saanich Inlet, British Columbia, Canada - SI_123_September2016_150_MG | ecosystem: Environmental > Aquatic > Marine > Inlet | place: Canada... | reverse complement strand
TGACCACTTGCTTTGTGTCAGAGTGAGTTGTTTTGCTGACATCTGCTATACCTCATGAAAACTTTAAAGGTCGATAGCATGATGCTCGATATTAAAAATTAATAGATGTGTTTCGCCGGTCGCTTACTTCTATGCGGGCACCATTTTAGCTCACGAGTTAGGACATCAACTTTTTCAGCTCGGACATCCATGGTCAAACAAGGCTTGTATTATGCGTCCAGCTGAAGTTTTAGACTTTGCACTCTGGGTCAAAAATCTTGATGCTAAAAATTGTCAAATTGGTTCCAGCCCTGCAATGAAACCTGGAGTTGTAAAAATACGACTCTGGTAAGGTTGAGTTTATAACTGGCTATCGATCCCAGATAACTCAGCACCTGTAATATTAACCCAATGTTTAATTATTTTATTAAACCGGATATTTCATGTCAGAATTCAAAGATGTAACAATTATTAAAGAAGCCAGTGTTTATTTTGATGGTAAAGTCACGAGTCGTACTGTTAAATTTGCAGATGGTTCACATAAAACTCTAGGCATAATGCTGCCTGGAGACTATGAATTTAATACGAATGATAAAGAAATTATGAAAATCATGTCTGGTGAGCTGGAAGTATTAATTACAGACTCAGAAGGATGGAAAGCAATTAAAGGTGGAGAAGAGTTTGAAGTTCCTGCTAAATCTAAATTCAATCTAAAGGTCAAAACCATTACTGATTACTGTTGCTCTTACTTAAAATAAACCACTCTCAATCAAGGAAATTTTATGACTATTCAGGTAGGTGACAATATTCCTTCGTCAACACTGTTTTATATGACCGATACTGGTGTCACAAAAGTAACTACAGACGAATTATTTTCAGGTAAGAAGGTGGTATTATTTGCACTGCCCGGTGCATTTACACCTACCTGCTCTGCATCACATTTACCCGGTTATGTGATGAAGTCCAACGATATTCTCGCTAAAGGCATAGACAGCATAGTCTGCATCTCTGTGAACGACCCTTATGTTATGGCTGCATGGGGAGAACAACATAATGTTGCTAGCAAAGTAAAGATGATTGCGGATGGAAACGGAGATTTTACCCGGGCCATAGGTCTGGAAATCAATCGAGCAGATAGTGGGATGGGCCTTCGCTCACAACGATACGCTATGCTTATAAATAACGGTATAGTTGAACTATTGAATGTTGAGCAGGCCGGAAAATTTGAAATTAGTGATGCAGAAACTATTCTTCATAATCTTTAAATTTTGCTTTTACAAATGCTCTTCACAACAAATCAAATAACCTTTAAATATTAACGCAGGTTAACAGGAATATACCAAATAAACGGCTATTGAGTTTTTTTAGACAAAGCATTAGGTTTAATATAGATTATCAAATGACATAATCATTTATTTGACTGTAACCAGGGTATTAAGTACTAATCGAAACCCTATAAATCAACCCATGAGGATATTAAAGATGAAAAAGACCAGTTTACTTCTGACAGCCTGTGCAGCCCTGATCGCCAGTAATGTTGCATTTGCCGAGCCACCAGAATTTAAAGGTGCTGATAAAAATGCCGATGGTGGAGTTGATGCCACAGAATTCATGGCTCTTAAACTTGATAAAGATTTTGCTAAACTCGACGAAAATGGTGATGGAAAACTTAATAAGTCTGAATATGAAGCAGCTCTGGAAGAAGAGTGCGAATAAGCATCTCAGCTTTAAAATCAGAAAAATAGATAACTAAAACCACTTAATATATAAACCCTGGCAAGAGTTCCCAACATCAAAACCAAGTTGAGGCTCTTGCCAGTTTTTTGTAGGGTGCGCCGCGCGCACCATTAAACTCAGCACTAGCACCAATGGTGCGCACGGCGCACCCTACCAGACATTTCAACTTCATAATTTTACCTTTCCAGCTCATAATTTTTTTGACTGAAAAACCAGCGATTTATCAATTGCCATGAAATTGAAGCCTGAAAAGGCATTTTCAATTCATCAGATTTTAGTTTGGACTCAATTTCATCGGCACTAAACCAGTTAGCGGATTCGAGTTCATGGTCTATTAGCTGAATATCCCACTGCTCAGTTTCACAACTAAAGCCCAACATAATTTGACCAGGGAAAGGCCAGGGTTGGGAATCAAAATAACGAACATTATTAACCTTAAGCCCTGTTTCTTCATAGGCCTCCCGTTTCACTGCATCTTCCAGAGTTTCACCCGGCTCGATAAAACCCGCCACCACAGAATGACGATGTTTATCCCAGATAGATTTTCTAGCCAGTAAAATTTTTGACTCTGGCCCGGTATTATTAATTATTGAAAAAATTACAGCAGGATCTATTCGGGGATAATGCTCTCGCCCACAATCAGGATTACTACATTTTCTACCATGTCCCGAATTTATGACTTTTGTTTGACTACCACATTTACTACAAAAAGGGTGATTACTGAGCCAGTTGAGAATGCCCTGAGAGTGATATAACAAACCCAGATGATAGTCCGATACTGTCAGGGTGGCTTGCCGTAAGTTGACCAGCTCAAGATTATTGAAATCTGTATGCCACTGATTAAGTTGATATGCAAAATAGTTGAGTGACTCATGTAATCCAAGATAAACCGGCTCCGATAGATACGATTTCACTCCCTGTAATTCATCAAATAGAAAATACAGGCTCTCAGCATTTCCCTTAATCAGTTTTCCCTGATACCAGAGAAGCATTCTACTCTCTGGACTATGAAGAAAACTGCTAATTTGAGAAGTATTGCTTCTAATTAGAGTATTTCTATCAATAGGAGAATATGAAAATAATGGCATGGCTACAATGCTAACTCTTGAACTTAAAAACTACCCTATAGTAACCAATATGAGCGTTCTACGACCAGTTTAATCAAATACAGAGTATAATTAGATGTTAACTGCATCGACCTGATGTTAGCATTTACAGTTCTAACAAACTCCTAACTTGAAGAGAAATTCACCAAATGTCTAAAAGTAACAAATATGATTATCGAATAACACAGAGTAATTCGAGCTGGAGTGCTGAAATCATCAGACGCGTTACATCAAAAAAATCAATCGTATCCAAAAGTCAGGATGGGTTTTCAAATGAAGAAGAAGCTAAAAACTGGGGTGAAAAAGAGCTGAAAGCCTTTCAGCTGAACCAGAAGGATCGCAATCAGAGGCACTCCAGCAAACGCCAACAAAAAGCAGAAAGAATTAAAACCAAAGCTGAAGCTAATTCAAAACATAAGGAACATTAATTTCGTTAATTAAATTCAACAACATAATGACTGGTCAGCAAATCAATAATCCTTTACACGGCAAAACTCTGGAGCAGATAGTAAACAGCCTTGTTGACTACTATGGCTGGAGCGAACTGGGCAACAAAATTAATATCCGCTGTTTCAACAGCGATCCATCGGTAAAATCCAGCCTTAAATTCCTGCGTAAGACTCCCTGGGCCAGAACAGAAGTTGAAGAGTTATTCATTAGTATCCAGGATAATATTGATAAAAAAGCATCCCCTCCCGTTAATCACCCAATCTATGGAAAGCGAAAATACTAAGCCTCCTGTGTAACCTTCTGCTTTAACTCTCTGATTTGTAGCGGTATAATCCGCGCCGGTTCGATGTTCGAACCCCGGTCGCAGACCCTACCCGGTTAAAACAAGGATACCGCTAATGAAAACAAAAACACTCGTCATCTGTTCTGGTGGACTGGATTCTGTCACTCTGGCTTATCTAGTCGCTAAAGAAAGAGAGCTATCGGCTGTTCTAAGCTTTGACTACGGCCAAAGACATCAAAAAGAAGTTGAATATGCGGAGCATTGCGCCAGTGTGCTTGGAGCTCCATATCAACTCATTGACATCACATCCGTTGGAAAAGTACTGACTGGCTCAGCCTTGACCGACAATATCGATGTTCCAGATGGTCATTACGCAGAAGAATCCATGAAAAGTACGGTTGTGCCTAATCGTAATACCATCATGTTGAGCATTGCATTTGGAATGGCTGTCTCGATCGGTGCCGACTCTGTTGCTGCGGCCGTTCATAGCGGAGACCACTTCATCTATCCCGATTGTCGTCCCGATTTCATAAAATCATTTGAATCCATGCAAAAACTGGCTTTAGACGGGCTGGCAGAAATCGAACTGTATACACCTTTCGTACATTCATCTAAAGCAGATATTGTCACTACAGGGCAGCGAGTAAACGTACCATTTGCAGATACCTGGTCCTGCTATAAAGGACTCGACCAACATTGTGGCCGTTGTGGCACCTGTGTTGAGCGCAGAGAAGCATTTCACCTGGCCGGCGTCAGCGACCCTACTCATTACGAAGATCCAGATTTCTGGCAATCGGTCACCTAAGGCAAAGCGATATCCATTATGTACACTATTTCAAAACAGTTTCATTTCAGTGCTTCTCACCAGTTATTTGGACTGGGTGATTGCCATCCCTGCGCCAGGTTGCACGGCCACAATTATGTAGTAGAAGTTGAGTTATCCAGTGAAACTCTGGATAAAAACGGCTTTGTCATCGACTATAATGATCTGGGCGAACTCAAGAATTTTATCGATGATACCCTGGACCACCGTCACCTCAACGATATTCTTGGTGATGACGGTGTCACTTCAGAAAAACTGGCCAAATGGCTATACGACTGGTGCAAACAACGTTGGCCGGAAGTATCCGCAATGAGAATCAGCGAAACGCCCAAGACCTGGGCTGAGTATCATCCATAGCCAGCTAAAAGATCACTCCAATGAATACATCCAGCAAAGCAAACATTCGTATCAGTGAAATTTTTGGCCCTACAATTCAGGGTGAAGGTCATTTAATCGGGCAGCCAACCGTATTCGTACGCACCGGAGGCTGTGATTTCAGGTGTGAATGGTGCGATACACTATATGCCGTAGAACCCAAGTTTAAAGACAGATGGAAACTGTATTCTGCTGAAGAAATATTGCACCAGGTCGAATTATTATCTCAGGCACCTTTACTCATTACCCTGTCCGGGGGAAACCCTGCTCTACAGCCATTGAGTGATTTGATTGAGCTTGGGCATGATGCCGGCTATCAGTTTTCGATAGAAACACAGGGCAGTGTTGCCAAAAACTGGTTTAGTCAACTAGACCACCTGGTACTCAGTCCCAAACCACCCTCCAGTGGAATGACTAACGACTGGACACAAGTGAATAAATGCATTGAACTGGCCAGTACTGCAGAAATAGTTTTTAAAATTGTAATTAAAGATGAAGTAGATTATCAATTTGCCAAAGAAGTCCACAAACTATACCCAAACTACCCCATCACACTTCAAGCCTGCAACACACATCAACAGTCATCCGAAACTATTACCGATATTCTTGAAAGCCAACGCTGGCTTACCGAAAGAGTTTGCGAAGACCATTGGTATCAGGCCAGAGTTTTACCTCAACTTCATGCTTTACTCTGGGGAAATACTCCCAGGCGCTAAATCTACACAAGACAACCGCTGCAAAGTGCTGTAACTTCTACACTTACAACTATAAAGTACAATAATAAACTTCCAGGCCTGTAAATTGCTACATGCAAAAAACTTATTTCCTGCTAAAGTTTAAATACAGATCAAAGTGTCTAAGTACTATAAAATAACAACTCTTTTGGAGAAAAAAGATGAAACTAAAGACGGTCGCTAAAGGTGCAGCAACTGATATTAATAAAGCGCTCAGCGCCTCATTAAGCCAGGAAGAACTTGAAAGAGTTACCGGCATTATTGCTGAAGCTATGGAAAAAGCTGTCAATAAAGTATCTGACCGTAACATTGAACTATGCATTGGACATCTGAACCCAAATACCGATCTTGCACACCAGATTCAGCAGGACATTAAACGTAAGCAAGATACAATAATTACAAACCTCAGCAGTCTGCGTTAATTATTATTTTAAAAGACAGTCTATTTAACTCTTAAAACAGTTAACGCTTCAAAAAACCCTGGGCTTGTAGAAAAGCTAACATATGCTGTCGCTTCTTGCCCTGAACAGCAGAAGCAGTTTGCAACGACCAGTTAGTATTTTTTGTATTAGCTTGCCGACTGGAATAATAATCAGCCATTTGCTGGTCGTATTCATCAACCTGGTCTTGCACCTTAGCAAACTGGTAAACATCCTGATGAAGAACCACATCTACAGGAAAACGAGGCTTAACGGCCATTTTATCCTCAGGCCATCCCAGGCATAAACCAAAAACAGGGTAAACCTGTTCAGGCAGTTGAAGACACTCCGTCACAACCTCAGGGGCATTACGAATTCCTCCAATAAATACTCCACCCAGTCCGGCTGATTCTGCGGCCAGCATCATATTTTGTGCCATCAGAGCGGCATCAACTGTTGCTGCAATAAAGTGCTCAGCAAAACCCTCCAGCCGTTCAACCCCTGATTTTTCACAACAAGTTTGAATCCGTGACATATCCGCACATATCACCAGAAATTCAGCTGCTTTTATCACCCAGCCCTGCCCTCCGGCAGCCTGTGCAATCGACTCTCTGTTTTGCCCGTCAGTAACCCGGATAACCGAATAAGCCTGAATAAAACTGGAAGAAGATGCCGCCTGTCCACTTTGAACAATGCTATCCAACAGACTTTTTTCAATTTCCCGGTTGGTGTAACTACGCACGGAACTGTGACTTTGCATTAACTGCATGACTGTATTCATTTAAACACCTGTTCTCAACTAAACTCTTTTAGCGATTATAACCAATTAATTTCGTAACTATTCAGCTTAATTAAAAGTCAAAAATTTGATCACCACGAAGATCACGAAGAAAAAATAACATTTAGTAAAATCTACTAATTCTATCATTGGTTATGATTTCGAATATATTTCATTATTACATAATGATTTTCCTTCGTGATCTTCGTGTCTTCGTGGTGAAAAAGATTAAAGTAGATAATCTTGCACTAAAGGTAGAAAATCGATACAACTTATCAAACAACTTAAAAAGGTAAAAAAATGCGTATTCTTCACACTATGCTGCGTGTTGGAAATCTTGAAAAATCAATCAAATTCTATACTGAAATTTTTGGTATGACACTGCTTCGTCAGAAAGAATACCCTAATGGAAAGTTTACCCTGGCATTCCTCGCTTATTGACCTGAGAGTGAGAATACTGCACTTGAGTTAACCTATAACTGGGACACTGAATCTTATGACCCCGGCTCTGGATTTGGTCACATCGCTATAGAAGTTGATGACGTATACGCAGCTACCAATAAAATTCGAGAAGACGGCGGAAAAATTATCCGTGATGCCGGGCCCATGAACGCCGGAACAACTATTATTGCTTTCGTGGCGGATCCTGATGGGTATGAAATCGAGCTCATAGGAAAAAAATAAACACCTTTCTATATTCAGTATAAAAGTTTTTATTAACATGTTTAAACATTGGTTAAATTCAGTAGAGAACTCTTTCACTACCCGATTATGCAAAGAGTTTTCGCTTAATAGAAATGTAACTTCACCCGAAAACCAGGCGGTCAAAGACAGATTATTGTTATTATTTAGAATCTGGCCCTTTTTCTATTTCAACTATGTATTTGCAAAATCATTTGAGCAACGGGTAGAACAACTCATCATCAATAAGCAGCAAATCGATTTTCAACAGGAGCTGGCAAAACTATTTCAGCTGCATTATTTTTCAGCTATTTTGAATTTGAGTTCTAAGGAAATTCAACAGGACAAACTCTTTCGGACTCATTTTTCTGAAATGCAATATGGCATACAAGCGATATCTTCATCCAGAGGAAAAAGCGCTACAGAAATCATCGAAAGTGCTCTTGCTAAAATGCTTTATCATGACATCACTTACAACTGGAGTAGATCCCCCGCTTTCGGTGTTATCAGCAATTACTACAGTGCTAAATCATTTTTGTACATGGTAAAACGAAAAATTACTACCCTTTCCCATAACGAAGAATACCCCAGATAATAAAACCTGCGGCAAGTCCGAATATATAAAGAAAAGCAGTTAGCTTTGGAATCCCAAAAACCTCATCTCCATAAAATAAAAATGCATCATTGGCCAAGAGCAAATAGAATAACCACGTATAAACCTACCATTGGTTCAACCTTATCCATCAATACATGACTTCATTTATTTAAACAATTCGTTATTCACTATTTTCGGCTATAAACTCAATATGGCTGAATAAACCAAAAGCATTTCACCAAAATCAGATTATTAGCGTATGATATTTTCATTACAAGTATAACCTCATTCAGCATGTTAAGACTCGACCAATCTTCACCCTCATCTAACGGTAGATACCAGATTAATTTCTGGTGTTTACTACTACTGTTATTAGTTTGTGCACAAGCTTCTCATGCCGGGATATTCAGTACATTGTCAAAAATTGGTAAAAGCATTAACAATGCTGATATCGACATACCACTGAGTAAAATTGAATTACCAGAAAACATTAAAGATCTCACAGCAACAAATATTAAACTGGATTCGAATAATGAATGGAGCATTATTCAGCCAGACGGATCAGGTATTCATATTGATAAATTACTGGATCAAAATCCAGAAAAAGTAGCATTAATTATCCAGAAATCTAATCTGCCAAAAAACATTCAGCAGTTGAATAATCTACCTCTAAATGTACCCATAATTATTCAGGGTAAACAGGGCAGACTGTTTACATATCATCGAGGAGAATCTGCCACGATTACCTATAAAAATGTGCAGTTACGGGTAACAACCATGGACGAATTAAAAGATGCATTGTGGCTTCTTCAACGTCCACCTGTTAGCAGAACTCCACGTTTATTACAGATAGATGAAACAGCAAGTAAATCTCTAGCGAGCAATATTCCAAATTCCAGTTTGAGTGTTGAAACAATATCACCTGACTCACTGATTGAATCAATGCATTCATTTAAATATCAGACCCTGATACTTTCGGGAAAAGTTATAGATGGAAAACTATTTGGGAAAAGCCATAACTCTCAAGGAGTGTCATTACAAAAACTACAACAGGAAGCAGACAACAAAGATATCAACCTTGTCATACTTGAATCAGACAAACCGTCACTAGTATTAGAAAAAATGTCAAAGGCCATCAAAAAAGCCAATAAGAATCATATTCTTCCTTATGACACCACCGGTGACTTTTTTAACTTTCTTCGAGACTCTTCAAACTCTAAACCCATTATTTTACAAAGCAGTCAAAGTGGTGCAAGACAAGTTGCTATTCAATGGAAAGCAACCCGCAATACCCAGGCTGACAGTAAAGCAGAGCTTTCAGACGAAATCCTGAGCAGTATACCTCTCCATCTATTACTTCAGTCCGCTAAAATTCACTTTCCAGACAAACAGCGTAGCCAGGAACTCAATGAGCGGATTATTCCAGGCATACCATCATGGATTCAATTTTATGTAATTTTTTCTGTGATACTCGGTTTTATTACACCAGGTACAAGTTGGAGGTTATGGAAAAACATCTGGAGTTTGCAGCAAAGAAATGAGTATCAATACCTGCTGGTATTTCTATTACTCTGGATATTACACCGTCTGTTCTTCCTTATTTTATTTTTACCCTTGCTGGGTGGATTTAGTTTCATCTGGTTCCTGATGTTAACCACTTACCAGGTATTCAATTTTATTCTATTTCGCCCTTCACGCTGGATATATCGATATTTTGTTACAAAAAGATATGTTTCAGATTAGACCCTAAACGGGCTCTATTAGATTCGAATATCAGCTTCAATGACCACTATATTCATTTTTAATGTAATCTATAAACTGGATACGTTGCTGATTCATCTCCAGCTTACAGGCATTATATTCTGAATAAGACATTTTACTGCCAGCCGGATAGACATACACTGAAGACACCAACCAGCAGTGTGATTCAGCATAAAGGAGCCAATGCTGGTGCTCGATAGTCAATTTATCCGCTGTCCCTGCATTATGTTCAAGGCCAGCCGGATATTTACTATTTCTGATCAATAACAATAATTCTTGAAATTTATTATCCAGTATCACTTCACTAGCCAGGGTGGATTTTGCAAGTTCTTTTCTAGCATGGTCATGTCCGGTTGGCTTTTCATCAACACCTTGAGCATTTACGCTTAAGCCAAAAAATAAAATTAAAAATACAGTCTGACTTCTTAAAATTAAAAACAAATTATTATCATGCAAAATTTTTTTCTCCTCAGAAGCTTATTACTAGCATACTAATATATGCTAGTTTCATGTAGCAAATAAATAAATGTTACACTGTTAGCTGAAAATAACTAAAAAATATTTTGCGATATAAGCCATCCAGTTTGAGTTGCATAAAATCAACAACTTTAAATTACTTTCATGAAGAAGCTCTTTAAATATTTAGGCATAACTATCGTATTGATCATAATTTTAATCATTATCCTAGCTACTGTTGCCCACTTTAAAAAACAACAATCACTTCAAAGAAACAAGTCTTTCTGGAATTCTTCACAGCCCGAAACCAGCTCAAAAATTATAGCTATTAATGACAGCAACAAATTCAAATTGAGTTCTCAAAATAATAACCTTGTTCTATTTAGTATCAACAGCTCAGAGACTTTTGTTTTATTTCCAAACTATAAAAATAATTTTGAATCTATTAAGTTTTTTGTGAAAGATATAAATCAAATCGGTCCAAGAGAAATTATAGCCGTTGCATCTCATGAGTATTCAAGCGATCTTTATATCTTTTACTATCAGGATAAATCTGATTTCGGAAAACACATACTCAGAGAAGTCATCTGGGTAGGAGATAGTCTTCTTTTTGAGCAAGATGAAAGTTTATATATACAATCCTGTGGATCTCAATATTGTAATGACACTTACTATAGCTGGAATGGCAATAAACTAATATCCCTTGGGACTGACACCTATGAAAGCTGGTAGTTAAATATTTATTACAATGACGCTAAAACATAATTTCTTAAAAACCCTTACTATTTTATTCACATTTTTATATTGTGACATAGTGCTTTCAGATATTAAATCAACAGCTCAAACCACTCCTCCAGATAAACCAGTTTCTTTACCTCTTGAGTGCAGAAATATAGCCGGATTTAACGACCAGTTATGTTTCATTAGAACTGAGTCTATATTTGGTCCTTATGATGATGTTGTTTTCTACCGGATAAACTCAACAGGTCAGGTTATTTTTCTTGGTAGCGAAAGTAATGCAGTCACAACCTTTGGAGGATTAGAATTCTCCGAAGCAGGAAAATATATGTGGCTAAGCTGGGCTGAAGAAGGACATCCCCATTTTGAGTTTTACCTTACACGTGACTTTTTAGACAATGGAACTCATGCCAGGGTTTTAGAGGTTATTGGGGATTATTATTTTGGCCAGTTTGTAAAATTTTCAGATGAAGGCATCGTCACCTACTCACTGTCCGATGACTTTACTGAGTGCTGTGCTCAAACTAATAACAATCTAGGATTCACTAACAATGCTTCAACTAATGATAAGCAGTATTTAAAAACTATTAATCTGGATAACAAATAGAAAAAATATTAATTCCTGCTAAATGTATGCAGGAATGACGGTCTCTCTAAATTAACGAGGAGTAGCAGTTATCTTTTTAAATCATTCACTGAAAGCCCGTCGAATTAACAGGAACTTTCAGCTTAATTTCTGCACTGGCATAGACGGCATGACGATGCTGTTCCCAGAATAAATTTTTGAACCGATCTGCCGGATCTGCTTTTCGCTTTAATTCAAAGAATTTATTGGAAGCAGGATATGCCTTGTAAAGTTGCCTAGTCGAGTCATGAATAAGATAAGGCAATATATGGGTACCATTCGATTCAATTGAGGCTCTCACTAATTCACTAGTCCAGGCTTCCACCTGGCGCCTGGACTGTTTATTTTTCCCCTGCAGGTAAATCAGTTTAAACGAAAAAACCTGTGCAGATGCTCCTGCTAAAAGCCCATCATGATTCTGCGGCAGGTAAGATATTAAAATCTTAAAAATATCAGCCTGATGTCGGCTAAAAATATCACGCAGATTAAAAACAAAAATTTCAAATCTATTCACAGGAATCAGGTACTCCTGCATCACCATTGTAGATTCATCACTGTTAATAAACCCCGAATTACGCAAACTATAACTGGTTTCCAGGTTACGACTAACAACAACTTCGTCATTATACAGATAAGGATCGACAAGATTTTTTTGAAATCGATGCATCATTGAAGATTTTGCTTTCAGGGTTAATAAGACTGACTCCCACCAGGGTTCATCTTCATTTTCCTGTAAACGACGATTATCTGTTAAGGCTTTATCTGTTTTTCTCCAACTAACATCCCGTAAAGATTCAAAACTCGGGGGATACAATATAGCCTGATGCAAAACAACAGATTCATCGTTTAAAATATTCCCTTTAAAATAATTATTAAATTCATTAAAAGACAGGATGCGAGTAGAACGCTCAAGCGCTATGTTATCTACCAGTTCCAGAGTAGCCTGTACAATGACTCCTACCCCACCAAAACCACCTATTGCACCATAAAATAAAGTACTATTTTGCTCAGGGCTTGCATTATAAACCTGACCATCTGGCAGCACTATTCGTATTGATTTTACAGAATTAATAATCGAACCATCAGTCACAAAACGCCCATGAGCATTCACGCTGAGCGATCCTCCAACGGTATAATCATTATTATCCTGCATAACTTTTATCGACAGATTATGAGGATCAATGACTTGCTGAATTTGACTCCATTTAATCCCGGACTGAACTGTTATTAATTTTGCTTCGGTATCAAATTCTAAAACTTTATCAAAATCACTCATATCCAGAAACAGGCTATGCGCATAGGTAATTTGACCACCAAGACTATGATGAACACCACTAACAGTTACCGTCCCTGCTGTTGCTGCAATCAAATCAACTATTTCCTGCTCAGTTACAGGTTTTACTTTTGAGAGTGTTGCAACAGGCTCAGCTCTGGAAACTTCATTTTCAACGTAAGAGTCCAGGTCGACCGAGCTAAACTGTTGTTTTTGAGAAGAAAAATAGACAGCAACGACACTGACAACAATGACTGCTATTAATAAAAGCTGGAAAATAAGTTTGAAAAAACCCATTAAAAATACATCTTAAGTTTATAATTTTGGATTTGCTAACCCTGATATTTTAATTATTTATGTACACGTTCAGGATATAGATTTGATTTATTATAGCCTAAATTGAGTCTATTTTTATATTTAAAAATTATATTTACTCAAAGCAACGGTTTAATCAGATCGACTGATTCATTTCTAGATGAGTTAACCTGGGTGGAAACAGGATAAATTTCAAAATTCGGGTTTAATTGAGCAATACAGTCTATTGCCTGATCCGTCGATTCCGTGGCATGGTCTAGCCAGTCTGCATGCAAGTTTTCATCAATAACCACCGGCATGCGATGATGAATTGAACTCATCACACCCACAGCTTCTGTCGTTAATATCGAACATGACTGCAATTCATTACCTTCAGCATCCTGCCACAACTCCCAGATTCCGGCAAAACTGAAAAGGTTTTTATTGATATGGCAAAAATAGGGTTGTTTTATCCCATCTTCGACATGCCATTCATAAAATCCACTGGCTGGAATTAGGCAGCGTCTACGTTTAAAGGCATTTTTGAATGATGGCTTTTCAGACACAGTTTCTGCACGCGCATTAAACATACGATTTCCCATAGAAACATCTCTGGCCCAGGAAGGAACCAGGCCCCATCGAAAGAAGGACAGCCCAAATGCCGTTTTTGCCAACACGGGAGTCGTTGGGGCAATATTGTATCTGGATGCAAAAACTTCGGGTATTTCAGTATTCAGGTAATCAGCTATTGCCTTCGCTGAAGACTCAAGAACAAAACGACCACACATGTAAAACCTCGCTATTGAACAGCCATTAAATCACTGTATGATTCTGAAATCCATTCTACAAAATAGCTTCCATGAAAAACAGTTTGAACCTTCAAGCTGTTCTATTATTTATTCCATGCACTTTTATTAGCCAGACTGACCTGAGGCAGGATTAAATCCCCCTGACGCCGCCATCTACTCTATAATGCGCGGTTTTATCTGCACCAAACTGTTATGCCTATTGTCACCATTAAAAACCTGTACCACAGCTTCGGCAGTCACCCTATTTTAGACCACATCGATCTGGGCATTGATAAAGGAGAGCGCATCTGTCTGGTTGGCCGCAATGGCACAGGTAAATCAACCCTGCTTAAATTACTCTCTAAACAGAATAAACCGGACGAAGGCGAAATCAATTACAGTCAGGGTATTCGCGTCGGTGAATTACGTCAGGATGTTCCAGTATCAATTGATGGCAGTGTTTATGATGTTGTTGCAGAGGGTGTTGGTGAACTGGGCAAAGTCATCACAGAATGGCATCATTGCATACTAGCAATAGCCGAAGACCCATCTGCTTTAAAACAGATGGAAATTCTGCAACAAAAAATTGAAGCTCAAAATGGCTGGAATATTGAACAACGCATCAGCTCAACCATTTCACTGCTTAAATTACCCAGTGATGAAAAATTTGATGCCCTGTCAGGTGGGCTCAAACGACGCACATTACTGGCTCAGGCCCTGGTCTCCGAACCCGATCTGTTATTACTTGACGAACCCACCAACCACCTCGATATCGAGGCCATTTTGTGGCTGGAAGAGTTCCTCAAGTCTTTTAGCGGCGCTATATTATTTATCACTCATGATCGCTCTTTTTTACAAAATCTGGCCACACGCATTATCGATCTGGACAGGGGGCAACTGACCAGTTGGCCTGGCAGTTATGATAAATACCTGACGGCCAAACAACAGCAACTGGATGCTGAAGAAACATCCAACGCACTGTTTGACAAGAAACTGGCCGAAGAAGAAGTATGGATTCGTCAGGGCATCAAAGCACGTCGAACCCGCAACGAAGGTCGCGTAAGGTCACTGGAAAAAATGCGTGAACAACGCAGTCAACGCCGTGAACAGGTCAATAAGGCAGTACTGTCGACCCAGCAGGTTGAACGTTCAGGCAAGATTGTCATTGAAGCTGAAAATATTGATTTCAAATGGCAACAACAGGAAATAGTTAAAGGCTTCTCCTGCAAAATTCAGCGCGGAGATAAAATTGGCATCATCGGTCCGAATGGTTGCGGTAAGTCCACGCTCATTCAATTACTGCTGGAAGATATCAAACCAAATTCGGGCACAGTCAAAACAGGTACTAAACTTGAAGTCGCCTACTTCGATCAAAACAGAGATACCCTTGATCTGGAAAAATCTGTTCGAGACAATATTGCCGACGGTTCTGACAACGTCACAGTCAATGGCGTTCCTAAACACATCATCGGATATTTGAAAGACTTCCTGTTTAACCCGAGCCAGGTTAATACCCCCGTCAGCGCACTCTCTGGAGGAGAACGAAATCGTTTAATGCTGGCCAAACTGTTCACCCGTCCTTTTAATTTTTTGATCATGGATGAACCGACCAATGATCTGGATATAGACACATTGGAATTACTGGAAGAATTATTGATGGATTACCAGGGCAGCCTGTTACTGGTCAGTCATGACCGGGCATTCATCAATCACATCGTCGATAGCTGTTTTGTATTTGAGGGCGATGCAAAAGTTAATGAATATGTGGGTGGATACGATGACTGGCTTCGTCAGAAACCTGTCAGGGTCAAAACCTCAGCTGTAGCCAAAACTACCAACAATAAAGATCAGCAACTAAAACCAAAAACCAGAGCTAAACCTGAGAAAAAGAAACTCAACTTTAATGAGCAGAAAGAACTCAAAGCATTGCCCAGGAAAATAGACAAACTGGAGCAAGCCATAAATGAGATTCAACAACAGATGGCTGCCCCTGAATTCTATCAAAAATCCGCCGATACCATCACAGAGGCGCAGCAAGCACTGGCGAGTGAAGAGCTGGAACTGGAAAAATTATTTGCGCGATGGGAAGAGCTGGAAGGTTAAGCAACTTTGACAATACATAAAAATCCGTCTCACTATTAAGAGGGCTTTTTTGGTAGTATTTAAACGACTTCCAAAACAAGTCCGGGGCTTTACACCTATAAAACTGTTTAACCAGAATAAACGCAGTTAAAATCTATACAACGACGTCCAAAGCTGAAAAAGACCAGTAGGGTATGCATAATTTTTCAATTAATCCTGCTGATACCAGCCCTTTATTGGTGATGAGCGCTGTTTTAATATCGCTAGATTAATCAAGAAATTATGCATACTTTTGTAATTTAACTGATTTATCCAGGGTCACACCGCGATATCAACTAATGTCTCAATTTGAATAATTTTGATAGTGCCTCGCCCGGTTTCCAGTACGCCCTGCTTTTGCCAGCGTGATAAATAGCGCGACACTATTTCTCTAGCCGTACCCAGTTCAGCAGCCAGTTCAGACTGTTTTATCTCCACCATTTGTTCGGCACCCATCTTTTCAATGAGCAGTCCTGCCAGGCGAGCATCAACAGGAATAAAAGCATGTTGTGCAAATCGGTCTACTACCTGTTTAAAGCGGGTACCTATGTTATTTAAAACCCAATGATGAAAATGGCTGGAACTATCCATCCAGATATTAAACTGCTGTTTATCAGCCCAGCAAAACCAGCCATCCAGGTCAGCTGTAGCAATAAAGCTATAGTCATCATCATTGATCAAATTAATCAGAGAATGAATACAAAGCTGCCCAGGATCAATTCGATACAGCAACATAGATCGAGATTGAGTATTTTTTAGTTCAACCTTTACAACGCCTTTTCCTAACAACATAAAGCGATTACAGGGTTGCCCTGGTTTAAACAGAGTCTCGCCCTTGTGAAAGCTTTGTTTTCGCCATGAATAACTGCTCAACTCCTGCATTTCGGCTATCTCGGGAAATACATTGGACAGCGTATTATGATCAACCATTTTCAATTCCAGATCTTTCTTTGACGCTGACATAAATATAAGTATCCTTTAAATTATCCAACATCATAGTATCAATACTTACTAATATTAAATTTTTTTTCCATTTTGGCAAAAAAGCACCTCTTTTTGACGCTAAAGTCGCTATAACTCTCATTAAAAGTATAAAACCACAAAACGAGAGCTTTCTTAACAACAACTAAATGCTATTATTCGCACAATTCAAATTTAACTTAACTAGAGTGACTGAAGGAACAAACGAACAATATCAGTTAACCGTCGAACCACGATCTAAACATAACATTTCTCGCCGACAGATTTCAGAAGCGGCGCTAAAGGTACTTTACCGACTAAATAAAGCCGGCTATCGCGCCTGTCTTGTTGGTGGTGGTGTTCGAGATGTGTTACTGGGCAAGCACCCTAAAGACTTTGATGTGACCACCAGTGCCACACCAGAGCAGGTCAATGCCCTGTTTAAAAACTGCCGCCTCATCGGCAGGCGATTTCGGCTGGCTCACATCCGATATGGTCGCGAAGTCATTGAAGTAGCCACCTTTCGCAGCCATGCACCGGAATCCCCCAAAACCGAATTGAATGACGAAGGTCGAATCCTGCGTGATAATACTTTTGGCAGCATAGAAGAAGATGCCCTGAGACGTGACTTTACGGTCAATGCTCTATATTACGACATTAAAGATTTTGCCCTGCTGGACTATGCCAACGGTTTGCAGGACCTACAAAACAAAACTTTACGGTTGATCGGTGACCCGGTTACTCGTTACAAAGAAGATCCAGTGCGCATGCTTCGGGCAGTACGGTTTGCCGCTAAGTTAGAGTTTACTATCGAGCCGGCAGCCGAACAGGCTATTTTCGAACTGGGGTATTTACTGAAGGATATTCCCTCGGCTCGTCTTTATGATGAAGTACTAAAGATCTTCCACTCAGGTTACGCACTTAGGTCATACGAATTATTGCGTCAGTACGAGCTTTTTCAGTATTTATTTCCCAAACTGGACAAGCACCTGAAATCTGAACCCGCTGAAGCCATTCTGGATTTTATCGAACAATCCCTGGTCAATACCGATATTCGTATTTCAGAACACAAACCGGTATCACCGGCATTTATCTTTGCAGCCCTGCTATGGCCTCTGGTTCATCAAAAAGCTATACAGCTACAGGCAGAAAAAATCAGTACTCTGCCTGCTTTGCAAATTGCCGGCAGTGAAATTTTTTCTGAGCAGGTAAAAACAATTGCTGTTCCTAAACGCTTTAGCCAAATTGCCAAAAACATCTGGAACATGCAACCAAGATTCAGTAATACTCGTGGAAAACAGCCTAACAGGTTAGTTAATCATCCGAATTTTCGAGCCGGCTACGACTTTTTCTGTATCCAGTCGATGGTAGGTCTGACCACTTTTCAACTGTGTGAGTGGTGGACTCAATTTCAGATTGACCACCCCCCTCAGCCTCCTGTTCACCGAAAACCGGGGCATCGTCCCAGACGTCACCGACAAGACAGAAACAAAAGCTCGGAATAACGACTTTCACCATGCACAACAACGAAGTTAAAGCCTACATAGGCATAGGCAGTAATCTGGCCGATCCACAGCAACAGGTAGTCGATGTTTTACCTCATCTGAACCAGATAAGAGAAACTCGCCTGATAAGCCATTCATCGCTATATCAATCAGCTGCAGTTAGTGATATTCCGCAGGAAGATTACATTAACGCTATCGCCTGCCTGGCGACCCGACTACAACCAATGGCACTTTTACTGGAACTTCAGTCCATTGAATATGCTTTTTACCGACAACGTTCAGATGACCTGAAATGGGCACCAAGAACCATGGATCTGGATATCATTTTATTCGGTAATATTCAGCAAAAGGATTCTCATTTGAGTATCCCTCACGTTGAAATGCAAAACCGTTTATTCGTATTACAACCTTTACAGGAAGTTGCAGGTAACATTTATATACCCGGCCTTGGTAGCCTCAGTTACTTGATACAACAGGCCCCGGACCTGCGCATTAATCGACTGGAATTTGCTAAAAACTGACCGCACAATTGAGCATATTCTTAAAATAACATTGCAACCATTTTTGTACAGTGAAATACTACCGGCATTACCCTAATTTCCTGTTATATGTACACAGCTAAACCTCTCGAAAAGAAGATCACAATTCCCTATCTTAACAATCTGAAGCAGCAGGGAGAGAAATTTGCCTGCCTGACCGCCTATGATTACAGCTTTGCCAGATTAATGGATAGAACTGGCGTTGAAGTCGTGCTGGTTGGGGACTCATTGGGTATGGTCATACAGGGACATGACACCACTATTCCAGTGACTGTCGCTGATATTGAATATCATGGAATGGCCGTCAGCAAAGGCCTGGAAAAAAGCTTGCTGATGATTGATATGCCTTTTGGCTCACTTAATTCGCAACAGCAGGCACTGGATAACGCCAGTCACATGATCAAAAAGACAGGTGCCCAGGTGGTTAAACTGGAAGGCGGTATTACCCAGATTAAAACGGTCGAAACTCTGAGCAAATACAACATTCCTGTTTGTGCACATCTAGGCTTACAACCTCAGTCGGTACACAAAATGGGTGGATACCGGGTGCAGGGACGTGAACATGACAGTGCTATTGAAATGAAAGATACTGCACTGCAAATTCAGGAAGCAGGTGCCGATTTGTTACTGCTTGAATGTGTTCCAGCTACACTGGCAGCAGAAATTTCTCAATTACTCCACATTCCAGTTATTGGCATCGGTGCGGGTTCAGACTGTGACGGGCAAATCCTTGTGTTACAGGATATGCTGGGTATTACACCCGGTAGACCACCCAGTTTTTCCAGAAACTTCCTACTGGATCATGGCTCCATCGAAGAATCTATCAGCGCTTATGTGACCGAAGTTAAAAACAAAAGTTTTCCTGAAGCTTCACACTGTTTTTCATAAAGACTCCACCTTAAATTTATAGCAATATGTTACAGGTTCACAACAACAATGAATTAAGCGCCCAAATTCGTGACTGGAAACGACAGGGACATAGAATTGCATTTGTTCCCACCATGGGCAACTTACATCAGGGACACCTGTCACTATTACGCCTGGGGCATGAACAGGCTGACAAATTAATCAGCAGTATTTTTGTCAACCCGATGCAATTCAGCCCTAATGAAGACCTCAACAATTACCCCAGAACACTGGAACAGGACTGCAAAGCATTGATGGAGCATCAGTGTGACCTGGTGTATTTACCCACAGAACAAGATTTATACCCCAATGGTCTGGAGCATATGACCACTGTTCATGTTATGGATATCACACAGCGATTTGAGGGAGAGTTCCGGCCCGGGCATTTAACCGGAGTAAGCACCATCGTACTTAAATTATTTAACCTGGTGCAACCCGATATCGCTGTGTTTGGTAAAAAAGATTACCAGCAACTACAGATGATAAAAAAGATGGTCAAGGATCTAAACCTGAATATAGATATCATTGGTGGGGAAACTGTTCGTGATGAAAGCGGCATAGCCATGAGCTCACGCAACCAGTACCTGACTGAAGATCAGCAGCCTATAGCGACTAAACTCCAACAGCAACTATCCAGAGTTGCCGAAGAAATAAGGAAGGGGAACAAGTCATTTTCAGCTTTAACAAAAGAAGCGACAGACTTTCTTAACCAGTCAGGTTTTGAAGTTGATTACTTTGATATTTGCCATCAACAAACGCTAAAACCTGCTAATGATAAAGAGCCCCTGGTCATTCTAGCCGCAGCAAAACTTGGCAGAACCCGCTTAATAGATAATATTGAAGTCTAAGGTCACCCATTTCTATTTATTCGAAATCCACACACATTGATAAGGTCGCAGTTTAATCGTCGTGTGCAAATTATCATAAGCTTGCCGAGTAAACAGGTCATGCCACTGATCAGTCTGGACCAGGTTAACCCCGGACAGCACAATTTCCTGAACCTGATCAGTTATATTATGAAAGCAGAAAATGCTTTGCTCACGGTTTCGGCTCTGACGCCAATAAGAAAATATTCCCTCTCCCATGTGCAGAGTATATTGAGTAGCATTTGGATGAAACGCCGGTTGCCCGGTTCGAATCTTGATAATGTCTTTAAGGCGTGACAACACCTTAGCATGATGAGAACTATCATCATGTAACACATCACTGAGTTCTTTACAGTCCCACACATGCCGATTAATAGCACGGTTATTACCGGACAATTCCATTTTCCGGGTATCATTTTCAGTGGCTAGCAGGCTGTGAATATAAATAGCAGGAATCCCTTCCAGACCCAGCATAATGGTATGCGCACAGATAAATCGTTCAAGTTGCCAGTCATCTTTTCCGTTCACCGTTCCGCTTAGTGCATCGTAAAGGCTGATATTTATTTCATAAGGTCTGACTTCATTATCTGTGAGATTACGCCAGGATATTCTGCCACCAAACTGCTGCATAGTCTCAACCACCTGACTAATTTCATCTTCACTTAAAAGCCCTTCTACAGGTCGCAAACCAATACCATCATGGGATGCAATAAAATTCAGGTAAGTAGTTCCATCCTGAGCCGGAGGCATACTCATCAACCAGTTATTTAAATAAAAGCTGTTACCTGTTATCAAACTGTGTAGCAATAAAGGGGGCAGTGCAAAATTATATATAACATGAGCTTCATTGGCATTGCCAAAATAAGCCAGGTTTTCACGATTTGGAATATTGGTTTCAGTGATAATGACGGCTTTCGGATTCTTATGCTCGATCAAAGTTCTGAGCAACCTTATCATTTCATGAGTTTGAGGCAGGTTAAGACAACTAGTTCCAATTTCTTTCCACAGAAATGCAACCGCATCCAGACGAAAAATACTAACACCCATGCTCAGATAAAACTCAATGACACTCACCATTTGCACTAAAACCTGAGGATTAGCAAAATTCAAATCAATTTGGTCATGGCTAAAAGTACACCAGACATGTTTAACCCCTCCCAGAGTATTTACTTCTCGCAGTAAAGCATTAGTTCTTGGACGAGTTACCAGGGACAGATCTGCTTCTGGATCTACATTGATAAAATAATCAGCTTCCGGTGATCGATTATTTTTAAATTGTTCAAACCATTCACCTCGACTGGAACAATGATTGATCACCAGATCAGCCATCAATTTAAAGTCACTGGAAATATTTTCTATGTCGAGCCAGTCACCCAACGTTTGATTGACCTGTTTGTAATTGATAACTGAAAAACCATCATCAGAGCTATATGGGTAAAATGGCAAGATATGAATCGAATTAATAATATCTGAAAAATTCTGTTTAAAGAATTGGTTCAGCGTTTGTAAAGGCTGCTCACCTTTTCGCACAATCGAATCACCATAAGTTATGGCGATCACATCTTGCTGATCCCAATGATTTTTATGTGTTTTGGGTTTCTTGCAGTTACTGTCCAGATCCATTGCAGCCAGCAATTGCTGAGTCAATTTTTCGATATCAGCATCCGGGTAAATTGAAGTCAAATGACTTCTTACTTTTTCACGTAAAGCTTTTAATTTTTTTTTCACTGTTATTTTATTTCACCAGTCAACCCTGGCACATCAGTTATATAAGTCATGATCTTTTTGCACAGCTTCCAGCAATTGTTCATAGATATCAGGTACTGCACTCACTATTCTGTTCCAGTGAGGTACGAAAGGTTGCTCCATTGGTTTAGTTAAAAATTGCTCGCCCGCTTTCATAATATTTTCTGCAAATAACTCGACAATTTTTTCTTCAGCATGACAATCAATATTCAGTCCATTCATCACCGCATCACAGCGGTAACTGTCAATCAAATCCAGAGCGATTCTATAATAGGTTGCTTTAAGCGTTCGAAATACACCCTTATTAAAAACTGTTCCCGTAGTGGCCAGTTTTCTAAAAAATGTTTTGGAAATATCAATCGACATTTTTGATAGGCCGGTATCTTCGTTATCAGCAGACACATCCTGATGTTTATGATCATAAATATCGGCAATTTCAACCTGGCAGATTCTTCGGGTCGAGTTGTTGCGAGCCATTTCCATCAGCAAACCCACTTCCAGCCCCCAGTCACCGGGAATACGCACTTCGCTCATCACATCTTTTCGCATGGAAAACTCACCCGCTAACGGGTAGCGAAAACTATCCATATAATCCAGACTATCCTGCTGCCCCAGGTTATTCTTTAATGCTCGAATCAAAGGGGTAACCAGTAACCTTGAAGCTCGCCCACCTAAACTATTATTCGCTACCCGGGAGTAATACCCCTTACTATATTGATAGCGAAATTTAGGATTGGCCACCGGGTACAGCAATCGTGCTAATAACGATCTTTCATAAGTCACAATATCACAATCATGCAGTGCAACAGATTCCACTTTATCCGAAGCCAGCATATATCCCATGCAATACCAGACGTTACGCCCTTTTCCAAGCTGTGTTGGTGAAAGCCCGTGTTTCTCCAGCATTGCATCAATTTTTTTAAGGTTCGGTCCATCATTCCATAAAATCTGATGCTCTTGCGGTAGTCGATCAAAATATTGAATCGCTTTGCGATACTCATCTTCACTGGCTCTATCAAGACCTATGACAATTTGAGATAAATAAGGAACTTGAACCAGTTCATCAACTATCGTTTTTAAAGCAGGACGTTCCAGCTCAGAGTAAAGTGAAGGTAAAATCAAGCCCAATGGACGTTGAGTGGAAAATTCCAAGAGTTCATCCTCCAGCTCTTGCAACGGCCTATTGACGATATTATGCAACGTGGTCACTGTGCCCGATTGAAAACTATCCGCCATGATGTTATTCCTGTTTTATTTTATTAAAGAGCCTTTGATTAATTCTGGACGAAATAGATTGTACTCAGAAAAACCAGATTTAAGGCGTCGAATTGCACGTAATAGTGAGCTATTGCGAAGATTCGCAACGTAGAAGCTGGCTTTTCTGAGTGTAAGATATGAGTTCATGAATTGATCAGAGGTTCTTTAAGATCAAGTGCTAATGTTACTCCCTCTACCCAGCCTTCGGGTGCCTCATTGTGTGTATATATTTTGTTGGCATGATCCAGCTCAATAGAATCACTTGATGGAGAGTTAACAACAACAGGAATATCAGCCTGTTGTAACATTGCGATATCATTCTGACTATCACCCAGAACAATCAATCCATATGATTTATTGAAGTTTCTTTCATAAAGTTCTTTTAAAACATTCATACTGCCACCTTTATCACACAACCCTAAAATATGTAAAAAGCGTCCGCCTTTAAGGATTCCATAACCATCCTGTTTAGCCCTTTCAGAGAAAGCTTCCTGTTTAGCTATATCTTCAAATTTTAAAGGCACTGAAAATTGTCTGGTTTGTGCGGCCTTAGCTTCAGGTTCTGACAACCCGGTTATATCTATTGCCTGAGACAGGCTACATTGAGTAAAATCGATGGCTTCTGGCTTTATGGTTTTTAAATAATTATGTATCGGCTGGATTTCAGTACCAGTAATAATTATCCGATAACCAGAATTAGATTTATGATTAGATTCCTGTTTGGGTAAAATACCTTCTGCAAAGTAATTTTCTGGTATATAAATAGCCGAACCGTTTTCAACAATAAAAGGATGCTTATTATTGAGCAGAGAAACCCAGTCTTTGAGCTCCTCAAATGTTTTACTGGTATTAAATATGACAGGAATGCCCGACTGCTCAAGTTGCTCCAGTTTTGGTAAAGCAGCCTCAACCTGATAATCATGATGATTAAGCAGGGTGCCATCCATATCAGATATCACTAACCAGTGTTCAAACATATTCAAATCGCAACACTAAACCAAAGTAAAATAAAATTACTCAATTTCATTTCATCAAATCAGCTTCAATATAAATAGAAGCCTGGTCGATATCTGATACTTCAACAATAGGTAATCCCCCCCCCTGCTTCCATAACTTAACCGCATCACGTTTAGATTCACCGGTAATTAAAACCAGCATCTGATGACATTGCTGCAAAGCACCAGCCGTCATACTGATACGTTCAGGTGGAGATTTTGGAGCACCGTGAACAGCCTGAGTGAGTTGATCAGCTTCAACATCCTGCCACTGCAAATCTGGAAACAGACTGGCGGTATGTCCATCTTCACCCATGCCCAGCAACACGGTATCAAAAGGAGTTTGATCAGAAATTGTTGACTGATACAACTCTGCCCCTTTAATAGAACCTAGTTCAGCAGGAATAATATAATGTTGCTTGATTTGTTCGCTCAACCCAGAAGACGCCACTATCTGATGATTTCGATCTTCATCTTCTAAACTTAAACAGCGTTCATCACCATAAAATAGTTTCCATTTATCCCACTCCAGATCACGACTGGCTAATATTTCATAGCAGGCATTTGGAGTAGTACCACCAGCCAGTACCAGCTTATATTCTCCACGTTGTGAAATTGCATGACGGGCATGTTCCTGAATGGAATCTGCCGCAGCCGCAGCAACATCCTGTGCAGTATTAAATTCAATCCATTGGGTCATACTTCAGGCTCCAGTCCACAACGCCAGTGTTGCTCTGATTTATCAAAAATTCGGCTTACTTCATTTGGTTCCCATTCTCCAGCCGGATGAGTAGAGATATAATCTCTTTCAGTCGCCCAGTGACGCAACACCGGATCAACAATCCGCCATGCATATTCCACTTCATCAAAACGTAAAAACAGTGATCGATCACCTTCAATTACATCCAGCAACAAACCTTCATAAGCATCAGCCTGATTACAATCTTCACAGCGGAAAGGAGCATCCAGACTAATCTGACGAGTATTCATTTCTATCCCTGGTTCTTTAACAGTCATTTCCAGTCGCATCGATTCTTCAGGTGACATACTCATAATCAACCAGTTCGGCGGAATTTTATCGATATGCATGCTACGAAAAAACTGTTTTGGAGGTTGCTTAAAACAAATCGACACCATGGTGCTTGCTTCAGCCATGCGTTTGCCAGTGCGCAGATAAAAAGGCACACCATGCCAACGCCAGTTATCAACATACAATTTCAATGCAGCATAAGTTTCAGTTACGCTTTCAGGTTCAACATTGGGTTCCTGTAAATAACCCGGCACTTTCTCACCATCAATTATGCCTTCACCATATTGTGCTCTAAAAGCCTGGGCATGCACAGCATTGGGGTGGATAGATCGGACAGACTTTAACACCTTCACCTTTTCATCTCGTAAATCATCAGCATCCATCGAGATTGGAGGTTCCATAGCAATTAGTGACATTAATTGCATTAGGTGACTCTGTAACATATCTCGCATAGCACCGGTTTTTTCATAGAATCCGGAACGTGTCCCAACACCCAGTTTCTCGGTACGGGTAATCTGAACGTGATCGATATAGTTTCTATTCCATAAAGGCTCCAACATCAGGTTAGCAAAACGAGAAACCAGAATATTTTGCACCATGGCCTTGCCCATGTAGTGATCAATTCGGTAAGTCTGAGATTCTTTTAAGTGGCGACTGAGCATCATCTGTAAACTGGTAGCAGATTCCAGATCCTGTCCAAATGGTTTCTCAATAACCACTCTACGCCAGTGAGAACTTTCCTCCAACATGCCTTTATTACCCAAAAACTTAACGATTGGCACATAATGTACCGGTGCTACAGATAAATAAAATACATGATTAGGTGGAAAGCCTGTTTCCAGAAGCTGTTTTAATTCCGCAAAAGTCTTAGTGTTTGAATAGTCTCCCTGAAAATAGGTCAAACGCTCAGAAAACCGTTTAAAAACATCATCACTCCATTCTTCACGGGAATGCTTTCTGACGATTTCCTCGACAGTATCTTTCCATTGCTGCTGACTAAAATCTCTACGGCCGCTACAAACTATTTTCAGGTCATCATCCAGTAATTTGGCTGCATCGAGATGAAACAACGAAGGTATCAGTTTTACATGTGCAAGATTTCCAGTAGCACCCAGAATCACCATGGTTGTGCTATCAGCCATTAGACCTTCTCCTCTGTTCCATCCCCGGTCCAGCGAGTGTGAAAAGATTCATCTTCCGGTTTATCTACTCGATGATAAGTGTGCGCTCCAAAATAATCTCTCTGTGCCTGAAGTAAATTAGCGGGAAGCGTTTCTGTACGATAACCATCATAAAAAATTAACCCGGCATTCATCGCCGGCATCGGCACAGCCTGTTGAATGCCCAGTGAACAGGTATCTCGCCAGCCCTGTTCAGATTGTTGTAGTGCATCTGCAAAAAAGTCATCCATCATCAAGCTTTCAAGCGCTAAATTAGTTTCGAATGCCTGTTTAATATCGGTTAAAAATTGACTGCGAATAATACAGCCAGCACGCCACAACAGTGCAATATTTCCATATTCCAGATTCCAGTCATACTCCTTTGCCGCCAGGCGCATCTGCATAAATCCCTGCGTGTAAGAAATAATTTTAGCCGCATACAAAGCATCCTGAGTATTGGTTAGCACTACATCAAGGTCACCATGAAAAGGTTCACGAGTAACCGGTAATTTTTTCGCAGCTTTAACTCTTTCCGATTTGAACGCAGACAGCACTCTTGCATACACGGCTTCACTAATCAGAGTAAGTGGTGCACCAAGTTCGAGTGAATCAATAGCAGTCCAGCGTCCCGTGCCCTTTTGCCCGGCACTATCCAGAATCCGGTGCACTCTTAACACTCCATCATCATCTTTTTGCTGAAGTATATCGGCGGTAATTTCGATGAGATATGACTGTAAAACACCATCATTCCAGTTGCGGAACGCAGCAGCAATTTGCTGTTCAGAAAATCCGACAACCTGCATAAGCTGCCAGCTTTCAACAATCAACTGCATATCACCGTATTCGATGCCGTTATGAATCATTTTGACATAATGACCAGCACCACCTTCACCTACCCATTGACAGCAAACCTCACCATCCTCGGTTTTGGCTGCAATAGATTGCAGTACGGGTTTTATCAAAGGCCAGGCAGCTTTATCTCCACCGGGCATAATGGATGGCCCATAACGAGCGCCATCTTCACCACCAGAAATACCTGCACCGACAAATAACATGCCTCTCTGTTTAAGAAATTCCCAACGTCGCTGAGTATCATGGAAGTTCGAATTACCGCCATCAATAATGATATCGCCCGGTTCCAGAGCCTGTAATAGAGTTTCTATTACGGCATCAACGGCTGAACCCGCTGTCAGCATCAATAAAATCTTACGTGGTGCTACAAGCTGTTGCTGCAGCTCTCTCAAATCATCGAGGGCTAGCACAGTCTGATTGTCAGTAACTTGCTCTAACATCATATCAACTTTGCCACGACTACGGTTATAGACCGCTACTTTATGGCCCTGGTCAGCCATATTCAGGGCAATATTCCTCCCCATTACACCTAAACCTATTACTGCGATATCACATGGCATGGCAAAATTTCCTCTTAATTGTTAGTGACCAACATCATTACTTTTTTTGTGCAATTTTAACGCTATTACAGGATTATTTAATAAGCCTTAATTCTGCACTGAATTGATGCATGATTTATTTGATGTTTTCTAGCAGTGTAATTTATCACCATTTCATTACAGCAGCACCTTTCTTCATACAATTTGACCAATAACTATATTCTTATTATTTTTCATCCCTATAATTAGCGCTGATTTAAATTACAAATAATAATGATGACAAAACTGACCGATTTACCTGCCTGGGAACAATTACAACAACATTACCTGGATACCAAAGATATTCACATGCGTGATTTGTTTGCACAGGAGCCCGGTCGTTTCGATTCTTTTTCACTAAAGTTTAATGACATTTTATTCGATTACTCAAAAAATCGAGTCACTCAGGAAACTATGGATTTATTGTTTCAGCTGGCTGAACAGGCTGATATAGCAGGATGTCGAGAACAACTATTTTCAGGTTATCCGATCAACAATACCGAACACCGGGCAGTTATGCACACGGCGTTGCGCAATAACTCCCACAAACCCACTTATGCGGATAATGTGCGTATCGATGAAGAAATAAAAACAGAGTTACACCGCGTTAAGGTTCTGGCTGAAAAAATTAGAACCCGCCAATGGCTTGGACACAGCAACCAGCCCATCACCGATGTGGTGAATATCGGTATCGGCGGATCACACCTCGGCCCATTGATGGTTACTGAAGCTCTGCACCCTTATTCCATTCACGATCTGCATATTCACTATGTGTCCAATATCGATGAAAACCATATCACCAATACTCTGGAAGTTTTAAATCCAGACACCACCCTGTTCATCATTGCTTCAAAAAGTTTTACCACGCAGGATACGCTGGTCAATGCTATGACCGCTAAAGACTGGTTACTGCATAAGCTTGAATCTGAAGAAAACTTGCACAAACACCTGGTTGCCGTGACCTCTAACATAAAAATGGCCGTAGAATTCGGTGTTGCTGAAGACAATATTTTCAAGATGTGGGACTGGGTTGGTGGACGCTACTCTTTATGGTCAGCTATTGGCCTGTCCATTGTCATTGCTATTGGCCCTGAACATTTCGATGATTTACTGAAAGGTGCAAACGAAGTCGATGAACACTTTAAAACGGCACCGTTGACTGAGAATATTCCAGTCATCATGGCATTAATAGGTATCTGGTATAACAATTTTTATAATGCTGAATCAATAGCTATTTTACCTTACGATCAAAACATGCATCGCTTCCCTGCCTACCTGCAACAGGCCGATATGGAAAGTAATGGCAAGGGTTGTGACCGCTCGGGAGCCACTGTCGATTACTCAACAGGTCCTATTTTATTTGGTGAAATAGGCATTGCCAGTCAACATGCTTTTTACCAGTTACTGCATCAGGGAACCAAGCTGGTGCCAGCAGACATGCTCGCCCCTATTTCGAATTTTAACTGCATTGCGACTCATCATCGTGCCCTGATGTCTAATATATTTGCTCAGACTGAAGCACTGATGATGGGTAAAACTGAACAGGAAGTCAGAGTGGAATTGAAACAACAGGGGCTGCCTGATGATGAAATTGAAGCTTTACTGCCATTCAAGATTTTCACCGGTAACCGCCCGACGAATACTTTTCTATTTTATACCCTCGACCCTAAAACACTGGGTTCATTAATTGCTATGTATGAACACAAAATATTTGTTCAGGGCGTTGTGTGGAACCTGAACTCTTTCGATCAATGGGGGGTAGAGCTGGGTAAGGTACTGGCAAAAAATATTCTTGATGAAATCAATACGGCTGATCCTGTCAGTAATCATGACTGTTCAACCAATGGTTTGATCAATTATTACCTGAGCCTGAAACCGCTTAAAGACCCAAACTAATTAACATAATGACTGGCCGCTAGATATATAAACGCCAGTCGTAGGGTGCGCCGTGCGCACCATTGGTGTTGCACTGAAATTAAAGGGTGCGAGCGGTGTACAGACTGAAGACATAGGTAACGCGGCGTACCATACTCTCATTTTCAAGTTGAGGCTCAGGAATATTTATGTGGAAATTATTTTATAAATACATAGATTAAATATAGTTATTCACTTACCGCATCAGTATATAATGATATTATTATTTAACCCCTGCAGATTTTAAACCTCATGTCTCTACTCAACATCCAGGACCCACCCAAAAATACGCCTTTCAGTTTATTTGTATTAGGCTTCCGCCCATTCTTCCTGGCTGCGGGTATTTTCTCGATAATCACTATGGCTTTGTGGATGGCTAACTACAGTTTTGGTTTATCCATTCCATTAGAAGGACTGGTCAATTTCCACTGGCATGCACACGAAATGATTTACGGCTTTACGCTGGCTATTATTTCCGGTTTTCTACTGACTGCAATTAAAAACTGGACAGGGGTTCAAACCATTCGGTACCGCCCCCTGATGTTACTTTTTGCATTATGGTTAGGAGCACGACTGGCATTATTATTTGGCACCCAGTTTATTGTTGTTGCAGCCATTCTCGATTTATCCTTCAACCTGATGCTGTTCCTGGCCATGTTACAACCCATCTTAAAAGTCAAACAATGGAAACAAATCGGCATCATTTCCAAAATATTACTATTAGGAATATTTAATGCCTTTTTCTACCTGGGTCTGCTCGGCTATCTGGATTCAGGTGTTTACTGGGGAATCTATGGAGGCTTATTTTTATTAATCGCCGTGGTCATGAATATGGGCAGACGAGTTATGCCTTTTTTCATCGAAAGAGGTGTCGGCTACCCCTGTCAGCTAAAAAATTCAACATTCCTGGATATCAGTAGTCTGGTGCTATTCCTGGCATTGTCTATCGTTGAAGTATTTCTCCAGAATGCTCTAATCAGCAGTTATATAGCAGCCCCTTTATTCATTATTTCCGTAATCAGGTTATATAACTGGCATACAAAAGGCATCTGGAAATCATCCCTGCTTTGGGGTTTATATGGCTCTTTTATATTTATGGCCATAGCATTTCTACTGTTTGCTGTTTTACCCTACACCGACATGATCAGTCGGTCTATCGCCTTACATACTTTAACCGTTGGCGGCATATCGCTCATCACAGTTTCTATGATGTCTCGAGTAACACTGGGTCATACTGGCCGCAGCGTTACCCAACCATCGGCCTTAATTAATGTAGCTCAATGGTTATTATTGCTAGGCGCAATTACACGAGTCGTACTACCGGTGGTTTTACCCGGACTCTATACCAGCTGGATTTTAACATCCCAATTATTATGGATCACCGGTTTTGCCGTATTCATTTGGGCAAATTACCCATTACTCACAAAACCCCGAATTGATGGTGCTGAAGGCTAGTTATACATACCACGCTAAAAAAAGGGTGATACAGATCAATCATTTAAAAATTGCATTTGCTTTAACTGCCTAAAGTATTAGTATTTGCTAATACTTTAGCTTTCCCGTGAAAAATATGCACAAACTGCTTTTGCTACTATTTTTTTCTATCTTTACCACGGCACTTTTTGCAGCGCCCGATGGCCATAAGCTGTACACAAAACATTGTTCAGTTTGCCACAACGAAAATGGTATGGGCGGCATTGGCCTGCCTTTAAACGGAGAAAAGGTTGAGCACTTCCCAAGGGATTATCTATTTAAAACTGTTCGTCTGGGTCGAGAAGGCAGAGTCATGCCTGCATTCAACAAACTCAGTGATGCACAGATAAATTCCATCGTTGATTACATATTCAGCTGGAAGAAAAATACCATTACCGATGTTTATTCTACTAAAACAGTAAAAGGTGATGCTAACAATGGGCAGAAACTTTTTCTACAAAAGTGCGCTTCCTGCCACGGTAAGGATGGTAAAAGTGAAGGCATGGGTACTGGCGTATCTGTATCCAGAGAACGAAAATTTCAGGTTGTGCCTCCCGCTTTGAATAACCCCGGTTTTCTTGCTTCTGCAAATGATGACTGGATACGACAAACCATTAAAACAGGACGTCCGGGCACGATCATGCCATCCCAGGCTACTTTTCAAATCACCGATCAGGAGCTGAATGATATTGTTAGTTATGTTCGTAGTTTTGAGTCATCTTATCGCCCCCCCGAAGCACTTGAAGAAGATCAACCAACACTGGTATTTGACTCCCCCTATGATTTCATGACCACCATCGCCAACCTGAAACAAAGCCTGCAGGGATTAAACTTTCGCTACTTTCCAGATCGATACATGGAAATGGGCCTGGCTCCAGATAAGCTGATTAACAAGAAACAACTTTCATTACGTTTCTGTAATTTCAAACAACTTTATAAAATGATTAATACTGAACCACGACTAGGTGTCGTTCTACCCTGCCGGGTGACTGTCGTTGAGCAACCCGATGGTCAGATCAAGTTATATGTTATGAACATGAAAGTTGTCTCACGTATTTTTAATAATACACAGCTAAGTGAAACTGCTGAAGAAATGCATGAAGCGCTGATGGAACTGATTGATGAGGCGACATTATAATGAAGTTCTTCAAATACATTGTAATCGCTGCACTATTATTTTCAGCCAGTGCTCAAGCCGAAAACATGATCATGCTTCGGGTGAGCCATAGTTTCGACAACACGATGATTCTGGTTAAGGAAAAACTTAATGATTACGGTTACAAGATCGCCCATATTCAAAAGTGTGACGGAGGGTTAACTGACTCAGGTTATAAAACCGATTTCTACAAATCAATTTTCTATGGCAAATTTGAAGAAATGCGCCACCTCACCAGCACTCACCCTGAAATCATTCCATACGTTCCATTAAAAATAGCCATCATGCAGGAAAAAGATACCGTAGTACTAGTCGCTATCAACCCGGAAACACTATCGCATTTTTTCCCTGATAAAGATTTACAAGACCAGTTTGGCCGCTGGGAAAGTGACTTGCGAGCAATTTTTGAAGAAGTAAGAGAAACCAAAGAGTTATAATTTTATCAATGAGAGTATCAGTAAAAGACACCAGTCAATATCCATGGTTTATCAGACCTTTTTTCTGGAATCAGAGAAAAAAATATGGAGCAGTTCTTCAACCCGGTTTACTGTGGGGAAGAGTCCCGCAGTTATTCGCATCTGTGGCACTTTTATACGGTGCATTAGATAGAAAAAGTTCACCATTAAGCCCAGTATTACGTTCACTAGTTACGGTGAGAGTTTCTCAAATTAACTGGTGCCATTTCTGTGTTGATATCAATTCAGCAACCCTGGCAAAAAGAGCAGGCTCTTTAGATAAAGTCGAAAACCTTGAACACTGGAAAGAAAGTGAACTGTTTGATGACAAAGAAAAAGTCGTTCTGGAATACACAGAGGCAGTCACCTACTCTGATCAGCAAGTCAGTGACGAATTAATAGAGAGATTAAAAGTTTACTTCGATGACGATGGACTGGTCGAATTAACAGGCTTGATTGCTTTTCAAAATTTATCCAGCAAGTTTAACAGTGCTTTGGATGTTCCAGCTCAGGGTTTTTGTAAAGTTCCGAAGTAGTTTATCCAGATGATTCCCAAAAAGAGACATGAAGATACCCGGGAAGATAGATATAGCATTAGCACACCAACACAGGATGACCCAACTTTAGTTGTTTGTCCTGCTTGCCAGAAAATGGCAAAGATATTCCCTGCTCAAAATCAACCGGAGACAGGGTATTCTGTTAATGTTAGCTGTATTTCATGCGGATTTTCAAAACATAAGGAAACAGATACACGACAGTTTTTCTGGCATAGCGATGATCCTACCGATAGTATTTTCGGGTTATCCCTGTGGTTAAAAATTGCATGCTGCGGCCATTCACTGTGGGCCTTTAACTTTCGACATCTGGATTTATTATATAACTACACCTCTGCCGAATTGCGTGAAAGAAAACAGGATGAACCAGGTTATTCAAATGCATCAATCACCAGCAGATTACCGTTATGGATAAAAAACGCTAAAAATAGAAAAAAAGTAACTGCCGCAATAACTAAATTAAGACAAATAATTTTTTAAAATAAACGTGACCACTCAGAGTGATTAAAAGTCAAAAACTGATCACCACGAAGGCACGAAGATCACGAAGAAAAACAAATACAGATTTATTAAAATTTACTAATTCGATCATTAGTTATTATTTTAGAAAAATTTCATTATTACATAACGATTTTCCTTCATGTACTTCGTGCCTTCGTGGTGAAAAATTTAAATATAAAAATCAGGCAGGTCTTTTGAACCAACCACCTGACAATAAATCATATTAATAATCTCCAGCTCATGATGGTGAATACTTTCTGTAGCCGCAGCACAGCAATCTTCAACCACTAAAACATTGAAACTTTCATCAGCCAAACTGCGTACCGTTGACGAAATACATTGATCGGTAAATATCCCGGCTACGATCACATTGCGAATACCCATGTTAGTTAAAATCAGGCGTAAATTGGTTCCAGTCAATGCACTGTCTGTGGTTTTGGTTACGGTAATCTCATCACCTAACGGTTGAAGCTCAGGCACTATCTGGCTTTCATCACTGCTTTGTGGCATCAACAAATAATTAAAACCCGGCTTTTTCTGACTTAACGATCTATCTCTCCCATCTTCTTTCAGGCAGGCTATTCGAGCAAAAATAACTTCAACACCTCGCTGCCTGGCATCATCAGCAATACTTGCCGTGGTCGGGATCACCTGCAAATTCATCCGATCATAAAATGGCTGCCACCTTTCAGCTTCCTGTTGATCATCAGACGGTTGTAAGTAGGTATTTTGAATATCTATTACCAACAAAGCTGTTTCATCAGGTTTGAGAATAATATTTTCAGGTTCCTGTGCATTTTCATAATAGAATGATCGGTAAGAAGTTTTCCAGCTCATGTTATCCTCGTTTAACTGCAATGGCATTGTGCCTCTAATATTCTTATAATCTACAAGATTCATCAACAGTAATTTGCTCAAATAGAAATATGATTGAATGGCAGTGGAAACAATTTGAAAACCTGAACATCGATGAACTACATGAAATATTTCAGGTTAGACAGCAAGTATTTGTAGTAGAGCAAAACTGTGTCTACCAGGATGTGGATGGACTTGATCAATTCGCATGGCACCTTTCAGGATGGAAAACAGTTGAGAATTCAAATTCCCGGAAACTCGTTGCTTATTGTCGAGTTGTTTACCCGACATGCAAATATAAAGAACCTTCCATTGGTAGATTTCTCACCGTAAAAACGGCAAGAAAAACAGGTTTAGGAAAACAGTTATTATCTAAAGCATTGATCAATACTGAAAAAGAATACCCCGATAAAGCAATAAAAATATCAGCTCAACTTTATCTGCAAAATTTTTATTCCCAGTTTGGATTTGAAAAAAATTCTAAGCCCTATGATGAAGATGGAATTCCGCATATTGAAATGCTTAGAAAAGCTACCTGAATTTTTTTAACCCTGGAGATTAACAATGACATACCTTTACCTGGCCATTGCGATAGTTACTGAAGTCATTGCAACCACTGCATTAAAAGCATCCTCAGAATTTACAAAATTCATACCGAGTTTAATCGTTATCTCGGGTTATGCCACTTCATTTTATTTCCTGACACTTACTTTAAAAACACTTCCTTTAGGTATTACCTACGCTGTCTGGGCGGGTCTCGGTATTGTATTGATTTCCATTGCAGGCATACTAATTTACTCGCAGGTCCCTGACTTACCGGCATTAATTGGAATGGGTTTAATTATTTCTGGTGTTTTAGTCATACATCTATTTTCTAAATCTGCTATTCATTAAGGATTTATCGTGATAGCAAAAATTCATCATGCAAATACCGCTACCGAGTTTGACACATTAGAACGCTGTTATATTAAAGAGCTTTCAAACAGCTCAAACGATGAACAGGTTTCTATTGCCCAGGCACGAGTCGAACCGGGTATTACGACAGCATGGCATAAACTAAAAGAAGTCACCGAGCGTTACATTATTACAAGCGGTCAGGGGAAAGTAGAAATTGAGGGATTACAGCCCACTGATTTAGAAACTGGAGATGTCGTAATTATCCCGGCAGATACCGCTCAAAGAATTACCAACACCGGTTCAACTGACCTGATATTTTTAGCTATCTGCTCTCCCCGTTTCACCCCGGAATGTTATATTTCTATTGAATAGTCACATCAAATCAATGTCTCACAACAAAACAAATATTCTGCTGGTTAGACATGGTCAAACTGAATGGAACCAGCAAAATCGTATTCAGGGACATCAGGATTCCCCATTGACCGAACTGGGTAAACAACAGGCTAAAAAGGTTAAACAGTTACTGAATAAATTTGAAATCCAACAGGCTTATGTAAGTCCAATGCAAAGGGCCAGGGACACCGCTAAGATAATTTTAAATGGAAGTTCACTGAAAGCTAAAGTATTAAAAGATATTGGAGAAATCAACCTGGGACCCTGGGAAGGGAAAACACGTGAAGAAACAGCTTTATCGCACCCAGTAGAACACAATAGCTTCTGGCATAAACCAGATATTTTTAATTTAGCAGGGGCAGAAACATATGATCAATTACAACAACGAATGGTGAACGGGCTGGAAACTATTTTCTCCGCAAACAGAAATACTAATATTCTTGTTGTTTCACACTGGATAGCGATTAAAGTTGCGCTGGCTTTTTATAAGGGTATCCCTATATCGCAACTAACTGACATAAAAAACCCTGAGAACGGGTCCTTTTTATGTTTAAGTAAAGAGCAAAATCAGGTGAACATAACATACTGAATAACAGTATTTTTGCTCAAAACATCTTGCAAAGTTTTTTATTCGAGTGAATCCCCTATATCTATTGGCATTGTTATTTCCACTCCTCGGAGTATATTCACCCGGTGGGGTCACACCTGCAATCCATCATATAAAAATAAATAACGAGGGGAACAATGACTACAACAGAAAATAACTCAAATACTAAACGCTCTTTTTTGGCAAATCTGCTCATTTTCATCGTACTCATTGGTGCTGGTGGTGGTTTCTTTTTCATGGGTAAGTTCATGTACAACATGGGCAATGATATGGCGAACATGACCAAATCAGTGATACAGATGACAAATGATGTACACAGCATGGCAACTGACATGAATGGTATGTCAAAAAACATGATGACAATGGCTAAAAGCATGGTGGATGGACAGCAGAAAATGGGAGATGACTTTGCTCAGGTAGCTGGAGATATGCGTGTTATGGTTGGTAGTATGAAAAATATGAGCAAAGATATGAATGGACTGGGTCACAATATCGGCACCATGAATATCAACATGGCTGAGATGAACCAGTCAATGGGTCGAATGAGTCATGACATGGCCACCATGAATAATTCCATGGGCGGCATGCGCTACGACATCAATAAATTCACCAAACCTGAAAATATCATGATGCCATTCATGCGTTAGTTAAATGATCACACAGGGAACGTTTTTAAAACTTTATAAACTAGAAGCACTCAGGAATGAATAAACAACATCAATGGCTGTCCACCCAGCTTCCTTTATGGGTCAAGGATAAAACAATTTCTCAGCAACAGGCTGACACTCTTCACAGCCGATACCCTGTTAAAGATTCTATCAACCTGGGCAGATTACTGTTGACGGCTGTTGGTGCCATCATGATAGGGTTGGGCATTATTTTACTGTTTGCCTATAACTGGGATGAAATGGGTAAATACACCAAACTATCTGTTATTTTTGGAGCATTAATTTCAGCTCACTCACTTGCCTTTTTCTTTATCAACCGCAACAAGGTACTCAGTGAAAGTCTATTCGTACTTGGCACCATGTTCATGGGTTCTACTATTTTCCTGGTTGGTCAAATCTACCACTTAGACTCTCATTACCCCAACGCCTTTTTACTCTGGTCAGCCGGAGCATTGGCACTGGCCTGGGCATTACCTTCTTTATCTCAGGCATTTATGGCCATCATTCTGGTGAGTTGCTGGCATATCACTGAAGTTTTAGATTTTGACTATGCCAATCACTCCGCCCTGTTATTAATACTCATTGCGATATTCCCTCTGGTTTGGCGTTTACATTCACCTGTACTTGCCCGATTTACTTCGGCAACATTACTCACCAGCCTGGCATTAAGTATTCTGGCAATAGATGAAGATATGGTCGGAGTGATCATGCTGATGAGTGCCAGTGCTTTAATTGCCACTGAACAGATAGTTCGGCACTTTGCTAATACTGAGCAAAAGAATATTGCTTTTGAAATAGAAAAACCGGCAGTACTGGTATTGATAATCACCATGTTCTGTTTAACATTTACAGACCTGATTGATGAAATTCTGAATTTCAGTTTTGACAGTCCGATTACAACCGGTTATTTCTGGTCAGCACTGATATTAAGTCAATTAAGCTTTGCCTGGTTATTATTTAAAAAACAGCTCAGCCACTTGTCCAGCCTGGCTGAGTTAACCGTCATACTAGCGTTACTTCCAGCCCTTTTCTATCAACAGTTAGACGCTGAAATCCTGCCGGACATATACCTGATATTAACCCTGGCTTTTAATATTATCCTGCTACTATTTTCTGTCTGGTTAATGATCGACGGAGCCAGAAAGGCAAATCGCCAGCATATGGTTTACGGATCAATGATCTTTTCCATACTCGCAATGGTTCGTTACACCGACCTGTTTGACAGCCTGGTCATACGTGCATCTATCTTTTTAATCGTTGGAATAACACTGTTTAGTGTTGGGAACATTTATCAGCGAAATAAAAAGGAGGCTAAGTCATGAATATCAAGAAATTATTAACCACCCTTGCCATTTTATTTCAGATAATCTCAGTAGCATCTATAGCTATTACTAAGGAATCTATTTTACTATCCGGTAAACAAATAACACTGCAAACGGCCCCGATTGATCCTAGAGACATTTTCAAAGGAGACTATGTAAAACTTAAATACAATCTTTCATCAATTCCAGTTCATCAACTGGAAAAAGAGATTAAAAAACATGGACTAAAAAAGGGCCAGAAAGTTTACCTGACTATAACAACCGATCAGTATGGTCTTGGGCATGCAGAAAAACTTTACTTAAACCCACCAGACAATAATATTTACCTTACAGGTCATGTCACCAGTCACTGGCCATATAAAAACTATCAACCCGATTCAGAAGATGACTTTAACAAAAACAAACAGCCCGTTAGCATGAAATTTGGTATTGAGCAATATTATGTTGAGCAGGGTCAAGGGAAAGTCATGGAAAATATTCTTGGTAAAAGAGATGACTTTCAACAGCCGATGCTGGTAAAGGTAGCTGTAGCTGAAAATGGAAACTCGGTAGTTCACTCTTTTGACTGGGCTAATATTGCCATGAAAACTGAAGTCTTACGATCAGCCCAACGTAATGGACCGGATAACCTGCTTAACGCAACAGTTCGTTTCAGCCTAAAAAACAAACACACAAAATCAATCACACTACCTCTAAAAGATAATGATTGTTCATTTGTTCTGGTTCCCACTTTTGGTAACCCTCTACTCAAACAAAAGAAAGGTAATTTTTTTAACCGACCAGAATGCGAAGAGATCGATAGCCAATCCAAAACATTAAAACCAAATGAAACCATTACCGTTGATTTTGACCTGAACCAAGCACAATGGTTAGTTGACTATAAAAATAATCCTACAGCTCTTTCAAAGCTCCCCTGGGAGTATCGATATAGAATTATTTATAAAGGAAAGAGTATTGAAGGCATCAATGCAAATATAGTTTCCAATGCTTTTCATGGGCGAGGGAATATTGATTAATGCTTAACAAGTCATAAACATGAACCCTGAAGAAGTCAAAGAAATTGAGAATGCAGGATTCTGTTCGTGGCCAGCCGATGAACAGCAAGATCTGGATCGTATTATTGTAAGATTTTCCAATGGATATACCAAACGGGCAAACTCGGCCACAGTATTGCAACAGCAAAAAGGTAATTTCAGCAGCCTTGTTAAACAATGCGAGCATTATTATCAGAAAAAGGGATTACCCTGTACTTTTCGCATACCATCATTCAGTCAAAACGAAGCACTTGATAATTACCTGGAACATAAAAGTTACACATTGCTTGACCATTCTCTGGTCATGCACAAGCCAATAGAAAAACAATCTCTGTCCACTATAAATTTTCAACTAAGAACTCCAGAACAATGGATAGACTCATTCTGCCGACTTAATTCAATAGACATCAACAATCAGCACCACCACCTGAAGATATTGAATCGTATAAAAGACAAAATGTTATTGGCCGTATTAGTTGAACATGGTCAGGAGGTAGCCTGTGGCATTGCTGTCATTAGCAATGGATACTGTGGAATATTTGATATCTTTTCCCATAAGAACTTCAGAAAGCTAGGTCATGCCACAAAATTACTCAACGGGTTATTAAACTGGGCTATCTCTAATGGTGCCACACATTCATATATCCAGGTCGTTGCGAACAATCAACCCGCTATTAATCTGTATAAAAAACTGGGGTATAAAACATGTTATGAATACCACTATCGCATGAAACTAAAATAGGTTAAAAAATGGTTCTGGAAGTCGCAATTTTAAATGTAATCCACGGTCAGGAATTAGAATTCGAAAAGGCTTTCGAGCAAGCCCAGGCTATTATCGAAAATATGCAGGGGTATAAATCACATCAACTTCAAAAGTGTTTGGAAAACACAAACCAATACATTTTACTAGTTAACTGGGAAACACTAGAAGACCATACAATAAACTTTAGAGGATCTGAACAGTATCAGCAGTGGAAAAAATTATTACACCATTTTTATAAGCCTTTTCCGACTGTTGAACATTACACTACCGTTTATAACAGTACCTAGAGTCTAATACGCTCTAAACTCTAGTTTTAAAATTAAAGCACTATTAAACCACTTATATAAATAATGAGCTTCTCGATATAATATGCATGGCTCAACTTAGCTTTTAACCCTTCATATTATGAATTCAGAAAATTTCAAACAATGCGCCATCTTAAGCATGGATAAACTTGATGACTTCGAAAGTTATGATGTTTTACTAGATGAACCACTGGCCAATCTTGGCTGGAAAACCCACACAGTCTCATGGCGTGATAACTCAATCGACTGGAACCAGTTTGACGTGGTTGTAATCAGGTCAACCTGGGACTATCAGGATGATCCTGAATTATTCATCCAACAATTAAAATGCATCGATCAATCTTCAGCCCGACTGGAAAACCCTTTGGAACTGGTGCTATGGAACATTAACAAAACCTATTTAAAGGATTTAGAGCAAAAAGGCAGTTATATCGTTCCAACATTATGGGGTAAAAGTTTACAGCAGACAGAGCTACTCGCCTACTTTAAACAGCTACAGGTTGATGAAATCGTTATCAAACCGGTCATCAGTGCCAATGCTGATAACACTTTCCGGCTCACGATGAATCAGGCAGAAAGTTTATCAGACAAGCTGCTTTCTATATTCTCCACTAAAGAATTCATGGTACAGCCTTTTATGCAGTCCATAATTACAGAAGGTGAGTTTTCACTATTTTTCTTTGGAGGAAAATACAGTCATGCCATTTTGAAAAAACCAAAACAGCATGACTTTAGAGTTCAGGAAGAACATGGTGGAACCTTGCTTAAAATCGAACCTGAAAAAGCATTGCTACAACAGGCTAAAAAACTTAACCAGTTACTCTCCCCAGATCCACTCTACTCAAGACTTGATTTTGTCCGAACACAAACTGGTTTTGCTATTATGGAAGTCGAACTAATTGAACCTTCATTATATTTTAACATGGATCAATTTTCTGCCGAAAGATTTGCCAATGCATTTAATGAGTGGATGAATAAACGCTCACTGACAAGTGTATAATCAGCTCTATTTGCGATCACCATCTACAAGAGATTCGTTTGGAACAAAATTACCTGTCCGCATTACTGCTAGGCCTGTTTGGCAGTCTGCACTGTATTGGCATGTGCGGCAGTATCTCCAGTGTCTTAACCTTCAGTCTACCGCAAAAAAACCGTGACCGTACTCCCGTCCTGATAGGCTACCTGGGTTTTTATAATCTTGGCCGTTTACTGAGTTATACGCTGGCAGGTACCCTCGCCGGTGCCTTTGGTAGTCAACTGTTGTATAGCATCAGCCCACACAATGGACATAAAATATTACTACTGCTTTCAACATTAATGATAATTGCAGTAGGCCTGTACCTGGCAGGCTGGTTTCCAAAACTTGCTTATATCGAACGTATTGGTGTGCCTTTCTGGAGAAGAGTAGAACCTCTTGGCAGAAAACTGTTACCCGTGAAATCTCCTTTTCAAGCTTTATTATATGGCATGATATGGGGCTGGCTACCCTGTGGGCTGGTTTATTCAGCCTTGTTAATTGCTCTAACTCAAGGACAAGCACTACATGGCGGGGTATTCTTATTCGTCTTCGGCCTGGGAACATTACCATCGCTACTGGGTTCAGGTTTTTTTGCAGGTAAACTTTTAAGCATTGCGCAAAATCCTAAAATCCGGGCATATGCCGGACTGTTTTTAATTATCCTCGCCTTAACCGGACTAGGTTTAAATTGGGAAGTACATGAGCATCAACATTGACAGCAAACTGATTGGAAACGCACCTGAATTCGTTTCATTATTACGATCACTTGACGTTGCAGCAGCAACCGATGTCACGGTGATGTTAGAAGGTGAAAGCGGAACCGGAAAAGAATTACTCGCCAGGTATACTCATCAGCAGAGTAAACGAAAAGATAAACCTTTCGTGCCCATTAACTGTGCAGCTCTGCCTGAAACCCTGGCAGAATCTGAATTGTTCGGCCATCGAAAAGGAGCTTTTACCGGTGCCACACACACTAATGAAGGCCGCATAAATTCAGCTGAAGGCGGCACATTATTTCTGGATGAAGTTGCCGAAATGCCTCTCACCATCCAGGCAAAACTTCTTCGTTTTATGGAATCCGGTGAATATCAGGCAGTCGGGGACACTTCACACAAAATGGCCAATGTCCGTATCATTACTGCAACTCATGCCGATTTAAATAAAAAAGTACAATCCGGTGAGTTTCGTGCCGATCTGTATTATCGTTTAAATGTAGTACCGTTTCATGTACCTGCATTACGCGAGCGCACAGGTGATATTCAACAATTACTAAATAGCTTAACCAGACAACTGTCACAACAACATCAGCTAAAATCACCCCGTTACTCTACGCAATGCATCAAACAACTGGAAAGTTATGATTGGCCCGGCAATATCCGCGAACTACGAAATTTCTGTGAACGCATGGTCATTTTATTTGCTGCCAGGGAAATACAACTGGAAAATCTTCCATTTGAAATTCGTAACTATACAACCGAAAAACCATTTTCATTCCTTTTACCCGACCGAGGCATAAAACTGGATGAGCTGGAACAGGATTTACTGCTTCAGGCTTTAAATCGAACCCTTGGAAATCAAAGTAAAGCCGCCAGAATGCTTGGCTTAACCAGAGATACTTTTCTATACCGATTAAAGAAATATTCTATTTCCTGAATCAAGTTAAAGTCAGTCTTCATAGAATTTCTTCAGAAACGGTTTGCGGAAGCTTTGATGGCACTCCATGCAACTATTTTGCGACAGTGAAAAAGTCTGGATAACCACCTGACCACCTTGTGATGAAGCCACTTTTTCAAGTTCTACTGCTGCATTATGAGTTTGTTATTATGTTTTTTTAAACCTTCAACTTTTCTTATACAATACTGACCCGACTAGCTAAATAACTTTTTCAGGATACTTGCGAGCAATAACATAGGTAATCACCGAAATAACTATCCAGATGGTTGAACGTAAACTCATCGCCCCAATAGTTCGTACTTCATAGACTCCATCAAGAAAAATATAAACCCCAAAAGCGATAAATACCAACACCGTAAATATTGCAATATAAGTCGCCAGCACAGTCGCCCAACTACGCTGCAACCAAAGCCCTATGCCGGCAGAAACATAAGCAAAACCGGCAATAAAATTAAACCAGAGTACGAAAGGCACATAATTACCCGCAGCTTGATGTGCTTCTCCCTGGGTAAACAAAACCATACCGCCCGATTTAATGGTCAATAAACCAAACAAAATAGCGACAACGGACATCACCTTAAATACAACTGGATGTTTATCAATTTTATACGACATAAATTATTTCCATTTTAGATTGTAAAAACCTGCACCCAGGCTCATTAACATTATTAAATAGCATTAGTGACGCCCCTGTCCACCACCTTGTCGTGAGCCATAACCGGAGCCATAACCACCATCACTTTGACCGTAGCGATTCTTTTTTCCTGAACCATTACCCGAACCATCTCTGAGTCGTTTTTTCTCTCCAGACCCATTACCGCTACCATAGCCTTTGCGGTTCATACCGCCTTCTCCAGACCCATTTAACTGTCTGTAAAGTTCACGGTCTTCACTACTCATTGCTTGCATCTCAGTTCGTGTCTGAAGCATTGTTGCTTCAGTAAGTTCATCTGCCCATGATAGATTCGCAGCCAGAAGAAGAACAGGAAAGCTTAAAAGTGCTATTTTTTTATTCATAATTTTTTTCTTGTAGAGTCTTGTTCAAATTTGTTAATGTAATAAAGCGAAGATACTTGCTCATATCCTCATCATGAAAACATTATGCCGACAAATTATTTCACAATAATGTCAGTCGGTATTTAAATTGTTACAAAATGTTTCAGCCCAAAAGGTTGATTACCCTTGGTAACCTCTGATTAATTCTGGACGAAACAGGTTGAACTCAGAAGATCCCGTTTAAGGCGTCGAATTGCACGTAATAGTGGACTAGTGCGAAGAATCACAACGCAAAAGCTGGCTCTTCTAAGTGCAATATATGAGTTCATGAATTGACCAGAGGCTCCCTTTATAAACAGGAAAAATTATGTCCGTAAACCAGGAAAAAATCCTGATTGTCGATGACGATCTTGAGCTACAACAATTATTGACTCGCTACCTAAACGAACAAGGTTATGTCACCACAACAGTAGGTGACGGAAAAGCGATGGATCAATGGCTAGAGCAGAATAGTCCAGATTTGATTATTCTTGATCTGATGTTACCCGGTGAAGATGGTCTATCACTGGCTCGGCGATTACACCAGAATGCTTCAACACCTATCATTATTCTTTCTGCTCGAGGTGATGAGGTGGATAAGATCATAGGTCTTGAAGTTGGCGCAGATGATTACCTTTCCAAACCGTTTAACCCACGAGAATTACTGGCTAGAATCCGTGCTGTACTGCGCAGGGGCAGTCAGACAACAACTTCTTCACCAAAAGAAACTGAAAGTAATAACATCAACGAATCCAGTCAGCCTGCAATGATTGAAAACCACTGTCAGTTCGGAGAGTTCATTCTCAAAATCGAAAGCCGAATTCTGTGGCGAAATGACGAAGAGATCGAATTAACCAGTGGAGAAATGGGATTGCTAATTATATTAGCCACACACCCAAACCGGGTGCTCAGTCGTGAGCAATTGATGGATATGATCAATGCCGGTGACAGCGATCCATTTGACCGCAGCATCGATGTTCGCATAACCCGTCTACGACGAAAACTAGATGATAGTAGTTCAAAACCAAAGTTTATTCGTACTGTCTGGGGACAGGGTTATCGCTTTACACCAACCACAAATCCAGGCCTGTAAATCACAGCAATGAAACGTCCTAATACACTTTTTTTTAGAACAGCCTCCACGCTGATCATTTCGTTGCTGTTACTGTCGATCATTATTCTCGCTAGTACCGCCTACTTCGTCATGGTTCCAGTTGGGAAACGTTCTGCAGATGATCTGGCTGCATTACTGGTACTTGCAGCTCAGACATGGACTGAATTACCTCCCCAAACCCGCCCGGATTTTGAGGCTGAACTTATGACTGCTCATGGCATCCAATTTGTTATTGCTGAACACCCACTGAATACTCAGGACAGTCTGCACATTGTTATCTATCAACGTCTTTTACAACAATATCTGAATAAAAGACTGGCTGGAAATAACCAGGTCACCATTGGTGCAGATCAGCATCGTCCCGATTGGGTCTGGATCAATATTCCGACGGTAGAAGGTATTCTTCAGTTTGGAATTTCGAATGAACGCATTGGTGCACGCCCACCTGTAGCACTATTGGCTATGCTCATTGCAATCATTGTAATGGCTATCGGTACTGCACTCATTATCGCATTACGCATCACCCGCCCTCTTGCTGTACTTTCCGAAGCGACAACCGCTATCGGGAAAGGCGAGAAAAACATTATTATTGAAAAAAATGATCCTGACGAACTAGTCACTCTGGCCCGTAATTTTAATCGGATGTCACATGAGGTATCAGAGTTACTGGAAAACCGAACGACTCTACTGGCCGGAATTTCACATGATCTAAGAACACCACTGACACGTATTCGCCTGGCTGTGGAACTAAATTCTGATACATTATCCCCTGATTACCGTTCAGGGTTTGAAAATAATATTGACGAAATGGAACAGTTGCTCGATCAGGCATTATTGCTGGCTCGTGGTATTGATAAAAAAGAGACATTAAAACCACGTGATCTGGTAATCCTGCTATCAACGCTGGCTGCACAGCTTGAAGCCGAAAGATTATTACAGCATCCTGATAGTAAAAATCAAATCCACTATAAATCTGAAAACTCAATCAAAAATAGTTTGATTTGGGATTTAGCGGAGCAAAGTTTTTTACGAGTTTTACGTAACCTGGTTGAAAATGCACTTCGATACGGTGACAACAAACCCGTCACTATTCAGCTAAGTTTACACAACCAACAGCCTGTTATTTCTATCCTGGACAAGGGACCGGGTATACCTGAAAAAGATCTCGACACTGTATTTCGCCCATTCTATAGACTCGAAAGTTCACGCAATTTAAAAACCGGTGGCAGTGGTCTAGGTCTTGCCATTGTCCATCAACTTTGCGAGTCTCTGGGCTGGAAAATATCACTGCACTCAAGGTCAGGTGGCGGCACTGAAGCACGGCTTTTATTGTCCAGTAACTAGAAACAACCTTAGCTTAGTTTGTAGGGTGTGTCGTGTGTACCATTAAATTCATTACCCAATCAAATGGTGCGCATGGCGCACCCTACGAATGAACTGAGACCAATATCAATCCAGATAGCCTCTTATCACCATCAACTACTATTTAATTTTAAATTAAACCCATTTTTTAAGTTTCGTTTAATCTAGCCTAGTTAATCTAACGTCATTATTTCAATAATGGTAATAGATTATGTCTACACAAACTAACACTCCCGACACCATCAAGGTATGGGATCCACTGGTCAGGTTATTTCACTGGTCATTGGTAATCTCTTTCTTTCTCGCCTTCATCACCGAAGATGACTTTATTAATCTGCATGTTGCAGCCGGTTACGCTGTTGCCATGCTGATTGGATTCCGTGTTGTCTGGGGACTGATAGGCACTCGTTATGCCCGCTTCACCCAGTTCATCAAATCACCTGCACAGGTTTTGTTCTATTTAATGAAAATGCTGAAATTTGATGTACCACATTACATCGGCCATAACCCCGCCGCCGCCGCAATGATTGTCAGTTTACTCATCAGCATAATTCTAGTTTCTATCACCGGCATGGCTATTATCGCTGCAGAAGGGCAAGGACCGTTAGCAGGTACATTTTTTGCCGGCTTCAATGCTGAATGGATGGAAGAAATTCATGAATTTTTCGCCAACTTTACCATGCTACTGGTTTTACTCCATGTAGCAGGTGTATTTATAAGCAGCATGATGGAAGGTGAAAATCTGGCTCGTGCAATGGTAACAGGCCGTAAAAAGTACCGCAGTGAAATCGTCGATAGATAACGTTATCAATAACCAGGAGAAAACAATGAAAAAACCAGTCTTAATTTTAGTGTTATGCATAACTAGCCTGTCAGCTTTTCAGGCTTATGCAAATCCAACAGTCAATAATTTGTTGCAGAAGTATCAACAACAGGGTGCAGGAACAGTAGCCCCTGATCAGGGTAAAAATCTCTGGTATGCAAAAAAGGGAGATAGAAGCTGCACCAGTTGCCACGGCAACTCTCCAGAACAAACCGGTAAACATATCAAAACGGGGAAAGCTATAAAACCAATGTCTGCATCAGCAAACCCCAAACGTTTTCAGGATAGTAAAAAGGTTGAAAAATGGTTTTTACGCAACTGTAAATGGACATTGGGTCGGCAGTGCACCATGCAGGAAAAAGCAGACACTTTAAGCTGGTTAAGCAGTTTTTAAATATTTAATTAAGAAAAGAGGTTTATGATGAAAAATAGTAATGCAATGATTTTAGGATCCGTTTTATTAGGTGGTATACTGGTATTCAGCCTGTATGGAATTGGCAGCAGTATCGCTTCTGGTAATTTCGAACACAGGGATGATGACGATGATTCACACTACGAAAGTAGAAAGCATTCAAGTAATAGAAACTACAACCCCGTCACCAATAAGTTATACACAGAAGAGTGTGGAAGTTGTCACATGGCATATCCACCTCAGTTATTACCACCAGAAAGCTGGGGGAAAATGATGGATAACCTGCAAGATCATTTTGGTGAAAGCGCAGAAGTGGATGATGAGACACGCATTAACATAGGAAATTTTCTGGTTTATTCTTCAACACCTCAACGAGGATCTTACCGCAAAATGTTGAGAAATATAGGCCAAAGAATTCCACTAAGAATCACCCAGTTACCCTATTTTGTTCATGAGCATGATGAGATTCCTTCACGCTTCATTCAGGGTAATGATAAAGTAGGTTCATTAAGTCAATGTAATGCCTGTCACCGGGGCGCAGAAAAAGGGTCGTTTGATGAAGACAATATATTTATACCTGGCTTTGGTCGCTGGGACGATTAGTCTACAGGTTCAGGCCGGCAGTGAGCTAGACACGGATCAGATTAGACGTTTGGTAAAACAGGGGGAGATACTCTCCCTGGATACCATTTTAAAAAAACACCCACAATATATGTCCGGTCGACTGCTGGATCTTGAAGCTGAAGTAGAACATGGACAGGTAATCTATGAACTTGAATTTTTAATGCCAAATGGGGACGTGGTAGAGCTTGAGATAGATGCAGCAAGTGGTGAAATACTCGAACAGGAGATTGAACGTTGAAGATCCTGCTGGTCGAAGATGATGTTCGTTTAGTTGAAAGCTTACGCCCAAAACTAAAAAAAGCAGGTTATGTCATCGAATGGTCAGATAACGGTATTGACGGTGAATTCATGGCCATGGAAGAAAATTTTGATGGCATAATTCTAGACCTGGGTTTACCACAAAAACCCGGCCTGGATGTTTTAAAAACTCTACGGCTGAATAAACTGGACACCCCTGTTTTAATTCTTACCGCGCGTGATTCATGGCAGGAACGCGTCGATGGTTTAAAAGCAGGGGCTGATGATTACGTGGGTAAACCTTTTCATTTTGAAGAATTACTCGCTCGACTGGAAGCCATATTACGGCGCCGCTTTGGTCAGACAGGAAACACTCTGGAACACCAGAATTTAGTACTGGACCTGGACCAGCAAACAGTCAATGTAGATAATCAAAGCATTCAGCTGACGGCGATAGAGTTCAGGTTATTACGCTACCTGATGTCGAACCCCGGTAAAATCATCTCAAAATCAGTATTGAGTGAACATATTTATGAAGAGGATCAACTCAAAGACAGTAATGTGATAGAAGTTTACATCAATCGATTACGCCATCTATTTGGAAAATCATTGATCAAAACCTATCGTGGACAGGGTTATCAACTGGTTAATTAATGCCCATGTATTCGTTAAAGAAAAGCTTAAACAAAAGCCTGATTATAAACATGATACTGGTCATGGTGGTAATGCTGTTCACCCTGAACATATTTATACAACAATTAGTCAAAGAGCAGGTTCTCACACGATTACAGCATGATGCTGAAAGCCTGGTCAGTATCATTCAACAAGACAGTGAAAATAACTTGTCCATCAACCCTGCTCAAATTTCAACAGTTTATAATCGTGTTAGATCAGGTCATTACTACATGATCAATACTCCACAACAAATTATTCGATCACGATCTCTGTTTGATTTTGAAGTGGTAATTCCTGATAGTGAAAACAAGAAATCCATAAGCTACGAAATTAAAGGAGCCGGAGAAGAAATTTGGCTGGTATGGCAACAGGTAATTCATAAAAAAAACCAACCATTACTCATTTGGGTGGCAGAGGATATAGCGCCCTTTCAGCAACAGTTAATAAAATTTTCACTTATAATTGTTCTGTTAGTGATAATTTTTGGTTTCGTTCTTATTTATCTTCAACAAAGAATTCTCAACAAGGCATTCCATGTTTTTGATGTATTAAGATCCAACCTGCAATCAGTCAGGTATGAAGAAACTGAAAAAGCGGGAACCCAGGTTCCAGTAGAAATCTCACCCCTGGTAGAAGAAATAGAAATGCTGGTAGAACAGTTAAGACTGCGTATTCAGCGCACCCGAAATGCCATTGGGAATCTGGCACACGAGATCAAAAGACCATTACAGATATTGTCGTTACACCTTGATTCCGGAGAGGATAAACAATCAGCTATTCTGTCTTTTAAAGATATTCAGTTAATAGTTGATCGCGAATTACGTCGAGCAAAAATATCAGGTTCAAATGTTGTTGGTGGTACATTTCATATCAATGATGAATTACCTTATTTATTTGAAGTCATGAAGAAAATTTATCCTGAAGTTCACATACAGGAAAATTTGCAGGGCAATCTGAATGATGTAAATATTGATCGAGACGACATGATGGAATTGACTGGAAATTTACTGGATAATGCCTGTAAATTTGCACAATCATCTATCCAGTTTAAAATTAATAGAACTCACACCGGCTTAAGTATTGTAGTCGAAGATGATGGTCCAGGTGTAGATTCGACTCTATTTGAAAAAATCACAGGTAAAGGTTTAAGGCTCGATGAAACAGTCCAGGGGCATGGCCTTGGTTTGAGTATCTGTTCAGATATTATTGATAGTTACAAAGGAAAGCTCTCTTTTAGTGACTCAAAACTCGGGGGATTAAAAGTTGAAGCATTTATTCCTTTAAGCAATAAATGAAACACTCTTAAGCAAATGCATTAACCACAAAGTCCACAAAAACTCGAACTTTCGACGTAAGGTATTGGCGATGAGGGTACACTGCAAATACATCAAATTTAATTTGATCATAATCATCTAAAATGACCTGCAACTCACCACTCTGCACTTCCTTTTCACAGGTAAATAACGGTAATCTAGTGATGCCAATACCCTGTTTCACCATCGCTACTTCAAGCGCCGCATTATTATACAATGCTCGAGGATCAACCGTCACACTGGATCGAACACCGTCTTTATGAAAAACCCATTGTGTAGGCATCGGTAACAGCGAATACCTAACTCACTCGTTAAGATATTTATGTGGAACGTGGCAATGTCGTAGGACTCTTCATGGAGGGAGAAAGCTATGTGTGTAACCAAATACTTTTCTGACAACGGATGCATTTTTACTTTCAGCCAGTGCATTATCGTTTGAATGTCTTGATCGTGATTTGGTAAATTCAATGAATAGTTTTTGTAATAAATCAGCAACGCGTTGATTGATATATTCAGATCCATTATCACTATGAAATCAGTGTATGGTAAAAGGAAATGAATCGAGCATTTGCTCCAGTGCAGGCATCAAATAATGCTCACTTATTTTTTCGACTGAGCAGACTATTTCAAATTGCGTTACTTCGTCTACAGCATTGATGTGGTATATCCCTTTAACCTTATCCTGATCGCCCTGGTGCACGCTATCAATACGAATATAGCCCGGTTTCCCTTCGGGTTGTGGCTTTCTTCTTTCCCCGATGGGGATCTGTTGTGACTGTGTTTTTGTGAAGTGTCGACGTTGTCGTTTATAGCGCTCAGAACCTCTTAAATTGTACAGGTGAGAGATCGATATTTTTGTCAGCCTTCGATAGGCTTTATCATCAAAAATATCATGAGCACGCTCACAGAGCTTTTTTACCGCAGGGCCACAGGGTGTATCATGAAGTTCATCGGTTTTAGCGAGCAAAGTAATGTCTTTATCGGTGTATTTTTTTGTAAAGCCATTACTGCGGCAGGGTAGCCAGTTTATCTTGCCTGTTTTGGTGTATTTCTTTATAAGCCGAGTAAGTTGTTGGCGTGAATATTCTGTCATTTTTAACCGGTAGCGAATAACAGTTCCCTTGTCTTTTTTCGGCAGCGTTATATAGTGAAATTTAACCAGCGTTTTACGTATAAAGTGGTAACGCTCTGTCTTGCTACCCAAAACAGAAAAAGCCACTTTCTGGTTACCCTGAAGGAAGATTTCAAGAGATTCTATAGTCTTCAAATTCTCAATTTTCATAATCGTTCTCATGACGTGATTATGAACAATTTGAGCTATTTGAGACTCATTTCATGTTGGAAATACGTGCCTCGTCCAGACTCATTTCATATTGGACAAGGCTGTATATTGATACATTATCTATAAAGACATACAATGTATTACATAGTAATTTTATAGACAGGTTGTAAGCTATGGGTGTAACAAGCATAAGACTGAAAGCTGAAATTGAAACTCCCCTTGAAGATTTATCGAAAAAGCTAGATCGCAGTAAAAATTATTTAATTAACAGAGCAATTAAAGAATTTCTTGATCGAGAGTTTATAGACAATTCACGCTGGGGTGAAACCCTCGAAGCTCTTGATTCAGTTAAATCTGGTAAGTTAGTAGATGAAAAGCAGGTTAATAATTGGCTTAAAAGCTGGGGTCACAAAAATGAGCTTAATCCTCCTAAAGTATGAAAGTTTCATATACTCCTGAATCAATAGGGGATCTGCAACGGCTTAGAGAGTTTATTGAAATTAAAAATCCTCAAGCAGCTCAACGAATAGCGAAGTCAATTATAAAAGGCATTACCCAGTTAAAAACTCTGCCATTATTAGGTGTTGAGGTCGATAAAGCACCAAACCCTGAAATGGTTCGAGACTTGATTATTGGCAATTATATTGTCCGGTATTTGGTTGGTTCAGAAATAAATATTTTAAGAGTATGGCACCACAAAGAAAAGCGCTTATAATCGGATAGTAGGGGGGGGCTTTCTCCCCCAGCCTCCACAACACCCTGCATGCGGGTCCGCACAGGGCGTTTCCCAAAGAACTGTTAAGGTAAATCGGCTCGGTATTTCTCCAATTCCCCCAGTGCTGACTGCTGCATAATCAACGCTGACATTCCTCAAACCCGGTCGGGTAAGGCAGCACGAAGAGAAGATAACAGATCTTTCTCTTGCTCGATAAGCTCACGTGCCTGAAGCAGTGCCTTTTCGACATCTATCGACTCGATTTTCAATGAATACCCCGGTTACTTTTTATAGTTCAAGGGTATTATCGCATGGGTTTTGAGAAACTATTTTTTCGCTTTGTAAAGCTCTGTAAGGTGTTAAAATAAATTAGGCGTAAACGGGGCTAAGTGGCACTATATGATGATATGAGCATCCATCTGACGCATTTAATGAGCTTGATAAAAAGCCATTGATAGCAATACTCTTTTTTACAAAAATAACGCTAAAACACTGTCAAGCTTTTTAACGTTTATTTACGGTGAGTAGTTACAAATTTACAATAAAAATCCCCGCAGCAAGCTGTGGGGAATAGACCCCAAGAGATTTAACAAAACATTTTCAGACGGAATTTTTTTCTGTTGTACTCCACAAAATCCCGTTGAAGCACAACGTTAGAATTTTAAAGGAATGAAATAATAAAGATTAAAACAAAAGCAAATATATCTGTGGTATTAAGTATCTTTTGCTGGTTTTGGTTATTTTCAATTTTCATGTCCGGAGCGATGCGGCCAACTGGAATTTTCGATTTTTCAGAAATTATGGCCGGTCTGGTACCTCCATTTTTTTCTATAGCTTTAATTCTTTATTGGCGATCAACTGCACAAAACACCACTGAAATGAACAGCATTAATGGTCGGCTAATTTTTTCATTAAGCTCGACAGGCTTTTCAAGTTTTCTATTTTTGCTGGTAACAGTATCTACATTATCATGAAATTAAACTCTAATATGTATTCAGAGATCAACGACCTTTAAGTTCAACTTTTAGGATAAAGGATTTACTTCCTGACAAGTAAACCCTAAGAACTTTCAAAGCTTATCCAGAGTGATAACCTGATTTAAATTACCATCATTCAAATAAATTTCTCCATCCTGAATATTACAATTTAGTTGCATGGATCGATTAATCATAGATTCAATATCTGGAGCATTAATATGGAAAACATTGAGATTGCTAAAACGCTCTAGTTTTTGATTTTGCAGCTCCCACCAGACTTTTGCCTTACGTTCATTGTAAGTGTAAATTTTAACTTGCCGGGCACGCCCGCAGGCTTTGCGTATTCTTTTTTCATCCGGCTGGCCTAAATCTATCCATAGGTCAATCTCATCGGTGAGGGTCTTTTCCCAGACATCAGGTTCTTCATCACTGCTTAGCCCCCGGGTAAAACTAAGTCGCTCACTGGCATTTAACATAAAGGCTATTAGTCGGATCATAAAACGATAGTCAGTTTCTGATGGATGCTGGGCCACAGTTAAGTCATGGCTTTGATAATAATTTCGATCCATATCGGCGATATTGATCGAGACTTTAATAATCGTTGAACTTATAGCCATAAAGAGCCTGGTAGTGTGGAGTAAAGCAGCTATTGTAATTCCATTTCAATAAAGAAACCTCTAGATTAATTATCAGTTATCACATGGGACATCTGATATTCATCTATCAATTCACCTGCAACAGAAATATTAGCCTTTTTGATACCTTCTACCTGAAAGCCCATTTTTTTATATAAGGAAAAAGCTCTTTCATTATTTACTGCCGTAGTTAGCTCTACCCGTGACAGGCAACTTTGTGGCAACCAGATAAATAATTGATCAAATAGCTGCTTACCGATTCCCTGTCCCCAGTACTCACTTAATACCCCAAGAAAAACAGTCGCCCTGTGTTTCGTTCTATTGGTTATGCCCCCGGCAACACCCATAAAACCCACTATTTTTGAATCTGAATTTAGTGCCAGAAAAATAGAGCTATTGTCTGCCCTGGAAAATATCCGAATAAAATTAGCTTCAGATTCTTCAGTCGGATTGTACTCATCCGGTTCTAGCAATAAAAATGTTGTTTCTTTAAACAATTTTCCTCTCAGAACTATTAATGCTTTTGCATCATTTTCTTTGGCTTCCCTTATAGTTACCATGACATTCCACTTAAAAGTTAAAATACACTTGTAGTCAACAGCTACAAAATATACTGTAAGACAGCTGAGCATATAAGTAAATCTATTACCCACTGATCTTAAAGTGATATATTCTTAATTAAAATATCAGCACATTTAGCTGTCAGCTATCAGTCAATCAAAACAGTTTCATGTCCATATACTTACTAAATCACGTACATAACTCATCTCCAATACATGCTCATTAATAACCCACAAGCAACGCTAATAAACTGGCTTCTGCTGATATGCCTGATATTATTCTGGGGCACTTCTTTTATGTTCACAGCTATTGCAGTAGAAACAGTAGACCCTGTTTCTATAGTCTTTTTCAGAGTATTAATCGGGGCATTAATTCTGACCATAGCGGTTTACGCCAGGGGCTTACGGTTACCTTTAACACTTAAAGCCTGGTTGATTTTTATTTTATTCGGGGCTGTAGGCAATCTGCTACCTTTTTTCTTAATCGCATGGGGACAACAATCCATAGACTCTGGAATTGCCGGCATGATCATGGCAATTATGCCTTTGATCACAATGATACTTGCTCATTATTTTGTTGCAGGAGAAACTCTCAACCGCTACAAGATAAGTGGATTTCTACTCGGCATTAGCGGGATTAGTATTTTACTCGGACCAGTTTTCGAAGGCAGTTCTCAAGCTATATTAAGCGGTATCGCTATTTTTATTGCCGCCAGTAGTTATGCAGCAAACTCTATTCTGGTCAGACGTTTACCTCGTTTCGACCCTTTGATTGCAGGAGCGGGTGTACTGATTGCGGCAAGCATCACTATGCTACCTATATGGTTATTAGAACATCATAACGACTTTACTCAGATGAGTCTAAGCTCGCTGGCTTCCGTCGCCTGGTTGGGTATAGGCCCCACGGGCATCGCTACTATTATTCTTTTCAGTGTTATTGAACGTGCTGGCCCTACTTTTTTATCAACAATAAATTATCTCATTCCAGTAGTTGCTTTTTTCTGTGGTGTACTGATTCTCTCCGAGCCTGTTAACAGCAGTAGCATTATCGCACTGGTAATCATTCTTTGTGGCATAGCTCTAACTCGCTATAGTTCTTCTCAGATAGTTCGATCCTGAAAAACAGTCATGCATAAAAAAGCCCTGCCCCATATAACAAACCGATAAGCAAAGGCGTTGATTGATATTAACACCTTTGCAAAATCAAAAAAGACTAGGTTGTGAGTATTTTTGGCTCGTAATTTTCGGTGCTTTTATTTCCTTAACACCAGGAGCTTTTAGTTCTACAGCAACATGTTATTTAGACTGTCATCGGTTTCATCATTCTTACCACGAACATAATTCACTAAAGCATTCGGCGTAAAACTACCGTAAGCAGTCTATTCCACTATAGAAAATTGTCCCGAAATATCAAAACAATACAAGATTGCAGACTGGTTAACGAATTGAAGATATACATGGTCTTCTACGATACCTTCTGAGGTTGCTAAGCATTTTGCATCAATATGGGCATCTACCACTACTGACCGGAGATATACCGGTGAATACTTTCGCACTGCCGACAGTACCTTGATCAAGGTATTTAATGCAGTAATTAGGGCATAAAACCCAGTTTCTCATGGCTTAATTCAGGAACCGAAAGCCGTAGGGTGCACCGTGCGCACCATTGATTTTCCGTACTAAGACCCATGGTGCGCACGGCACACCCTACTTGTCTGGGGTCAATAAAAAAATGTATAATATTTCTAAATGACCCACTTTAATTACCTATGATATGAAAGTCAAAACTCTAATCTTTGATCTCGACGGAACCATCAGTGACCCCAAAGAAGGAATACTTAAATCACTAAATTTCGCTCTGGAACATTTTAGTTTTGAAACAATTGATGAACAGCAGGTAGATCACTTTATAGGACCACCTCTGGATTTAACCTTTTCCAGCATCACCCAATCAACTGACCAAAAGCTGATTCACAATTTAGTTGCCAGGTATCGAGAGCGTTATGCTGATATCGGTTATGCAGAAAATAATCTGTACGATGGTATTACGGAAACCCTTCAGGGGTTGCATAAAAATAAGCAATATAGAATAGGTTTATGTACTTCAAAACGGGTAGATTTTGCTGAACAGATATTAACCATGTTTGGCCTGCAAGAATTGTTCAGCTTTTTAAACGGCGGTGAAATAGGTGTCCATAAATGGCAACAGTTAAAGCAGTTACGGGAAGATGAAATAATAGATGCAAATAGCATTATGATTGGAGACAGAGATGTAGATCTGATTGCAGCTCATAAAAACCAGTTACCTTCGGCTGCCGTTTTATGGGGATATGGCTCCATGACTGAATTAAAAAAGGAGAATCCAGATTATATTTTTGAGCAACCGCAACAACTCGTTGAATTAATGGTTTAACTCATTCAACTGGAAAGTGATACACAATCAGAATGCATCATTTTTATATTCCTTTTTGATAAAATCAATAAAAGTTCTGACACAAAATGGAAGCCGCTGCCGGTCACTATAAACAGCATAGATACCCTGTGCCGGAAGGCAGTGCTGAGGCAACACCCTTTTTAAGTCGCCAGATCTCAAACTATCTCGTATAAATATTTCGGGCAAAATAGCAATACCAGCACCCGCTTTGACAAAAGCCTGCAACCCCTGACTACTATTCGTCATAATGCCACCGCTTAAGGTAATTTTTTCTGTAGTATTACCGGGGCCTCTAAAGGCCCACTTCCGAGGATTATTGATCGCACTCATTAATACATATTGATGATTATGCAGGTCAGACAATACGTTAGGCTGAGTATGTTTTTTTAAATACCCTGAGGATGCACATAAAATAGTTTCAAAATCACCCAGTTTTATTGCCCTGTAATTTGAATCTCGTAATTTACCCAGAGTGAATGAAACATCAATTTGGTTCTGCTGAAGATCTCTAACTTCATCATCTAGCTGAATATCCACAGTAATTTTGGGATAAATCTGCATAAATTTGTAAGAAAGAGGAATGATGTATTTTTCACCAAAGTCGGTTTGCGCATTAACCACCACATGCCCGGCAGGCTCCGATTGAATTTGATGAATTTCAGATAAACCCTGATCTAGTCGGTCAAAAACATCTCTACAGGTATTAAACAACTGCTCACCTGCCAGGGTTAGGGAAAGTCGCCTGGTTGTTCTATTCAATAATTTAGCACCCAGCTCATCTTCAAGTTTAGCCACGTGCTGACTGACCATCGAACTGGTTATATCCAGCACATTCGCAGCCTGAGTAAATGAACCATGCCTGGCAGTCAGATAAAAAACATCGAGTCGATGAGGAAGTTTAATAGTCTTCATTAGTTAGTAATTCTAACAAGTAAGTTAACTAAATCTATATTTATCTGCATCTAGCTAATAAATAGAATATCTACTCTCAATCAATTTTCGGGTTAAACAAATGTCACTTAAAACCGTTTTATTCATTATAAGTTTTCTCTTTTCATCTTTAGCTCTGGCTGCGGAGAATATCTCAGTTATCTCTTCAGGAGCGCTAAAAATTCACACATTTCACGGTATCTCAAATTCTCATCTGATTGAGACAAAAAATGAGTTGCATTTGATCGATGCACAAATGACATTCAAGCATGCTCGTCAGCTCAAGAAATACATTGACTCAGTGGGCAAACCACTAGTTCAGGTTATCCTTTCACATAATCACCCCGACCACTGGTTTGGCGCTGAAATTTTCTCATCTCAAACACCAATAGCAACCACGGCTAACATCACAAAAGACTTAAAGAATGGCGGTTACCGTTACATTAAAAACCTGAAGAAAAAGCTCAAAGATAATATGCCTGACCAGGTTATTAAACCCGACGTAGAGCTAAACCTGGGACAACATAACTGGGATGGTTTGAAGGTTATTGTTGAAGAATATGCCGAACAGGAATCCCATCACTCACTGGTATTGAAATTACCCGAGCATGGCATCATGATAGGACAGGATCTATTTTATAATGAAATGTTTTTAGTTGCTTCAGATCGCAACAGAAATAAGCACTGGGTAGAAATTCTGCAAAATTTTTCTGCCAATGAAGCTAAGCACTACAAAACAATTTTAGTCGGCCACGGTAAAAATTCTGACCCTGCTGTTTTCACTCAAGATATCAAATACCTGAACGCACTGGAAGCCACACTGGCAAAAGGGTTGACTCAACAGCAAACCCAGCAGGAAATGATAAAACAGTTTCCTGAAAAAGGCGGTAAAGGCATGTTAGCAATATCCATGAGAAATCTTTTTAATCCTCATTAATTCAAAATAATTATGGGGAGTCATTTATTGACTCCCTTTTTTTTCGGTATAATAACGCTTTCACTTTAAAACAAAGCTTATCATGAGTACCGAACAAGACCTGTTATCCCGCAGTGACTCAAAGTGCGAGTTATGCAGCTCGACTGAAAACCTGGGTGTCTATGAAATCCCACCCGATTCTGATGGCAGTGCAGATCAAAGCATTTTTATATGTTCAACCTGCCAGCATCAAATCGATAACCCTGATCAAGTCAATGTAAACCACTGGCGTTGCCTGAACGACAGTATGTGGAATCAGATTCCAGCCGTACAGGTCATGGCCTGGCGAATGCTCACGCGTTTAAGTGCCGAGGGTTGGCCACAGGATTTACTCGACATGTTATATCTCGAAGACAATATCCTAAACTGGGCTAAAGCTTCTGGAGAAGGAAGTGAAAATATTACCGCCAAACACGTGGATAGCAATGGCAACATTCTTCAGGCTGGTGATACCGTTACTCTTACCAAAGATCTAAATGTAAAAGGTGCCAACTTTACGGCTAAACGCGGTACTGCCGTTAGAGGCATTTCCCTGGTGGCCGATAATGCAGAACATATCGAAGGAAAGGTGAACGGACAACAGATCGTCATCCTGACTAAATTCGTTAAAAAATCCAGTTGACTATAAGATGGTTAACATCCGTAACTTGATCGAAAGCGATTACCCAGCCGTTCAAGCTATTTATCAGCAGGGTATCGACATGGGCGACGCCACTTTCCAGAGTAAAACTCCCGACTGGAAAAGCTGGAATAAAACAAAACTGGCAGCATGCAGACTGGTTGCCATAGATAACTCAGCAGTGATTGGCTGGGCCGCTTTATCACCCGTATCAGGTTTATGCGTATTTAACGGCATTGCAGAAGTTAGTCTTTATATTTCAAATAAGGCGCAGGGAAAAGGAGTGGGTCATAATCTGCTTTCAGCACTTATATCCAGCTCAGAAGAACAAGGGCTATGGACCTTACAATCAGGTATATTTCCCGAAAATAAAGCCAGCCTGGCTCTGCATAAAAAAAATGGGTTCAGGGAAGTAGGAGTTAGAGAAAAAATGGGGGCAATGCAGGATGGAACCTGGCGTGATGTTTTATTTTTAGAGCGCCGAAGCAAAGTAGCAGGCACCTAAGATAAGTAGTAGTGCCCCATAATGCAAAAAAACACGACCGCTCCTACCCAGTGATTATGTAAAAAAGCCTGAAAACAAAACTCTGGAAGTCGATACACAATCATCGCCTGCTCATAAGCCAGTAATAACAGAGCAAATACTAGCCCGATAAAATAAATTATGGAAAATTCCAGTTCCTGACCGATCAACCACAGGGTCACAATAAATATCAGCTGTAAAAACCCAATAATCACCCGATCAGCATCACCAAATAAAATAGCGGTAGATTTCGCACCAATTTTCAGATCATCATCACGGTCAACCATCGCATACATAGTGTCGTAAGCGACTGTCCACAATAATGTAGCGACATACAATAACCAGGCGATTTTAGTCATTGAACCAGTTTGAGCGGCATAAGCCATCGGCACGGCCCAGCCAAAAGCTGCACCCAGATGCACCTGTGGAAGATAATGATAACGTTTCATAAACGGGTAACTAGCTGCCAGGATAATGCCACCTACCGACAGATAAATGGTGTAAGTATTCAGTGTCAATACCAGCATAAATGCCAGTATCGATAGCACAGCAAAAACCATCAGTGCTTCTTTCGAGCTGATTTTACCCGATGTCAGCGGGCGGTCTTTTGTTCTAGCCACATGAAGGTCAATATGACGGTCGGCATAATCATTAATCGCACAACCGGCTGAGCGCATCAATACCACACCGGTTACAAATACAAATAATACCCACAAATCCGGTCCACCTTCACCGGCAATAGCCAATGCCCACAGAGTCGGCCACAACAGCAGGTAAATCCCTATCGGCCTTTCCAGTCGAACCAGTTCAGAATAGAGTTTGAGTTTTTGAAAATAGAAAGAATTCATGATGAAAAGTAGAAAACAGGATGATTAAAAAACTAAAAGATATTCACAACGTAAAACACAAAGCAAACGGAGCAAGATTCTAAGTAGTTATAAAGCAATGCCAAAAACAGAACAAAAATGTATTATGCCTTAAAAAGTAAATCTTCGTGCTCTTCGTGAGCTTCGTGGTAAAAAATATTTTCAATTAATTACTCTAATGATAATCCATGATCCGTACATTTGAAGGTAATACCCCCAAAATTGCAGAAAGCTGTTATATCGATATTAATGCCGATGTGATCGGCGATGTAGAAATCGGTGAAAACAGTTCGGTTTGGCCGATGACTGTCATTCGCGGTGACGTGAATTTTATTCGTATAGGTCATAACACTAATATTCAGGATGGCAGCGTATTGCACGTTAGCCATGCCGGAAAATACAATCCAGAAGGAGCTGCACTCAACATCGGCAACAACGTGACTATCGGGCACAAAGTCCTGCTACATGCCTGTACTATTGGTAATAACTGCCTGATTGGCATGGGTTCAATCATCATGGATGACGCCATAGTAGAAGATCAGGTAATGATTGGAGCTGGTACTCTGGTGTCCCCGGGTAAAAAACTTCAAAGCGGCTATCTTTATCTCGGCAACCCCTGTAAACGGGTAAGAGCATTAACTGAAAAGGAGTTGGACTCTCTACAGTATTCGGCAGAACACTATGTGCGGGTAAAAAATAGATATCAGCTGTCTGAAGAAAAATAAAGTTAAGCTGTTTTATTTAGATAATTTATTCTTCTTCGAGCACTCGGCAACTGCTCCTGCGTTGCTCTACCTACCTACATTCGTGTAGGCGTTCGTGTCATCGTGGTAATATTTTAATATTCAACAAAAGAGGATTGTGATGAAAAGATGGGAATGCATTATTTGTGGCTTTATCTACGAGGAAGCTATTGGATTACCCGAAGAAGGCATCACTGCCGGAACTTCATGGGACGATATTCCTGAAGACTGGTTATGCCCGGATTGTGGTGTCACTAAATCTGATTTTGAGATGATTCAGATTTAAAAACATTATCACCACAGAGCAAAAGCAACTTAACCACTAAGAATCTAAAGACATCCTTTGAGAAGCTTACTGCTACCCATTATTTGGTAGGGTGCGCCGCGCGCACCATTGAATTCCAGTATCAATCCCAATAGTACACACAAATGGTGCGTAAGGCGCACCTTACCAACACCGACTCACATTTATGGATGGTGGGTAGCAGCTAAAGCTTTCCACATATTTTCCCTTCGTGCCCTTCGTGTTCTCAGTTGTGAATATTTTTTTGATAAACATCTCAACCTAGCATAATTAAAATGATTTGAACCTATAAGCAGCAACTCCGGTCACACCTCTATTACAATTAAAAAAATGAGAGTCCATCATGTTCGAGTACAATCATGTCATTCTCAATATAATTCAGATACTAGCCGCCCTGTTAATTTTTGTTCTCGGGCTGGGCATTCTGGTCATCATTGGCATGTATATCGCCGACATCTCTCAAACTACTCATGCCATTCGGAAAAATTATCCTGTGGTTGGACGATTCAGATATTTATTCGAACACATGGGTGAATTTTTAAGACAGTATTTTTTCGCTCAGGACCGCGAAGAAATGCCTTTTAATCGAGCTCAACGAAGCTGGGTTTATCGCTCTGCAAAAGATATTGACACCACCGTAGCATTTGGGTCAACCCGAAGTCTTAAGGGCTCAGGCACTATTATGTTTGCTAATTGCCCTTTTCCAACTTTAGGAAAAGATGCGGTAAAACCACAACTTTTAACCATTGGCGAAAACTGTAAAAAACCTTATACCACCGCTTCATTATTTAATATTTCAGGCATGAGTTTCGGTGCCATTTCCAGGCCTGCTGTGCTGGCACTGTCTAATGGAGCCCGAATGTCAGGCGCCTGGATGAATACCGGCGAAGGCGGTTTATCCCCCTATCACCTGGAAGGAGGGGCTGACCTGATCTTTCAAATTGGCACTGCAAAATACGGCGTTCGAGATAAAGAAGGTAAGCTGAGTGATGAAAAACTGATGGAAGCCGCGGCTCATGAGCAGGTCAAAATGTTTGAGATAAAACTCAGTCAAGGTGCCAAACCCGGCAAAGGCGGCATTTTACCCGGCGCAAAAGTTACAGAACAAATAGCCAAAATTAGAGGTATAGAAGTTGGCCAGGACTCTATCAGCCCAAATCGGCACACTGATATTAATAATATCGATGAATTACTGAAAATGATTATGCGAGTTCGCAAAGTTACCGGAAAACCCGTCGGTTTTAAAACCGTTATAGGAGCCTATGGCTGGATAGAAAACCTGTTTGAGGAAATCAACAAAAGAGGCAGTGATTTTGCCCCGGATTTTATCACCATCGACAGTGCAGATGGAGGAACCGGGGCTGCACCCATGAGCCTGATGGATTATATGGGCATGCCATTATCTGAAAGCCTGCCATTGGTAGTAGACATGCTGGATAAATATCAGCTACGCGACAGGGTTAAGGTCATTTGCTCTGGAAAACTGGTTAACCCGGCTGAGGCCGCCTGGGCACTTTGCATGGGTGCAGATTTTATAGTTTCCGCCAGAGGCCCAATGTTTGCTCTTGGATGCATTCAGGCACTTCAATGCAACAAAAATACTTGCCCAACGGGCATTACCACTCATCATAAAAAGCTACAGCGCGGCTTAAATCCTAAGCACAAAGCACAACGGGTAAAAAATTATATCAATCATATGGTGTATGAAATTGGTGTAATTTCTCATTCCTGCGGAGTCAGAGAGCCACGAGAATTAAAACGATTCCACTGCCGGGCTGTCATCGAAAATGGTAAATCTAAATCCATGCAGGAGATTTATCCAGACTATTCAAACGAAGTTTAAACCAGCCTCTATTCCTGCTCCCTAAATCGGTTCTGATTACCAATTTTCAGTAGCCGGAAATATCTCAATTTCACTCCATAAAGAAGTATCTTTACAACCTCATCAAATCAATACCAATTACTCAATATCTTTTAACATTTTGATAAATAAAGTGTTTTCCTAATAACCCCGTAACGAAATTCAGCCTATTTGGTTCCATTTTTCTTAGTGATCTATTTACCGCGCTATTCGTTGACGCAAAATTTTTCAAGCATAAGATGTAACTCACCGGGATCCCAAATCACAAACAGTTAGAAAAATTTATACACTTAACAATACAGGTCTACCCCATGAAAAAACGAAACTTTAACTCCTCAAAATTCCTTACCTATTGTGTTACCGGTATGCTGGCAATCAGTATCAGCGCCTGCAATAACGAAACCATTGATGAAGTGATAGAAGAAATTGCTTTAGAAGATGCAGAAACTGCCTCTAGATCAAATCCTGTTGATTTATCTCAACTTCAAACGGCAAGTCATGGACATGGTCCATTAGGTTATAGACAACCGGGTTACGTGAACCAGGATGCGTATATATCCGACAATATTTTTGAAGTCGATAACCTGGCTTATTATGGTGACTGGGATTCCAACCGAATCTATATCATTGATGTTGATAATATGCAGTTACTCACCACGGTTGAAGGCACTGGAGATGGCCCTTATGGAATAGATCAACAAGGTAGCAATAAAGCCTATGCTCTCACCCGCCTTACTGAATCTTTAACCATAGTGGATAACCATACGCTGGAAAATAAAGGTTTCATCGATTTACAGCACAGACCACGTTCAACTAACTTTAATGCTAACACCCTGTTATCACTGGTCTCTGGTGGCAACAAAGCAATGACCAGTATTATTCGTACCGACATGGACAAAGTGACAAAAGTAGTCGGTATCGATGAACTGACTACACCCCATGATTTTGGGGGTTCTTTATCCACTGGACATCCATTATGGGTCAGTGACACGCATTTTTTTATGTTAGATCGTGCCGCCAGGGAAATTCAATTATGGAACCGTGATGGCCAACTATTATCAACGCTGGATGTGCCTACCTCGGTACATCATATTTTTCAACCTCCTGCATCGACTATGGGCGTACATGAAGCCAATGTCTTTTATGCCGTTATTGAAGGTAATCAGCAGGAACAGGTATCACCCGGCGTTTTACGATTTCATATTAAGCATAACAACTTAATTCAAACGGCTCAGGTCGACCTGCACAGTTATGATCCGCTGAACCTGGATATTACTAAAATGGGCGCACATCATGCTGATTTTCACCCCAACGGTGAAACTATCTATATAGGTTCAGCCGAAGGCCATGTCTTTGTGATCAATAAAAATTCAATGGACATTGAAGCCATGGTAGAAGCCGGTACTGGAGCTGGACATACCACTTTCCTACCTATGCGCAACCAGGCCATCATCACCAATCACAATTCAACCTTTGTGACAGTTATAGATACCGATACTCACCAATTTATCCAAAATGTGGATGTGGCTGATTCAGCTTCACCTGATTACAAGTCGCAGGCACATACTTCTGGAGTAAGTCTGGACATGAAATACTTCTATAGCGCAGCCAGTCATGATGGAGTTTTCTACCGAATTGACCTGGATAGCTGGGAAGTCAGTAAAACTTATATAGGTGGAAATCTGCTGATGGGTAGCTTCATCTGGAACGGAGAAGGCATTAATATGTAACATATTAAGGGGTCTACGGGTCAGCTTAACAGGGAAGTTATTCTGACCAAATTTACTGTATATAAAGAGTAACACTCTCTTGATATAATACTCATCGTCATAATGTTATTATTCATCCGTTACATAAAAACACTTTATACGTAAAAATAGAGACTCACTAAATGAACAACCCGTTTCAGGAACAATTTCTTAAAGCTGGCCTTGTTAACAAGCAGCAGGTTAATAAAGCCAATCAGCAAAAGAAAAAAAGCAGAAGCAACCAGCAACAGCGAAGTAAAAAAGCCATCGCTGATGAACAGGCTCGATTGAAAGCAAAAAAAGCCGAGCAGGCAAAAGTTGAAAGAGACCGCACATTAAATAAAAAGAAAGAAGAACAGGCTCAGAAAAAAGCCACTTCGATTGAAATAAATCAGCTCATTACCGATAATTGCTTAAAGCGTAATGACAAGTGTGAAATTGCTTACAATTTTGAACACCGTAATAAAGTAAATCGAATTTATGTCAATGCCGACATGAAGTCACAGGTTGTTCAGGGTAAATTGGGTATTGCCCGAATTGAAGGCCGCTATGAACTGGTGCCATTATCAATTGCTCAAAAAATACAGCAGCGAAATGATAAACGAATCGTTTTATTTGAAGCCGACTTGCCACAGGAAACTTCCGAAAATGATCCCTATGCTGACTACCAGATTCCCGATGATTTAACCTGGTAATGCAAAATCTCATCACTCTTAAGTTCATGTCAAAATTATCTATATTGAGTTTAATACTGCTACTGACTTACAGTTTCTCTAGCCATGCCGCTGTATTCAAATGTGAAGAGAATGGGAAAATTTCATTTTCAGATAAACCCTGTAAAGACAGTGCTCAGGATATAACAGAAAAACAGCCAAAGTCTTTTCCCAAAAACCCCGACACAAGTTCATCATCACGTACTGAAAAAGCTAAACAGGTACATGATGAGCTGCAAGCTTCACGTACAAAACGAAAAATTCAACAAGATATTCGTTCACTAAAAAAAGACATCAGCAACAAGAAAAAGGCTTTAGAAAGTAAACTAAAGGTTCTTGAAAAAACAAAGAATAATGTCGATTATGGAGAGGATTATTTCGAAGAACTCCAGGCAGAAAAACTAAGAAAAAGTATTTCAGATAATATTACTGATGCAAACAATCGATATGCTGCCGAAATATCGGCATTACAAAATCGTATTAAGATTTTACATCAGCGATTAGCTGAATTTGAGCCATAGAAACGGTGCATACGGAACACCCACGGTAGGGTGCGCCGCGCGCACCATTTCAATAAAACCAGACAAACTCAAATCCAATAATTAATCACTACCGGTATAAGAAGAAATAACTCTCGCAACAACTCCTTCAGAAACAAGTTCATCAAAGGTTTTTTGTATAAGCACTATGGTTTCATCTGGAGTATCTTTATGAAATCCAAAAAAACCACCCGTCTTAGGATCACTCAACGCATACACCACTTCATATTGCGAAATATCAATACCACTCTTTTTCATCATGTAAAAAGAGATGACAGTAGAATAAGCAATGGCAGGAATCCTGTCATTCTTGAGCATTTTGATAAGCTGTTCTCCCACATTCACATCAATAAGCTTTTCGCTATCTCCGCCTTGCTCTAAAAAGAAGTGTTTTCCACTGTCATTGCGAACCACTCCTAACTTATCTTTTCCAAGCACACTGTTTACATCAGAAAGGCTGTTAAATTTATAAGCTTTATCTTTTTTAGCGATAATGCCAATAAATGACCCGGTATTAATGGGACCAACCCATTTAAATCCCAGCTTTTCTCTCTTTTCAGTTTTAGACATTGAAAAGAGAGCCGTTATAGGTTTTGTTTGTAAATCGGTGTAGGCACGTGCCCAGGGAAGCATTTTGATATCCTGCCGGGTCTTTTTAATACCCAGCTTTTTCCAGACTTCTAACAGAACATCAACATAAACACCTTTTATAACACCATCTTCAGTATATCCATAAGGAGGAAATTCTTCAGTCATCCATATAATTTCTTCAGGAGACTGAGCATAAACCAGTGAAGACAAAGCAAACAACACTAAAACCAGAGAGGTGATTTTTCTCATCATATGAATAACCTGTAAATTTATTATTGAAAAATAGAGTGAAAATAAAAAATCATTAGTAAGAGAATAGTCTACAAAAGAATACATAAAGCGCATTACTTTTGAGCCATGCCTGCAAGTCTTGTCGATAGTCCAAATTATAAACACCCATGTCACTTTTAATCTGCACAAATCTTGTTTCGCCCGGTCTGTTTCGCACAATACAAACGTTCATCTGTCAGTTTGTAAATTTTATCAACCGTATCAGATTCACCTACCTTCAGAGTGATAAGCCCCAATGATGCTGAAACAACATCTGAAGCCGAATTACGGACATGGGGAATAGTCAGTGCAGAAATGGCATTAAGAATTTCTTTCGCAAAAGCCTGAGATTCAGCTTCAGACAGTTTACTCGTCAGGATAAAAAACTCCTCTCCACCCACTCTGAAAACAAAATCTACAGCTCGGGTACAGCTTTCCAGCAATACTTTTGCAACTTTGACCAGCACCTCATCTCCTGCCTGATGCCCATAGAAGTCGTTATATTCCTTAAATCGATCCACATCCAGTAACATGAAAGTCATGTTCTCTTTCTCTCGACGCGCCCGCCTCAGCTCCCGTTCAATCATAATATTAAAGTGGCGACGATTATAAAGCCCCGTTAACGCATCGGTAATAGAGACTTTTTCAATATGCTTCTGAGCCGTAATATTATGTTGAACTGACAGGTACCCCACCTTAATGCCATGTTCATCAAACTTAGGTTGAATGGTAATATCCACCCAGTATCTCTCACCATTTTTCTTCTGATTCAAAAATTCTCCATACCAGACTTCATCCCTTGTCAGGGTCAACCAGAGATCTTTATAGATTTCAGGATTATTTTCACTGCAACCAAAAATTCGATGAGGCAGCCCCACCACTTCATTTTTTTCATAACCGGTGAGTTTCAGCAAAGCAATACTCAGGTCAAGCACATTACCATCAAGATCAGAATGCGTGGATAGAACGTGGTTATCTAGTAAATCCCGGTTTAAGCAGAGTTGCATATTGTTCTTTTTTAACTCAACTGTTCTTTCTTCAACCTTGCTCTCAAGATTTTTATTGAGCTGTCTAATTGTATTTTGCTTTTTAAGAATGCGATAAATCATGCGGTTAAAAACCGACTCAAGTCGAATTAACTCATGAGTATCGAAGGTTGTTAGTGCTACAGGTTTAAGATCTTCTTCATCTTTGCCCAGGTGTTCCATTTGTAGCACAAAATGATTCAGTGAATAGACAAGGTATCGATTAAATGCCCACACAAACAGCCACCAAAGTAGCATCGTCTTGATCACTGCATTAATCAGAATGATCAAAAAACTGTACTTCACACCATCAAAAACGATCTTTTCGCTGGAAAAAAAGTTAACTGAAGCCACATTATTCCCATCAAACTGAACAGGGAATTTCTTTTGAAACAGTCCAAAATGGCTGGCATGATTTTCTTCAGGCAATATATCTTTATCTACCACCTGTCCATTTTCGAGCATTCTGGCTAACAGCAATTTATCATCAGCATCGGTAATTCTTACCCCCGCTACACCACTCAATTTTACGATGCCATCGAGTATTGCGGTTGCTTGATCGTTATCATACATCCATAGAGCTCTTGCTAGTCCCTGTGAAAAATTAGCTTCATAAATATCCAGATTATCCACTACATCCTGCTTTTCCATGCTGTATTCGTTATACAGCTGCACCAGGGTGATGACGCACGTAATACTCAGATAGATACTGAATACAACACGTAGAAGACGATTAGCAATTGAGTTATTCATGGGGTAATTTCAGAAATATCTATTTTGTATCTACACTTAGCAACCAGCGCTCTAATTCATCAACTGAATTAATACTTTCTGATTGTAGATTTAAATGCAACTGAGACATTAAAACGCCTGTTCCATCAAGAACATCATCAACCTGAGATAGTTGTTGTTTTATATCTAAATGAGTTTTATGTAACACAACAAAATCATCTCCATGAATTCTAATTATCAATGCATCAGGAAATAACTGATTCAATCTTTGAGCAATATTAATTAGCAATTCATTACCCTGTTTCCAGCTAAACTGTTTATTGTATTGTGTAAAGTTTTTTAAATTTATCAGGTTTATACATCTGTAAGCATCTTGTTGATCATTATCATTATTACTAATTAAAATGAAATTCAGATAGTCCTGGTTATAAACACCCGTCAACTGGTCTTTATAAAAATAAGCAAATCGTTCCTGCTCGATTTCATCCTTGGGTAACTGACTTGAAACAGGTGCTTCGACATTTTTTAAAGCAAGGAATGCAAATTCAACAATTTCGCTATGAAACTGTTTTCCTGACAGTAACTGAAGTTCTTCCAAAGCAAAGTCAACTGACTTTTTACCTTTATATACCCTATCAGTAGTCATCGCATCAAAAGCATCAGCCACACTCATTATTTGAGACAACATCGGAATTTGATCACCTGTCAATCCTTCCGGGTACCCTGAACCATCATAATGTTCATGATGGTGGCGTACAATTTCGGCAATATCATCAAAAATATCAACATTTTTCAGTAAGTTATATCCCGTGGTTACATGCCGCTGAATTAACTTGTACTCCAGGCCGGACAACTTACCCGGTTTTAATAAAATAGAGTCAGGGGTCGATATTTTTCCAATATCATGCACCATTGATGCACGATAAAGTTTTTCTATGATATCCGGATTATAGCCCATTTGAGTTGCAATTAATGAAGCATACTCTGCCACACGTTTAGTATGACCAGCCGTATAGCTATCACGATTTTCAATCATATCCACCATCGAAAATATATGTTGCTCATAGTTTGAGACTTTATCTAAAACATATTGTTCTATCTTTCTATACCCCAGGTAAATGGCAACCACTCCGACAAGCCAGATAAACAGGATAAAAATCACTGTTGTTCTTAATTGAGAAAAGGAATCTTCATAATAGGGTGACAATGGAATAGCAACCGAAACTCCACCACGAACATCCCCAACCTTGTAGCCTTGATGCCCGTGACATTTTAAACAGTCGGGCACAGTAATGAGAGGGTTTAACAAACGATAAAAAGGCTCATTATCTATCAGTTGAATTTCATAGAAAGGCTGTTTCGATGAATTAATAAAATCTAAAGCTGATGATTCCCAGGTATCGGGTTTATTTTTGGGGTTTAATAGAATATTGCTCGTAATATGAGCTTTCACACCATACAGGTCTGAATAATCCCTCATCATCTGCGACAGCGTATAAGCAGGATTCATTAACGTGAGTTTCTGTCCATCATCAGTGGTTACATCCCGAGATGGAATATGTGACAAGTATGGATTGGGCGGTGTTCTTTCTGTTATCGGTACATATACTCCACCGTGCGAACTTACCCAGGCTCGATAAGCCAGGTCTTTTTTTACACTTACCTGAGCTTCATTGAGAGCAAGCTTTTCAGCATAGGAATATTCATCATTTTTCTCTATTACCCCAAAAACAAGTAAAATCAGTGACCATGTAAACAGGATTCCCAGGGCAAAGTATTTAACAAATATTATTTTTCTGCTCATTTCAAAGTTCTGAAATTAACACTTAGTAATACTAGTTTCTCACGACTTAGGGTTATTTCCAGCATCATAAAAATTATACATTACACCTTAAAACCAGCTACAAGTGTATCCAGTTGTACGGCCGATTCTGCCAAACTATCACTTGATGTAGCAATACTGCCTGCATGTTCAAGTGCTTTAGTCGCCTGATTTTTGATATTACAAATACTTTCATCCAGTTTATTTGCAACTTCTGTCTGTTGCTGTGTTGCAGTGGCAATTTGCTGGCTCATGGCGGTGATTGAGTCAACTGAAGAAACTATAGAATTTAGAGTTTCTCCAACTTTATTCGCCTGAGTGACGGTGGTTTGGGTTTGCTTTGTTCCCTGTTCCATAACCGCCACAGCCTGCTTTGATCCTGATTGTAAAGCCTGAATCATTAACTCTATCTCTTTGGTAGAAACATGAGTACGGTTAGCCAATGATCGAACTTCATCGGCTACTACAGCAAAACCTCTGCCTTGTTCGCCAGCACGAGCCGCTTCAATAGCTGCATTTAGTGCAAGTAAATTGGTCTGTTCTGCAATGCCTTCGATAACTCCCAACACTGAACCAATTTTCTGACTATCCTGCTCTAATTTCTGGATAACACCACCTGCCTCTTCAACCTGCTGAGCAACCTGCTTAATTGAGTTAATAGCCTTAGACACAACATCTCTTCCATCACTGGCAGCCTGATCTGCATGCAATGCAGCATCTGCGGTAGAAGAAGCATTTTGAGCAACTTCTTTCACGGTGGCAACCATTTGAGAAACAGCATCGGCGAGATGTACAATATTTTCCTGCTCAACTTGAATATTCTGCTGAGAAGTATCGGCCACTGTTGCCAGTTCACCCGCTGAACCGGTTATCAGGGTAGAAGCATTTGCTACACCATGAATACTATCTCTGAATTTTGACAACATACCATCCAGTGCCGCGGCCATTCGACCTACTTCATCAGAATCACCAGACATTTCACTGTCTTTAGTCAAGTCAGCTTCTTTCTCAACTCGACATAAATATTTTTCCAGATTAACTATCGGTTTAGTGACCTGAGTACCCAGTAACCAGCCTAAACCAGCTGTAATTATCAGCACAACTATCAAAACCATTGAAGAAGAGCTGGTTAGCTTTGAGGCCAGTATTTCTGCTGAGGCCAAAGCTTCACTGACTTCAATTTCACTTAAAATAGCCCAGTTCACACCAGCAATGGCCAACGGTGCATAGGCAGAAATAACCATTGTTCCTCGCACTGACTCAAAAGTTTCAAGTCCAGTATTGCCTTCAATTGCAGCCTGACTCCCCTGAGTTTCTATCAGCTCCAATCCAACATTAGACTTTTTAGATGCAATCAAGTCAGCCTGCTCTGTGCTCTGAGAGTTCGAAATACGCTGTAGGTATTGTTCATTTTTTTCAACCAGATTACGGCTAATACTTCTGGCTTTAAGATCTTTCGCCACCAGGTAACTTTCACCGGTTTCACCCAGCCCTGCATCACGCCATTTACCGCCCGTTGTCATCACATTATTGATGCCTTTTGATCCCATTTCAAAAACCATATAACCCAGTAGCGTTTCTTCTTCAAAAATGGGGGATGCTATAAACGCTACCTGATCATTATAAGCCGGAGCATACGCAGTAAAATCCTGCATGATAATTTGCTTTGCATCAGTGGTATTCAGTAACGGCTTAATAACCTGACCTATGCCAGAATTAGCTAATGGTCCATTAATAACTGACGCCGCAAAATCAGCCTGTTTACTGACTGAATAGATAACTCGACCCGTTGCTGCATCAATCAATAAAATATCCAGATAGTCAAAACGGTCTCTAAAACTTTTCAACTGGGTATGAAACATGCTGTGAATCTGGCTATACAAGGTATCGTCATCCGGCTCAATCCATTCATCCTTCTGACCTATTTTGCCGGGGTTAGCCTTCAGGTATTGATACTGGAAAGCAATACCATCATCATCAATTTTTTGCAGGTATTGCTTCCAGTCAAAAGCTGGCCCTGCATTTCTATTTTTATATTCGTTGGCTACCTCTTTTGCATAAAAAGCTGATAGCTCTGTTTTATAAAATTCAAATTCCTGCTCATCAAACTCACTACGAAAATTCACAAAAGCATCATTAAGCCCCAGCATGGCATCTATCGCCATCTGACTGCCTGAAAGAAAAGCCATTTGATTTCGAATGCCATCAAAATAATGTTCAACCTGTGCTTTTTTAGTGTCTCTCACCGAAATTATTTTTTGTGTCACCTGCTCCCGCAAAGCACTCTTGCTGGAATCTATTGCTGACCAGCCAATCAAAGCGCTGGCAATAAAAACTGGAAGTGTTGCAAACAGTAATGCGCCAATAACAACTTTAGTTTTTAAATTCATCGCACGGTTATCCTCCTGATAAGAACTCGTTTTTAATTAAGTCCAACAAATCGTTTACGAACCACTGACTGCCCTTCTTCAGATTGAGCCCAACTGAGGAAAGCTTTTACTTTGTCGTTCGGTTGACCACCGGTCACCAGGTAAAGTGGACGGCTGATCGGGTAATTCGGATTACTGGATGTCGCTCTCTGTCCATCAATAGACACAACACCAATACGTTTTATACCTTTCAAAAATGCCAGGCTAAGCTGTCCAATAGCACCCCGGTCATGCAACACACTCGCCAGAATTTTACGGTCTGGGCTGACTTCTTTTGCACCAGAGTAGGCTTCTCCATCCATCACCAGATCCTGAAAAACATGCCGGGTAGCAGAAGCCGTTTTAACAATATATGGTCTGATCGCCAGATCATCACCACCAAGTTCAGACCAGTTTTTTACTTTGCCAGTAAAAATATCTTTCAACTGCTGCTTAGATAAAAATCTTATCGGGTTACGCACATTAACCAGTACGCTAATAGCATCCTGACCCACTTTGATCGCCTGTACCCCCTGATCCAGTACCCCAGAGTCAACAGCTCGGGCGACTCCACCCAGCTCGCAGCTTTTGTTAATCACACATAACTCTCCACCCTGACTTTCGGAAGCCACATTGATAGAAAAAGAAGCATGAGGATAAATTTTATCCGCATCGGATATAAACTTACCTATCGTTGACGACCCTTCATACTGGATGGTTTCAGCTGTTGCCGATAAAGAAAGTAGCAATAAAAGGGCTACCGAATAAAAACATTTCATCTCTAAATACCTTGAACTTGTGGGGATATAATAAAGATTAGTAGTAAACTATGAAAAATCTACTTTTTTTCCTTTAATATTGATTTTAATCAGGTTGCCCAGGGTATTACTCAATGCATGGCTTTGTATGAAAATCATGTAGTAGTAACAAATTCGTCATTTCTGCATATTTTTAGCAAGAATCACCGTTTAAAGAAAAGCCCCTCTAAACTTAGTATTAAATTTAGAGGTATCCCAGCTAAAAAACCAGATACTTTAACCGGTCATTCCGTTATGCTTTTAGACGGAATCTAAAAAAACAGATACTTTAACCGGTCATTCCGTCATGCTTTTAGACGGAATCCACTTTAAATGAAGGCACTATTTTAAAGCTGTGAACCATCTCAATATATTCCAGCTAAAAACTGCCGAAATAACGGTATGACTAATGCAACATGATTTTAATATAGAGCCATGTAAATCATTCTTCAGTTATTACATACTTTAAAAACTCCAATGTCAGTAGCCTCCCGGCGTAACCTGTTATCTATTGCATCCATATCAGCTGTACTTAGCCTGCTGGTATGGGGTAGCCACACTGTCAGCCGGCAAAATGGACTGGATCAGTTACACACCAGTAATCAGCAACAGCTGGAACAGTTTATCGGCCATCTCGACAGCAAACTTGCCCGCTTTCAGTTTTTACCCAACCTTATTGCTAAAAACCAGTTACTGCTCGAACTATTGAATGATCCTAGCAGTACGCCCAGAGTAGATCTGGTCAATCACTTTCTGGAAGACATCAACTCTGTTACCGGAGCATCCGATACTTACCTGATGGATGTCAGTGGTTTAACACTTGCCGCAAGCAACTGGCAAAGTGAGCGCCCCTTTGTCGGCAGAAACTTTAGCTTTCGTCCTTACTTCACTGAAGCCATGTCAGGCCAGCTTGGGCGATATTTTGCTCTTGGAACAACCTCGGGTAAACGCGGTTATTATTTTGCTTACCCGATTAAATATGCTGCTGATATTATCGGTGCCATCGTAATAAAAATGGACTTATCTAATATTGAACAACGCTGGTCAGGGCGTGATAGTCAGTTTATCGTGAGTGACCCGGACGGTATCATTTTCATCACTACAGAAGCTGACTGGTTATACCGAAGCATAAAAAACATCACGCCCCCCATACGTAAAAAAATAGCTGACAGTCGCCGCTATGCAAATAAACATATCGAGTTACTCGGGTTAACGTCTCAACAGCAAATTTCTACCACCAGTTCTATAGTTCAGCTGCAAACTAAAAATTCAATTACCACCACAGAATACCTGACCCTTAAACAGGAGATGCCTGAAGCCGGCTGGAGCGTGATGATTCTAGCCCCTCTAAATCGTATTAAACAAAGCAGTTTAAACACAGTCAGCGTAATACTGTTGATTCTATTATTACTCTTATTAACTGGCTTACTCGGATGGCAACGATATAAGAGACGGCGGGAAAGAGAGCGTTTCCAGTTGGAAGCACAAAAACAACTGGAACATAAGGTTTCGGTTCGAACCAGAGACTTAACTCAGGAAGTAGAACAACATAAACAAACAGAAAAAGCTTTGATAGATACTCAGGGAGAACTTATTCAAACAGCTAAACTGGCCGTGCTGGGCGAACTATCAGCCAGTATCAGTCACGAGTTGAACAACCCTCTGGCTGCTATCCGTAGTTATGCCGATAATGCCAGGCAGTTTTTAACGTTGGAAAAACCAGCAAAAGCTGATGAAAACCTGGCTCGAATAGCCGCCCTCACCGAACGCATGGCGAAAATCAGTTCTCAGCTCAAATTTTTTGCACGAAAATCCAGCGGCAATCTGGAAGTCATAAAGATAAAACCAGTTATTCAAACGGCTATAGATATAGTGAGCCCCCAGTCAAAACGTAGCCATATAAAAATTAACACTGGAAAGGTTAAATCCTCTTTACTGGCCATGGCTGATATCATTCAACTGGAACAGGTATTGATAAATCTGATCAGTAATGCAATGAATGCTATTGGTGACAGACCGCAGGGTGAAGTGAACATAAAAACAGAAAGGCAAAAAGAATGGATACTCATTCATGTCGATGATAATGGCCCGGGTATAGATGAAAATAATCTGGGTAAAATCTTTGACCCCTTTTTCACAACCAGAGAATCCGGGCTTGGCCTCGGGCTCTCAATTTCAGCCAGAATACTGGACAGCATGAACGGTCACCTATCAGCAAGCAATCTGGCAACAGGTGGAGCAAGATTAACAATCTCTCTTCAAGCAGCGGAGAATAAACATTGAGCAGTCAACAACCAAAAATATTTTTTATTGATGACGAGCAGGATCTACGCCTGGCCAATGAACAAACGTTACAGCTAGCAGGTTTTGATGTCGAGTTATTTGAAAAAGCAGAAGATGCCCTGCCATTACTCAATGAATTATGGTCTGGTGTCATCATCTGTGATATTCGTTTGCCCGGCATGGATGGTCAAACCTTTCAACATAAAGTACAAACACTGGATGCAGATTTACCCGTCATTCTTATAACCGGTCATGGCGATATTTCAATGGCGGTGGATGCCATGCACAAAGGCGCTTATGACTTTATCGAAAAGCCCTTTTCAGCCGATCGCCTGGTAGACACGGTAAAACGTGCAATCGACAAACGTCTACTTACCCTGGAAAATCGTAACCTCAAAACTGAGCTGCAAAATCAGGATGTCCTGGGCCCCCGGATTATTGGCAAAACGGCTGTCATGTTAACCCTGCGCAATAATATCAATAGACTGGCTGATACCGATGCCGACATTTTACTCATCGGCGAAACAGGAACAGGAAAAGAACTGGTAGCACGTTCACTGCATGAACAAAGCAACCGACGAGACAAAAATTTTGTTGCCATCAACTGTGGTGCCATTCCTGAAAACTTGATCGAAAGTGAACTGTTCGGACATCAAAAAGGTGCCTTTACCGGTGCAGAAACCAGTCGAGTGGGTAAGTTTGAATATGCTCAGGGCGGCACCGTATTTCTCGATGAAATTGAATCCATGCCAATGCCTACTCAAGTTCGCTTATTACGAGTTTTACAGGAAAGATCTGTCGAACGGCTGGGAGCAAATGAAAGCATTCCACTCGACATTCGTATTATTGCTGCCAGTAAAATTGATTTAAGAGCTGCATCTGATCGATCTGAATTTCGCGAAGATCTTTACTATCGATTAAATGTAGTCACTCTGGAATTACCACCTCTGCGAGAAAGACGTGAAGACATCCCTCGATTATTTCAGCATTTCCTACTGGTTGCCTCAGCACGTTATGGCAAGGAAGCACCGGCTATTCCTCAAAATGCCAATCAAACCCTGATGGCTTTCAAGTGGCCCGGCAACGTTCGTGAATTACGCAATGCCGCAGAACGTTATGTATTACTGGGTGATGGTTGTGGCTTACAACTGGATGATAATGCAGGCCTTGTTCCCTGTGCACCCATGACCTTACCCGAACATGTAGAAGCCTTCGAGCGGGCATTAATTGAACAGGCACTGTCAGAATCAGATGGCATCATCAAAGACACCATGCAACTGCTTGGATTACCAAGAAAAACGCTGTATGACAAAATGCAGAAATTTGGCCTGGATAAACGAGTTTATAAATAACATCATTTTATTGATCATTAAATATGAGCTTTTACCCATAAATCAACAATCGTCATCCCCGCCTGATTTACACTATCTCCAAAACAGATCATGCCATCTTCATGCCCTGCCATCACCAGTGTTTTTTGTTGCTGCAACCTGCCCGATTTGTACAAACGGGATATTTCAGTCGCCATATCCTGAGTACCATATTCAACCGACTCATCCGTGCAAGGGTAATCATTTTCCAGCCCAAAGCGCCATAATTCGAGTGAATGAACATGTATTACACAATTTATGGAGGGTTCTAACTGGTAAAACATAGAATGCGTTAATGCTTCTGATGATGGTTTTACAGGGCCTCTCGCAATCACATGATTTTTAGCAATATCACATTGTTCTACACAAACATAATGACTCTGTTTGAGCTCAGCAAGGTTCCCGGTTTGGCTTGCAGAAATTATAAACTGGCTTTTATCAAGCTGGCAGCGCTGGCTCAAATTACCAAACCCGAAACCTTCATAGCGTGAAATATCCTGCCCAATAAGCCCAAGACCATGTAAAATTGAGCGCCAGGTATTCAACATATCAATATTTTCTGTAGTAGGTTCTGACTGTAAAAAATCGAGCCTATATTTTATAACCCCTTCTAACTCACCCATTGCTTACTCTGGAATGTAAATATCTTTAATTTTAACCCTTAACTTACTATTAATGTGAGTTTAACCATAAAAAAATTTTTAACTGTGCTATTAATCAATGGGGTCAGCACCCTTAATTGCGAAACCTGCAATATTGTTTTAAACTAGATATAACCTTACAAATCTAGAGGATATTGAAATGCCAAGAAAACCGAGATTTTATTTACCCAACTACCCGGTGCATATCGTCCAGCGAGGTCATAATAAAAATAACGTATTTTTCGAAAACGAAAACTACAAAGCCTACCTCGAGTGGTTACAGGAAGGATCTGAATGGTATGAAGTTCTTATTCATGCCTATGCACTATTACCTAACGAAATTCATATTCTGGCCACCCCTTCTGATAAAGAGTCGGCCAGTCGCATGATGCAATACCAGGGACGTTGTTACGTGCCTTATATCAATAACGCCTACAATAAAACTGGCACAATATGGCAGGGTCGTTACAAAGCCAGTTTAATTGATCCGGAAACACAGTTACTTAACAACATGTTATATATTGAAAATCTTCCAGTACGTGAAAAGCTAGTTAAATCAGCAGGTACTTATAAGTGGTCAAGTTACAAATTTAATGCTCAGGGCAGGAAAAACACACTGATTACAGCTCATGAGAAATACACTGAACTCGCCAAAACGGATAAAACAAGGCTTGATAAATACACCACACTGAGTAAAACAGGCCTTGCCGATGAAGTGAATAGTGATATTCAGGACGCCTGGCAAACAGGAACGCCTCAGGGTTCTGACAAATTTAAAAAAATGGTCGAACGCCGCCTGAAAATTAAGGTAGGACATGCCAAACGAGGCCGTCCCCGTAAAAACCCGGCATAAACTCAATACCGCTAAGGAACTTAGCTGTAGCTCCTGACTCCAAAAACTATCTGAACGTCAGGAGCCTTTCATGCCGAAATCAATAAAAAGTTTGCTACGCATTTCTATTACCGTAGCTTTAATATCTACCGTCTTTACATGTTATGCAGCACCCCATAATGGCTTTGATTTAAGCAACTCGATACTGGATACTGATAAAATTCTGGCCGGAGGCCCCGCTAAAGATGGTATACCAGCCATTGATCAACCAACTTTCATCGCTCCCAAAGAAGCCGTTTATTTAAAACCAACAGACCGAATTCTTGGCATTCAATTAAATGGTATTAGTAAAGCCTATCCTATTGCCATTTTGAACTGGCATGAAATTGTGAATGATGAAATTAACAATTCACAGTTTTCAATTACTTACTGTCCGCTGTGTGGAACGGGCGTGGCTTTTTCATCAGTAGTAAAGGATAAAATACTCAACTTTGGTGTTTCCGGTCTACTCTATAACAGCGATGTTTTACTGTATGACCGTCAAACCGAATCATTATGGTCTCAAATAAAGTCACAGGCTATCAGCGGTGAATTAGTAGGACAAAAATTAACCCGCTTACCCATTACTCACACCAGTTGGTCAAACTGGTTAAAAACTCATCCTGAAACCCTGGTGATGTCTGATAAAACAGGCTTTTCGCGTGATTATACTCGTGACCCCTACAGCGGATATGAAAGCTCAAGAGCAACTTATTTTCAAGTCACTCACAAAGCTCCCGATTATTACCATCCCAAAGAGCGGGTTTTAGGGCTGGAAGTAAACAATAGCTACAAAGCTTACCCTTTCAGTGAAATAGATAAAGCCCACTCAACAGTTATAAAAGATAATTTTGCCGGTCAGGTATTCAATATTCACTGGGATAAAAATAACCAGCAGGCATCGATTACCGATTCTTCAGGAAAAGAAATGCTGGCTATAGAAGGTTTCTGGTTTGCCTGGTTTGCTTTTCATCCCGAGACAGAAGTCTTTAAATCATCCAGGTAAGTTTTATCGCTGATAAAAAACTTATCCAGCATTGAATTGCATTGTAAAATCTTAACTCGCTCTTCTCTGGATACTTGTACATGCTACGTATTAAACAACTGCAGCCTCTTTCGAAGGAACACCACTTATCCCTGGCACTTGCCGCACGGGCAATAAAAACTGCCAATGCAGGTGAACAGTGCGAGATTAAGTTACTGTGTGAAAAAATAGTAAATGATTACAACGCAGTATGGCGTAAACATTTTGATAATGAAGAGCAGGCGATCTTTATTCCATATTCCGAGCGCAGCCCGGAAATTGACCAGCTTTGCAAACAGCTAACTCAGGAACACAAGCAGTTTGATACATTCATTGAACAAATGAAATCGGGGAATATGGATATTTTACTGGAATTTGGCACATTATTAAAAACCCATACCCGGCTGGAAGAACGGGAGCTATTCCCCAGGATATCTGAAGTTCTATCAAAAATAGAGCTGGATGAAATTTACAAGGAAATTACCTGCCCAGATTAAAATTCAAGCAGGAGCAATATATCTATCCATGGCTCGTAGCATAAGCACATCCATGTGCAAGCACCCTTTTTGGGCTATCCCTGCTCATCGGGTATAAGGCCATCCAGAATATATACTTGGCTTTTACTAAGACTAGTGGTTTAAGTGCCTTCGGTTAGAATACTGCTCCTGCCCATCCATGGGCTCGCAGCATAAGCACATCCATGTGCAAGCACCCTTTTTGAGCTATCCCTGCTCATCGGGTATAAGGCCATCCATGGCCAAAAAAAGGGCAGCTAAAAGCTGCCCTTTTTTAAATTACGATTAAAACTAAAATTACATAGCTTTAATTTGTGCATTCAAACGGCTTTTATGACGAGCAGCTTTGTTCTTGCTGATCAAACCATGCTGAACTGACTTGTCCAGAATAGGAACCGCAGTTTTAAAAGTAGTCTCAGCTTTTGACTTGTCATTAGCGCCAATAGCATTAACCACTGCTTTAAGGTACGTACGCATCATTGAACGACGACTTGCGTTACGTTTACGACGTACTTCCGCCTGACTGGCGCGTTTTTTAGCTGATAATGAGTTAGCCAAGAGTTTCTCCTGAATCCTGCAATGCAAAAATAAGGCGCGCATTATCTTTGCTAGAACGACGGCTGTCAACAGTAAAAAGCTGATATCACGAAGAAATTGATGATAATATGCGTCGTTTTTGTAAACAAGCCTACTTTCTGACGAAAACACCTTGAGCGGACTATTCAAATCAACCTTTCTGGTCAGTTTAATGACCTTACTCTCTCGAGTACTCGGTCTGGCTCGAGATATTGTGATCGCTCGCTTTTATTCTGCCGGAATTGAAGCAGATGCATTTTTTGTCGCATTCAAAATTCCTAATTTTATGCGCCGTTTATTTGCAGAGGGCGCTTTTTCTCTAGCATTTGTGCCGGTTTTAACCGAATACAAAAACAGTAGAACACAGGATGAAATCCATCAACTCATTAATCGAGTTGCAGGCACACTTGGCCTTATACTACTAATCATCACCTCTATAGGTGTACTGGCATCACCAGCCATTGTGTATGTATTTGCAGCCGGTTTTATTGATCAACCGGAAAAGTTTGAATTAACTGCCGACATGCTGCGTCTCACCTTTCCTTATATTTTACTTATTTCCATGACCGCCCTGGCCGGTGGCATATTAAATAGCTGGAAACAATTTGCTGCCCCGGCTTTCACCCCGGTTCTGCTAAACCTGAGTTTAATTGGCTGTGCAGTATGGCTGGCACCCCGGTTAGATGTGCCAGTGTATGCACTGGCCTGGGGCGTATTAATTGCAGGAATAGCACAAATGCTGTTTCAGTTGCCATTCCTTTATAAGCTGGGCTTTCTACCTAAACCAGTATGGGCCTGGAAAGACAGCGGCGTGCAAAAAATTATTAAACTGATGATTCCTGCTCTTTTCGGTTCATCAGTCGCCCAAATAAACCTGTTATTCGATACCTTTATCGCTTCCTTCCTGGTTTCCGGTTCTGTGTCCTGGTTATATTACTCCGACCGTTTACTGGAGTTTCCACTGGGTGTATTTGGTATAGCCCTGGCCACAGTGGTTTTGCCAAACTTATCGGAATCACATTTCAAACAGGGTAAAGATCATTTTAATAAAACCCTAAACTGGGCAGTTCAACTAGCTCTGTTCATCGCATTGCCTGCAACACTAGGTCTTTTAATGTTAGCTCAGCCAATACTCGCAACACTGTTTCAATATGGGGAATTCAGCGAGTCAGATACACTAATGGCCAGCATGAGCTTGATGGCTTACAGCCTGGGGTTACCGGCTTTTATCCTTATTAAAATTCTGGCAAATGCGTTTTACGCCCGTCAGGATAGTAAAACCCCGGTAAGAATCGGCATTATCGCAATGGTCGTCAATATGCTGCTAAATGTTATCTTTGTATTGGGACTGCTGAATTACACGGATATTCCTGCACACGTTGGGCTGGCCTTGGCCACGACCGGTTCAGCATATTGTAATGCAGGTTTATTGGCCCTGGCGCTAAGGAGAGAGCAATATTTAACGCTTGACCAGTCATTCACCACCATGATTTTAAAGGTTTTATTGGCGGTGAGTGGCATGACCTTAATATTATTCCTGTTTAGCCAGGATCTACACGTATGGACTCAACTGGACTGGTTTGCACGATTGCTGGATTTATTTGCAGTAATTATTCCTGCCATCTTGTTTTATACTCTGTTGCTTTGGATAATGGGCATACGTCCTAAACACCTTGCTCATTAATTCTCATGCCCCTAAGCTCTGAAAAATATCTTTACCAGAATAAATGAAACTCATTCGTGGATTACATAACTTAAACCAGCCATTGCCTGGCTGCGTCGCGACCATTGGTAACTTTGATGGATTGCATCTGGGGCATCAACATGTCATAAATCAGTTAAAGGCTGTGGCTGAAATTAAAAACCTGCCCTCTGTAGTTATCGTCTTCGAACCACAACCGGTTGAATATTTTGCCCCTGAAAAAGCGCCCCGCAGATTAGCCCGATTCCGTGACAAAATTAATCATATATCAGACATGGGTATAGATATCATGGTGTGCCTGCAATTCAATAAAGAACTGGCACAGCTTACGGCTGCACAGTTTGTAGAAAAGATTCTGATAGACCGCTTAAATCTCAAACATCTCGTGATTGGCGATGACTTCCGCTTTGGAAAAGAACGTTGCGGAGATTTTAAATTTTTACAGCATTCCGGACAAAAACTGGGTTTTGAAGTTGAAAATTCACATACCTTACTAATCGATGACCAAAGAGTAAGCAGCACACGCATACGCCAGTGTTTGGCCAATAATGACATGCTCCAGGCAAGACAGCTATTAGGACATCCCTATACTTTATCCGGCAGAGTGGCACACGGTAAAAAGCTAGGCAGAGAGCTGGGGTTCCCCACCATTAACCTGAAAATGGGCAAACGCCCCATTGCTGTTAATGGAATATTTGCGGTATTGGTCAAAGGCATAGATAATCGCACTCTGCGTGGTGTTGCAAGCATCGGCACACGACCCACGGTGAACGGGGTCGGCACCATTCTTGAAGTGTATATTTTAAACTTCTCTGAACAGGTTTACGGCTATTGCGTGGATGTGGAAATTCTGCATAAAATCCGTAATGAAGAAAAATTTGATTCGTTAGATACTCTGGTTGATAAAATAAACCAGGATATCGACGAAGCTCATACTTATTTTGAACACAACGAAATACTGGAAACAACGTGACTACTGACTACAAACCAACATTAAACTTGCCAGATACAGGATTTCCCATGCGTGGAAACCTGGCCAAAAAAGAACCAGCACGCCTGCAACACTGGCAAGATGAAAACCTGTATCAACGAATTAGAGAGTCACGCAAAGGCAAACCTGTTTTCATATTGCACGATGGTCCTCCTTACGCCAATGGCAACATCCACATCGGCCATGCTGTTAATAAAATACTGAAAGACATCATCATTAAAGCGCGAACTCTGGAAGGTTTTGATGCACCTTATGTGCCTGGCTGGGATTGTCATGGACTGCCCATCGAACATGCTGTTGAAAAAGATATCGGTAAAGCCGGTATCGCTGTAGAAGTCGATGAATTTAGACAAGCATGCCGTGATTTTGCAAAAGTACAGATCGAAAACCAGAAAACAGATTTCATCCGCCTGGGTATTCTCGGTGACTGGGACAAACCCTACCTGACGATGAATTTTGATACCGAAGCCAATATTGTTCGTGCATTAGGAAAAATCATCGACAGTGGTCATCTGCTAAAGGGTGACAAACCCGTGCACTGGTGTACCGATTGTGGTTCCGCACTGGCAGAAGCAGAGGTCGATTATAAAGATAAAACATCACTCGCTATCGATGTTAAGTTTGCAGTGGTCGATGAAAAATCTTTTATCAACTGTTTTCACAACGTTCCAGAGCATCATGGCGAAGGTCCACTATCAGTCGTTATCTGGACAACCACGCCATGGACACTACCAGCCAATCTGGCAGTTGCCGTCAACCCAAAATACGAATACGTTATTGTTGAAGTAACCACTAACGAAGGAAAAGAACGCCTGGTCGTTGCCGAAGACATGCTAAAAGATTCCATGGCTCGATACGGTCTTACCGATTATCATGTTGTTGCCTATGGCACAGGATCTGACCTAGATCGTCAATCACTTAAACACCCTTTTTACAACCAGGAATCCCTGCTTATTGTTGCTGACCACGTTACTCTGGAAGCGGGTACCGGATTAGTTCATACCGCCCCGGGCCACGGCCAGGACGATTATATTATCGGTAAGAAATATGGACTGGAAGCTTATAACCCGGTGGGTGATGATGGCTGCTTCATACCGGATACTGAGCTATTTGCTGGAGAACATGTATTCAATGCCAATGAACATGTCGTCGAAGTATTACGGGAACATAATGCTCTGCAACATGTTGAGAAATTACGCCACAGCTACCCACATTGCTGGCGTCATAAAACACCTATTATCTTCCGCGCAACTCCACAGTGGTTTATTAGCATGGAACAACAGGGGTTACGTAAAAAGGTACTGGATGAAATCAAAAATGTAGAATGGATTCCCGACTGGGGCCAGGCTCGCATCACCGGTATGATTACCAACCGACCTGACTGGTGTATCTCAAGACAACGTTACTGGGGCGTACCTATCCCTATTTTTGTGCATAAACAGACTCAGGAATTGCACCCGGATACCAATAATTTAATTGAACAGGTAGCTTTGCGTATGGAAAAAACAGGCATCGATGCCTGGTTTTATCTTGATGCCAGTGAACTGCTCGGTAATGATGCTGAAAACTACACCAAGATCACCGACACTCTGGATGTCTGGTTCGACTCTGGCACCACTCACTACAGCGTGTTGAAAAATGATGATCGCTTACAGTTTCCAGCCGATCTGTATCTGGAAGGTTCAGACCAACATCGCGGCTGGTTCCACAGTTCCATCCTGGCCTCTTGCGCGATGAATGGTGTTGCACCTTACAAACAGGTATTAACCCACGGATTTGTGGTTGATGCCAAAGGCATGAAAATGTCCAAATCAATCGGCAACGTTGTCGCACCTCAAAAAGTTAATAACAGCCTTGGGGCAGATATTTTACGCCTCTGGGTAGCTGCTACCGACTACTCCGGTGAACTCAGCATTTCAGATGAAATCCTTAAGCGCACGGCAGATTCATATCGACGCATCCGTAATACATTACGCTTCCTGCTGGCTAACACGAATGGTTTTAACCCCGATGAAAACATGGTCGACAAGGATAAAATGCTGGCTCTGGATCACTGGATTGTGGCTGAAGCATTAAAACTTCAGGATGAGTTGAAAGAGCTTTATCTAACCTATCAATATCATGTTGCGGTACAGAAAATCCATAACTTTTGTTCCGAAACCTTAGGCGGTTTTTATCTCGATATCATCAAAGATCGTCAGTACACCACGCAGGAAGATTCTCTGGCTCGCCGCTCCTGTCAAACAGCAATCTATCATGTGGTAGAGGCAATGACACGATGGATTGCTCCAATCCTCAGCTTTACCGCTGACGAAGTGTGGGAAAACCTGCCTGGCAAACATGAGGATATGGGCGTATTCACGGAGACATGGTATGAACACCTTTTTGATTACCATAATGTTCGCATCAATGCCAACCTGTGGAACACTCTTTTATCGATTCGACAGCAAACCTCTGGTGCACTCGAAGTTTTACGTCAGGATGGAAATATCGGTTCCAGCCTGGATGCTGACATAGTCATTTACTGTGAAGATGATCTATTGAATGCACTGGAAGTGATCAGCGAAGAATTACGCTTTGTGCTTATTACATCAGAAGCTACTTTGGCCAAACTCAAGGATGCACCCGATGGATGCGAAATTAAAACCCTTAAGGATGATCCGAATGTCGATTTAAATAGTCAGTTTGTAATTGAAGCAAACGTAAGCAAGCAGGAAAAATGTGTACGCTGCTGGCATCATCGTGAAGACGTGGGTCAAAATGAAGAACACCCTGAACTGTGTGGCCGCTGTGTAGATAACGTAAGCGGCAATGGAGAAGATCGACAGTATGCTTAAGTATTTATGGATCAGCCTGATCGTTATCATTGCCGATCAGGCCACCAAGTGGATCGCAAATACTCAGCTGGTTTATCATCAAAAAGTAGAAGTTCTTCCCTACTTTGACTGGTTTCTATCCTACAACAAAGGTGCTGCCTTCAGCTTTCTGGCAGATGCCGGTGGATGGCAACGTTGGTTTCTTATGATACTGGCTACCATCATCAGTGTGGCACTATTTTTGTGGATCAAAAAACTCAAAGATGATGAAAAGCTGGCAGCCATTGCTCTGGCACTTATTCTTGGAGGTGCGATTGGTAATATTATTGATCGCGTGATACTGGGATATGTAATTGATTTTATCCAGGTATGGCTTGGCACTTATCCATGGCCTGCATTTAATATTGCCGACTCGGCTATCTCTGTGGGTGCAGTTATTCTGATTTTGAGTGGCATGAAAAAACCCTACGAAGAAAAGGAAAAAGCTTGAAAATTTCACTTAACAGCATTGTCACCCTGCACCATAAACTTGGCTTGACTGATGGCAGTGTACTTGAAGATACCTTTGATGAAGAACCACTGACTTACCATCTGGGCACCGGTGAACTGGCCGAAGGGCTGGAGCTATCTCTGATAGACCTTGAAGAAGGTGACGAACAAACACTGGACATCGGTCCCGACCTGGCCTTTGGATTTCCAGTTGATGACATGGTTCACACTATGCCTCGTAAAGAGTTTGACCCAGAGCAGGAACTGACACCCGGCCTGATTATTGAATTCAGTACACCTTCTGGTGAAACGGTGCCTGGTACCATCCTTGAATTTGACGAGGCCTCAGTACAGGTCGACTTCAACCACCCTCTTGCTGGACAAACTATTCGATATTCGGTAAAGATAATAGCCATCGAAGAAGCCGACGAAGCCCCACAGTTACTTAACTGATGAAAGTATTACTCGCCAACCCCAGGGGGTTTTGTGCCGGTGTTGACCGTGCAATCGATATCGTAGAACGTGCTCTGCAATTATTTGGTGCGCCAATTTATGTGCGTCATGAAGTTGTACATAACCGTTACGTTGTTGAAAACCTAAAAAGTAAAGGTGCTATTTTTGTCGAAGAGTTAGATCAGGTTCCTGATGACCAGTACGTCATATTCAGTGCACACGGTGTCTCCAAAATGGTACAGGATGAAGCCAAACGCCGAGAGCTGAAAGTTTTTGACGCAACTTGCCCGCTGGTCACTAAAGTACATCTTGAAGTAGCCCGAAACAGCAAAGACAGCATAGAAACAATTTTAATCGGCCATAAAGGTCACCCTGAAGTGGAAGGCACTATGGGGCAATATACCAGCGGAAATAATGGACGAATGTATCTAGTGGAGTCAGTAGAAGATGTCACTAAACTAGAAGTAAAAAATACAGAAAAATTATGCTTCGTTACTCAGACAACATTGTCAATGGATGATACTTCAAAAGTTATAAATGCATTACGCTCGAAGTTTCCAGCCATTCAGGGACCGCGTAAAGATGATATCTGTTATGCAACCCAAAACCGACAGGATGCCGTTAAGAGCCTTGTTGAATCCTGCGATCTAATTCTGGTCGTTGGTTCTAAAAATAGCTCAAACTCAAACCGTTTAAAAGAAATTGCAACTAACCATAAAATTGAGGGCTATCTAATAGACAGCGCTGGGGACATTCAACAGACCTGGCTAAATGAAAAAAAATGTGTCGGAGTCACAGCTGGAGCTTCTGCTCCTGAATTATTAGTGCAACAGGTTATAGATTACCTGCAAACACATGGTGCGGACCAGGTTACTTCTCTCGGTTTCAGCGAAGATGTTACTTTTCAACTGCCTAAAACATTACGTTAGTTTTTCAACCTAGAAAACGCAGTTGAGCGTGAAAAAGATGCGTAACAGATTGATGTGCATGGTGAAATCAAAAATACCGAAATCACCGATTGGTGAAGAGCGTGTTTTTGATTTTATCAGGTGCATCAAGATGTTGCGTAGACTTTCATGATTCAACTGCGTTTTCTAGGTTCAATATTACAAAATATTCAACAGCAAGTTGGCCGCAAGAAAAACAAACACAATACTCACGAATCGATTTAATAATACTCGCCGTTGAACTGACTGATTGAGCTGTTTACTGTAACGCCCTGCTAATAACGCGATACCACCAAAAACCAGAACAGTCGCAACGATGAATATCACGCCCAACAGCATGACCTGAGTTGTGACGGAACCATAAGACACATTGATAAATTGAGGCAGAAAAGCCAGAAAAAATAGTACTACTTTTGGGTTCGACACATTCATAAGAATACCCCGGCTATATAACTGAGCAGAGCTAAGTTTTCTCTGAGGTTTAGCCTGGTTTTGGCGACCACTGTCTTTCCAGCTTAAAAAAGCCAGGTATAACAGGTAGCAAATACCAACAACTTTAATCAATATCAACAACTGTTCAGAGGTGGCAATCAATGCTGCTAGCCCCAATGCTACCAGAGAAGTATGAAAGATCAGACCGGTACATAAACCAAGGGTAACCAGCATACCTGCCCGGCTCCCAAACACCAGCGATTGCGTCAATACAAAGAAATTATCAGGACCGGGGACCAGTCCAAGCAATAGAGAAGTACTGAAAAATACTATCAGCAGATCAAACGGCATTATTAAGGAGCCTCTGATTAACTATGGTTGATTTTAGGCTGAGATAGAAATATTCCGATTTGTTTCGAAGTGAGCAGTAATAGTCGTTCTATTGCTTCGATCTTCGGAACGAATCGGGGCATTTCTAGCCAGTATAAAAAAATCATCAATTGATCAGAAGTTCCTTAACTAAATAACCCGCTCACCATTCGCATAGCATCTGGCCAGAAAGAAATCATAAAAATAATAACTGTCACCAATAGTAAAAATGGTAGTAAGACTTTTGATGCTTTTTTTTCAGTTTGAACTTGTTGCTCAATCTCATCTACCTGTTGATGAATATCCTTCATCACTTTTTTAGCCACTCGCTTGCGAACTTTGTGGTTCACAAGTTCATCCATATGCTGATCAGTTTGATTATTTGACATAATATTAAATGGCTATTAAAGGCTGTACGCGTGTTATTTAATACCGTAGTGTAAAAGTTTAATATCAATAATGGAATTATTTTGTATAACTTATTATGAACCCTGTTGAACTACACGAAGCTTTCGGATATTGCCCTTATTGCAATGAGAAAATTTCCATTCTTATAGACCCTTCGCTAAGTCATCAGCAATATATTGAAGACTGTGAGGTTTGCTGTCGACCAATCACTGTCACCATTGCATGGAATAGCGAAGATAGTGTTGAAATGAATTTACTACAGGAAAATGAAACCAGTTGTGGTTAAGGAACCGCCGAGTAGTTACAAAAGCTCATTTAAAACCTGTAAACATATCCCAAAAATACATCATACTGAGTTTGATCATTTAACTCAGGCAAATCAAAATTTGAATATTCAATACCCAAACTACCTTCAAAGCTGACTTTCTTATTGGGTTTATAAGTCACTTTCAAGCTGGGTTTTAAAATATATTGATCGACTTCAGAGGTTTTACTTTTTCGATAATCCAGGCGTAACCGAGGATCATAACGAAAACCTTTAGAACCTGCCAAACGTGAACGTGCCCGAAGAGAAATAATCTCCGATGAAGAAGTATCTGATAATCTAACCCCAAGGGTCGTGTAATCATCTTTAAATAAAAGACCTTTTACACTGTAGTCGGTTGAAAAATTAATATCGCTGGTTGAGGGTGCGGCAGCGACACCTCCTGACTCTACACTTGCTTCTACCGTAGACAATGACAGACTCATATAGAGCTGTCGACTATCATCAATTTGATAATTAGACCCAATAAAAATATTCTGGCTTTTTGTAGTTCTATCTTCTGCCAGCTGGTAAATTTCCTGATCTGATAATAAAGTCTGTAATACTTCCATCGACTCAACTTGCTGCCCCTGCAAGGCGTTTAACGTCGTTAACAGAGGAGAGTTTCGATAGTCATAGGTCATATTAAAGACCAGCTTATCCGAATAGCGATAATTCGTTATTGCGGTAATATTATTTACATCACTGTAAAAAATATCATAGTCAATAATACCGTATAAAAAACCTTTATCATTGCGATACTGAAACTCTGTACCCAGTGCCTGTCTATCAGTCAGGCCGGATAGTTGTTGCTGAACCACATAAACATCCATTTCAACTTTCTCATAAGGTTTAAAGTGAATGCTACTGCCTAAAAACTGACGTTCTGAATCGAGACTGTCATAAGAAGACTGGACCGGAAAGCCAGTAAACACACTGTAGTCAAAATTATCATGAGATAAACCTTTATAAACAAGACCATCAAAACGGCCTAACACTCCTTTTGCAGTGCGCGATTGTCGCCCACCAATCAACTGATAGCTGGACTCGTTATTGGTGTAATTAATCATCGCCCGACTTAAACGAGTTTCAGATTCTTTATCTAGAAAATCATTCACCAGTCCTGCATCAAAACGCATGACGATTACACTTTTATCTGTTTTTCTACGTGCATACATATTGACATCGCTCACAAGTGAAGAATTAACCTGCTCACTATCCAGAGTATCCCTGTCCACAACATCATCTCGATAATACTGAGAAAGAGAGCCATATATTCTCCAGTTCTCATCCATTTTTTTGCGTTTGTTTTTAGTCATTTGAACTTTAGGATCCAACCTCATGGTTTTTAACCCGGTCAATCTGATTTTAATCTTTGATGCCAATTTACTTTCTGGATACAAATTTAAAAATTGACTGTAAATAGCTACAGCCTGGGCAAATTTTCTCTGACGTTCACGTGCAATACCAACAAATTCCATGGCTTTTTGTTTCTGTTCAACTGAACCTATTTCAATAATTTTATTACTAACAGTGACGACTCGCGCATAATTTCGATCTAAAAATAGCTGCCTGGCCTGCTCTAGTAACTTTTCTGCAAAAGCTATTTGAGGAGGTATCACTGTTTTCGGTTTAATCTTTTTAATTACTCTGGGGGGCAACCTGGGAATTAACTTAGGAACTAATATGGGAACTACCCTGGGAACAGCTTTAGCCACTATAGGAGGCAGTACCTTAGAAGTCTTTTTAGCGTTTATCGCTGGAATTATTTTAGGAGTAATGACAGGAATAACTTTCGCTACAACGATAGGAGCAACAACCGGAAGTCTTTCTACAACCTCCTTTTGTTTAAATTCAGGCAGTAATATTTTTTCAGCAAGTATCTTGGTTAATTCCTGCTTCTCAACTTTTCGTCTGATACTTACCCAGGCACCGGAGAAATGTTTTTTCACTCTGGATAAATGCTTTTTAGCCTGCTTCAAAGTCGCAAAATTACCAGATATCAATCGATAATATACGACATCATTAATGCTTACTTTATTGACATACAAAAAGTCTTTATCCAGTACAGCAATATTCTTAATATCTTCCAGGTTAACCGGTTTAGTGAATGAAAGAATATTTACACCATAGGATTTAATGTTATCAGAATCGACAGGTCTGTTAACAAATGATTCCACATTTAAAAATTTACTCGTTGCTGCGAGCAATGCCATTGATGTTAATGGCAATGTACAAATCAGCACTGCCATTAACATATTTTTTACAGTCTTATTTTTTCTAAATACTATCAATGCCATTTCCTGACAACTTCAATTCAAAAAGCTTATATCATTACTGAACAGAAACCTAATCCCATGCCCTGTCTGAGGGTCTATGCTCTGGCCCAGGCTCATGGCATGAACCGCTACAGTTTCTGTCCTGGTTCAGAGTGGTATGCTCATCTTCACCAGCATCATAATCCCCAGCATGACAACCTGCACAATCAGGAGCATAAGCAGAATTTTCCCAGGCTACAGCACCAGTACTTTGATGACATTCAGTGCAATCTAATCCACGTTGATGGTCAGGATAAAAAGCTGTTTTATGTGAATAAGTCACTCCACTCCAACTTGTATTATTATGACATTCATCACACTCTTCCGTTGTTATAAAATGGTCACCGGGTTTACCGGCTGCAATACTGTCGTTATGACAACTTGAACATGCCGACGTGGCACCATCATGATCAAAATCCCAGTTAATCGTAGTATGGCATGTTTCACATTCAGCGATAGTAATGACATGACTCGCCCCTTTACCGATAGCAATAACATTGTTATGGCAACTGGAGCAACTTCCAGTCACAGCATCGTGATCTACTCTTGTAGCCGGTACCCAGTCCAATGAACTATGGCATAACTCACACTCATTACTCGACAGGATATGCTGAGTACCTTTGCCCTCGACTGAAACACCATCATGACAAGTCGAACAACCTGAAGTAACACCATCATGACTGAAGGTTGCAGAAGTCCAGTTGAGCGTGGAATGACAGACATCACACTCAGAAGTAGTGGCAAAGTGCTGACTATCTTTACCTTCAGCTATCACACCATTATGACAACTGGAGCAACTACCAATGACAGCGCCATGATCGACATTTGTAGCAGGCGCCCACCCCAACGAACTATGACATAACTCACAGTCATTAGTGGACAGAATATGCTGTGCATTTTTACCTTCGGCACCAACACCATCATGACAACTGGAACACCCTGAGATAATGCCATCATGGTTAAAGGTGGCCGAAGTCCAGTTCTGAGTTGTGTGGCAATCATCACATTCACCAATAGTGGCAAAATGTTGGGCATGTTTACCTTCTGCAATCACTCCGTCATGACAGCTGGAACAACTACCAGTCACTGCATCATGATCTACCGTTGTCACGGGTTTCCAGCCGATAGTAGAATGACAAAGTTCGCAGCTGGTCGTTGAGTCAATATGTAATACATGTCGACCTTCTGCTGTAACACCATTATGGCAACTGGAACAGGTTCCAATCACGCCATCATGATCAACTCTTGTTGCAGGTACCCAGCCATAAGGCGCATGGCATAATTCACAGTCATTAGTGGTTACCAGATGCTGAGCGTTTTTCCCTTCTGCTGTAACACCATCATGACAGCTGATACAGCTATCGGTGACACCGTCATGGTTGAAAGAGGCTGAATTCCAGTTGTTCGTACTATGGCAGCTATCACATTCACTGGTCGTAGCCAGATGTAAAGCATGTTTACCGATAGCAGTCACACCATTATGACAGCTGGAGCAAAGTCCCATTACCGCATCATGATCTACCTGTATGGCCGGCAGCCAGCCCACCGTGCCATGACATAACTCACAATCATTATTCGATAAAATATGTTGGGCATCTTTTCCCGCTGCCGTTACTCCATCATGACAACTGGAACAACTGCCAGTAACTGCCGTATGGTCAACGCGAGTAGCAGGTGCCCAGTTTAGAGGACTATGGCATAACTCACAGTCGTTTGAAGTAGTAATATGCTGAGCATTTTTACCCGCTGATATACTACCATTATGACAACTGGAACAACCCGCAGTCACGCCATCATGATCAAATGTGGCAGAGGACCAGTCCACAGTGCTATGACAGACATCACATTCATTATTTGTAATAAGATGCAAAGCATCTTTACCGGTAGCGATAACATTATTATGGCAACTTGAACAGCTTCCGCTAACAGCATCATGATCAACCCGGGTCGCTGGTGTCCAGCTAACAGAACTATGGCAGGATTCACAGTCACTGGTCGAATTAATATGCTGAAGATTTTTACCTTCAGCAATCACCCCGTCATGACAGCTCGAACAACTGCCTATGACCGCGGTGTGATCTACTTTTGTTGCAGGAGCCCAACCAAATGGCGCATGACACAACTGACAGTCATCCGAGGTGGACAGATGTAAAGAACTTTTACCTTCAGCAGTACCACCATCATGACAACTAACACAGGTCTCGGTAATGTTATCGTGATTAAAGGTAGCAGAGTTCCAGTCTAAGGTGCTATGACAGCTATCACATTCACTGACAGTATTCACATGTAACAAATGTTTACCGGTTGCTACAACTCCATCATGACAACTGGAACAAGTTCCCGTAACCGCACTATGGTCAACACGTGTTGCAGGGCTCCATGATTGAGAACTATGGCAGAGCTCACATTCATTATTTGATGCTATGTGTTGAGCATTCTTACCGGCTGTAATCACTCCATCATGACAACTGGAACATCCCGATGTCACTCCGTCATGGTCAAATGATGCCAGCGACCAGTCGACCGTACTATGACAGACATTACATTCATCTACTGTCTGTATATGTGAAGCATGTTTACCGGTTGAAATCACTCCGTTATGGCAACTTGAACAACTTCCAGTCACTGCATTGTGATCCACTTTAGTAGCGGGAGTCCAGGACTGGGATGTGTGGCATAACTCACATTCATTTGTCGTCTCAATATGTTTTAAATTTTTTCCACTACCCGTATCAGTATTATGACAACTGGAACATCCAGAGTTAACTCCATCGTGATTAAATGTAGCTGCTGTCCAGTTCTGCGTGGTATGACAATCATCACAGCCATCCGTAGTGGGAAAATGCTGTGTATTCTTGCCCTCAGCAACAACCCCATTATGACAACTCTCACAACTTCCTGTTACAGCATCATGATCAATACGAGCAGCAGGAGCCCATGTAAATACGTTATGACAGGTCTCACAATTATTCAAAGAAGTTATATGCCGCGTATTTTTACCCTTTACCCTGACATTATTATGGCAACTTTCACAGCTTTCACTCACACCGGTATGATCAAAAACAGCATCCTGCCAGGAAACAGTACGATGACAATCATCACAGTTTTCACTGCTTTCAATGTGTTTGATATTTTTTCCTTTTGCTACGGCACTATTATGACAACTCTGGCAACTGCCTTTAACGGCGAAATGATCAACTTTAGGGACAGAAGTCCATCCACCTTGCTGATGACAAAACGCGCAATCTTCGGTTGTAGGAATATGTGAAGGAGATGCAGCACTGGCCTGAATTCTACCCGTTGTTGAATGGCAGTCATAACATTGAGTCGGCGTTCCCTGAAAAACTCCCTGCACATGACAGGATTCACAGTTCACACGAGCATGCACAAAGTCCAGAGAGAAACTGGTTTCATCATGATTAAAGCTACGACTTTCAGCAGCTTCTGCAACACCAAAAATAGCTAAATTACAAATCATAAAAAAAAGTAGCAGGAAAACTTTTAATGAAAAGTTTGATTTGCTAACATTCATAAACAACGAACTTATCGAATACATTTTGTAACTCCTGTTCACTGGTAGTTAACGCCCAAAAGATCTCATTGAACGGATATCGATTAATTTAAAGTCATCCTGTGTATGACAGTTATCGCACTTTGACCCAAAGTTTCCATCATGAATATCATCACGTCGATGACAATCTATGCATTGGGTATTTTTCTTTCTGTTTTCATCCAGCGGTTCAAAATGGCAAAGCTGGCAATGTAGCTCGGTATGAACTCCTTCTATTTTAAAATCGGTTTTGTCGTGATCAAACTGCCAGATTAACCAGTCATTTGAGTTATGACATTGCTGACACTTCATCCCGAAAGCCTCTTTATGAACATCATCAAACTGATGACAGTCTATACAGGCTGACTTAGCATCTTTAAAAGCAGATGAGAGATGACATGACTCACAGCCAATAACTGCATGTTGACCAATCAGTGGAAAGTCTGTTAATTCATGGTCATAGCGCACATCCTCCAACCACCAGGAAGAGTCATTATGGCAGCTATCACAAAGTTTCCCTTCCTGTCCTTTATGCACATCATTGTGTTTATGGCAGCTATAACAGGCTTTATCTGTCTTTTCACCTTTGATATCCGACTGGTGACAAGCCAGGCAACTTGCTTTTTTATGAGCACCCTTTAACGCAAATTCAGTTTTAGTATCATGATCAAAACTGGATTCAGTCCAGCTCTTTTGATTATGGCAATCCTGACATTTCTCTCCACTCTTACCCTTATGCACATCATCAAGTTTATGACAGCTATAACAATTTCTGAGCGAATTATTTGTAGATTTCCACTGAGACTTTTTGCGTGTCTTTTTTATGTGACAGGTATGACAGGTTACCGAGCGATGAATATCTTTTAATTTATAACGAGTATCTCTGTCATGCTTAAAGGTTGGTTTATTCCATTTATCTTCAGTATGACAATCCTGACATTGGTTACCAAAGCGGTTCTTATGTACATCTTTTATGGCATGGCAGGACATACATTTAGTCGGTGTATCTTTATAGATATTTTCGACATGACATAAATCACAGCTTACCTGTTTATGACTGAGTTTTAATTTAAATTTTGTTGTGTCATGATCAAACTGCTCACTACTCCAGGCTTTTGGATTATGGCAATCTGCACATTTTTCACCCAACTTATTATCGTGAATATCATTGTCCTTATGGCAATCAATACAGGTAGATGGAGCTTCCCGGTACTTTTTATCCTGCTGATGACATCCCGTACATTCAGTCTGTCTATGTTTACCCAGTAATTCATAATCTGTCTGCTGGTGGTTAAAGCGGTTCGCATCCAGCCATACAATTTTTGCATCACGCCCCTTGTGATCACTATGACAAACCTGACAATCTGAAATAGCTGCTTTTTCATTTTTACTATGAAAACCTTTTTCCTGCTGGATATCCTTTTTTACTTTTTCATGACAATCTAGACATAGTTCTTTTTGTGTTATTTCTCGACCCCGCTGGTGGCACTGTTTACAGTCTAGTTCAAATTTCACATGCCCTTTGATAACATCCCCGGGCATAAATAATTTTTCAATATCAAGAGCAAATGTTTCACCACTAATTACAAGTGATACAAATAGAAACAGGAGGCCGGTTAATCTAAATATCATCAGTAAAAATGCACCACAATTACATGAGTAAACCCAGATATGACCAGCATGATAAATAATGGTAAATGCAGTATATGCCAGTAAGAAAAAAGGATTTCATTAATACCCAATTTACAAATGGATTTTAACTTTAACAATCTGGTAATAAGCTTTTTAGAATCTTCTTTGTTGGTTAGTAATTTTCGAACTTTTCTGCGTAATCTATTTACTCCCCGGTTCATCGACAGATAAAACCATAACGATCTGTTAATACCCGTATGCCGATTCACCAGCTTCTGTTCTAACTGATTTAATTCATCAGTAATTTCAGGATGTTTTTCGGTAAGCGAAACTACTAGTTGCTGCCAGTCTTCATCCTGATGGTAAAGCTCTTCAAATTGAATTTTTTCACCGTACAAACCATGATGAATTCGTCGATAAAGATAACGTCCTATCAGACCACTTCCCGCAACAATTAACATACTAAAAAAGGCTACACTACCGTTTAAAGAACCCAGCCGATAACCAGAATGCAAAATAATTAGAACCGGCCCGGCAACTCCTAAAAACATATGAAAGCGGAACCAGAACTTTATAGACCCTGCATATTTCCAGCGTGGTTTTCTTTTACGTACAGGGTAAACTAGTAGCAACAGCATCATTGAACCACCCAGAATTCCGAGCCAGTAACCAATGCCAGATTCAGCAACAAGGTATCGCTGTTCAGCCACCACCCATCCAGCATAGATGATGGCCAGAATGGCACCATACCAAAACAGAGTGAGAGCATTTAGCGCATGTTTAAGCACAATAATTAGTCCAGATTATAAAAAAGTAAAACAGGTTAATAAATATAGCAGAAATACATATATGTTTGGGAATATATTCCTAAATTTGAGATATAATCACATTTTTCTATTTATAGATTACACTTATTATTTTATAGATTAGACTTATAGACTACTTTTACAATTAAATCGAATGGAAACTTACCTCTACTTTTTACCCATTATGCTATTTCTGGCGGGTTACATATACCTGACCAGTCGGCAACAAAAAGTAAGTGCATTTACCCGCCAGAATGCAATTGAAACAGGGCTCGCTGAACCTGCATCACTGCATCCTGTTATCGATAGAAATAAATGCATTGGCTGCAAATCCTGTGTCTATGCTTGCCCCCAGCAACTGGGTCACAATGTGCTGGGAATATTCCATGGCAAAGCAGAATTACTGGAACCGGCTAACTGTATTGGTCACGGTGCCTGCAAAAAAGCCTGCCCGGAAGGTGCTATCACTTTAGTCTTTGGAACAGAGAAACGTGGCGTCAATATCCCTCAGGTAAACGACCACTTTGAAACCAATATCCAGGGGATTTATATAGCAGGAGAACTCGGTGGCATGGGTTTGATTAGAAATGCTATAGAACAGGGTAAAAGCGCAATCAAAGCACTCTCAGAGTCATTACAGAAAAAAAGTAGTAACCCCTATCAGGTGATTATCGTCGGTGCCGGCCCTGCTGGAATTGCTGCTACATTAAGCTCAAAACAAAAAGGACTTAATTACTTAACACTCGACCAGGATTCACTGGGTGGAACCGTGTTTCAATATCCCAGAGGTAAAGTTGTCATGACTCAACCTGTTGAATTACCACTGGCCGGTAAAATGAACTTCAAGGAAACCAGTAAGGAGAATCTTCTGGAGTTCTGGCAGGGAGTCGAAAAAGAGACCAATATTAAAATAAACTACCGGGAAAGTGTTTCTCAGATTGAAACAACCGAATCCGGTTTCAAAGTTAAAACCAGTAAAGATGAATACCTCACCGATAAAGTTTTACTTACCATCGGTCGCAGAGGTACTCCTAGAAAACTGGGCATCCCGGGAGAAGAGTTGCCCAAGGTTGTGTATCGATTGATAGACCCCGAACAGTATATCAACCAGAAAGTCATGATTGTTGGTGGTGGTGACAGCGCTCTGGAGGCTGCTTTGGCCATCGCTGATGTAGAAGGCAGTGAGGTTTCATTGTCATATCGAAGTGACAGTTTTTCACGAGCAAAAGCTAAAAATAGAGATCGTATTGATGAGTACTCATCTAAAGGTAAAATCAAACTTTACCTGCCATCTACACTCACCGAAGTTGATGATGAGAGCCATGTTTCACTAGATCACAATGGTGAGAAAATAACCATTTCTAACGATGCAATTATCATCAATGCGGGAGGTATTTTACCTACCGGATTTCTCAAACAAATCGGTATCCAGGTTGATACCAAGTATGGAACAGCTTAATGAAATTAGCATCAACAACCCTCACCCATTTCCTACTCTCAATCTGCCTGCTATTACCCTTAGTTGCAGTTGCTGATGAACATACAATTCTTAAAGCCATAGATAAAACAATACGACTACGCGATTACGATCAGGCTGTAAAGCTGTTACAACCCCTGCTAAAGAAAAATAGCGCTGAAGCACAATACCGAATGGCCGGTTTATATCGTTCGGGTTCGGGTGTGCCAAAAGATCTGGACAAGGCCTTGTCTGAATATCACAAAGCCAGTTTAAGTGGACTCGATAAAGCACAGTTTGCACTTGCATCACTGCTGGAAAAGCAGGGCTTCAGTAACAAAAAAATGATCGAAATCAAGAAGTGGTTTCAGGCTGCTGCCGATCAGGGTCACCGCAAAGCCAGGAAAAAACTGGCTGCTCTTGAAAAAAGAATAGCCAATAACAGTGCTGCAACAGTCAGCCATGAAACTATTTTTAGTGCTATTAGAAACAATGATCTCGACCAGATAAATTCACTCATAGAACAACAGGTGAATATGGACTTCAAAGATGCAAACCTTAGAACACCATTGATGGTTGCTTTACTGGCTAAACATCATGAAATGTCACAACTACTACTTCCTCATTCCAGCCAGCTTGATGATATGGATATAAACAACAACCGGGCTTTACACCTGGCAAGCAGTAACAGTTACGCCGATATCGTATTAACCCTTATTCAACAACAAGTCGATATTAATGCTTCTGACGGGCTAGGGAATACTGCTCTCATTATTGCTACTCGACATGATGACAAAGAAATCTTACGACACTTACTAGATAATCATGCCGACCCTTCTATAAAAAACAAAAAATCCCAGACAGCTCCTCAACTGGTTCAAACTCTTGATTTAAAAAATGCTCGAACACTCTTCAAGGAATTTAACATTGAATTACCTGTTAAAAATAAAGATTATGCTGAAGTTGATATAAAATCCTTCCGCGCCAGCATTGCAAAATCATCTTCACTGTACAAAGGATGGCCTCTGCTTAATATTGCCAGCCTGCTAGGGGAGTCAGCTATAGTCGCACAACTACTCGACCAGGCAGTCCCCATCAATGACACCGATTCAAAAGGAAATAGCGCATTACATCGAGCCGCAAGCAAAGGTCAGATAAAAACACTTAAACTATTAATATCACGCGGCATCAACATCAATGCCATTAATCACCAACAGCAGACAGCTTTATATGTTGCAGCCTCGACAGGAAAATTAAAAGCCGTTAACTATTTAGTTAAAAATGGGGCAGACACATCTCTTATTGCGAAGAATAAAACCAGTGCTTTATCTATAGCCATTTCAAATAAACATGTTAAGGCAGCCGAGTCACTGATTTCAAAAAAGCTGAGTAAACCGGCTATTCACCAGGCATTGTTAGTGGCTCTACTGAATAACATGGAATCACTCAGCGTACAGTTAATTAAACGTGATGAGCTGTTACTTTTTTCCTATACTAAAAACCGCTCTGCTTTATGGCACAGTGCCAACCTTGGTTTAATGAAAGCCACAACAGAGTTACTTCACAGAAACAGAATAGATATTGATTTGCCCGACAAAGATGGATTTACCGCTCTGGCGAGATCCATCAATAACGGTTTTTCAGACATCGCTGGATTATTAATAACGAGTGGCGCAAATATAAATACCGTAACCCATGAAAAGAACAGCATGCTGATGCTGGCTGTACTTTCAAAACAACCTGCTACATTTAAAAAAATACTCAAACTGGATAAAAATTTAAATGCAAAAAATAATTCAGGCAATACAGCACTAATGCTCGCAGCAAGCAATGGTAACAAGGAATTTGTTGAACTATTAATCAAATCCGGGGCCGATATCCAAACTCGTAATCAGGATGATTTAAATGCTTACCAGATGGCCATAAATGCCAGCCATCCATCTATTGCTGAATTAATTAAAGAAAATAGTGGGCAACTGTTTAAACTATTTAATTAATCACTACCCCTCTTCAGATAAAAGCTCATAGTTTCGTAGGGTGCGCCGCGCGCACCATTTATTTTAGCGCCAATACCCATGGTGCGCACGGCGCACCCTACCCGTAACATCAATAATAACTAACTCCTGATAAAATAATTTGGTTCAGCTAGCATTCAGTAGCCCCAATATAAACTTCATGGCATAAATCAATAAACCACGGAGTTTAAGATGAAATCATTAAAATCTTTTCCCATAAAAACAGTTGCAATAGTATTAACCATTTCCAGCCTGTTTATAACCAGCAGTGTACAGGCGCATCACAATGATGAATACCTGCCTTTAGCACCTTTAATTTTATATAACGTGTTAATTAGACCGCAACATGTGCAGCGTAATCAGCACCATTCACACTATCAAAAACCCAGAAGACACAGCCAAAGTCATGGTCGTTATAGCCACAAAAGATTAATTAAAAAAAGCCGTCGGTTTTAAATCAGGAGATTAAGTGATGAAATTTTTAAATTTATTGTTAGTACTTTTATTACCTGGCGTAATTTATGCCGCAGACACCACAAACCTGACACGATCTGCAGGAAAGATGGTCAATGACAGCAGCCTGGAATTAAACTCAGCTTTAGCCAGCAGTCCTGTTGTTGAATCCACTCTTGTCAAACCACGAGGAATAGAAAACAAATCGGAACCAGCTCTAAACCAACAGTATCGCACAGCAAATCACGGCTCACTGGTTGAGTTTGAAATATTCGATGCCTGGGTAGAATTGACCGGAGACATTGATCATGATGGTTTTTTCCATCGTATTAAAACCACCTTCGATGCGGATGTAAATACATCGGTAGAAACGGTTTATGCCAAGCTTTATTTAAGCTATGAAGGAGGACCGTGGCAGCAATATGCAGACAGTGATATGTTTGAAATTTATTACGACTCTATCGATGACACCTACGAAGTTGTTGGAGAATTAATCGAAGGTTATCCGCCCGGTTATTACGAAGTGTTGATCGAGTTACACAGCTTTTATCACGAGGGAGTAGTGGCCAGTCGCATGATATCTTCTGATGCCGATGGTTATGCAATTTCTCTTGAAGATTTAAGCTATGACGAAATCTATATACAGGATACCTATTATTACGAACCAGACTATATTGTGGGTGCCGGCAGTTTTTCCTGGGTCGGTATATTGATGCTTGGATTGCTGTTAATAATAAAACTGAAATATTTTCCTACAACCAAATTGCAGAAAACAAAATAAAAAACTAAACCACCATTTGCCAAGTATTTGTAGGGTGCGCCATGCGCACCATGGGTGTTAGTACTGAGATTAATGGTGCGAACAGCTCACCCAACAGTCCTTTAATCAATAATAAATCCCAACACCACATGATTCCAACTAAGGAAATTTAATTTTGTACTGATCTGCACCCAGATTAACGTTAGAATCTTATCCTGATTTAAAAGCATAGAGAATTATGTCATCCGTCACTTTTAGCGGTTCAACACGCATCCTGCGCCAACTGTATTTTTTAAGAAACATCACTATCACCTTTGTTACGGTGATGACGATGATGGCATTTTTTGGCCTGAAGATTAATCTGCCAGTGATACCCTTGAGCATCATTATTTTGATCATGGCTGTCACTAACCTGATCACCCGAATATTTATTGACTCTGGCAAACCAATCACCGAAAAACTGATATTTTTTCAGCTGTTACTGGAAATATTTTCTTTTTCACTGATTTTATATTTTTCAGGTGGCGCTACCAATCCTTTTACTTTCTTTTATCTAATCCCTCTTGCGATATCCGCAACCGTCATACCCGGATTATCGACCTGGATACTCACCTCACTCACCGTTATTTTGTACAGCCTACTGCTTAAATACTATGTGCCGTTAAGCTACAACATGATGGATCATCAGACAGGAATGGCCAGTGATGGACAGTTTTCACAGCATGTATCCGGTATGTGGTTTGGTTTTCTGGTCAGTGCAATTTTAGTCACCTGGTTTATCACTTACCTGTCGAAAGAGTTAAAGCAGCGTGAACAGGCTATAGCCGATGCTAGACAACGTGAATTGCGTGACCAGCAGATGGTTACTCTGGGAACACTGGCGGCAGGCACAGCACATGAACTGGGAACCCCCCTGGCCAGCCTGGCAATTATTGCGGGAGAAATCACCAATGGATATTCAGAGAAATCAGACCCGGAGCTTTTTGAAAACCAGGCCATACTGCGAAACCAGATTCAACGCTGTAAAAAAATACTTTCTGTTCTTTCTGACTCTACCGGCGAATCGCGGGCTGATGAAGGCTACCTGATGCCGGTAGTAGATTTTTTTGATCAGGTATTCAACAGCTGGCATGAGCAGCGCCCAGATACTCACTACATAAAAAAGGTAGATTCATTACAGACTTCATTTCAACTTTTATTTGACAAAACTATTTCACAGGCACTCATCAACCTGTTAAATAATGCAGCCGATGCAAGCAATGATCCCATAGAAATCCACGCAGCTATCGATAAACATCAACTATTGATTGAAATACAGGATAATGGGGGTGGCTTTAGTGAAGAACAAATAGCGATGGCTGGAGAAGTCTCCTTTTCCAACAAACCAGACGGCATGGGCATTGGCCTATTCTTGGCAATAACAACCATTCGCCGGAGCGGCGGCAGTATTGAATTTCAACACCGGCAATCCGGGGGAACCAGCACATTTGTCAGGTTAGCATTGATATGAATCCGCTAAACGCAGTAGAATTTCGCCATGAGTGAAGAAAACCCAAAATTATTACTGGTCGACGATGATGAAATTTTTTGCCAGGTTTTATCCAAAGCCCTGCACACGAGAGAATACAGTGTCGATATTGCTTATAATCAGAACGACGCAATACAAATTGCGCAGCAACAGCATCCAGAGTTTGCAATTGTCGATTTACGCATTGGAAATGACTCCGGCTTAAACGTCATAAAGTCACTGGTTGAATCCGAGCCAGGCATCCGTATCGTTGTACTTACCGGATACGCCAGCATCAGTACCGCTGTAGAATCGATCAAACTGGGGGCCATTCACTACCTGACCAAACCCGCAGAAGTTGAGGATATTTTAAAAGCCTTCTACCATGACGAGGGCAATGCCGATATCAACCTGCAAACTCAACCCATGTCCGCTAAACGAATGGAATGGGAGCATCTGCAAAAAGTATTACATGATAATAACGGTAATATTTCAGCCGCAGCACGTGCTATGGGCATGCACCGAAGAACGCTTCAACGCAAGCTTACTAAAAAGCCGGTTAAAGTTTAACCTTCTGCTGGAACCATTTACTGAGCTGGATGACTAAAGCAAATAGGCTGTAATTAACGACCCACTGGTGATTGCAGAATAATTCTAATTTAGATTGTTTCAGGTTTCCCATATGCAAAGAAGTCGATGGATACTGCTGTTATCAATCACATTGTTATGTGGCTCGCCTTTATATGCCAACCACTTTTTCCTGCTACAGCATCAGTCTATATTTACTGACGTCACCAAGCAGCTACAAAAACTAGTCGATAACTATACTCTGGACGGTGTTTCGATCGGGGTAGTTAATGAATCCGGCCTTATCTGGACCAGCAGTTTCGGTTATGCCAACCGGGAAAAGCAGGTAAAAGCTTCTGAAAATACCGTCTACCGTGTTGGCTCACTGTCCAAGTTATTAACTGCAACTGCCATTTTACAGCTGGAAGAACAAAAATTAATCGATATAGACCAGGCAGTATCAGCCTATATTCCACGTTTTAACTATAAAACCAGGTTTTCAGAATCTGGCATCATTACCAGCAGACACCTGTTAACCCATCTGTCCGGATTGCCTTCCAATATTAATAAAGGGCACTGGACTGAAGAACGCTTCACCGATCTGGTGGAAAGGTTGCGTACAGAATACGCCTCATATCCCACCGATTTCATTCTCAATTATTCGAATGTGGGTTATAGCCTGCTGGGCACCATCATTGAAGAGAACACCGATTATTTGTTTGAAGATTATATCCAGAAACATTTATTCGACCCGCTAGAAATGACCGATTCAAACTTTAATCCTTACGGTTCAACCATTCATGAATCAGCAACAGGTTATAAAAAACAGGTCGCACAATCAAACTTACCTGTACGTGATATTCCTGCACTTGGGCTTAATTCCAGCCTGGTAGATATGTCACATTTTATATCCGCAATTCTCAATCATGGAGTGTATAACCATAAACGCATACTCGAAGCTGGCAGTGTAGAGTCCATGTTTAATATTCAAAACAAACATGTAAATCTGGATTTTGACCAGCTTATCGGTATTCCCTGGTTCATTAATAAGATCAACGACGAACAACAAAGCCTGATTGTAGAACATGGCGGCACCACCATTAATTTTTCCAGCCAGATCATGCTGGCCCCGGAACATCAACTGGGCATCATCATTTTATCCAATACCAGCCAGGTCAATACAGTCATCAACAAAATAGCTAAACAGTTACTCGATAAGCTGATGAGTAGCCCTGAACAAAACATCATTAGCTACATTCCTTCCAAACTGCAAAAGACAAAATCCACAGACAGTAGTACAAGTCGATATATCTCCAAATCAGGCATTATTGAAATTGACAAAGATGCCAGTCAGTTATGCGATTGTCAGACCAATCGAAAACTTAACCTGGTACCTTTGCCTGACGGCTGGTTTGGGCTTTCACCCGATAATAAAAAATACACCAGCAAAATTACCGAACAGGTCATCGACGGCAACGAAGTTATCGTACTGGAAAAAAATGGCAAACAGCATCGCATTGGTTCCCGTTATAGGCCCAATGACAATCGTTTTCACTGGGAACAATATTTTGGAAAATATGAAATCATCAACCCCGATGAAAATTTTCCAGTCACCGATGTGAGGATTTTTGATGAAGATAATATGACCTATATGTGTTACCGCATGCCCAAATTATCTAACAAACTGATCGTGTTACCAATAACACCCGTTTCAGAGCAGGAAGCCATCACCGAAGGACTAGGCCGAAGCAAAGGAGAAACCGTTTACAGCCAGAATATAGATGGTGAAACCCACCTAATTTACTCCGGTTATATTGCAAAAAAAATATAACGTAGGGTGCGCAGTGCGCACCATGAATTCTTTATTTGGTTATTATCTCAGGCCCCATCATCATGGTTGGTAACCAGGTAGAAACAAACGGCACATATGTCACAATAATTAAAAAGATAAACATAATACCCAACCACGGGGCTGCCGCTTTAACAACATTAAGCATAGACATACCCGCAACACCCGCCGTCACAAACAGGTTCAAGCCCACCGGAGGTGTAATCATGCCTATTTCCATATTTACCACCATAATAATGCCCAGGTGAATAGGATCTATTCCCAGTGCGATGGCTATAGGAAAAACCAGTGGAGCCACAATGATCAACAACCCAGAAGGCTCCATAAACTGACCACCGATGAGTAATAACACATTCACCACGACCAGGAACATAATCGGTCCCAAACCAGCTGTCAGCATCGCTTCGGTAATCATTTGAGGAATACGTTCCTCGGTCAACACATGTTTTAAAATCAGTGCATTCGCAATGATAAACAGCAACATGATGGTTAACTTGCCCGCTTCAAACAGGCTGTGTTTTGTATCTTTATGCCAGAACACAGAAAGCCCGCGCCAGATAACCATCAAACCACCCTTGCCTTCATTTTTGAATGGGCCCATATCTTTATAGATAAAATTGGCAATTAAAAAGGCATAAATCGCAGCCACAGCCGCAGCTTCGGTAGGAGTAAAAATACCTCCATAAATACCGCCCAGAATAATCACAATCAGCATTAAACCCCAACTGGCATCACGGGCAGAATTAAACACTTCACCCCAACCAGCCCAGGGTTGAGCAGGTAAATGTTTGTAGCGGGCAACCACATAGATGCCCAGCATTAACATGCCTCCAGCCATTAAACCGGGAATAACCCCAGCCAGAAACATACGTCCAACCGATACATCAGTCGCTGCGGCATACACCACCATAACGATAGAAGGTGGAATCAATATACCCAAAGTTCCCGCGTTACAGATAACACCTGCCGCAAATTCTTTGGTGTAACCAACCTGCACCATACCGGCAATAACAATACTACCTATCGCGACTACGGTGGCGGGTGATGAACCGGAAAGTGCTGCAAATAACATACACGCAAATACCGATGCCATTGCCAGACCACCACGAAACGAACCTACGATAGCAATCGCAAAACGGATAATTCGATGAGCTACACCACCGGTCGACATAAAGACGGAAGCCAGAATAAAAAATGGGATGGCTAATAAAGTGTAATGTCCTTCAAATGCAGAAAACAGTGTTTGAGCAACAGATGCCAGAGATGCATCGGAGTGGATCATTAAAAATATAATACTGGAGAGGCCGAGAGAAACAGCGATAGGCACACCGATCAACATTAAACCTATGACCATCAGGAAAAGAATTAATATAGCCATTACATTTTCTCCTTGTGGTCAGCTTTATGCGCTAACTCTTCTTCATAAGCCTGAGCTTCTTCAATCTCATCCTCGACTTCATGACTGGCAATTATTTTATCCAGGTCACCTTTGAAAACTCGCCACCCCAGCTGGAAAAAACGAAATGTGAGTAAAGCCATTCCCAGTGGTAAAGCCAGATATGGAATAAAACGAGGAATTTTTTCATACCGCTCACCTTCATTCAGCCAGTCAGCCAAAAACATTAACGTTTCCGGCATCGGAATATCTTCGGTTTCGAGCCAGGCTCGTTCTGTAGCAAATGGATACCAGTAATCCCAGGACCCTATCAACAACAGAATTGAATAATTAAGACAGGCAATAATAGCCAGTATGGCTAAAAACCTTCTTACTGGTGGAGACACCATATTAATAACCACATCTACACCAATATGCACATGTTTCTTCACGGCATAAGAAGCACCCATCAGCACCAGCCAGGCGAACAGGAACACCGTCATTTCAAGTGCCCACAAAATATTGCTGTTGAAAACGTAACGTGCGATGACGTTAGCGAAAGTGATGAGAGTCATTAATCCAAGGCATACGGCAATACTGGTTTCCTCGATATTGTCGATGACCTGGCCGAGCTTGGTTGTCGGTTCGTGAGTCATGCTTGGCTCCTCAGGTTATTTTATAATTATTATTAATTTTTATACCACGAAGTCACAGAGAACACGAAGAAAAATTTATTATTAATTCACTAAAAACACCTTTCAAAATGATATTGAGTAATCTGGCATTCAAGTTAGCAATTTATTTTCAACTCTTCGTGTTCTTCGTGCCTTCGTGGTGAAAGGCTCTACTTATTCGCTTTTAAAGCAGCATTCATCAAGTCTTTACCGATATCCTTTTCAAACTTCTTCCATACAGGTTTCATTGCTTCAACCCATGCCTGACGTTGAGAAGCCGTCAAAGTACGTACTGTTCCACCTGCTTTCAGAATATTTTCCTTATTCATGTTATTAACTTTGCCGGACTCACCATTACGCATTGCAGTCACTTCTTTCAGGATTGTACCTAACTGGTTACGAACATCATTTGGTAAACCTTTCCACCATTTGTTAGACGTTACTACCAGGTAATCAAGAATACCGTGATTGGTTTCTGTTACGCCATCCTGAACTTCAAAGAACTTTTTACCGTAAATGTTAGACCAGGAATTTTCCTGTCCATCGATAACTTTAGTCTGCAGACCACCGTAAACTTCTTTAAAAGACATTTTCTGTGGGCTGGCACCTAACTGCTCAAACTGGGCAACCAGTACATCGGAAGCCTGAACACGAAATTTAAGACCTTTAGCATCGGAAGGTTTGATCAGAGGACGACTGGCTGACATCTGTTTCATACCGTTATGCCAGAATGCCAGACCTTTCAGACCACGACGTTGCATGGAGCTTTTCAGCTTTTCACCATCAGCTGAGTTTTGAAAGCGATCTACTGCATTCACGTCTTCAAATACAAATGGCAGATCGAAGATACGGAATTTTTTAGTAAATTTCTCAAATTTTGATAACGAAGGTGCCGCCATTTGCACATCGCCATTCAACATCGCTTCAAGCACTTTTTTATCATTATAAAGTGTTGAGTTAGGGAATACCTGCATACAGGCTTTACCGTTCATTTCGGCATTTACACGCTTTTCCAGTAATGAAGCAGCAATACCTTTTGGGTGTTTATCGGTATTCGTTACGTGACTGAACTTGATGACGATTTCACCGGGGTCACAGTTTGCCAGAGCGGATGTGCTGGATACAGCCAGCACAGATGAAACAGCTAAACCTAATATTACTTTACGCATGTGTTTTCTCCAAAGTTTGGTTATGTTACCCGGTTTAATACCAGGCTTAACCCTTTAGAGGTAAGCACTAGCCGTGCCAAAACTCATAAAACACGGCGAATGAATGCAACTTATTGAAATAACAAAGGAAGTTAAATATTTAAGGAATTAAGACAATATTCTAATGGGTGGAAACCCACGCATTTCAATATTAAGAATGGATGCTAGCTGACACAGAGAAGCATAAATGATTAAGTGTAATCAAAAGCAGGTCACTAGCTGGAATTAAAATAAATGGTTCTGTATGAAAATCATGTAGTGCTATCAAATACTACAGAACACGTCATTCCTGCTAAGAGCATGCAGGAATGACGTAGCTTCAATGAAGCTGCTGCTCTGCCTGACTTTCATACATAGCCATTAAATATTAATTAGCCTCAGAAGGTAGAATGTGGAACTCTACCCGACGATTTTGAGCACGACCGGCAGGCAGTTTATTACTCACTAGAGGCATTGATTCACCAAAACCCCGGGCTTCCAGTCGACTACTGTTAACACCTTTTGACACCAGGTAATCTACAACACTCTGAGCTCTGACAGCAGAAAGTTTCTGATTATTTTCTATGGTTCCCTGGCTATCAGTATGTGCTTGTACCTGAATACGAAGTAACGGGAATTTCAATAGTTCTGTTATCGCTTTATTCAGTATCAACTTTGATTTTTTAGTCAGTTCTACTGAAGCGAGTTTGAATTTAACGCCTTCAGTTTTTATTTCTAAAATAGCACAACCCACCGAATTTACCTTAGCACCACTAATTGATGCAGGGCATTCATCATGAAGATTTAGAATACCATCAGCATCATTGTCATTACTGGCTTCACATTCCAACTGATTGACTTTAGTCCCTGCTTCGGTAGTTGAACATGGATCTTTGACATCAATGACTTCGTCAGTCAATCCATTTGAAAGCACATGAAACTGAACCCGACGATTTTGGGCTCGACCTTCTGGCAGTGCATTACTCACCAGTGGAGTTGATTCACCAAAACCTTTAGCTTCCAGTCGGCTGCCTGTAACACCTTTTGACACAAGGTATTCCACAACACTCTGAGCTCTGGCATCAGAAAGTTTCTGATTATTTTCTATGGTTCCCTGACTATCTGTGTGCGCCTGAACTTGAATACGAACCGACGGAAACTCAAGCAGTGCTACTATCGCTTTATCCAGAATCACTCTGGATTTTTTAGTCAGCTCGGCAGAAGCAACTTTAAAATTAACACCTTCTATTTTCGTTTCAAAAATAGCACAGCCTACAGCATTAACATTAGCACCTCTAATTGTTGCAGGGCACTCATCTTGAGTATTTAAAACACCATCTGCATCCAGATCCACATTACATCCCAGGTCATCCACCTGAACACCTGCAACAGTAGCAGGACACTGATCTTTACTATCAACTACGCCATCAATATCACTATCAAGTTCACAGCCAGAACTATCTACAGTTCTAGCTGCAGCAGTGTCAGGACACTGATCTACAATATCAATAACCCCATCACCATCTGTATCCAGATCGCACCCAAGTTGATCAACCTTAGCTGCAGGTGCTGAAGAAGGACATTGATCCTGACTATCAACAACACCATCATTATCAGAGTCCAGTTCACACCCGGTTAAATCAACCATTGAACCTGTTGGTGTCTGTGGACATTCATCTTCTGCATCAAAAACACCATCCATATCACCATCTTTTGGAGCCGGGGCAACAACTTTCACGGGAACGGGAGCTGCATCCTGTTTTCCAAACCGATACAGTAAACCTATCGTCCATAAAGAGGCATCTTCATCATAGCTTTCCAGATCTGCACGCACAGCAAATCCATTTTCCCAGGCATATTCAACACCTAGTCCAAGTGAAATCTGAACCGAATTAGTAATCGAATACGGCACTGTGGCACTATTATCAATATTACCTATGCCTGCTTTGATATAACTGGCCAGTCCTACATGGTCATTTCCATTCTGATCATAAAAATAATACAACGCATTAAGAGAAAGAATCTGATAATCGATTTCGCCAACAGGCTTTAATGTAGCTGTACCCAGGTTTGACATACTCAGTTCAAGACTAAAATATTGATTTACATCCATACCCAGATAAAGCCGGGTACCCGAATCGGTATCATCATCGATAGAATAAATAGTTTCATCAGTACCAGGTCTCATTAACGAGTAGCCCACACCAGCACCAATATAAAAAACCTCTTCAAACTCTTCCTCCTGCTGATCTGTCACCTGTGCATTTGCAGTTCCGGTAACAGAAAAAAACAATAGAAATATCATCAGGGCCTTTTTTGGTTTGAGGCGTGTTACCAGCTTCAACATAGCTAATACCAGTAAAATCCACAGATTAAACTGTCCAACACCTTTCAGACCTGTTCGAATTTCACCACGGTCATCAGTAATATCCTGATAATCTGGTAAACCATCATAGTCTGTATCCATTAAGTCAGTTGAATCATCACTTACAGCATCATCAAGACCATCTCCATTTAAATCTTCAAACGAGTCAACAATTCCATCTCCATCACTATCAGTTCTACCGGTTTCGACTATATCCAACAAACCATCATTATCAGCATCCAGATCACGATGATCGGCAGTACCATCCGCATCAGTATCTATAGGCAATAATCCACTTCCACTGGCAAGACCATTTATATTAGTGACAGGTACTCCACTGCCTATAGTGCCGTCTCCATCATCATCACTACCACCACTTTCGACTACATCTGAGATGCTGTCGTTATCACTATCCAGATCTCTGAAATCTACAATGCCATCATTATCGGTATCAATAACCACTCCACCGTTATAATTGATAATCCCATCATCGAGCGTTACTTCGACACTGTCTGACAGACCATTAACACCGACATCAAAACTATTATCTATGCGGCCATCATTATCAGTATCCAGCTCGGCCGGATTAGTGATGCCTGATTCAATCAGGTCAAAAAGACCATCGTTATCACTGTCCAGATCCAGGCTATCAACTATGCCGTCACCATCAGTATCTACCAGACCATCACCTTCAAGACTATCTGGAATACCATCATTATCATCATCAAGATCCGTGTTATCAGGAATACCATCATTATCAGCATCATTTGTATCCTGATAATCCGGAATACCATCATTATCATCATCTGGTAATGCAGTAGTCGTTAATGCCAGCTGATTATCAAAACCATTACCATCGGTATCAACAAAACCATCTATCTGACCATTGTCATCGACATCAAGACCACCAGCTTCAACCAGATCATTAATCCCATCACCATCTGAATCAACATCAAAAAGATCTAGCTCAGTATCACCATCTGTATCAGCAGGATTTAAAATAATTCCGTCAACCAGCCCAAGTGCATCCACTGTTGGCAACCCTGTACCGATAATGCCATCAGCATCGGGGTCATTCCCTCCGGCTTCAGTGACATCAGGAATACCATCATTATCGCTATCCAGATCATGCTGATTTAAAACTCCGTCACCATCGGTATCCAGAGAGGTCAAAGCACCTCCAATTTCTACACCGTTATCATCAACAATTTGAGGAGCCGGACCGAGCAGACCATCACCATCAGGATCTGTACCACCAGACTCAATAACATCCATAATTCCATCGTTATCACTATCCAGGTCTAACTGATCGACGATTCCATCTCCGTCTGTATCAGGTAAAGGCAGAGTACTACCCGCTATACCATCATCAAAACCATCACCGTTGGTATCAGTAAAGTCATCTACTAAACCGTTATTATTGGTATCGGTACCGCCAGCTTCTTCAAGGTCAAACAGCCCGTCGCCATCAGAATCCAGGTCCAGCTGATCACTAATTCCATCACCATCAGTATCGGCAGGTAGTAACCCGCCACCACTGGTCACAACACCATCTGTATCTACCGTTGGAACACCAGTTCCAA